>JAEEGI010001856.1_pt1 | contig 52331 bp, 26 predicted proteins | sample 8958751 | NCBI WGS metagenome assembly JAEEGI01 (sample SAMN16246545, study PRJNA631951) | gut metagenome | biome: gut microbiome; feature: rumen; material: KS-attached | host: Bos | place: Iran: Karaj | collected 2018-10
GAGTTACGACCTGAGGCCTTACGACGGAAGGTACCTTCCTGCACCTGCGTCTTCATATTCAGACGGTAGGCGTTGTCGCTGACTTTCGAGAGGAAGTCATCCCACGCCATCTCCTCCATCGTGTCGATGGCGAGCATCTTCAACGGATGGGTGTCGAGTTTCAGTGCCTTGAAAATCTGCTTGAACGAGAAGGTCTCGTTCGGATGATGCTGGAACAGGTTCTGCAACAGTTCGCTGACCTGCTTCTTACCCAGTCGTTTTCCACCTTTTTTCTTTCCCATAGACTTATATTTTAGTTCTTTGCCGCAAAGATACAATTTATTTTTGAAATAAAAGACAAATCGAGTATTTTTTTAACGACAACTAAGACAACTATAACAACATTCAATCAAGGTCGAAAAGAAAAAGTTGTCTAAGTTGTCCAAGTTGTCGTAAAAAAATAGTACCTTTGCACCAAATTTCGTGTCAGATGAAGATTTTAATCACTGGAGCGAGCGGGTTTATCGGCTCATTTATCGTGGAAGAGGCACTCAAGCGTGGCTTCGAGACATGGGCAGCGGTGCGTAAGAGCAGTTCGAGGGAATGGCTCAAGGATGAGCGCATACACTTTATCGAACTGAACCTCTCGTCGAAGGCACAGCTCGTGGAACAACTGCGAGGTATGGACTTCGACTACGTGGTGCATGCCGCAGGAGTGACGAAGTGTCTGAACAAGGCGGACTTCCACCGTATCAATACCGAGGGCACGAAGAATCTGGCAGAAGCTCTCCTCGAAGTAAAGATGCCGTTGAAGCGTTTTGTCTTCGTGAGCAGCCTTAGCATCTTCGGTGCCATCAAGGAGCAAGAGCCCTACGAAGAGATCCGTGAGAGCGACACACCGCAACCGAATACGGAGTATGGGCGCAGCAAGCTGGAGGCAGAGCAATTCCTCGCCACCACTACCCTACCTTATATTATATTAAGGCCTACAGGCGTCTACGGGCCTCGTGAGAAGGATTACTTCATCATGGCCAAGAGCATCAAGGGCCACAGCGACTTCGCCGTAGGCTACAAGCGTCAGGACATCACCTTCGTCTACGTGAAGGACGTCGTGCAGGCTGTGTTCCTCGCCCTCGACAAAGGTGAGAACGGGCGTCAGTACTTCCTCTCTGACGGTGAGGTGTATCAGAGCACGACCTTCAGCGACCTCATCCACGAGGAACTGGGTCGTCCCTGGTGGATACGGATCACGGCTCCGGTATGGGTGCTGCGGATCGTCACCTTCTTCGGTGAGTATATCGGAAGGATGACGGGCAAGGTGACGGCCCTGAATAATGACAAGTATAACATCCTGAAACAGCGCAACTGGCGCTGCGACATCCAGCCTGCCATCGATGAACTGGGGTATCAGCCTACGGTGAAGTTGGAACAGGGTGTGAAGGAAACTATCCAATGGTACAAGGAACACGGATGGCTGTAACATTGGACATTGAAGATTGAACATTGAAGATTGAACATTGAAAATTGAAAATATTTAAGGATATATTCAAGATTGAGAAGAAGCCGCACAAGGGGTTGTTGGCAGTGGAGTGGGTCATCATGGGCTATACGCTGCTGACATTGATGTTGGGTCTCTTCATGAGTACGAAGATCTACAATCTCGACCCCATCATCTGGGGACGATTCCGCATCGTGATGATGACCCTCGCCCTCTGGCTCGTCTATCGGATGATACCCTGCCGTTTTACGCTGTTCTGTCGCATCGGTCTGCAGCTGGTCCTCCTGTCGTGGTGGTATCCTGAGACCTACGAGTTCAACCGTCACTTCCCCAACCTCGACCATCTCTTCGCAGGCTACGAGCAGCAGTTCTTCGGGTGTCAGCCTGCCCTGCTGTTCTCACAGGCCTATACACATCCTGTCTTCAGCGAGCTCATGCATCTGGGCTACGCCTCGTATTTCCCCCTGATAGCCGTCATCACGCTGTTCTACTTCTTCAGGAGATATGAGGAGTTCCTGCGTGCGGAGTTCATCATCCTCACGGCGTTCTTCATCTATTACGTCATCTTTATCTTCCTGCCTGTCACTGGTCCGCAGTACTACTATCTGGCAGCAGACATAGAAAATATCGCCAACGGGGTGTTCCCCAACGTCGGCAACTACTTCTCCACCCACATGGAACGAGTGGTCACCCCAGGCTGGAGCGACGGATTCTTCTACGCCCTGGTGGAGAGTGCCCACGATGCCGGTGAACGTCCTACAGCCGCCTTCCCCAGCAGTCATGTGGGCATCACCACCATCTTGATGTTCCTGGCGTGGAAGGCAAGATGCAAACCGCTCTTCTGGGGTATGATGCCCTTCTACGTGCTGATGTGCTTTGCCACCGTCTATATCCAGGCACACTATGCCATCGATGTCATCGCAGGGTGGATCTCGGCGACCGTATTTTTTGTCGTTTTGCATTTTTTATACGATAAAATTTGTCCAGTTCGAAAATAATGCCTATCTTTGCACACGGATTAGTAAGGATAAAGACATGATAACATCGAGGATTCCGACATGATGAAAGTCGGGATTCTTTTGTTTTTTGTCCGTCCAGAGTATTGAATAATTAATTACTAAAAAAGAAGATATTATGGCATATATGTCACAAGAAGGCTACGACAAACTGATAGCCGAACTGAAACGCTTAGAAAGCATTGAGCGCCCTAAAGCCTCTGCAGCCATCGCTGAAGCCAGAGAGAAGGGTGACCTGAGTGAGAACTCCGAATATGATGCCGCCAAGGAGGCACAGGCACATCTCGAGGATAAGATCAACCAGCTGAAGCTGACCATCTCGGAGGCGAAAGTGGTAGACACCAGCCGTCTGAGTACGGATGCTGTACAGATCCTGTCGAAGGTAGAGATGACCAACCTGACGAACAAGGCCAAGATGACCTATACCATCGTCAGCGAGAGCGAGGCCAACCTCCGCGAAGGCAAGATCTCTATCAAGACCCCTATCGCCCAGGGCCTGTTGAACCACAAGGTGGGTGACGAGGTGGAAGTACGCATCCCCCGCGGCACCATCAAACTCCGTATCGACAAGATAACCGTAGGATAGTGAATAGTTATGGATATATTCAGTAAGATTGCTGCTGGTGAGATTCCCAGCTACAAGTGCGCAGAGAACGAGAAGTTCTACGCTTTCCTCGACATCAATCCGCTGGTAAAGGGTCACACCCTCGTGATTCCTCGCCGCGAAGTAGACTATATCTTCGATATGGAAGATGACGAGATCGCAGAGTTCCAGGTGTTTGCCAAGAAGGTGGCCAAGGCCATCGGCAAGGCTTTCCCTTGTAAGAAAGTGGCAGAGGTGGTGCTCGGCCTCGAAGTACCCCACGCCCATATCCACCTCATTCCGATGCAGTCGGAAGGAGATGTGGACTTCCGTCGTGAGAAACTCAAACTCACGGAAGAGGAATTCCAGGAAATCGCCAAGAAAATCCGTGATGAGTTTGTCTAATCAGACAAACTCATCACCATATTTGAGACGTACCTCATTCACGTACTTACGCACCAACGAGGAGTCGTCGCCCTTCTTACAGATCATCAGGACATTACCCTGATCTGCCACAATATAACCCTCAAGACCATTGAAGACACCTACCTTACCCTTCGGCAACTTGATGACGTTGTTGTTACAATCCTCCATCATCACATCCGAATCGATGATGACATTATCGCCTTCCACCTTACTCATCGACTCGTAGACGGCATGCCAGGTTCCAAGATCTGCCCAGCCAAAGTCGCACTTCATCACAAAGACATTCTTGCCCTGCTCCAAGATGGCATAGTCGAGGGAGATATTCGGATAGCGGGGATAGTTCTCTGTGACAAAAGCCATCTCTTCCTCGTAGGTATATTCAATTTTCTTATATCTTAAAGTCCGGAGTACTTCTGGGAAAATGCCCTCAAACGACTGGAGCAAGTATCTTACATTGGCCTGGAAGATACCGGTGTTCCAATAAAACTCACCACTCTGCATGAACATCGTGGCAAACTCACGCTCGGGTTTCTCCGTAAACGACTTCACGGCGTAGACGTCAGGCTTGCAACTCAGATCGCCCAGCTGGATATAACCATAGCCAGGCTCTGGTCGTGTGGGCTTCACACCCATCACCAACAACACATCGTTCTCAGAGACGTAGTTAAAACCTATCTCCACATTCCGCAGGAAACTGCTCTCGTTGAGCACCATCTGGTCAGAGGGCAGCACCAGGACGTTAGCCTCAGGATTCTTCTTATGGATACGCATCGCAGCCCACGCTACAGTGGGAGCCGTATTACGGTGGATGGGTTCTACCATCACATTCCGTTCAGGCACCTCTGGCAACTGCTGTCTCGCTATATCCAAGTATTCTTTACAAGTACATATATATATATTCTCCTTCGGCAGCAACTTGATCACACGGTCGTAAGTAGCCTGAAGCTGGGTCCTGCCTGTTCCGAAGAAGTCGATGAACTGCTTAGGACAGGCCTCCCTGCTTGAGGGCCACAACCTTCTACCGCGACCTCCGGCGAGAATCACGCAATAATTCTGGCTATTTTCCATTTCTTTTCAAGAATATCTATAGTTTCTGTATGATGGTGCGAAGGTACACATTATTATTGAAATAAACAAGTATTTTTAATTTTTTTACCATAAATCTTTGTGGTTTCAGATTTTTGTAGTACCTTTGCAGCGCTTTTCGAGATTAAGTGCTACGCCCAGATGGCGGAATCGGTAGACGCGCTGGTCTCAAACACCAGTGGGGCAACCCGTGCCGGTTCGACCCCGGCTCTGGGTACGAAAGTACCACGTTCAGGCTCAATCAAGACGCTGGTTTCTCAAAAGGCAAGGTGCTGTAAGACAATAACTTACAGCACTTTTTATTTTCTAAAATCCTACTACTGAGCCCTGAGATTTTCCCCACATTTTCCCCACCAAAGCAAATTTGAGTGAAGAATATAAAAAGTTGAGGGCTCAATTTCTTTGTATTTGGGGATTCTTATTTCCCATAATAGTTCGTATTTGTATCAGTCTCTTTTTGATTTCATATAGTCGACAGGGCGGATGCCAAATTGTTTTTGGAAGCATTTCGAGAAATAGGAAGGATTGGAAAAACCTACCATATAACAGATTTCGCTAATGGTGTACTGGTCCTTGCGCAGGAGGATGGCAGCACGTTTGAGACGCATGACTTGTATCATCTCGTTGGGAGTGATATCGGCCAGTGTCTTGATCTTGGCGAAGAGTCCGCTACGACTGATATTCAGCTGTTCGGCAAGGAAATTGACGTTGAGATCGGAATCAGCAATATGCTCATCTATAATCTTGCGCATCTGTTCAAGGAACTGGCTGTCGGTATCGTTGCTGGCTAGGGGAGCGATCGGCTCGAGAGGCTGGGTGGAGAAACGCTCTATGAGTCGTCGACGCATGACAAGGATGTTGCGCAGGCAGGCCTCGAGATATGCTACAGAGAAGGGTTTCTCGACATAGATGTCAGCTCCGACGTCGAGTCCCTCAACCTTGGAGTCGTCATCGGTCTTAGCGGTGAGCATGATGAAGGGAATATGACTGGTGTTGCGATGGCTGCGCACACGACGACAGAGGGCGGCCCCATCCATACGTGGCATCATCCAATCGCTGATGATGATATCGATTTGGTGCCTGGTAAGCTGGTCTAGAGCTTCGATGCCGTCGCTGGCGACATAGATGGTATACTGGTCGGAAAATATGTTAGCCAGGAAGTCGGACATGTCTTTATTGTCCTCGACTATGAGCATGGTCGAGGTGCTGCCACTCTTACCCTGGACTTTGGCGGCAGATGGGTCATCGTAGTGGCTATCGGCAGTTGCGGCCTCCGAGCGGTTAAGAATGGGGTGTGGATGGGAAAGGGGTGACTCCTCTTCCTGACTGACAGGCAGAGTGACGATAAACGTAGAACCATAGCCCAACTGTGAGTTGACGTTAATGGTACCATGATGTTGGTCAACGATATTCTTAACAATGTTAAGGCCGATGCCTGTGCCGGGCTTGTTGCCCTCGGACTGAAAGAAGGGCTCGAAGATGCGCTCGGTATCCTCAGCACGGATGCCTACACCATTGTCGGTAACGCTAATACGGAAATGCTGTTCGTCGGGTTCGACAAGGCAAGCGAGGCTTACAGCGTCCTTAGTGTATTTGTTTGCATTTGTGAGCAGATTGCTAACGACCTTAGTAAGGGCTTCGTTGTCCACAATTGCCGTAAAACGACTGTCGGGATAGTCAACAGTGAAGTGGATGCCTTTTTGTTCGAATGTAGGTGCAAAGCGCTCGCTGACGGCTCTCATGAGGTCGTGGATGTTTTGCGGTGCAAAATGCATGACGAGACTCTGCTGTTCAACCTTACGGAAGTCGAGCAGTTGGTTGACGAGTTCGAGGAGGCGGTGGGCATTGCGGTCGATGACATCGAGTTGCTGGGGGGAGTATTCTTTCTTCAGTTTCTCCAAAGGACCGATGATGAGCGACACCGGAGTACGGACTTCGTGGGCTACCATAGTGAAAAAGTTGAGGCGTGCCTCACGGATTTCTTTCTCTTTCTGCTGCTGCAGATGCTGGAGCTGCTGTTGGTGCTTTTGCTCGGCACGCCTGAGGCGGAAGAAAACATAATACCAGACGGCACCCACGATTAAAAGGAGATAGAAGATGCGGGCCCACCAGCTCCACCAGAATGGAGGTTGCACAGTGATGGTCAGTGTGGCCTCATTAGACGACCACACACCGTGATTGTTGGTGGCACGGACACGGAAAGTATAGGTGCCTGCCGACAGATTGGTATACGTGGCCTGTGGGTTGGCGCCAGAGGTTATGTTCCACCCTTTGTCGAAACCTTCCATCATGTATTCGTACTGGTTGTCGGCTGACGAGCAGTAGCTAAGCGAGGCGAAGAAAAGATTAATCATGCGTGCTTCGTCATAGGTGAGCACGATGCCGTGTGTGGCAGGGATGCTGAGGGGTGTATTGGTGCCCATAGACTGCTGCTGGTTAAAGAAGCGGATGCCAGTGATATAGACGGGCGGCATGTTGCTATTGGCTTTGACCTCGTAAGGGTAGTACATATTGATGCCGTTGGTGGTGCCCAAATAGACACGCCCATCACTCGCCATCAGCGTGGCAGCGGGCTGGAAGAATTCACTAGTGAGACCATCGCTGCGCGTAAAACGCTGAGCACTATTGCTCCCCTGCTGGGGCTCATAGCGCACCAGTCCGCGCTCGGTGGTGAGCCACAGCACACCGTTGTTTTCGATGATGCCCTTGATGTTCTGGTTTGGTACGTTAAGTGTAACAGGGGTAATGTGGCCCTTGCCGTTGGAATCAAGCGTACAGAGACCGGTGGCTGTGGCGAGCCACAGGCGTCCGCTCTCATCGATATGGAGAGCGTTGACATGGTCGTTGAGCGTTGGGTTGCTGTCGCTATTGGTGCGCCGGTATTGCTGATGCTTGCCAGTGGAGGGGTCGTACATCCATACACCAGCGCCATGCGTGGCTATCCAGATGCGGTGCTGCTTGTCCTCGGTGATGTCGATGACCAACGCTTCAGCATTCAAGATGTGTTCGAATGTGTCGTCAGCAGCATTATAACGGTTGAGGCCCCTCATGGTGCCTATCCACAATGTGTTCTTTGAGTCACGGAGCAGGGCATAGACGCTATAGTCGTCGAGACCTTTGTTGTTGGAAGCGTAGGTGTAATTACGCAGGCCGCCCGACATAAGGTTGAGGACGTATAGTCCACGGGAATAAGTACCTATCCACAGTTCCTTGTCACGCAAGGTCAGGGCGTGGACGTTGAGATGTGACAGATCATCACTGTGAGGGTAGGATGTGAGACGATTCTGCTGTGGTACGTAGCACGACAGTCCGCCATCGTCACTACCTATCCATATGTATCCCTGGTGGTCCTCGCAGAAGCACGAAACAATGTTACCGGTATGGTTGTTGGAGGTGTCAATATGCTTGAAGAGTTGGTTGGCGGCCGACAGATAGGTAACGCCGCCATAGAACGTTCCGAACCACAGGCCACCCTCATGATCGGTCGTAACAGAGTATACAAACCGGTTAGCCATGTTGTTCTGCGCCAGTTGGTGATGCCACTGGCCTGTCTGAGGATTATAGGTGAGCAGTCCCTCATCGCAGCCCACATAGATGACATTGCCCGAAGAGTAAAGCGTATAGATGTGGTGAGCTGGGGGCTGAGAACCCGATGGTGTGGTCGGGGTCACAGTGCCATCGCTGTGGAATTCGAGAAGTCCCTGTTCCCAAGAGCCGAGCCACATGCGTCCGTCGTGAGTCTGTAACATGCAGAATGCACGATACTGACCGGAGTTAGCTATTGGCTCGAAGCGGTTGTGCAGACGATTGAGACGGCTGATGGCAGAGGAATGGTTACTGACGGCCCATATCTGGTTGTCATGATCGACGAGTACCTGTGTAACGCCCTTGACATCGTAATGTCTGACAGCCTTCGTGGTGAGGTTGTAGCAGACGATGCCCTGCTCCATGGAGGAAACCCACAACTGATTCTCATGATCGATTGTGAGGTGGCCTACTGTGGTGCTGATGTCGAGGGGCAACTGTTCGATGAACATGCTGCTAAGGTTGAGACGATAGACACCCTTGACTGTACCGGCATAGATGTAGCCATCATGTTCGAAGAGTGCCGAGATGTACTGGTCTGATCCCAATTGTGTGATGGGGAACGTGGTGACCCGGATGCCATCATAGTGGCACAGACCATTGTCGGTGCCAAACCACATAAAACCATACTTGTCTTGTAGGATATTACGCACAGTGTTTGATGACAATCCGTCGTCCATATTGATGGTACGGAAGGTGAGGTCACCACCTCCCTGGGCAGGCAATTGTAGTGTTGTCAGCACAAGGGCTATCAGCAGTCGTATCTGTTTCATTCTCTTCGTTTTGAATTCTTGTCTTATTTCATCTGCATCGCTTCCAGGAACAGCGTTTGCTGTGGCGTGGGATTGTCGATGAAACGAAAAGTCCATGTCGTATTGTCTACATAGAGTCCGGCATCGTTGAGCCAGACGTCATAGTCGATGGGGGTTGTCGTGTCTGTCAAACGGCGCAATTCCGTGAGTGGGCCACCCGCAATCTCCTGGGCAGCAGTCCAGAACTCTTCTTCCGAGAAGCCACGCTGCAACTCTTTGTAGTAGCGTTGGTAGAGCAGTCGCATGAGGTCATCGAGAGAGCGTTGCTGCGACGTCTTACGACGGATGTCAATATCGAGCAGCAGTCCGATGACAGGACCTTTGAAATAGTAGTTCACACGGACATCGCGCTCGTTGTCGTCTTGATTCATGAAGTTGAGCCATATGTCGTAGCTGCTCTGGCGGAGACTCATGTGATACTGACCTTCATAGGGCGCATACATGCCAAAATAAGTAGAGAGCAACTGGAGTGACTCGTCGGGTGTTGTGATGCCGGCATAGCGCAGCAGACGGAACTCGTAATAGCACGTCAGTCCCTCGCTGACCCATAGCATAGGTGTGACGGCCTCACGGTTGTAGTCGTAGGGCCACAGTTCGGTGGGGCGGATACACTTCACGTTATACAGGTGGAAGTATTCGTGGGCTACGAAAGCCAGGAACTTCACGTGAGAGCGTCGCGACGGGAAACGGTAGGTGCCGTCGGTGTAGCACGCCTGCGAATTGAGGTGTTCCAATCCACCGCCACCTTGTCCCATGTGTATAAGACAGTAGTTGTCGTAGGGAACGTCACCCATCAGTTGTGTGGTGGCGCTGATGATACGCCGGAAATCACCCTCGAAACCACATTCCTCAATACCCTCTGGCGTTTCTATGGCCAACTGGTAGGGATGTCCTTCGTGAATGAAGTGCCGGGTGTAGTAATTGCCCAACAGTAGCGGCGAGTCGTAGAGCACGTCGAAGTCGGGTGCTGTAAAGGTGTCTGGGTCGTCACCATGGGGCAATAGTCCGGTAGAAATGGTTTTCCAGACTGCGGGATGATGGTAGGTGACGGTGACGGGGTGGTTGAGGTCGCCATCGACATGCATGAAAACGCCAGCAGGGGCCACAAAGGCAATGCCGCTCTCAACACGGCTCGACGCAACGTCGCGCTCGTTGGCATACACACGATAGATTATACGGACATGACCATCGGCGGGCACAGTGAGCTGCCAGCGGTTCATGCCAAGCTTGTTCCACGCTTGCCGCTCGCCCTTGCTGTCATAAACCTGAAAGTCGGTCAGGTGCTTGGCAAAGTCGAGCATCTCATAATAGCCGGGTGTCCACCTGGGCATGTTCAGCGTCAGTGGAACGGGTTGTCCGTTGGCTTCGCAACGGTAGTCGAGTTGCACCAGCAGGTAGTGTGCCGTCGTGTCAAAACCTACAGTATAGTGCATGTCGTACCCCTGTTGAGCCTTAGTGACCAGGGCCAGTAGGAGGGTTATCAGTAGTGTCAGCAGTCGTGATCTGAGCATGGCAGAAATATGGTTTTATGGCAGTTTCAGATACCAGGAATCCTTGTTAGCTAGCTGCTGCTGAAGAACGGCATCAACAGTGCCCGTGCGACGTGCCACACGATCAGCAAGATAGGCCGGGTCGCCACGGCGCAGGGCTATGCGCATCAGGTCGTAGAAGCGGTGCCCTTCAAAGGCAAACTCAAGGGCTTCCTCGTCCATGATCATGTCTTCCACCTTCTCTATCTGGTAGTTCAGACGTGCACCATCGGCCAATGTGGCGTCGTCGGGCATCACGTAGGTAGTGTCGGCAGCACTATAGCCCGAGCCATGCGAATGGATGCCGATGGTGTTCTCATTGTTGGCACCTGCTGTGGTTTCGAGCACGTAGAGATTCACGGGGAAGTCGAATTGCGACAGCCATGCCTGATCGTTGGGATAGTAGGGCAACACCTCGTCTTCAATCACATAGTTGTTTACACCACGCTTCAGGATCAGGAAGGCGAAGCGTGGGAAACCGGCACGGCACAGTGCCTCAGCCATTCGCAGATACACCATCGTGCGGCGGTAGAGGTGTACGTTGCGCGTCTGGTATTTCCTGTTGCTCACTTCGTAGGCGTGGCTCTTACCGTCTACGGTGTAGGGCTGCATCTGCTTCGTATAAGCCGCATGCAGGCGCAGGTCGCCAGAGAGGTAGTCGTCGAGTCCTGAGGGCGAATAGACATAGTCGCCACCTGAGGTGTAGTGACAGTAGCGCTGCGCTGCCGAGAGGTTGACGAGTGCCTGCGAGGGATTGATGGTCTCGTGGTAGTCGTTGGCCGTCGTGGTGTTAAACAGGTTGCGCAACTGACTGTAGTTTCCCTCCGAGGGGATGGAGTCGCCAGGAATCATGGTGATGAGCTCCGACGAGGCAGCACTGGTTTCACCCAGCGAGGAGAACGATGCCGATGTCCAGGTGTCGTTGACGCTTATCCAACGACTGTCGTTAGCACTGAAGCGTGCACAGGCCTTCGTGATGGGATAGGCCGAGTTGCGCCCGTTGCGCAGGGTGATGTATCTGTAGTAGTTTTCGGCAGCTTCGCGGTAGTTGCCTGCCCACAGGTTCAGGTCGCCCAACAATACATAGATGGGGAAATAGAACAGGTTCGAGTCGGTGTTGCGGATGGTACCGTAACCGGGTCGCTCGATGTCAGCATAGGGGGCTATGTCGTTGATGAAATAACGGCACACGTCGTCAATGCCATACTGCGGGAATTGCTGTTCCGACTGTTCCTTGCTGGCTATGGGCTCGGTGATGAACGGTACGGTGCCGTAGTTCAACACCAACTGCAGATAGGTCCATGCCCGGAAGGCTTTCACGGCGGCATACTCTTTCATGAAGATGCGCTCGTTGCGGTTGTTAAGCAGGGCCGTGTCGGCATGGGCGATGAAGTAGTTGCAGTTGTTGATCACGGCATAATAGTCGTCGGGCGAATTATACTGATTGCCACTGCTGACATCGAAGGCGGCAATCTCGCGCAGGTCCGACGTAGCATAGTCGCTAAGACTTACCAGGTCGCCACGCAACTCGCCCAACAGGATGGTGCGGTCGGCCAGGGCCTGCATCTTATTCATGATGCCTGTCACCGACCATAGGGTGTCGGCATCACTGTCAAGGTGCTCGTCGTCGGCATAAATCACGGTGTCGGAATCATCGTAGAGGAAACTGCTGCACGCGCTGGACCCAAGCATCAGTAACCAACAACTTATCATCGTTATTGTATTGAATTTCTTCATTTTCATAATTACTTCAATTTTTCAATTCTTCAATTCTCTATTAGAGGTTAATCTTAATTCCTGCTACCAACGATCGGCTTTGGGGCAGACGGCCCAGGTCGATGCCCTGGCCGAGGATGCTCGAAGTCATGGCACTCTCGGGGTCGGTGCCCAGATACTTGGTGACGGTAAAGAGGTTGTTGGCCTGTACCCAGAACTGCAAGCCCTGGAGGAAGGTCGTGTTCAGAGGCAGGGTGTAGCTAAGTGTGATGGTCTTCAGGCGCAGATAGGAACCGTCCTCAATCCAACGGTCACTGAAACGGGCATTACCCATAGGATCCTGGAAAGTGGCACGGGGGATGTCGGTCACCTGACCTTCGTTCTGCCAGCGACGTGTCATGGCCGTAGTCTGGTTCATAAAGCGAGAACCGCTCTCCATCTGCTGACGCATATAGTTATAGACATCGTTGCCCAACGAGTAGTTGAAGTTGACATCCAGCCTAAGGTGTTTCCACGCCATCGAGGTGAAGATGTTACCATAGATATCGGGGTTGGGGTCGCCGATGATCTGCCGGTCGGCATCGGTTATCTGATGGTCGCCGTCGAAATCTTCAAAGCGCATGTCGCCAGCTTTGAATTCTTGACGGGTGACGCCGTCAGAAGCCAACTGCCAGAGTCCTGTCTGAGCTGCATCCTCGGAAGTGGCAAAGACGCCCTGTGTCTTGTAGCCGTAGAACAGGTTGGCTGCCTGACCAATCATGGTGCGTACGGTGGCACCATAGACATTGTTGTCTACATACTGCTGACCAGCGGGCAACGCTGTCACTTCGGTCTTATAATGGCCTATACTTGCACCCAATTCCCACTGGAAATCCTTAAGTGCAAGAATCTTGCCGGTCACAGCGACGTCAAAGCCGAGGTTCTTCAGGGCTCCATCGTTCGACCAGTTGCACTTCAGTCCTGTGACATAACTCAGAGATTGGTACATGAGCAGATTCTTGGTCTTGCTGGTGAAATAGTTGGCACGTACGTTCAGACGATTGCCCAGGAAATTACCTTCGAGCGAGAGATTCAGGCGTGTCGTTGTCTCCCACTGCAGGTGGGTGTTACCAATGTTCTCAAACGACAGTCCTGACACATCCTCAAGGAAGTTGTGCAAAGCAAAGTAACTGCGTGCCGCATTGTAGTCGATATCGTCGTTGCCACCTACGTCGTAGCCTGCCGACAGGCGCAGATAGTCTATGCCTTTAACACCGGAAAACCATGGCTCGTTGGTGATGACCCAGGCAGCCTGCGCACCATGGAAGAATCCCCAAGGTACGCTGAAAAGTTTCATGGAGTGGTCGGCATCACGACCAAAGCGTGACGATGTCTCGAGGGCTGCATTTAACTGCAAGTAGTATCGCTGCAGATAGTCGTACTGAGCTTGGGCATACCATGCAATGTTTTTCCATGTGTTGGAATAACCTGCAGGCTTGGCATTGTCGAGCGAACTGCTGATGGCGGGCATCTTGTCGCTTGTGGTGTTATAACCTAGTTGGGAGTTCTGTGTATAGTCCTCCCAATTGAAACGTACGCCTCCGAAGAAGGCAATGTTGTGAGCATCGTAACGGTTGTTCCATGTCAGACGGGTGTCACTCATTACGGAGTTCTGCTTGGCAGCCAAGGAACGCACCTCGTTCTCGCAGTAAGCGTTGACCGCCGATACATAGTAGGTAGGCACACCATTATGAGGAATGTAAAACTTCTCGTTGGTATTCACCAGATTGTAGCTGAAATGCTCGGACAGGCGCAGATGCGGATTGAATTGGTAAGCGGGCGTCACACTGAGGTTGATCATCGAGTTCTCGAAACGGTTCTTGTTCTCGGCATCACCATATTCGTTGATGGCCAACGGGTTGGCCAACTTGTAGTTATAGTTGCTGTAGTCCGACAATGCCTCATCGAGATAGTTCTCGTCGCTTACGTCAATATAACCGTTGCTTATCTTTCCGGAAACAAAGGTCCAAGGACTGATCATCGGACTCTTGGCATAACCGAGGAATGCCGTCGATGTGGGCGTGCCCTCGGAGTAGTTTTCAGGTGCTCCGTCGTTACGCAGGTTTCGTGTCTGGTTGGCAAACGAAGCGTCAAAGCGTACATCGAGTTGCTGGGTGATGTGGATGTCGGAGTTGAAGCGTATATTGATACGCGACATCTTATTCATTTCCAGTGTCGATTGCTGGTCGATATATCCCAGTGAGAGGTTATAGTCGGCAATGTCGTCACCACCCTCGATATTGATGCTATAGTTTTGGGTGAAGGCGTTGCGGTAGACATACTCCTTCCAGTTGGTATTGTTGTCGTACTGAGGCCAATAGTAGTTCGTCGATGAGTTGTCGAGGAACTTAAAGGTGTTCAGTTTGGTAGTGGTTGTCTGAAGCAGGTCGCTGGCATAGCCACGGAACTGCGAGGCATTCATCACATCAAATGTTTTGGGTTCGAAGGTAACACCTCCGGATATGCTGGCCGTTATACGTGTTGCCATGCTGTGGTTACGGCGCGTGCTGATAACAATGACACCATTGGCACCTTTGGCACCATATAGGGCAGTACCGTTGCGCAGCACCTCAACCTTCTCGACATCTACAGGTGAGATGTTAGCAAGGATGTCATTGTAGAATCCATCGTGCAGCATGCTACGGGCATACTGCTGGTCGAAAATCACCCCATCAACAATAATCAGTGGTTGTGCGTTGGCATTAATGGAGTTCAGTCCACCCATGAACATAACGCTGCCGATGCCCGGTGTACCACTGCGCGTAACGGTGTGTACCTGAGCACCCAGCTGCTGCTGAATATCCTGTTCAATAGACACGTTATTGCTAAACTGGAAACCCGTAGCCGAGGCAATGGCGTTAACATTGGTCTTAGCATCGTAGTCGGGACGGAAAACAGTAGGATAGAGGCTAACGTCACGTTGCAGTTCGCTATGTTGTAGCCCCAACTTGGCCATATTATAATCGGGTGAGGTAAATGTCAGCGAGGTGGCAATGAGCGGGACGCGCAAGGTATAAGTACCATCGGACTCCGTGATGGTACTAAAACCATCGACTTCGGAAGCGCTGACGATGACACCGCTGAGAGGCTCCTTGGTGCTGGCGTTGAACACGCAGCCCTTTATTTCACGTACTGCATACTGTTTGGCAGGTATCGCTTTGCGCTGTACAGCCTCGCTGCCGTCTGTGTCGTCGTCCTGTGCATATGCAATGGTGGGGACGACCATCGTCAGCATAACAGCCAAACCGCAGCAGGCTGCAAGCCTTCGTATTAATTGATTCTTTATAGTAGCCATAACTTATATTTATTCACTATACGTAATTCATTATTATTTCAACCTATTCTGCAGGACGGAAGATAACCCTGTCAATACGCAGTGTGGCACCATCGGTGTTTGACTGCAACTCTAATCGTACTACAGGATTATCAAGTCCCCATGAGCAAGTGTTCAAACGAACATTCGACTGCAACAGCACCTCATCGACCTTCGTACCGTCCACATTCCTGGCATAGCGGAAAGGAGGCGAAGAAATGACGCCATTCTGATCGGCCTGACGCACACGACTCAGCACACGCAACGGCTTTGTAGTCTCTGCTGTAGCCAACGGGTCACCGGCAGTGGCAGGTACGAAGACTGCATAAATGTTATACTTGATATCCGAAAGCAGGTTGGGAATCATGAAGCCTACGGCCACACGTGCCGATGGGTTGGTAGGAATGACCTCCACATAGCCGCCCATCGATATCTGCTTGTAGAACTGATTGCTTGAAACCACCTCTACAGTTGTCAGTGGTGATACAGCATTGACGATGGTGTCCTGACTGGATACCGCTTCGGCCTCCACGCTGACAGTCTGCATAAAGGTGTTTTCAGCAGCAAAGTTCCATGTGGGTGCCTTGAACACCCGACCATTGCTGCACTCCACTGTGGTGGTGCCTGCGAAAATGCCACCCTCGTCGAAGGGCCTTTGGTAGACGTAGTAGTTTTTATCGATATTAAGCACACTACGTAATAACTCCGTCACCGCCTGAGTGGATCTTACACTGTCGCTGACCGCTGCATCCGGATTGTTTGTACAGCTGAAGAAGGCACCCCCGATAATGGCCAGTCGGGTGTTGGTATAGGCCATTGAGTCACTGCCGGCAACATTGTTGGGATAATTGAAGTAGGGTGCATACTTTGCCGTCAGCTCACTCCATACGTCATTGGTGGGAACTACAAACCAATACGTGCTGTCCTCAGAACTGATCTCACCATATTTTTGCATCAGGTCGTTGCGCAAGTAGGTGACAGAATCGAGATAGTGAGTCACACCGTCGATGATTTCGCCAGGCACACTCTCAGCCTCTTGGAACTCGTAGGTGTTGTGGCTCGCCAAGAACTGGTAGACGCTGTCCAGACCCTCAGTCATATCAAGTGCCTCGAACACATTGGGAACGTAGTCGAGTTTGGAACTGATGGTAAACAACTGACCGTTGCGGCAACCTATGTTCTTCGACGTCAGCGACAGTCCGGAAATCTCTGTGGCGCTAATGTGTGCATACTTGCTGTTCATCAGTGTAAGCGTCTCGTCGGTGATCGAAGAAACAGGATGCCTGTATAGGGCTATATGGTTTTTTAAGAAACGACGTATCACTGTATTCTCGTCGTTACGTACCCCACGTGCAGCCTGCTCGTTATAGCTGGTAATGAGGGCTTCAGCCTCCTGGCTGGTAAACGATGCATTGGAAGGTGCGAAAACGGTATAGGTTTGGTCGCTGCTCAGGATATGGTCGTAGCCGGCAGATTGTGCCACACGTGCGAAATTCGACAGGTCGCTGTTGGCTGTGATGGCCTCCCACAGCGAGATTCCACCATCGGTAGCCCCCTCGTAGTGCTCATTCCATGTATCATTACAGGAAGCGAAGCCAATACCCAGTAAACAATAACTGATTAATGCTATCGTTTTGTATATCTTATTTATCTTGGTCTTCATAATCTTCAATTTTCAATGTTTAATTGTCAATTATCTATGCTTTACAGCATCGGTTCCATGCTTCCCTCATCGGTAATGCCATATACGCTGCGGGGTACCAACTCGAGGTAGTCGAGCATGAACTCATTGTCGTTTCCCTGCTTGGCTGATACGCAACGGATGCGAAGGTAGTGATCCTCGCTGGCATTAATGTTGGTTGTACAAAGTACCATGCGGTATGTGTTAGCCTGTTTGCCGAAATAGATGTGGTCGTTGCCGCCACCATAAGGCAGATGATAACCACCTGTGGCACCACGGTAATAACCTTTATTCTTAAGCTCTTTCTGGTCGGTAGACAGTTCCAACTGAGTCATCGAGTTGTAGTCAGCCTTCCAGTTAGAACCCAGGATGGAAGCGTCGTTCAGGTTCTTGGTCATGTCTAGAGGGATACCCTGTGGCTTACCGTCGAAGTAGATCTGTGCCACACCACGTGTAGGTTCAGCGGCAAAGCCCAAACGAATCTGCCACTGTCCGTCGAAGGGTACGGGAGGTAGCTTAAAGGTGAAGTCGAAGTCCTTGAAGAGGTTCATTTCGTCGCCTTCGTAGCTGTCATAGAAATCGCGTGGATAACGGTAGATAAACAGACAACCGTCATTCATCGTGACACCATCGAGGTAGCCATTGGGGAAGTAGTAATTACGCCCATACTTGTCTGTTTCGTCATATGCGGGCGGATTATAAATCTTTAGTCCACCATTCCTGTAATTAAGACGAACGTCATTGGTCATCAATTCAGGGAATACCGTCGAGAAGTCCATACGGATGAGGGCATTGAACACCTCGTTGCGCGTTTGGTCGTCAAAGGCCAGGATGTCGTCCACATAGAAGTAACGGCCATTTAGTGCATCGTTTTTGTATTCTGTCTCCACCGTGGGGTAGATATAGGCACCGGTAATCTTGAATTCGTCGTCCCAGCGGCGGTTGGCGTAGCGCTGTCCGATGATGCTCGGTCCTGCCCACTTACGGACAGTGAGACGCTCGAATTTCATCATAGAATGAGGGAGCATGGTCTCGTACCAATCCACGGGATTCATCTCACGCGTCTCTATACCAATGTCGTTGTAGGGTGTCAGATAGTTCCAGCCCTTCACGTCACGTGTCAGTATGTGGTAGGCCAGGAAGCGGTGCAGCGGATTCTTCTCGTTGGTGATGTGTGCGAAGTCATGATAGTCCTTGTCCTTATCCTCAGGATATTGCACGTCGTATATTTCACAAGCCTTTTGGTAAAGCTGTTCCAAGGTTGTAATGCTATATTTCTCGCGTAACACCGAGTCGGTGGGTGCGAAGATGGTGAAACCTATGCGCTTCTCGTCGGGCACGGTAGCCGTCTCTTTATTTACATGCGACTGATAGCGTATGCGGGGGTAGTTGGCTTTCACCATCTCCCACTCCTCGTCACGGTACTGATAAAGAACATTGGCAAAACCTGCCGCGCGCAGTGCCGAAGCGAAGAGACTTATATTGGGATTCAACTCCAACATATCGAGAATCATGCGGTTCGAACTCTCCAGCACTTCGGTGACGGGCTGTACGAAGCCATTCTCCACAGAGTCGTCACGCAACTCAAATATAATGTGTGACGTGCCATTGAGGAACACTACCGAATTACCGTCTTCGTCGTTGCCGTGACTCACCTCAATATAGCGTCGGTTCATGTTTGATGTGGGCAATACACCGTCGTTCATGTCTGCCGTGGTCAGCATATCTTTTACCAAGTGGGTGCGTACCAGCGTGTCGCAGTCTTCAAACGATAGCTGGTCGAAGCTTGTCAGTCCTTTCTTGGTAAGGTAGTTCTGCATGGCTTTGTTCGTAGGGGCAAAGCAGGTGTACTCACCGTAGGTGGAGAGCAGTTTCATCATGCCAGTACGCTGTACCAGGGCAGTAAACTCGCTATACTCACTGTGGCTAGTAAGATACTCGCTCATCATCTGACCCTTGAAGGTATAGTAGTTGGAACTATCCGGTTCGTCGGAGCAGGATGTAAGGAGTAAGGGAGAGAAGGAGAGAAGGAGTAAGTAGATTACTCCTGCCATGAACAACTTCACCCATTTTTTATTGTTTATCTTAGTAATCATAATTATTCATCATTAATTATTAATTATTCACTCTTCACTATGCTGCTGTTCTCACCGCTGCCAAAGGCAGGGTTCTGCTTCAGATTCTTGTTCACTTTCAGTTCGTCAGTGTGGTAGGGCCAGAAGATTGCGTCCAGGCGGGAGAGTTTGCTCGATATGGCCGTACCACCGTCGCTACCTTTACGGGCTGCCTGACCAACAAGGAAGGACGTATTTCCGTCACGCATCGAGCGACGTACCAGGTCGTACCAGCGCTTGCCTTCGAACATCAGTTCGCGTTGACGTTCTTCGAGCACGAGGGTGCGCATGAGCGACTTCGACGAGTACTTGTCCCAGTCCAACTCCTTATCACCGGCTTCCTTACTACAGTTGCTGCGTTTATTGATGGCATTGATTATGGCAAAGGCCTGTTTCAGCAGTTTTTCGGCATCGGCCTTATCAGCATCGTTGTCACCTTCGGGAGCCAGTTCTACCAATGCCTCGGCTTTCATCAGCATAATGTCACTGAGGCGATAAACAATCCAGTTTGAATGGTTCTTTTTCTCAGTGTATAGCTTACCGTATTCAGCTTTTATATCAGCCTTTGTCATGTCTACTGCTGTCGAATTTGTCGTATACTTATTGATGCCGTAGGTGTTCGACTGTCCACTGATCGGTTGCATGTTCTCATAAAAACGGGTATCATACTTTGACAGAAATACCGTGAACGACTCGTCGCTGATATCCGTTCCGATGAAGTCTGCAGGACGTGCCAGACCGGGGAATGTCGTGGCATTGCCGTAGAGCGAACTTACTGCATCGTTTGCCAACATTTCATCGTCGTTCATGAAAATAAGTTCGAAAATGCTCTCTGAACTGTTGCCTTGGCCGAAGATCTGATCGAAGGCATAACCGTACATACTTCCTGTTGCATCGTTGTCATTGATGAGCGGATAGCCGTCAATGAGATCATTCGCGTTTGCCGTCACCGCATTCTTCTGGTTCTTCTTCGACTCATACTCTTCCAACTTGGCATTGATAATCTGGTCGGCATAGTTAATGGCAGCCTGGTAGTCTCCGTTCCACAGATGGAGGTCACAAAGCATGGCATGAATGGCATCCTGCGTGATACGTCCCCGCTGGTAATATGTCTGTGTCAAGGGATATCGTTTTACAGCCATCGACTGTACCTTCTCCAGATCCTCAATGAGTGCTTCCAAAACGTCCTTAAACGGTGTTGCCGGCAATTCTATCGTCTGATTGTCGTCCAGGAAGGGCTCTGTGGTGTAGGGTACGTCGCGGAACGTGCGTATCAGGTAGAAATACATCAAGTCGCGCAATGCCGACACCTCGGCAATGGTGGTGTTTAGCTTGCTCTGCGTATAGGCAGGGTCCTTCTCGGCCACTTGTGGTGCATATTTCTGCACAATATTACAGCGGTTGATCACATTATAGAAGTCACCCCACTTGGCATAGGTGTTGCTGGCGTTGATGTTCTCCTTGAAAATATTGGCTATCTGAATGTTGTTCTCGTAGTTCTTACCACCGGTGATGTTGTCGGAACGGAACTCTCCCCACACCATCATTCGTTCGATAACAGCACTCGACTGCATCGAGGAATAGCACCCTGCTACGATACCTTCTACATCAGCCTCCTGATCCCAGTACTTGTCGAGTACAATAATTTCCTTCGGCTCTATTTCAAGGAAGTCGGAGCAGGAAGAGAATACAGGTAAAAGGGTAAAAAGGTAAATAAAAAATCTATTTCTCATAATTATAGTCTTTTACTTTTCTACTTTTTTTCTGTTAGAAGTCAACGGTAATACCCAGTGTATACGACTTGGAACGGGGTGTCTGGCCGACATCGGCAGCAGCACCATAGCCGCCATATGCAACTTCAGGGTCTACCCCCTTGTACTTAGTAAGTACGAACAGGTTGTTAGCACTGGCATACAGGCTTAGTCGCTTTATTCCCAGCAGTCGCTTAATCGCCTTCGGGTCAAATGAGTACGACAACTGCAGATAGTTCAGTCTGAGGAATGAACCATCCTCAACGAAACGGTCACTGACCAGTGTATTGTAGTTCGTTGAAGCACCGTACATAGCTCTGGGGATTTCGGTCTGGTTACCCTCTTTACGCCAGCGCCAGTTTACGGCCTTGCTCTGATTGTTGTTCGTTATCATGGCCTCGTTGTCCAAGCGGGCCAGGTTCAGGATCTTGTTGCCTATGCGGTAGTTAAACTGCGTGTTCAACTTCCAGCGGTTGTAGTTCAGCGTAAATCCGAAACCTCCGGTAAGCTTTGGCAGCGACGATCCAAGATAGACAATGTCGAGGGCATTGATCTGTCCGTCGTAATTCACATCGTCGTAGATGGCGTCGCCGCCCTGGAATTCATAGTTCCTTCCCGTACCATCGTGCGTGTAGTTATACACCATGCGGACTGGCTTGTTCTCGTCGTCGACCACAATCTCGCCCTCGGGGCTCAGCACGTAGGGTGCGGTATGTCCGTCGGCCACAAACTGCAGACGCTCCTCGTTGGTCATATCGACGAAGGTTTCGTACTGGTACTCGTAAACGCCCTTGAAGCGGAATCCGTAGATGGCACCGAAGGGGTTGTAGAGTTGTACGCGCTGCAACACCTCGCGGTTGTCGTAATGGAACTCACTGTTAAGCGACGACAGCACTGTTTCGTCCATCGAGAGTATCTCGTTGGAATTGTTGCCGAGCGTGAAGTTGAGGTCGGCCGTAAACTTACCGGCCCTAATCAGCTGGTTGGTGTTGAGGTTGAGCTCCCAGCCTATGTTGCGCATGGAGCCTACATTACGGAATGACAAGGTATAGAATCCTGTGCTGGAGGGGATGCTGACATTCTCCATGAGCATGTCGCGACGTGTGGAGTGGTACCACTCGCCCTGTAGGGTGATGCGGTCGTCGAACAGGCCCAGGTCGAAACCAAGATCCCATGTGGTGGTGGTTTCCCAACGCAGGTCGGTCAGACGGATGTTTTCGGGTTTCATGGCGCCCATGTTGATATACTTGTTGTCACGGCTGTAGATACTCTCATACAGATAGTCACGGCTGGGCTGGTTACCCACACGGCCCCACGAGGGTCGTATCGACAGCATCGACAGCCAGGGCTTCTGCTTTTCGTAGGTGCCTGCCAACCGTTGGAACCAGGGTTCGTCGACAATGTTCCAGCGCAGTGATACGGCAGGGAAGTAACCCCACCGGCGGTCGGGGCCGAATTTCGTGGTACCGTCGGCACGGAGTGAGAAGTCGAACATGTAACGGCCCTTGTAGGCGTAGTGGGTCGAGAAGGTGTAGTACATCGAGCGCCACTCGCTATAGTTGGAGCCCATGCCCGTAACGCGCCCACCACCGATGGGCGTGGTGATGCCGCCCGAAGCCAGTTTCTCGGCATTGGTAGACTGACCGTTGGACGATCCGCTGGTGAGCTCGAAACGGGCCATGGCCATGAGGGAGTGGTCGCGGTTGCGGAAGTGGGGTATGTAGGTCAGCGTCTGCTTCGTGTTGAATGCCACACTCTTGGTGCTGGCAGTATAGGATTTGTTGACGCCGTTGTTCCACGACACGGTGACAAGCTCTTGGGGATAGAACTGGTCGACGTATTCGTTGAAGATGTTCATATACACGCGACTCTGCCAGTTCAACTGGTGGTGCTCTTCGTCCATACCCAGCAGACGATAGTTCAACTCCAGTTCTGGTGTGATATCGTACGTGCGGTCGTCGTATTTTGCCAGTCTGGCTACGGCCACGGGATTGGGGTACGACTTCTGGTTGCCGTCGAACACTGAGTTGGCCGATTGCAGCATAGTGTAGTAGTGGCCGGTATTCTGACCTTGCAGGGCGTTTCCTACGGGATATTGCTCATAGATACTCATGTTTGGCATCTTCTTATAGGCAATGGTCAGCAGGTCCTGATCGTCAGGCCGGTAGTTTTTCTTGTTGTCGGTATAGGTCAGCGCAAAGTTGGTGGAGATCTTGATACGCTCACTGACATAGTAGTCGAGCGCCACACGGGTAGAGAAGCGGTTGAGCCGCTGTTCGATGATGGAGCCAGTCTCATGATCGTATCCGCCCGAGATGCGGAAGGTGGCCTTCTCACCGCCACCGGTGACCGACAGGTAGTGGTTCTGGCGCAGGCCGAACTGCGTGATGGCGTCCACCCAGTCGGTATTGTTGTTATACTGTTCGAATTCCGAGAATGTCGGGTCGTAGTTCAACTCGCGAATATTCGAGGCTGCATCGTTCTGCTGGGGATTGAAGTAGCTCTCCTTCAGCAGCATGGTGTAGTCGTCGCCGCTCAGCATCTCGTAGCCCTTGGGCTGGTAGGTTCCAGTCAGTCGTAGCGAGTAAGTCACCTTGGGGGCTCCGCGCGAACCACGCTTGGTGGTAATCTCAATCACGCCGTTGGCACCCTGCGAACCGTAGATAGCCGTTGCGGCGGCATCTTTTAGCACGGTGATGCTGGCAATATCCTCGGGATTCACGTTCAACAACTGTGCAAACTGCTCGTCGTTGGCGTTGGATGCGTCAAAGTTGGCCATGTCTACGTTCCATGTGTTGCCGTTGACCACGATAAGGGGGTTCGAACTCGACAGTGTGGAGATGGACGATGCACCGCGCAGGCGCATGGTGGTTCCTGCTCCCAGATTACCCGAGTTGGTCACGATGTCTAGTCCGGCTATACGTCCTTGTAGGGCTTCGTCGACGGTGGTCATTCCCAATCCCTCAAAGGCCTTCATGTCGATGGTCTGTGTGGCATACGATATCTCTCGCTCAGGAATGGCCAGACCACCGCTGTTCAGGCGTTTCTTCGACTTCACCGTCACTTCCTGCAGGGTGGTTGCCGACTGCATGGTGACCTTATAGCTGTTGCGGTCGATGGCCATTGTCAGCGTCTTGTAGCCTACATAGCTGAACCTCAGTTTGTCCTTGGGATTACGTATTTTCAGGGTGAAGTTACCGTTAAGATCGGTGGTGGTAGCCTCGATAATACGTTCGTTGCCGTCAATCTCGCATACCGATGCGCCCATCAGCTCGCCCATATCGTCGCGCACCGAGCCGTGCACGTTGGTAATCTGTGCATTGACGTTGAGGCTGAATAGCAGCGAACAGATAATAAAAATTAAATATGTCAGTTTCTTCATATTGCAATCCTTTCTCACTCTTAACTATTCACTATTCACTTTCCAGCAACGCTGTCACTTCCTGCTTCCAGTTGGTCTGCTGACTGGCATCGTAGATCAGCGGACCGTCGATGCAGTGTACCACCACGTCGCTGGCGTTGTAGATCATCTCGCCATGGTTGGTGTTGTTGCGTGGCACATTGAGCCAGTATTCGCGTCCCATCAGATTGTATGTATCCTTGCTGGTGGTTACCACGTGACGTGTGTTACCCGTCTGGTCGGTAATGCTCATGCCGTAGTCGTCGGCCGTCACACGGACATTGTAGAATCGCTTGTTCTTTGCGTTCAGGGTCGACGTCTCATACTTCGTGCCGTTCACGGGGTTGCCACTCACATAGATGGAGTTGTCCTGTATGTGGTACTTCACGAAGTTCATGATGCGTTCACTCACAATCTTCCGGGCCTGACGCAACAGGGTGGCGTCCTTCGCTATAGAGCGCCATACACCGTTGGTGTCGGATAGTGCCTCGTAGTCTTCCCATGTCGGCAGGTAGTCTTTATCCTGCATGGCCTTGATGTCATTGTCGGAGGGTACATATACCGTGTAGTTGTAGGCATCGAACAACGAACAGTTATAGTCGGCACATGTGTAGCTGCCCATGCGATTCTTCAGCAGGGTGTTCGCGCCACCGCCCTTGGTCAGCAGGTCGAAGAATGCCGAGCAGTTCTCGCGGCCGTTCAGCAGAGCGTAGAGCGACCTGCGGCCGCCCATAGGCAGCTGGCTTTCAACCACATAGCTCTTACCGTTACCTGTCTCTGTCTGGTCGTAGATGGTTGTCACTTTTATGGGGGTGCCAGTCTCTATCTGCAGTCCGCCCTCAATGGTCATGGTGCCTGCCTGTCCAGCATTGGCCACGCGCAGTGTGCTGCCGCCCTTGGTGATGTAATACTGGTGTCCGCTCTCTAGGGAGTCTACGATAATCAGGTTGTCCAACAGGTCGCGCAGACGGTTCTTTACCTGTTCGTCGGTAGCGTCCACCACTTCGCCTTCCATCTTTGTGCCGCTTTCCACATCGTAGTTAAAGCGGTGGGCTCCGACGGTCTTGCGCACATCGTCCCAGTAGAATTCATAGAGTATCGACGACGGGTTGCCATAGGTACCGGGGTCCACGTAGGTCAGCATGGCGTCGTTGGTGGGTATAATAAAACTGTAGTACGAGTCCATTGAGTTCAGGTAGGGTTTGAAATCCAGGTTTGTGATGGCCCAATAGATAATGTTCATCGTGTTCTCATGCACCAATGCGGGGAACGCCACCGAACTGTACGTTGCCGGAGTGAACACGCGGTTGAGCAGGTATACCACACCGTTACACCCCATGAAGCATGAGTCTACGTCGGCGGTAGTAATGCCGATGGGCACCTTGTTGGTGTTGTCTACAATATTGCTGAACTTCGACGGGACACTCTCAATAAACGAGCGTACAAAATCAATGTCGAGCATCTCCACCAGCACCTGCATGGGCACATTCTCCCACGAGCCGTACATGTCCTGCAGACTCTTGCCGTCGTGGTTCCACCAATAGTCCAAGGCTTCGTTCGTGGGTACCAGCAGGGCACCGGCGTCGTAGTGTAGATCACGACCGTTGGATGCGTACATATACTGGTTCCATCCTGGGTCGAAGGCCAACTGCGCGTCTACGCTACGTCCATCAGGGTCGGTATTCAGCTCACCACCTTCTGAGTCGGGGTAATCCTTGACGTTGCTGTTCGACGAGAAGTACTTCAGTACATACACTTTTTCCTCGTTGTTGTACAGACGATTGTACTCTTTCGTGGCAGCCTCGTCGTAGAATGGTGCCGCGAAACGGTCTATCAGCGAGGCAAATCGCGACATATTAGGGTGTGCGTGTACGATTTCCGCCATGTTGTTGGCAGCGGTCGGCAGTCCGTTCACCTTGTGAATATATCCGTTCTTACAGGTAATATCTCGCTCAGTCACCTTGTGGCCGTTCACCCAGGCGTCACCCGTCGACGTCGACACACCGTTGGTCAGCGTCGTCAGATCCTGGTCGGTAATCTTGTTCGTACGCATGAATACCGGCAGAAAATGTATCATTGGCTTCGCTGTGTTATCACGCAGCAATACGATGGGTTTGCCAGCCTCACGGTGTCGGGCCCAATAGGGTGTGTTGGGCATCGCCGCAGGACTGATGGTCGTCACCGAATCGAATACCGACGTTGCGGTTGGCCTACGCATACACTGACCCTTCAAGGGCTTCGGGCCGCTCACACTGCTTAACAGCTCAATAAGGTAAGCATTGTTCACCATGCTGCTGTTGAAAATCAGTTTCTTCTGAGCCTCTGACAGCGCCTCGTAGTTTCTCACGCCCCACGAATTGGTCTTAAAGAACGCGTCGTAGATGCTGTCGCTGGCCACAAAGAGCGTCTTCGAACCCGTCTGGCTCAGCACTTCCTTCTGGTTCAAGTCGTTGATGAGGCGCATCGTGTAGGTGTAGCCTCCCTCTTCGCCCAACCGTTCGTAGATGGAATTGCCTAGCCATGACGGTTGCTCCATCAGCTCGTCTTTCTCGCTACATGCCGTCAGACCTGCCCCCAGGGCACAGCCTACCAGACAACACGCTGCCAGATTGCTTAGCTTTTTAGTCATTTTCATGTTTTATTATTTTTTATTTTATAATCATTTTCACACTAGCTTTCTCGTTGCCGTTCTGAGCCTGCAGGATGTATAGTCCAGGCGTAATGCCTGATGGGATCTCGTAGCTGCCATTGCGTAGCAGGCTTTGCTGATAGACCACCGCACCGCTGCTGTTTACCAGACGTACAGGCACCTGCCACTGTGTGGCAGCTGTAATGTTTATCTCTATGGTCTCGCCACGGGCAACCACCGTACGACTGGGGCTCACGCTAAATGTTACAGCCTTGTTGGCATTGTTCTCCTCTCCCAAGTCAATAGTTTCAATGCCTGTAGCGGGTTTGGTAAAGTCAGGGTCGCGCAATGTCGTGGGGTAGGCATACCATTTTATCTGCGCCTTGGCGGGCTGGTAAACGTTGGTGCCCATTTTCAGACGGTAGTCAAAATGTGTCTTCCGGGTTTCTTCACCTTTATAAATATAGTCGGTGTTGCACACTACCAGTATCACCACGTTGTTGGCCGGCGACTCCTGCAGTTGCATCAGCACTTCGCCTTCACCCTCCAAGGGTTGCGACAAATATATCTTGCCGCGTTTGGTGCGGTAGCACAGCATCGACGTCATATTCTTACCCAACGGCTTTACGTAGACGCTGATCACGTCGTCCTTCCCACCGCTCACGTGCAAAGGTATCTGGTTGGCTCCGCTCCATCCTGGCGTAGTACGCCATTCGGGCTTCCACCAGCCGACGCTGTCCACCTCGTCACACTTGTACATATTGGCATAGGGGGTAGCCTTCCATGGCTCCACCTTCTTCCAATAGGGACTCCACTCCTGTTCGAGCGATACCAGCCAGTTGTCGTCTAGAAGCTTGCGGCAAGCCTTCGACCACTGTCCTACGTCGACCATTGCCTGACGTACGCGGTATTCCAGTATCATATGGCGCATCTGTTGCTCGCCTAACGAATCGGCCATACCTTCCAGCACGCGCTCCTTGCAGTAACGCCATATCCAGGGAATAGCTCCGCGACCCATAATCTCGCTCAGGAAGTGGGGAAACAATTCACCGTATTGCACGCCGCCCAGCAGTTTGCGCCACGTGCATATCTGACCGTTGTTGCCATACATGTTCACACCCTCTGCTGCCGGACCACCGAAACTGTCGTCGAGCAACCAACCCGAATAGCACTCTATGGGCATAAACGGGGCTATCATATTGCCCGCACTCAGCCATCCCATGCTCTCAGGCGTCTTACCGCTCTTTTCCAGCTCGGCCTCGCCCTGTAGCCACGTATTACCTCCTTCATGGAACCACGAGCTCTGCTTGCAGCCCTCCAGATCGGCAAAAGTGGCGTGTATGCCTTCGTGCACACAGGCATTCTGCTGTGCCACGGCATCATTATATGTACATTTCGGATCGAACGAGGCAATGGGATAGTAACTCAGCAGCACCATCGGCCATGACTCGCCTTTGTACCACGTAGCACTCTGCCAGCCGCCAAGGGCGGTGTTTGGCTCACCGTCAGTGCCTATGCCACTGCCGTAGCCGTATATTTGGCTGTAGTATCCGTTGCGGGCACGCTTATCGGGAGGCCATCCGAATACGTCGCGGAAGTACTTAAAGTCTTCGTCCATCTTCTTCACCAGCAGCACCATGGCCGTGTCGGTAATAGCTTTGTTGGCCGTAGGGCCTACAGCCACGCTCCACCACTCACCGTGTTTCTCGCGGGCTACAGTCATACCTTCGGGCAGACGACCTTTCGTAGGAGCCGACAGGGTAGGATACTCCCAACGGAAGTCGTAGTTCAGTGTCGGCTGATAGGCAGGCCACTGGTAGTAGTCTGTGGGATCCACATGCCCCATCAGTTGCAGTTCACGCAGTCCACATGCGCGTATACCTCTTATATAAATACGTATGCGCGCAGTAGCAATAGTAACACTCGTCGTCGACAGCTGGCGCTCACCAGGGGCTGCCAAATTGTCGCCGCGTTGCCAAGCATTGCCGTCCCACCAACTCACGTAAGCCTCGGTGGGTAACAGTATATTGTCGTCATTGTTAGCCCAGTGGGCACGTACTTCCAGGATGCTCTGGCGCTGGGGCCACGCCATCTCGACGTAGGCCTCCTCGCCCCAATGGTTCTCACCTTGGTCATTACTCCAGTATTTCACGCTCATAGCATAGCGGTTGTCGTTCAGAGGTTTAAGATCTTGACTGCTATTGTTCACTGATGCGTTGACAACTGCCTTCAGTGCAAGGTTGGTCACCGTCTGTCCGACAGCCGTTACAGCCATCAGCAGCACCAAGAAAGTGGTCGATACTCTTGCAGACAATTTATGATGTCTCATCGGTTTGTTAGTTTTTTCTTTTAGTAGGGTATTGAATTTGCTACAAAGTTAGGTCTTTTTATTTTTCCCTGCAAGTAAAATCACAATTAATTTTGAAAAAAGTAATGTTTTTCACCCCCAAATATAACTATTGTCCAAAAAGCTAAAAAAATCGTCTAAAGCACGATTATTTTGCTCGTTTTCCTTGTTTTTTCCCACAAAAAATCCTACTTTTGCACTATCCAGACTCGGATACTACTTTTATTATTATCTATATTATTAATTAAACTGTTTATGGTATGATTATTACTCGTATGAAGAATCTGCTTCTTGCAGTCGTTTGTCTCTTGACAGGCGTCCAGGCACAGGCTCAGTTCAAGGGTGAGATTACGCAGTATCCCACTACTGACTACTCAGCCAAAGCTGCCGAGTTTAAGTTGTCTGAGGTAGCTACCACGCTTGGCACCGATGCTGCCACCCTGTCTGCTGCTATCAAGACTTACATTGAGGCTGAAACGCCCGACCCCATTCTGTTTTATGCAGTTGTCGGTGATCAGGACACTCCTTGGACTGCTGCCACCGAGGCTGATGCCCATGGTTTCTGGGTTAATGCCGAGGGTGTACCTGTAGGCTGGGGCGACAACGCCAAGTTCTTTATCAGCCCCAACATCGAGGGTGCTGCCGACGACATTTTCGCCTTCTATTGTGGCCAGATGCCTGAGAAGATGCAGGCTGGCGACAAGGGTACAGCCACTATCAAACTGAAGTTCAACGACAAGGAGGCTACCTTTGCACTGACGCTTAACGTTATTGACAAGCCCGCCTTCGATGTGCCCGATCCTACCCTGAAATGGGCAGATCTGACCATCGTGGGCCAGCAGGAGAAGGTTATCGAACAGTATCCTCGTGGCGACTACAGCGGCGACGAGGTGAAGGTCAGCGTCAAGGATGCACTCACACTGCTGGGCATTACCAATAAGGAAGGCATGGCCGAAAATATTGGCAAAGTACTCTATACTACCTGGTACAACACCGCTGACGTTGAGCAGGGTGGCGGCATGAAGAAAGACTCGCTGACCAATACTCCTACTGGTGAGGGACACGGTTTCTGGTTCCGTCCTGTTGACAATGCCCAGGGCGAGAAAGACGGTGAGGTGTCTGCTGCAGGTTGGGGCGACGTCGACAAGTTCTACCTCAACAACTTCACCTACAATGCTGTTGACGATACCCTGGCAGTTACGCTGGGTCAATATCCCGGTTCTTGTAAGGACAACGAGACTTGGTTTGCCAACGTTTATATTGTCTATGGCACTCAAGCTTATCTCATCAAGTATACATTGAAACTAATCGAGAAGGAGCAGGGCAACGGTCTGGCCGACTACGAGAAGGTGGGCGAAGGCTCAACCGTCGTTGAGGCAGAGCCCAACAGCACCTACACAGCCAAACAGGTCAGCATCGACGTTGAGACCATCGCTGCCGCACTGGGCTGCGAGACAAGCGCACTGGGCGTCATCGTGCTCGACGACAAGGACAACTTCGGAAGCTCTACTGCCAACAACGGCGGATGGTGGCTCAGTAGCGCTGGCACAACCGTGGCATGGGGCGCAGGATCGGTATTCTTCATCGAGCCGCCTACCGCCAACGACTGGAGCGTGGTCAACGTGGGACAGTTCCCCGACGCACTCAACGTGGGCGACGAGGTGAGCGCCACGCTCAACTTCGTCAACGGAACCAAGTACTATCCCTTCACTATCACGCTCAAGATCGTCGAGCCGCAGAAGCAGGAGTTCAACTTCGAGAGCGTAGCATCGCGCACCTTCGCCGTGCAGCAGCTGCTCAACAATGAGTACACCATGAGCGAAATCGGCAACATCGCCGTTGAAGACATCGAGGCACTCCTGGGCACCAGCGCACCCGTGCTCTATGCACTCCTTCCCGACTCCGTAGCCGCCATCAAGGGCGATTACACCAAGGAGTGGAACTGCGACCCGAATCCCGGATTCTGGATGTCAAAGGAAGGCCACAAGACGACATGGGGCAATAGTTCGTACATGGGCGTTGTCTATGCCGACGGTAAGTTCCAGGGTTGTCAGATGCCCAACCAGCCCGCTGTTGGCGACGTTTGGAAAGCTCCGCTCTTCCTGGTCAACGAGGAAACCAACAAGATGATCACCGTCAACATCCAGATTAGCTTCGTAGAGACCCTCGAGCAGAAGGAAAAGGTTGGCGAGGAGACAGTATGGCTGCCTGTTCAAGAGGGTATGTCTGTCGACATCGACCTGGCTAAGGCTGCTCAGGCTCTCGGTGTCACCACTGATGACCTGCTGAAGGCCGAGAACAAGTACCTCCGCGGTATGGCCAACGGTACTTATGGTGAGGGTAAGAGCTGCGAGGACGGTCTGAGCTTCGGCAACGATGGCAACTACGACGGCTATGGCAACATCTTCTTCACCATCAAGAAGGATGGAGACAAGTTTATCGTAGAGACCGCTAGCAACGATCCTGTTGCTGAGGACTTCCTCGTCGACGCACAGTTCTGCTTCGAGGTTAGCAACAAGCAGTACGTCTACTACGTTAAGCTCGCTTCTAAGGCACAGTACGAGAAACGTGAGACTGGTATCAGCACCATCAAGACCGATGTCAAGGACGCGCGCATCTTCGATATCCAGGGCCGTCAGGTCAAGGTCGCTAAGAAGGGCCTTTACATTATCAATGGCAAGAAGGTTGTGATTAAGTAAGAATAAAGCTTAAGATTGTTTTGAAATAAAACAAATATTGTATAAAAGCGATGGGCTGAGATTGTTCAGCCCATCGTTTTTTTTCTCTATTTAAAGACTTCCACTTCCATAAATCCGTCTAGTATGCCTGTGTTTATCAATATTACAGAATATGGAAGAGACTAATTTCTCTTCCATCCTTCTTCCATATTTTGGGACACCTTTGGTTCATTTAGATAGTTCCTTTGAGTCATTCGGATAGTCCTTTTGAACTGTTCAGATAATCTCTTATAGGGATAAGGAGCTATTCGAACGAGTCAATAAGTCCATCTTAATGGATGATAAGTGCCACTTCTTTTCTGATAATGACGGGTTATTACGCAATAATGGCTGGTTATTGCGCAAGAACGCTAGGTTATTCGACCAACTCGCCTATTCCCCAAATTAAAGACTAGAAAAATCGATGACTAAATAATATGGAAGACTTATGGAAGAGAAATAGGTCTCTTCCATATGCATAGTTAGCATAAACAAAGGGGGAATAGAAGATTCATGGAAGATGGAAAATAAAAAATGAATAAATGGAGAAATTTAAAGGCAGCACTTATGGTGCTGCCCGAGATTGATTATTAAGGTCTTTTTTCTACTAATTTATTACTAACTTTCTATCAACTATTATTTCATCTTAAATCTTTCCACTGCGGAGGGTTGACACCGAGGAGATGGCGCACGAAGAAATCCTGACGCTTGTGGTCGCCAAAAGCCTCACCCATTGTATGACGAGCTCCAGGAATGACAACAAGTTCAAAATCCTTTCCTGCCTTTTCCAAGGCGTTTACCACCTGCATTGTAGATGCTGGATCCACATTATCGTCCATCTCGCCAACCACAAGCATTAACGGTCGTTCAAGTCTCCAAGCATTTTCAACGTTGGAGCAGGCAACATAACTGCTGTCTACAGGATACGACATCCACTGCTCGTTCCACCATATTTTGTCCATGCGGTTGTCGTGACAGCCACAGGCGGCATAGGCAGCCTTGTAGAAATCGCCGTGGAAGAGTACGGCGGCAAGGGCGTTCTGTCCTCCGGCAGAGCAGCCATAAATACCAACACGGTCGGCATCGATATAGGAATACTTCTGGGTAGCGGCCTTAATCCACGCTTTGCGGTCGGGGAAACCGGCATCCTTGAGGTTCTTGTAGCAAACGGCCTCAAAATCCTTTGAACGCCACGAGGTGGTCATGGCATCGAGCTGTACGACAATGAATCCGAGCTCAGCAAGTTCGGCCATACCCCAGTACCACTCACGCCACGACTTGGGAACGTACTGGTCGCCAGGACCTGAGTAGATATACTCGATGATAGGATACTTCTTTGTAGGGTCGAAATTAGAGGGACGCAGGATGATGCCCCACATGGGGGTAATGCCGTCGCGACCGGGGGCTACGAATACTTCTGGGGCGCGCCAGCCGGATGCTAAAAGGTCGGTGATGTCAGCCGTCTCGAGGGTCTTAAGGATGCGTCCGTCCTTGGCGGAGCGTAGCACGCTGACGGGGGGATTAGTAACCGTCGAGTAGGTGTCAATCAGGTAGGTAAAGTCATCGGTGAACGTAGCGCTATGGTGGCCTTCCTCGGGCGTGAGGCAGGTCAACTGCTTACCATCGATACGAATCTTATAGTAATGTATCAAGTACGGATCTTCCTGCTTGTTCATACCACAGGCAGAGAAGTAGATGACGCCCTGCTTCTCGTCGACATGCTGGATTTCGCGTACGTTCCACTCGCCCTTTGTGATTTGACGCACCAAGCGGCTCTCCTGGCTCTCGCGCCCACGGTCGTAAAGATAGATATGGTTATAGTTGTCGCGCTCGCTAGTCCATAGGATGTGGCGACTATCTTCAAGGTCGATACGACGTTGACGTGTGTAGTTGACGTAGCGTGGGTCCGTCTCTTCGATAAGGATGCGAACATTGGCCTGCAAGTCCATCTCCAGCACGCGATAAGTCTTGTGACCACGCTCGTTGAACTCAAAGGTGATAGTCTGCCCATTCTTGTCCCACCGAGGCATCGTCACCTCATACTGATGGGCAAAAAGTGTGGTGGCAGGCTCTACGACACGCCCCGTAGCCACCTCGATGATGACGGGCACACGATAATTCAGCGAATCACCGGGCTTAGCATACTCCTGTTTATGAAGAATGGGTTCGGTGCGACCCTTGGGTGACGACTCAATATAGTAGACGTAATGCTTCGGGGCGGGCTTTATGCGCACGGTAGCATAGTAGCGCCCGTCGGGTGAGAACGAGCCCCACGATGAATAGTAGTTGTCTGGGGTTCCGTTTGTGGTCAGCACACGACCACTGAACCACAGATTGTTATCCTTATGGTAGATGCTGTCCTTGCCGTCAGGTGTGCGCTGGACGCCGTCCTTCTCGTCGGGCACTTCCATCCAGTGGCGCTCGGGTTTGCCGTCGGAGGGTCGTGGTGGCTGTGGCAGCTCAGGATTTTCGGGAAGTAGAGTGACGGTGCGTTTGTCGGCATCGACCTCCTTGTAGACCTCCTTATTGCCGTTCCATACGGAGTACCAGAAGCGATGCGTGCTCGGGACAAGATGCACACGCACACCGCTATTTTTGGTCTTGCCCGAATAAGTGGTACGCAGACTGTTGGCGCGACGATAATCGTCGAGAGTGCCCTGAGCGCTTATAGTGAGAAATGAGAAGTGAAAAGTGAAAAACAGGACTATGCCGACCACCTTCACTGCATGCATCTTATTGCTATTGATAATCATAATATTCCTAATTATATATGACAATGTCTCTGAGTTCACCCCACGAGGTGTTGTCGTTGTAGGTGGTCTGATAGACGCCGACGGCAAGCTTGGGACTGGTCACATCAACAGGCGAGCCAGGCATATTGTTCCAAGTCTGCCCATCACGACTGGTGCGTGCGAAGAGTTTGTTGCCACGACGCTCGAACTGAATGATACGGTCGAATTCGTAACCTCTGTAGTTGGGATACTGCGGGCGACCATGACGCGAAAGGATGGTGAACATATTGCCGCAGTTGTAGAGCGGGAAGGCGCCGAGCTGGTAAAATACCGACTCTTCCATAGTTCCTCCCTGCTGAGGGGAGGGAATAGATACCAGAATGCCGACTTCGTTGTAGCCCTTGACGGCATGCTGTTGCAAACCTTCCATATCGGCAATGGTGGCCATGATAACGAAATCGCCTTCTATCTCTTTCAACTGTTGGGCACCATCTTCCCACGGATGGTCGTTGAAAGAACCACCCTTGGCCGAGAGGTGCAGTGAAGACTGCTGAACGACGGGCTTCATCGTGGTTGGCAGCGTGAAACGGCTGTCGGGATCGCTCTCATCGAAAGGTTCATCACCCAAGCTTTGAACTTTGAACTGCTCTGAACTTTGAACCTCATACGACGAACGGATGTCGGCAGCAGAGAGAGCGTAGGGCATGATGTTCAGACTACTGATATAGCCTCGGAAATTGTTGGCACCACTGCCGTCGGCACCGATGCTGACAGGGCCGTCAGGCCGGACCATCATAAAATTGTTCTGCTCATGAATCAGTTGGCCGTCGAGATAGACGCGCTCCATCCATCCGTCGAAAGTGACAGTCCACTGATGCCATGAGCCGATGGCCTTCTGGATGGCCTCGGGGGCTCCATAGCTCTCAAACGAGCCATTGTGACAGATGAGACCCGTACGCGGATCGCTGCCCAAACGGAACTCGGTTGTGGCCAGATCGGCATGCGACGGCGACAGCGAGGCCACGGTGGCCACTGCCCCACCCTCGGTCTGCAACAGCCAGGCACTGATGGTATAAGGCGCGTTATAGCAGAACTCCTGAGGCAGGGGCGCGTTGCTGGTCAAACGCTGCGAACCGTTGAAGAAGAGGGCCCAGCGACCATCTTTCACGCGAGCGTGGATGGGCTTGTTGGCCTTGAAGCCATTCAGCTCCGTCACATCAAAGGGCGCCTGACGTTGCTTTGCCTCATGAGACATATCAAAGCCAATGACGGCAGCGGTACGTTGCAGAGGACTCACGTCTTTTTTATGCATGCCTGGATAAGCATCATTGGTCTCGGTGGGGTCGGGAGGCAACAAAGGCGCCTGCTTCCAAACCTTTACATTCCAGATGGCAGGCATGTGGCCGTTCTTCTGTGTATCGGCAATGGTGATGCGGATGTAGCGCGCTTTGACATTGCCACGGTCGATCATAGGCGAGCCTTGCATCGTGCTCTGCATACGGTCGGCAAAGAGCGTCCATGTCTGTCCATCTACAGAGGTTTCTACCTTATACTGATAGAAGAAGGTGGCGTATTCAAATTGCGTCCAGATCTCATTGAAGCGCTGCTTGCTGCCCAGGTCGATCTGGAGCCACTCGTCGTGATGACGACCACCATTCTGTCCCCAGTTGGTGGCGGAAGCCTTCCATAGCGTGGCGTTGTTGTCATCGACGGCATATTCAGGCCGGAACCACTCGTCGTAGTACGAGGAAGCCGTCACTTTGGCCTGATAGGCAAGATTGACAGTACCCTTTTCAGTCGCTAGAGGGGCTCCGTGGGTGGGCTCGACGGGAAGGATATCGCCATTGGCATCAAACTTCATCTCATCGATGGCTATCTGACGGTTGAAGCCGTGAACGGAACGCGGAAGGTTATGACGATGGTAGACAATGTAGTAACGGCCGTCTTCAACGAGAACGCTGTGGTGGCCAGGACCGTGGATGGAGCCATCACCATTGGTTTTCAGAATGCAGCCCTTATATTCGAAGGGACCCATAGGGCCTGTTTTCGATATGGCATACTGCACGCGGTAGGTGTCGTCGTGACACGAGCCGGATGAGTAGGTGAAATAGTAGATGCCGTTACGCTTGAAAACATAGGGCGCCTCGAAGATATCCTTCAGCTCATCGTTGGGTATGAGTTTCTTTTCAGAAAAGAACGTGTCGGCTGCAATGGGGAAGGGGTCGTTTTCATTCCAGAACCGGGCGTCGTGGAATTGAGAATTGAGAATTGAGAATTGAGAATTTGCTACCGCCTTGTTTAGTTTAGCCACTCCACAGCCGAAGCCTTTATAGATACCCCAGGTGGTGAAATAGAGATACTCTGAGCCGTCATCGTCGCGGAACAGCTGCGGGTCGAGAGTGATGGCATTGTGGACGTAGCGGTCGGGCACCATGATGGCGTCTTCACGGCCTAGGATGTTGTTCCACGGCCCGATGGGCGACGTGCTTTGGCCAATGCTGATGACGCACGGCTCGCAATAGAAATAGCGGTAGGTGCCGTCGGGCTGCTGAACGACATCAGGTGCCCATACCACCTCGGTGGTGGGCCAGTTCATGACGATATTCTTCCAGTTGCGGAAGTCGTAGGACACCCACACCTGTGCAGGACCGTAGCCGTTGCCCGTGCCATCGGTAGTAGCATAGAGGTAATAGGTGTCGCCAAACTTACGGATGGTGGGGTCGGCAAAGTAGCCGGGAACAAAAGGATTTCCCGCTGAGGGTGTGTTCCATTGGGTGTATCCGGTCTGCCCCTCTGCGACCACCGTTGCAGAGAGAAGCAGAACGCACAAGAAATGCTTTACCATGATCACTATATGTTTACTTGATAATCACCTTGCGACCGTTGATGATGTTGATGCCACGCTGGGGCTGGGTGAGACGCTGACCCTGCAGATTATACGTGGGACACTGAACGCCGGACATCGAACGCTCTATGGTGTCGATTCCTGTGGTGGGATCGGCATAGTTGACAGAGCGGAGCGTATAGTCAGCCGCAGTGTCACCCACAGTGACGTGGAAGATGAAGTTGGCGTTGGCAAATGTCTTGGCATTCTTACGGTAACGCAGGGTCTGACGGATGGTGTACTGCGAGCCCTCGGTGCTCTTGGCCGGATACTGGCCGATGGTGAACGAAAGCTGTGAGGGAGCGAACTCAGAGAACAAATAACCGTCGTTGTAACCCGACACTTTGCCATCGGCACTAAACCAGTGGCCATAGCCATTGGCGGTGCTGCCAGACTGAGCCAGCGAACCGTCGGGATTGGCAGCATAGAGACAGATTTTGCCGTTTTGCGGACCACGCTCGTCCCATTGTTGCATCTTGTCGTTAATGGCGGTAGGCTGCATCTGGAAAGCAGTGCCCAGGGCAGCGGCATTGCGCCCGCTGATGTTGACAGTCACACCCGTGTAGCCATACTGGCTATTGTCGAGTGGGAAGTGGACATCGTATTCGTAGGTGATGTCGGCAATGGCACGGCCATCAATAGTGGCATCGGCATACACAGTGGCACTGCCCCCAATATCGGTACCTTCGAGCGTGAAGCGGTAAGGCCACATATCGTCATCGGCAATCTTGTCGTCCCAACGGTGACAGATATAGTCCTTCAATGCCGGGGCTACGACAGCCCACAGGCGACGGACACCTTCGGGCAAGGTGATGGCATACGATTCGGTCTTTGTACCACGTCCCTGACAGTAAACCCTGTCTTCAGAGAAATACTGGGTGGTGCCGTTGTCCATCAGGACTACGAAGCCCATGCGGAAGCCTCGCCAGGTGGCATTGCCTTGTGAAGAGGTCTGATAACGGCGCTTGCCGTTGGCATCGGACTCAAGGCGCACATATTTCGACTCTCCGTCGAGATACTCTCCAGGGTCGTTGTCCAGCAATTCAGCACCAGGATTCAGTGCCGTGAGATTAAATTTCACTTCCGTACCAGCGGCAGGTACTTGTAGGGGAATGACGTTGTAGCCCGTGCCCTGTGGACAGCTTGAAAGTGCCACTTGATACGCATCGTCGTTGGTGAGGATGCAGTTGTAGACGAAGTTGCCTATATGCGAGTCACTACGATAGGGACTGCAGACTGTCATATCCCATGTGACGGCGTGGCATGCGAAGTCGAAATGCAGCTTATAGAGATCGCTGACCGAGAGGTTCTTACACTTCATCAGTGCCATATTGAAATCGGATGCCTTGCCCTGTTGCTGACCCTCCATTGGCGTGTTCCACACCTGTGCAACGGTGGTGATGTCGTCGTATTTCTCGGTGAGGTAGCTGATGAAGGGGAAAGCCTGGTAGCGGTGCCACTCATGGTTGAAGGCGTAATTGTGGCTGCGGTTGTAGATGGCCGACATATAGCTCATGTCGAAGAATTCCTGTGGAAAACTCTGCAACGACTGCCAGTTGGCGGTAGTCTCCCAAATGGTCTGGCCGATACCGTTTTGCAGGTGGAAACCGGTATTGTCGGTATCGGAGTTCTGGTGACCGCTATGCTCAGCGAAACACATATAGTGGAATGAGTGACCTACCTCGTGGGCTACGGCTGAGCCTACGGGCTTGCAGGTGGCGGGGTTGAGCCACAGGGCGTTGATGACAAAGTCGTAACCGCCGCCGTAGCAGGTCCACTCGGTGGTGTGGTTCATGAGCACCATCATCTTGTATTTAGCCACGTTAGACATCTCGGGGTCTACGAAGCCCAATTTCGTGCTTTCAAGCTCGTAGTAATCCTCGCACTGCTGAAGCAGGTAGTCCATGTCGACGTAGTAGAAGTCATCCTTTGGAAGGTCCTTGGGATTGCAAGTGTAGCCGTTGTCCCAAAAGAGTATGACATTGGCTGACTCCATGGAGCGTGTCTTCGACCACACGTACTGGCCGTCGGGGTCGCTCTCCTTATAGAGGCCTGAATTCCAGCGCCACTCCTCGGGGATATAAACTTTCTTATTTGACAATGTCTCTGCCGGTACGGGTATGCCGGCATTAACGTAGTTGATATGTTTCAGACGGTTCTTAATCCAGGTCTCCATTTTATTCAGTTCAGTGTCGAAGTTTTTGCCGGCAATAGGCCAGCGTTTGGCCTCGCGCTCCAGAGCTCCTGAGGTGCGTAGTTGCTCGACATACTTCATGCATTCGTTCCAGGCATAGGTGACTAGGGTGTCTTTGCAGGCATCCCATTGCTCCTTATATTGCAGAACAAACTCACGACATCCGAAGAGGTCGGTGAAGAAGCGTGGCATATAGGGGTAGTTGCCGTTGCGACGCAAGGGGTTGGTACCCATGACGAGCTCGGTATAGTCGGCAAAGAAGTCATGCCCATACATATTGCCCCAGTCGAAATCGTAGCCGGCATCGAAGTCCCAAAGAGGTCCCATGAACCACTTACCGTCACCGTCCTTATGCATATAAACGGAGCGGGGTGCGTCGAGTTCGACATTATAAACGAACTCCTGAATTTGCAGGTACTTGATGAACGAGGGAATGTCGAGCACTTTCTCGACAGCATTGTAGTTTTGTACTTTTATGGCTTTCTCGAGTTTGCCGAAGACATTCTTGACGCTGTCGATGGTGTTCGAGGTAAAAAACTCGTCGTCGGGATATTTCACACAGACGGGCATCTGGTAGCCTTCGCTCCAGAAATTGTCGCCTGCATCAGGGCTGAGCTCAGGACCATCGTCCTTGTCGAGCTGAATCAGAATGCCGCGCTCGTCGCTGACGTTGACACGGTTCTTGTTCTGCTGTACCTGTTCGGTAAGCTGATAGACGCCGCGGTATTTGTCGTTGACATATAGTTCAACATAGCGCGTGTGGTTGGTGAAAGGCAGTCCCAAGGCCTGACCCATGGCAAACACAAAGGTGTTCATCAGGTCGGTGATGTCGCGGTAGTTAGCCAGCAGCACCCAATTCTTGGCTTTGGGCAGTCCCAACATCTCGGTTTTCTTGTCGAACTTGAGTCGGTAGGCCTTCTTGGGGTACCATAGGAAACTACTGTTGCCACGGCAACGTATGCTGGCCGCAGCACTATTGATGTTGGTATACGACTCTTTGCCGTCGAGCGATACCTTACAGGTTTTGTATTCCTCTTTCGAGATAATATCTCCACCGTCGTCAGTAGTGATGTAAAGGGGATAGACTTGGTAAGGATTCGCCGTTTGTGCAGAGATTCTCATATTCTGGGCAGCAAATAACACTGCTGCCAGCAGGAGAATGGTTTTGAGGTTGTTATTCATTATTTTTGTAATGTTTTTTATTTCTTGCATTTAATAGAAAATGTATAGGGAAACTTCAGGTTGTAGAAGCCTTCGTGAACTGTTGGGGCTCCCATGACGACCAGATAAAGGTGGCGTAACTGGTGTCCGGAGGGAACGGTAAACGTGTTGCCATTAACGGCTCCGTAGAGCGTCTCGTCATTGGTGGTGACACCCACAAAGCCGTAGCGCAGGTTCTTACCGTTAACGCGCACACGGAATGTGCGGGCACTGAGGTCTGTGCGATTGTCCAGAAGGATGGCGTTGAAGCCATAGCTCTCGAGTGTGTCGACAGGTGCCAGCATGCCCTTACCCTGCGCCTTGAGTTCGGTATCGAAAGTGCAGGCATAGCTGCGTGTCTCGTTGCGGGCGTGTTGGAAGTCGAAGTTCACCAAGTGCTGGTAGCCTTGTAACATTTCATCGCAGAAAGCCGACTGTGAGAGGCCATAAAGGCGCATATAGGTAGATGCGGGATCTTCGCCGATACGTCCCTGACGGAACAGTTCGGCAATACTTTTCCGGCCATGTAGATCGCTCCACCACTGGATGACATAGGGTGAATGGTAGATGTTCTCCATGTGGAGGAATGCCTTATGAGTGAGCTTCTTGAAGGCCTCAAAATGGTAGTTTTCGTCGGTAAGCCAGTCAGGATTCACCTGCCATAGCATCCACTGTGAGGTCATCTCGAAAAATCCTGTACCGCCCCAGCACTGACCGATGCTGTCTGCCATGATCTGTGCCTGGAAGGAGTGTCCCAGTTCGTGGGCCATACAGTTCATCTTGACATCCTGTATGCGGTTGGGGGCTACCCAAAGTGCCCCGATAAAGTTATCATAGGTACCACCGTAGGCTGTTCCGTCGAGCGAGTAGTTCACCATTACCATCATTTTGTAGCGATCAGCCTTTGAAGGGCCTGTCACCCAACCCAGCGTATCGCGGAAGAAATGGTAGAAATGTTGTACACGATAGCGCAGGTTGTCCAGGCGGAATGCCATGGGTTTGCCCTCGAGCATTGGCGGATTATTCAGGTCCTGTCCGAAGCCCTTCTCCCACATAAAGATAAGGTCAGGGGTCTCGATGCTGCGTTGTAGTGACCACTGCGAAGTGTCGGCTCTAAGATTCATACCACGCAAGTCCTCAGGTACATAAATTAACTTATCACCGTCGTTAGCCACGAGGGCCATCGAACAGCAAAAAAGCAGTGTTGTTAAGGCAGTCTTTATCATTGGTTATTGACGTTTGTGACCATTTACGCCACAAAGGTAAGTTATTTAAATGATTTCGAATGAAAAATCTGACCAAGAATATGACAAAATCGTCCAAAATAGCGCAAAATTCATTGAATTAGACAATATTTCAAACACTTTAGACTATTTTTTTATGCTGATACCTAATAAATTACTACTTTTGAACCGTGAAGAAAAAAAATGACTGAAAAATATATGAAAAAGAGAATGGTTACGGTTCTGGTGTCAGCACTGGTGTGCATAGGGCTATGGGCAGCAGGCAACCGCACGATAACGAGTGTTGAAAGTGTCAGCGTAGAGGCACCCGCAGGTTGTACTCCACGCCTACCCTATCAGTTGTGGGTGACCTATGCTGACGGCACGGCTGAATACCGGCAGGTAAAATGGCTTAATTTCTGGGAAGCGACAGAGATGGCAGAGGCTGACGTTTCCATCAATCCTGTGGGTACAGAGTATAAGGTTCGTGGATTCCTTATCGGTGACAATACGACGCCTAACGGCTTTCCCGTGACGGCACAGGTTCGTGTGACCGACAGTTCATGGCACGTGCCCTCGAACATTCCAGTGGCCGAGACGCTGCCATTGGACCAGGTGAGTATTGACGGTGACAACCGTCTGACATGGAACCGTGACCTGGATATCGATCAGCTCATCAGTCTGCCCGTGAAACAGCAACTGTATAACTATCGCGACACATACGGAATGTCTACAGAGGGCTATCCTGTGGCCGACGGCTGGGACTCGCCGACAACGAAACTGAAGGGTCACGGATCTGGCCACTATATGTCGGCCATGGCCATGGCTTTTGCCAGTTGTCAGGATCCTGCAAAGAAGGCCATCTTAAAGAAAAACATCAAAGAGATGGTTGACGTCCTGCGCGAGTGTCAGGAGAAGACCTTTGTGTGGAACGATAAGTTAGGCCGCTATTGGGAGGCTCGTGACTTTGCCCCTGAGGAGGAACTGAAACAGTTGCAGGGTACGTGGAAGGATTTCGACCGCTACAAGCAGCACTGCGAACAGTATGGCTACGGCTACCTGAACGCCATTCCAGCCCAGCACTGCGTACTGATAGAAATGTATCGCGCGTACAATAATGAAGAGTGGGTGTGGGCACCGTATTATTCGGTTCACAAACAGCTGGCAGGTCTAATTGACATTGCCACCTATATCGATGACAAGACCACAGCCCAAAAGGCACTGCTCATAGCTAAGGATATGGGGTTGTGGGTGTGGAACCGACTGCACTATCGTACCTTCGTCAAGAGCGACGGACGCCAGGACGAGCGTCGTTCACGTCCTGGCAACCGCCATGAAATGTGGAATATGTATATTGCCGGCGAAGTGGGAGGTATTGCGGAGTCACTGGCACGACTCTCGGAGATGACTGGTAACAAAGAGGAAAAAGCCCACCTGTTAGAGGCTGCTAACTATTTTGACAGTCCGGCATTCTTCAATCCATTAGCTAAGAATGTAGACGCCATCCGTACGCGCCATGCCAATCAGCATATACCTATGGTAACTGGTGCGTTGCGCTCGTTCCGTAGCAACAATAATCCGTACTACTATAATCTGGCTCAGAATTTCTGGACTATGATACAGGGGCGCTACCGCTATGCCATGGGTGGTGTGGGTAATGGTGAAATGTTTCGACAGCCTTATTCACAGATTACTTCGATGGCAAACAACGTCAGCAGTTGGGGCGGGCACATCGTCCCTGAATCGACTATTAACGAGACGTGCTGTGCCTATAACTTAGCAAAGCTCACCAAGGATCTGAACTGCTTCAATCCTGACGATGCACGCTATATGGACTACTACGAGCGCGTGCTTTACAATCAGATTATTGGATCAGTGAATCCCCGTGAGTATCAGACAGTCTACCAGTATGCCGTGGGTATCGATGCCTCGAAACCTTGGGGTAATGAGACTCCACAGTCTACCTGCTGTGGTGGTACGGGTGTCGAGAACCACGTGAAATATCAGGAGGCAGTTTACTTCGTCAACGATAATACGCTGTGGGTGGCACTATATATGCCTACGACGGCTAACTGGTCCCAGAAGGGTGTCATCATCCGTCAGGAATGCCAATGGCCTGCTGAGAAGTCGATAATTAAAGTTCTTAAGAGTCAAGTACCAGAAGCCAAGAGTAGGTTTGCCATGAAACTTCGTGTCCCTTACTGGGCTACTCAAGGATTTGATGTGAAACTGAATGGCAAAAGTATTGCCAAGCACTATCAACCATCTAGCTATGTCGAGATTCCCACACGCACATGGTCGTCGGAAGATGTAGTTGAGGTCGTGATGCCCTTCACCAAGCACCTCGATTTCGGTCCTGACAAGATGGAAACGGCTCCTGCTTACGAGGAAGATGGCAAAACGCAGTATACGCCTATGTGGACGGGAGCCTTTATGTACGGTCCACTGGTAATGGCTGCTACGGGCATCAGAAACTGGGACGAAGCTACTATTGATGTGCGTAGCGACTTGAGTGATGTGGTGCTCAATGGTGCCAAAGGCATTACGGGCTATGATGCCAACCTATATACGCTGACGTGGAACGGATGTAATTTTGTTCCTGACTATGCTTGTGACGAACACGCCACCCATTATTTCCGCATGAACATCCCTTCATCAAACAGTGTAATTGGTGGTACTCTTGCCGATATTGATAAATCGCAACTCCGTGAACTGCTTATTATCGCCAAACAGCGCGTTGACGAACAGCAGGCATGGAACGCTCTGACAGTAAAGGTACCCGAATACGCTCCTTGGGCTCCGCACGGTTTTGCACGCATGACAGAGCAGATGACGTTGACCCAGAGCTGCCTTGAAGCCTCTGACGACAAGTATACTCAAGAGGAAATTGACAAAGCGGCCGGTGCTCTGAATGCTGTTATTAACACCATGCGTCCTGGCAATCTTGCCGAACTCGAGGATATGCAAGAGCTGTTACAGGTGCTCGACGAGGTGAAGAAGAGCGACCACAAGGATGCCGCAACGCACGAGGCCATCAACTATGCCGGTATGGTCATCCGCTATGTCAGCAACGGTAGTGGCACAAGAGATATGATTAATCGTGCAACAAGACAGCTTAGTGAAGTGAAGTGACATAATGTAGTAACGATATAACAGAATAACAAAGGAATGAAAAAAATACTGACCCTTGTCATCAGCATGATAGTTACTTGTGGACAGTTGTCTGCCAAGGACTATACATTGGTTTCGCCCAATGGTAAGAATGAGGTGACCATCAGCAACGGGATCACACTGAAGGTATCGCGGCAGGGTAGAGAGGTTGTTTCCGTCAAGGCCAACCTCAACGACCGTGATTTCAAGGTGAAAAATGTGAAAATATCGAAAGTGCTGAAGCATCATGTTAAGGCACCTTTCTACCGCCAGTCTGAGTTTGATGACATCTTTCGCCAAGCCATTGTATATATCGACCGCGACCTGACAATGGAGGTACGTGCTTATGATGAGGGCGTGGCCTATAAATTCGTCAACTCAGTGAAGGGAGAAACCATTATAAAGGATGAAACGGCCGACTTTGTTTTCCCAGAAGACGCCAAAGCCTGGCTCTCGTATTCTACCAATAAAGACAACCCCTATGCTATGGCATTCCAGAACACCTACGACGAGACCATGCTTAGCAAGGCCAAGGATACGCCAGTCTTTCTGCCTGCAACGGTACAAAGTGGTGGTGTGAAAGTGACCATCCTTGAAAGCGACTTGCACTCCTATCCCGGCATGTTCCTTAAGGTCAACGGCATACAACTAAAAGCTACTTTTGCTAAGTATCCCAAGAAAATGGCCTACTACAGATGGCGCGGCATGAGCTATGTAGCTGAAACTGAGAACTATATTGCCAAGACGGCAGGAACGGACTGCTTCCCCTGGCGCGTGATGGCAATCACAGAGAAGGACACAGAAATGCCCACGAACAATCTGGTATATGCTTTGGCACGTGCCAACCAGATAGGCGACACAAGCTGGATCAAACCCGGCAAAGTGGCTTGGGACTGGTGGAACGATTGGAACTTAAAGGGTGTCGATTTTGAAGCAGGCATCAATACTCGTACGTACGAGTATTATATCGATTTTGCCGCCAAGAATCATATCGCATATGTGGTGCTTGACGAGGGATGGTATGACTCTGCCAAGGGTGACATCATGCATGCTGTCAAGGATATTGATCTCAAACATCTCATTAACTACGCCCAGCAGAAAGGTGTCGGCATTGTACTCTGGACTGTGTTCAACGTGCTCGACGAACACCTGAAGGAGGCTTGTGAAAGCTATGCTAAGATGGGAATCAAAGGTTTTAAGGTCGACTTTCTTGACCGTAACGATCAGACGGCTGTCGAGATGGGCGAGCGCATTGCCAAGACGTGTGCACATTATCATCTGTTTCTCGACTACCACGGATACTTTACTCCCACAGGTATGAATCGCACTTATCCAAATATTCTGAATTACGAGGGTGTATTCGGAATGGAAGAGTGCCGCTGGGCAAAAAAGGAAACGGATATACCTCGCTACGATGTGACCTTTCCTTATATCCGAGGGATGGCAGGCAATGTTGACTTCACACCAGGTGCCATGCGTAACGGTACGAAAAACAACTGGGTAGAATGCTACCAAAACCCAGTTTCAATGGGTACGCGCTGTCACCAGTTGGCCTGTTACGTGCTGCATGATTCTCCCTTCACTATGCTATGTGACGCGCCCACGAACTACGAGCGGGAGCAAGAATGCACAGATTTGATAACGAGTATACCAGACACATTCGATGAAACAAGGGTCTTGCAAGGTCAAATAGGAAGTTATATTGTCACTGCTCGCCGTAAAGATAACGACTGGTATGTAGGTGGACAAGCGAACTGGGACGGGAAGGGAATCGAACTGTCTCTCGACTTCTTAAATCCTAGTGAAACTTATGAAGCAACTATCGTCTCCGATGGTGTAAATGCAAATCATAATGCTGAGGACTATGATATACAAGTAAAATATGTCAAAGCATCCGACAAATTAAATATCCGTATGGCATCTGGCGGAGGATTTCTTATTATATTCAAATGCCTCCAGTCTGGTGCAATTCAGCCTGTACCTTCAGGAAAAAGTATTCCAGACTTCTACAAAAAATATTTAGAGGCATACGGTCTCTACATTACCTCATCAGAAAAAGTCCGAAACGAGGCATTGCTACAAGCACGCGACATTATGACACTCATGTTGGCTAAACGTCCTGACATCAAACAATATATGGCAAAACGAGGCTGTCACGTAATGGTCATCGGTGAGCAAGAAAAAACTTGTGACCTACCAGAATATTCACATTTATGTGATACACCAGAACATATCGCCTATTGGAACAAAAGGGCCAGAGGATTTGGCGGTGCACCAGAGGACGACTTGTCTTCGAGCTGTGGTGAAGAAAATCTCTTGGCTTTGCCTGGCGATCGTTACGAAGGAGAAAACATATTAATCCATGAATTCGCTCATCTGATTCATACAATTGGTTTATTGGGGGTAGAACCCGATTTTAATCAAAAACTTGATGAAGTAATGAATCATGCAAAAAAGAATCATTTATGGGAAAACACTTATGCACTCACTGACCGTTACGAGTATTTTGCAGAATGTGTACAATCATTCTTCAACTGCAATCGATATTCAAATCCAGCTAACGGAGTCCACAATGACATAAACAGACGAGACAAACTTAAGTCATACGATCCTATGATGTACCAACTACTATTAAATTATTTTAATGAAACAGATATTCCTATTAAAAACAAAATTCATGAATAAAAGAGCAACAACAATGGTGCTGGGGCTAATGGTGATTCTGTTGGCCTTCGCACAAGAAAAACAGACCACAGCGAACGGGTACCCCATCGATCCCATTCCGTTTACGAGTGTCAAGATAACCTCTGGCACGTTCTGGGGACAACGATTGGATGCCAGTCGTAAGGTCACTATTCCTCTTGCTTTCTCTAAATGTGAGAGCGAAGGGCGTTACAAGAACTTTGAGAACGCTGCAGCACACCTCGAAGATCCTTCAAAAGTGTTTAAGGTCAATGGCGTGGGCTATTCTTTTGATGACACCGATCCCTATAAGACGCTTGAGGGAGCTGCTTACATCCTTCAGACCTATCCAGATAAACGCCTGGAGGCTTACTGTGACTCTGTCATTGATATCATTGGGAAAGCACAAGAGCCGGACGGTTATCTCTACACTTCCCGTACCCAGAACCCAGCCGACCCTCACCACTGGGCTGGCGATCGTCGATGGGTGAAGGAGGAAGACCTGAGCCATGAACTTTACAACCTCGGTCACATGGTAGAGGGTGCCGTAGCTTATTGGCAGGCGACAGGCAAACGTAAGTTCCTGGACATTGCCAGTCGCTACGCTGATGTGGCATGTAAGGAGGTGGGGCCTCTTCCCGGGCAGATGCGCGTCGTTCCTGGCCACCAGATAGCAGAAATGGCCATGGCACGTCTCTATCTGGCTACTGGCAAGAAGAAATACCTTGACTTTGCCAAATTCCTTCTCGACCATCGCGGAAAGACAGAGATTAAGACCGAATACTCGCAAAGCCACAAACCTGTAGTTGAACAGGACGAAGCTGTAGGTCATGCTGTCCGAGCTGCCTATATGTATGCCGGTATGGCCGATGTGGCCGCTCTTACGGGTGATCAACACTATATCAAAGCTATCGATACCATTTGGGACAATATTGTCTCCAAGAAACTATATATTACAGGAGGCATTGGTGCTACAGCCAGCGGTGAGGCCTTTGGCAAGAATTATGAACTACCCAACATGAGTGCCTATTGCGAGACCTGTGCAGCCATTGGTAATGTGTATGTAAACTACCGCCTATTCCTATTACATGGTGAGTCAAAATATTACGACGTCCTGGAAAGAACACTCTACAACGGACTTATCAGTGGTGTATCACTCGAAGGTAATGGTTTCTTCTATCCTAACCCCTTGGAGTCGATGGGACAGCATCAGCGCCAAGCATGGTTCGGCTGCGCTTGTTGTCCAAGCAATATCTGCCGGTTTATTCCCTCTGTGCCCGGTTATGTCTACGCTGTTAAAGATCGTAATGTCTACGTTAATCTGTTCCTTTCAAACAAGAGCAATCTGAACGTAGCAGGCAAGAAAGTGAGTCTGAGTCAGGCAACAGAGTATCCTTGGAATGGTGATATTACTATTTCGATAGACAAGAATGCTGCAGGACAATTTGCCATGAAAATCCGTATCCCAGGCTGGTTGCGTGGTCAAGTGGTTCCCTCAGATCTCTATCAGTATTCTGACAATAAGCGTTTGGGCTACACTATAAAGGTAAACGGACAAGAGGTGGCTGCAAATTTGACTCAGGATGGCTATTATACCATTGACCGTAAATGGAAGAAGGACGACAAGATACAAATTCATTTTGACATGGAGCCTCGTACCGTCCGGGCTAATCATAAGGTAGGGGCAGACCGTGGTATGGTTAGTGTGGAGCGCGGTCCGCTGGTATATTGTGTAGAGCATCCCGACAATAGCTTCGACATCATGGGTGCCCTCATCAATCAGAACCCCCAGTTCCGTTTAGGAAAAGGTGAGATAGCTGGCACACCAATCCAGATATTAATGACCGATGCCCAGACCTTGAACTTCAACAAAGAGGGTAAACTAGAGACAACAGATCATACACTGACACTGATTCCCTATTATGCATGGTGTCATCGTGGAAGCGGTAAAATGAGAGTCTGGCTACCACAAGACTTGAACGCCACAACCCCATCTCAACCTGCTACTTTAGCTTCAGAGAGTAAAGTAAGCACCTCATCTCCCGTTCCTGCATTGTCATCTATCAACGACCGTCTGATTCCGAAAGATGAAAATGATCGCTCCATCCCGTATACACATTGGTGGCCCAAAAACGGCACAACAGAGTGGCTCGGCTATGAGTTCCCCGCTGAGAGTACAGTTCAGAGTGCTACCGTCTATTGGTACGACGATGGTCCTTGGGGTGGATGCCGTGTACCTCAGTCATGGCGTATCCTTTATAAAAGCGCGCAAGGACAATGGTTACCAGTCACTGGTGCTGATCGCTATCCTACAGACAAAGGTTCTGCATGTACTGTCAATTTCGATCCTGTTAAAACCAAGGCCGTACGATTAGAGGTTACACTACCCTCCGACAATTCTGCTGGTCTTTTTGAATGGATTATTAGATGACCGATTCACTAAAAGGTTATTCTCTTGGTGTCATAGCTGCTGCCAGCTATGGCACCAATCCCTTATTTGCACTACCACTATTGGGAAATGGTATAGATGCTTTCAGCGTATTGTTTTTACGCTATTTGTTTGCCATACCCATACTTGCAATAATGATGCTCGCAAAGAATTGTGAGTTTGGAATAAGCAAGAACCAAATTTTACCGCTGGCAGTACTAGGCATCCTTATGGCAATATCGTCACTCACTTTATATATCAGCTATGCATATATCGGTGCTGCCATTGCTTCTACCTTGTTATTCATTTATCCCATCTTAGTGACAGTAATTATGGCTATTGTCTTTCATGAAAAGATAACTATATTAACTATCGTCTGCATCATATTGGCCACATCAGGAATCGTATTATTGTATAGGGGCAACGATGGAGCAGTTCTCAACCTTTCTGGCCTGCTTTTGGTCTTTCTGTCAGCACTTTCGTATGCTTTCTATCTTGTGTCAGTCAACAAGGGAAAGATGAAGGAAATACCTACCTTGAAGCTGACTCTCTATGTGATATTCTTTGGCTTATTCCTCTTTGCTTTCCGTTTTCAGACCACAACGTTCAACATTCTCTCCAGCAATCCATGGCTATGGGTATCAGCCTTCTGTATGGCACTCTTTCCTACAGCAATATCCCTTATCTGTACAAGCGCAGCCATCCAGAAGATTGGCAGTACGCCTGTTGCTATATTAGGAGCTGTAGAGCCAGTAACGGCTGTTGGCATTGCCATACTTATCTTCAACGAAGTCCTCACATTACGTCTGGCATTTGGTATGGTTCTTGTTATTGTGAGTGTGACGTTGATAATAGGTGCTAACAACAGCCCTCGAAAGCATTGCTGTTAGCAAATAAGGCTATTATACATTATTTTGAGAGTATCTTTTTTACAATCTGGTATTGCTCGTCTTTGATTTCACAAATCAATTTCTGGACTTCTCTCACCTGAGGGAAAAGTACATCATCATAATAGGACTGGGTCAGTTCTCCAATAACGGCAAGTTCGTTTGCTCGTTTAACTACCTGATTCAAATTGCCGCCAATCCAGCTTAGTTCTTGCTGGTGTTTTTTGTATAAGCCTGTCATTTCATTTAGAGCTTCAATCTTTCGATGGGTGCCGATGTCGTTAAACTGCTTCACGGCATCACGTATGAATGCCCCCCAATTCCTATAAAGTATTGCTTTCTTTTCAAAAAGAGTAGCATCTTTTGGACTCAGATAAATCTCTATCCTCTTATAGTTGTACTTTGCTTTTTCTTCTTTTCTCATTTTTCCCATAAACAATTTGTCGAGTTGCGAGGACAATTACTCCAGCTTCTCTGAAGTTGGCAAGTTCACTTTTTGACGGGATTACCGGTAAAAAGTACAACTTGCTATTTCGCATTTCAAAAATACCATCTTTCTGAATTATAGTATTACCATAAAAGTATAATATGATAAAATAATAATTCAAGTTTCGCAAGTTAATTAATAATTGAGATAAGGTCGCAAAAAAAAGCACAGGGATTTCCGTATGTCGCGGAAATTTTGTAACTTTGAAGTGCTAACAAAAAAGTACAAAACCCTATGCTCAGC
>JAEEGI010001863.1_pt1 | contig 52267 bp, 40 predicted proteins | sample 8958751 | NCBI WGS metagenome assembly JAEEGI01 (sample SAMN16246545, study PRJNA631951) | gut metagenome | biome: gut microbiome; feature: rumen; material: KS-attached | host: Bos | place: Iran: Karaj | collected 2018-10
CGCCACTCTTAAACACATTGGTCATACCCATTGTGTAACGGCCTTGAACAAACACGTCCTTAGCTATGTTGTAGGTCAAACCAAGACCTACACCAAAATCCACGCTCTTTGTTGCCTCTTTCTGGGGCATGACATTTTTTTGTTTATGGGTGCCATCATCAAGTTCATCGGTACATTTGCTATAAATATTTAAACCTACTTGTGGGCCAAAGTCAATACTGAGCGAGGGTGTAACATAGTACTTAAGCATCACAGGCACATTGATGTAATTAATATGCTCGGTATAAGTATGCTTATTACCAAACATTTCGAAATCAAACTTTCCGCCTTGTGCGGCAAATACAACCTCAGGAGCGATAGCAAAGTGGTTGGCTACAACATACTCAAAGAACACGCCACCCTGATAGTTTAACTGACCGCCATGTTTACAATTTTTTCCCCAGAAGTGGGTGTAGTCCACACCAATCTTGGGACCAAAAGTGAAAGTCTTCTCGGGTTGAGCCATGGCTGCGCCAGCAGTCAACAGCATGCACATAAGTGCGATTGTAATCTTCTTCATAATAATACTCGTTAATAGTTAAACATAAGTTGATTCCAATCGCAAAGATACAACAAGAAAACTTAATAGTCAAAGAAACAGCTAAAAAAGTGACCCACGCACCATTTTGCGCAGGTCACTTGAGTTCTTTTAAATTATGCTATGCTTTATTAGAAGCGGTAGCCGATAGCGATTTGAGCGTTGCTATGCTTTGCATTGCCTTCATCAAACACCTTGGTCAAGCCCATGGTGTAACGACCCTGAACAAACACGTCCTTAGCAATGTTGTAGGTTAAACCAAGACCAAGACCGAAGTCAACATCCTTAGTATAGCTCTTCATGTCTTTTGTTCCCTTACCTTCTCCGCTAACGAGATCAGATTTGGCTTTCATTGTGCGCTTGCTGTATACATTGAAGCCAACTTGTGGACCAAAGTCAATACTCAACTCAGGCACAACATAGAACTTCAACATTACAGGAACATTGATGTTGTTCACATGGTGAGTTACATCAGCATCAAGAAGATTAATATCACCCCAGTCAACTTTCTCAGTGAATTTGCCACCTTGTGCAGCAAATACAACCTCGGGAGCAATAGAGAACTTGTTGGTAAAACGATACTCCATGAACAAGCCAGCCTGATAGTTGAGCTGACCTCCGTGCTCTACGTCCTCACCCCAATAGTTAGTGTAGTCTACACCAATCTTAGGACCAAAAGTGAATTGTTTTTGAGCCATGGCAGCGCCAGTAGCAAGAATTGTGCACATGAGTGCGATAGCAATTTTCTTCATAATCAAAAAAATTAATTAAACATTTATATAAACTCGTTTTTTATCTGTTGCGAGTAGTGATGCCACAAGGGTCACACCGCAAAATTTGACACAAAAGTAGTATTTTAGTTTAAAACAGTGACAAAAAACACCACAAAAAATGACGTTTTCAGGAAAAACAGAACACTTTATCGGTAAAAACGAATTATCATTCTAGTATAAAACTGGCAATTTTTGAAAAAATCTAAAAATATTTTGCCAATCTAAAAATATATCCTAATTTAGCAAATGTAATAAAATACACTTTGAAATAATCATTATTTAATAATAACATAACGCAAGATTCTAATGAAAAAAAGCATAATCATTGCAGCAGCAATGGCACTGTCGTGCGTCAGCATAATGGCTCAACCCAAAGCTTGGAGTAAGCCACATCCACTGATCAAAGCGGGCAAAAGCCTCATGGCGCCCGTTTGGTCGCCCGACGGTTCCAAGATTGCTGTCACTGGCGACAATTTTATCGGAATATGGATTGCCAACGCCGACGGCACTGACCTTCACAAAATTTCGGACGCGCTAGGTGCAGGATACCAGATGCGCTGGACCAGCAATCAGGAAATCCTGAGCACTCCCTATTCTATTGAGAACAAGAAACGAATGACGCGCGTCGAGAGAGTGGATGCAATTACAGGCAAAACACAAGAAGTGGCTTCTGCTACCCACAACCTCAAGCGCTCGGCAGTGGTGGGCGCTACCGATGTCTACCAAGTGATGCTCGACGAGCCCAAGGATGCCACAAGCAAAATTGCCACTTTATACGATTATGCCGGCAAATGGATCATCAACCCCACACTCTCGCCCGACGGCTCAAAAATCGCCTTCCAGATTGTGACTAAAGGCCTATTTGTGTGCAATGCCGACGGTTCAGGACTAAAGAGTCTGGGCAAAGGTTCGCATGCAGCATGGCTCCCCGACAGCCACAACCTGATGATGACACGCATTGCCGACGATGGTCATCGCTTCATCAGCAGCGACATCTACTGCGTTAACGTCGATAGTGGCAATGACATAAATATCACAGCAAGCAGTGAAACAATTCCTGTAACAATCGCTGTGTCGCCCGATGGCTCCAAGCTAGCTTTCGACAACGACAGTGATGGTATTATCTATATTATTAACCTCACTTATTGACAGCAACCATGAAGGACTTAACAAAATTAGCGATTGTGGCTGCTATTAGTTGCTTCTCAACAAGCGCCCTAAACGCCCAAGAGAAAGCCGAATGGGGAGATTTCAAACTCTGGATTGATCCTGGTCACAGCCAGACCGAGAACATGGGTATGTATGGCTACACCGAGGCGCAGAAAGTGCTGCGCGTGGGACTTGCCACTCGCGAATACCTGAAAGAATTCACTACGGCTACTAATGCCAACATTCAAATGACACGCGACGACGACCAAGACTATGTTAGCCTCGAGGAACGCTCCGACATGGCCAACGCTTGGGGTGCCGATTTCTTCTACTCCATCCACAGCGATGCTGGCGGCAATACCAATAGCACGCTGCTCCTCTTTGGCGGATGGCGCAAGAACGGCGTTGAAATTGAGAAGACACCACACGGAGGTAAAGCCTACGGTGAAATCCTTTGCCCCAACCTCACAAGTGTGATGTATGAGACCACTACCCGAGGCAACTGGCACGACCGCTGCTGGTATGACCCCACCCCAACTACTCACACCAACCAGTTTCCCTACCTCTCGGTAAACCGACGCACCAATATGGCATCCTTGCTTAGCGAGGGAGGCTTCCACACCCTTCCCATGCAGCAAGCACTTAACATGAACGAAAGCTACAAACGACTTGAGGCATTCGGCACATTTCGCTCTATCTTGGAGTATCGTGGCATCGAGCGTCCTGAGAAGGTAATGCTAGCAGGTGTGGTAAAGAACAGTGAGAACGGCAAGCCCCTCGACAACGTTACCGTGACATGCAACGGACAAACTGTCGTAACCGACAGCTACGAGTCTTTGTTTCACTACTACGTGAATAACGAAGATCTAGTCCACAACGGTTTCTTCCTATTTGAGGGATTGACTCCTGGAGGCACCTACGAAATCTCTTATTCTTGCCCAGGCTTTATCACCACAACTAAGACCGTGACTATGCAACACGACACTCAAGGTCTTGCTGGCAACAACGTTACATGGGGTAACATATCACTTACATCAAATGCGCCCGCAGTCGTGTTGTCAAATAGCATCAGCAACCCTAATGACGTGGAAATCGACAATGACATGGTGCTCACTTTCTCTCGCAAAATGAATCGAGAGAGTGTCGCGCAGGCGTTCTCAATCAACAATGCTGGCCAAGTAGCACTCTCGTGGGACAACGACTACACTCTGCGAGTGGCACTAAGCCAGTTACTTTATGGCACGAGCTATACCATAACTATCGACGGCAGTATCGCATGCAACTCACAGACCAATCAGCTGCTCGATGGTGACGCCGACGGTGTGGAAGGGGGCAACTACGTGTTCAGCTTCATTACAGAACCCGCCGACGTTGAGGGACCACACATCGTCAGCACTACTCCTGCCGAGGGTGAGACTATGCTCTACACCCTCAGGCCTGCAATTCGTGTTGAGTTTAACGAGGTGCTCGCTTGGAATAACGATAATACAAACGAGATGATTGTGCTCGAGTGTGCCGACGGTGAGACGGTACCAGGACTTCTCACACATATGGTTGTGCGTGACGCTTCGGTTGTTCACTTCTACCCTCTTGCCGACCTCAAGCGCGACAAGACCTACCGCTTTAAGGTTCACGGCACATTCGCCGACCTCTTGGGCAACAATAGCAATATAACGAAGTACGTGCGATTCATGACCGAGTATCGTCCAGTACTAGACTACACCATGATTGAAGACGGCTCGGTATTGAGCCATTGGTGGCATCCCGATATCTCGGGTTCTACTACCCACACAACTTCAAAGGATGGCGTTGCTGGAGCCAACTCCAACTACATTGCCCTTAGCAACACAACCAGCCGCACCGACCTTACCAGCTCTTATCTGCTCCACTATGAGTTCAACCAAAATTGCGATGGTCCATGGCAGATTCGTGAGTACCGTAGCTACAATCAGAACAACTTTTTCTCCGACAGTTACAACGCTGTACTTCAATGCGAGGTATTCTCCGACGGCTCCAATAATCAAGTGTGCCATATGGTACGTCTAAACGGCACTGGCGCTTCTGGTATCATTCAGAATGAGCATGTAGTACTCGACTTCCGCGGATGGAAGACAATGGCATTCGACATCTACAATGCCCCATTCATCCACTTCACTGGCGAGGGCGAGACTATAAGTCCAGCCCAAAAATGGTGCTACGACTCATTCTATCTTTATCACGAAAACACTGATGAGCAATATGACACCAACGGCCATCCACTGCCCGTTCAGGCATGGGATGGAGACATCTTGTTCGGCAACATCAAATATGTGCACTACGACCGCACTGCTGTGCAAACGGCATCTATTAACGACATGCCAGGCTCACCAGCCATCTCAGGCGATGTCAACGGCGATGGCCATGTAAACAGTGCCGACGTGACTGCACTTTACAACCTTATGCTCAACAACGACACCAGCTCAATCGTCAACGGCGACCAAGACAATGATGGTAGCATCACCGCAGGCGACATCACTAGTGTCTACAGCATCATGCTTGGCAATTAAGCAAACCTTCTTCTCTCTACACTCCACCAGCCTTGCTATTGTACAGCAAGGCTGGCATTTTTTATCGAGCAAAATACTAACTTGTTGATAAATTCCTTTCACATAATTTTCATTAAACAAAATCATTCACTAAATTTGCACGTCTTTTTTGAAACATGAATTAAATAACACATTAATCACACAATACAAAATGGAAGTAAAAGGTAAGATTATACAGAAGTTTGAGCTCCAGAGTGGCACTTCTAAGGCTGGTAATCCATGGAAAAAGCAGAACTACCTGCTTGAGACTCTCGACAGTTTCCCACGCAAGATTTATTTCGACTTCTTTGGCGACCGTGCCGACCAGTTCCCCTTAAACGTGGGCGACCTTATTAGCCTAAGTTTCGACATCGAGTGCCGTGAGTATCAAGGACGTTACTATACCGACATTCGTGGATGGAAAGCCGAGAAAATCGACGAGGCAACAGCTACCGCTCCTCAAGCCTCACAGGCTCCTGCTGCAGGCACAGTTCCAGATCCAATCGCGCCAGCAGTGACCGATGCCACTTTTGAGCAAAGCTCTGACGACGACCTGCCATTCTAATGGTTATTCTATAAATTGCTTAAGTCACATTTGAGTTTATTATTAGGAATTTATAGCTCAACTCTCCGACCCCTAGAATGACATTATTACAATAATCGCTGGCATAAAAAAATTGCCAGCGATTTTTTTGTTATAAATAATAATTGTTTTACCTTTGTAGGATAATAGTTATAACAATTAATACATGACTGAAACTACTGAACTGATTCAACGAATTATTGAAGGTATTCAAGAAAAGAAAGGGCACGACATCGTACACATCAACCTCAACAACTTAGAGTATGCATCAGCCACCAGCTTTGTAATTGGCACGGGCAACACTAAGATTCAAGTCGAGGCCATCGCTGACAGCGTGCGAGAGTATGTGCAGGAAAAGACTGGTCAAAAACCCTTCAACTACGACGGATACCAAAACTCACAATGGATTGTAATTGATTATGGCACGGTTTTTGCACATATTTTCCTTCCCGAGGAGCGAGAGCGCTACAACCTCGAGGAACTGTGGGCCGATGCCGATATCAAGCGCATCCCCAACCTTGATTGACATAACATTTTCCATTACTTGGGCACGTCACATCACGGCGCGCCCGCTAATCTAACGAAAGAAACAACCAAAAATGAAGAACAACATTTTCGGCAATAACAACAGCAACAATAACTCTACCAACCGCAGCAAGAAGCCCAAGTTCAACATCCTCTGGATGTATGCCATCATCATGGCAGTAATTCTTGGTATATACTGGAGCAACGACATGACCACAAGTCGCGAGGTATCGTGGACTAAATTCAAGGAATATGTCGCCACTGGTGGTGTCGACAGCATTGTCGTCTACAGCAACAAGCAGGAAGCCAATGCCTACGTTAAGGACTCGCTCGCCAACGTCATTTTCAAAGACGTGAAGCGATCGCAGCACTCCCCAGTGTTCCTAACAAGCCACATACCTTCCAACGAGAAGTTTGAAGACTTTGTCGACGAACTCAACACGTCGGGAGCCTATACTGGACAGGTACGATATGCCACAGCCAGCGACATCAGCAGCTGGATTTGGGGATTTGGCCCCATCTTGCTACTAATCCTCTTCTGGTTCTGGATGACACGACGCATGGCCGGTGGTGGCAGCGGTGGAGGCATATTCAGCGTTGGCAAATCTAAAGCCAAGCTTTTCGACAAGAACGACCAGACCAAGGTCACGTTTAAAGACGTGGCAGGTCTTGCCGAGGCCAAGACCGAAGTTGCCGAGATTGTCGACTTCCTCAAGAGTCCTCAGCGCTACACCAATCTTGGCGGCAAGATTCCAAAAGGCGCACTGCTGGTTGGTCCTCCTGGAACAGGAAAGACTCTTCTCGCCAAGGCAGTGGCAGGCGAGGCCGACGTGCCATTCTTCTCTCTCTCGGGTAGCGATTTCGTCGAAATGTTTGTGGGTGTTGGAGCATCGCGTGTGCGAGACCTCTTTAAGCAGGCCAAGGACAAGGCGCCATGCATCATCTTCATCGACGAGATAGACGCTGTGGGACGCGCTCGTGGCAAGAACCCAAACATGGGTGGCAACGACGAGCGTGAGAGCACCCTCAACCAGCTTCTTACCGAGATGGACGGCTTTGGCACCAACAGCGGCATTATTATTCTCGCAGCGACCAACCGCGTTGACATCCTCGACAAGGCGCTGCTTCGTGCAGGACGTTTCGACCGTCAAATATATGTTGACCTCCCAGAGCTTAACGACCGCAAGGAAATATTCCAGGTGCACCTGCGTGGGGTGAAGACCGACGGAAGTGTCGACCTCGACATGCTCTCCCGTCAGACTCCTGGTTTCTCGGGTGCCGATATCGCCAACGTGTGCAACGAGGCTGCACTCATTGCTGCTCGAAACAATAAAGTGGCTGTGCAGAAACAAGATTTCAACAACGCCATCGACCGCATTATCGGCGGTCTCGAGAAGCGCTCTAAGGTAATGACCGAGGAGGAACGCAACTCTATCGCCGTCCACGAGGCAGGCCACGCAACAGTGAGCTGGCACCTCAAGTATGGTGACCCACTCGTCAAGGTCACTATCGTGCCACGAGGCAAAGCCCTGGGCGCCGCTTGGTACATGCCCGAGGAGCGACAAATCACTCCACGGCAGGCTCTGCTCGACAAGATTTGCTCACTCATGGCAGGACGCGTGGCCGAGGAAATGTTCCTAGGTATAATTGACACTGGTGCACTCAACGACCTCGAGCGAGCCACCAAGATTGCCTATGCCATGGTAACTTACTATGGTATGAGTGGTGAGCTTCCCAATGTCTCCTACTACGACAGCAGTGAGAACTACGGCTTCACTAAGCCCTACAGTGAGGAACGTGCTCGCAGCATCGACAAGGAGGTGCAGGCAATCATCGACCAAGAATACAAGCGTGCACGCGAAATACTTGAGGAGTACACTCAGGGGCACCATCAGCTCGCACAACTATTGCTTGAGCGAGAGGTAATCTACACTGAAGACGCCGAAAAGATCTTCGGCAAGCGCAAATGGACATCTCGACTCGATATCCTCGACGAGCAGAATAGCCAAAGCACTCCCGACAACACAACCATCGCTCTACCAAGTGGAACACAACCCACAACCAGTGAGGAATCAAGCGACGAAACTGCAACAGGCGACTCTCCCTCAAGCGATGAAAATGAAGAAAATGATAACATTCAGCCACCACTCTTCAACCCTACAGGGAACGAAGAAGAATGACATTACATTTCGGTTGTTCAGCCGTGCAATAAACATAACACTGATGGGCTGAATTGACAGTTTTTAGATGTGGCATAATGAAAAATAATTTCATTATGCCACATTACTTTTATGCAAACCTTTTCATAACGTTCACTCTATCAACCTATTCTCAGTATTTGGTCAATTCAAAAATTATGCATAACTTTGCACCGCTTTTCAAGCGATATTACGTTGCCTAGATATAGGCCACCAGTTTGATAAGCACAGTTATTAACCAAATTATAGTATATGCGTAAAGCTTTATTTTTGTTATTGTTGTTAATCTGTTCAATCAATGCAAGTGGACAAGTGACTGTGACAGCTACCAAGTATCACCCCGGCATGGGAGGCGCAGGATGGGTAACCGCAAGCGGCTCAAGAATAGACAACAACAAGCTCAAGAACTATGAGATTAAATGGATTGCCGTTTCTCACGACATGTTCCAGAAACTCGGAGTGAAAATGGGCGACGAAGTTATCATCGAATGTGCCAACTCTCTTATTAACGGAGTTTGGAGAGTTATGGACAAGATGTCTCCACGTCTGCGTAACCGCATTGACATCCTCCTTCCAAAAGGTGACAAGATGAACTTCAATGCACCAATGAAGGTACAAATTAGAAAGAAGTCATAACGACTCTCTCACACAACAAAACTAAGAAGCTGCATCGTTCTCAAAAGGGCGATGCAGCTTTTTTGGGTAGCCTGCAGATAGCAACACAGACAATCTCCTCAGCGAACTAAACGAGTAAAAGTGTCAATAATAAAACAAACTGGCACAGGGTTCTGCGCCAGCTTGTTTTTAGTAAAAAAACTACAGTAGTAATTTTTACTTGCTCTCCTCGGCAAGGGCTTTGATAATGGCCTGTACTTGCTTCCATGCCTTATCTACAGCGGGGATATGGCAGCGTTCAGCTGGTGAATGCACATCGCGCAATGTGGGACCGAAAGAAATCATCTCCATGTCGGGACGTGCCTTTAGGAACAGACCGCATTCTAGACCTGCGTGGATGGCTCTAACCTCGGGCTTAATACCAAAGAGCTTTTCCCATTGCTCTTGTGCAACTGTAAGGAGGTGGCTGTCGGCAATAGGCTCCCATCCCTGGTATCCACCCTCGCTGATAATCTCGTTGGCACCTGCCAGGCGGAAGATTGTCTCGCACTTGTGAGTGAGGTCATACTTGCCACTCTCGATCGACGAGCGGTGGAACATCTCTACAACAATCTGGTTGCCCTCGCGCATCTTAACGCTAGCAAGGTTGGTCGAAGTCTCAACGAGTCCGGGAATCTCCATGCTCATGGCAGCAATACCGTGAGGAGCTGCATAAACTGCATCAACAACTCTACGTGCGGTGTCGGTGTCGATAATTGTCTTGGGAACGTCGATGCTCTTGCAAGTGATTTCCATCTTAGGCTCGGTGCGCTTGTACTCATTCTTCACATCGGCGATGAAAGTATTGAGAACAACGCTCAGTTTCTCCTTATCCTCGGGCTTGATGCCTACAACAACGGTAGCAGCATGCGCTATTGCATTGTGCAGGTTACCAGCATCAATGCATGCCAGCACATAGTCCATTTCAGCACCAATGTTCCACAGCAGGCGGCTGCTAAGCTTAGTGGTAGTAGCATAACCCAGGTGAATATCAGCACCACTGTGACCACCGTGCAGGTGCTCAAATTTGATCTCGAAGTAGATGCGATCCTTGGGGGCAGCCTCAGGCTTATAGTTGAACTTGAAGATGCTCACCAGACCACCGGCACAACCCATTGTGATCACGCCATCTTCCTCCTCGTCAAGGTTGAGGAGATAGTCACCAACGAGCATGTCGGCCTCAATATTGCTGGCACCAGTGAGTCCAGTCTCCTCGTCAACGGTAGCCAAAGCCTCGAGTGGGCCACACTGAAGCGATGGCTCGATTACTGCAGCAAGTGCTATGGCGAGTCCCATACCGTCGTCGGCGCCAAGAGTAGTATTGTTGGCACGTACCCAATCACCGTCAATAATAGTCTCGATGGGATCGGTGTCGAAATTATGGGTAGAACCAGGACCTTTCTCGGCAACCATGTCCATGTGGCCTTGCAACACGATGCCCTTGCAATTCTCATAGCCGGGGGCTGCTGGCCTGAAGATTGCAACGTTACCAGTCTTGTCAATCTTGTATTCCAAATTGTGCTTCTTGGCGAAATCCACGAGCCATGCGCGGATTTTGTCTAACTTGCCTTCTTCATTGCCCGATGGACGGGGAACCTTGGTGATCTCTTCAAAGATGGACCACACTGCTTGTGGATTCAAATCTTTAATAGTCATAGTAAATAGTAAGTTAATTTTTTAATAAAAATTATTAGTTAAAATAGATGTTCCAAAATAATTGTTAAATCAGGCTTTTTGCCAGCGCTAAATTACAATTTTTTTTTAAATAATCAGCAATTTATCAGAAACCTTTTTTAAATTTGCATGCTTTTTTAAGATTAACATCGTGAAGATACTACTTCTGACCATAATTCTAGTAGGATTAGCTATTTTGCTACTGGGTGTGAAAGTTTTCTTCGTCAAGGGAGGTCGCTTTCCTAACACACACATTGGCAGCAATCCCGAAATGAAGAAACGTGGCATCAAGTGTGTTCAGCACGACGAGTATTATAAATGACTATTTAATATAACTATATTCACAAGAAATGAACTACTTAAAGAACTTTATGAAATTGGCGATGGTAGCTTTGGCTCTCACCATCACTATGGGAGCTTGCAACCAGCAACAAGGTAACACTAAAGAGAACAAAAAAGAGGCTAAGGTTGAACCAGCAAAGGCTGGACAACATCTCGAAATCAGGTATATCGACGAAGACTCAGTCTTGAAAAACTATAATCTTGCCAAGGACTTTGAGGAAATGGCAACAAGACTGCAAAATGAGTATGACCAGGCTCAGAAGAAGTTTACCGACCAGCTTGGAAACTTCCAGAACAGCGTGAACCAAAAGATGCAGAATAACCAATATTCTAACGAGAACGCCTATAAAGCCGACGTTCAGAAGTACCAACAGATGGAACAGAACGCTCAAACCGAGCTTGCCAAACTTCAACAGAATAGTGGCAACCAAATGCAGCAGAGTCAAAAACAGCTAAACGACTCAATCCACAACTTCCTGAGCGACTATGCTAAAAAGAACAACTACGACATGATTCTCTTCAAGTCGGCTACTGGTTACATCAACCCAAGCCTTGAGGTTACCGACGAGGTTATCGAGGGGCTAAACAAGCGCTACACCAAGGTAGCAAAGAAATAACGCTTGAATTAATCAGGTTTTTCACAATCACCACTGCCCATCACTTGAGGCTGTGGTGATTTCATTTTTTGCAACCACGCATTTTTTCACTATCTTTGCACTCACAACATCACACATTATATTCATATATGGGATTACTTGACGACCAGAAACGACACAGCGTCAGCACAGTAGAAGAAGAAAGGGCTGTGTTAGTGGGTCTTATCACGCCACAGCAAAACGAAGCACGAGCCAAGGAGTATCTCGACGAACTCGATTTCCTCGCCGAGACTGCAGGTGCAGTGACCGTTAAGAAGTTCACGCAAAAGTGCGACGCACCTAACCGAACCACCTTCGTGGGAAAGGGCAAACTCGAGGAGATAGCACTATACATCGAGAACAACGACATAAACCTCGCCATCTTCGACGACGACCTAAGCCCTAAACAGGTATCTAATATCGAAAAGGAACTCAAGGTGAAAGTGCTAGATCGCACCAGTCTCATCCTTGACATCTTTGCCAAACGGGCCCAAACCGCCAATGCCAAGATGCAGGTCGAGCTCGCACAATACCAGTACCTACTGCCACGACTCACCGGCATGTGGACCCACCTCGAGCGTCAGCGTGGTGGTATCGGTATGCGTGGTCCTGGTGAGGAGCAGATTGAGACCGACCGCCGAATTGTCAAGCAAAAGATCTCACTTCTTAAGCAGAAACTCGAGAATTGGGACAAGCAGAAGACCATCCAGCGTAAAAACCGAGGCAAACTCACACGAGTGGCACTTGTGGGCTACACCAACGTAGGCAAATCCACAATCATGAACTTGCTTAGCAAGAGCGACGTCTTTGCCGAAAATAAACTCTTCGCAACCCTCGACACCACAGTGCGTAAAGTAGTAATCGACAACCTTCCTTTCCTGCTCACCGACACCGTAGGTTTCATCCGCAAGCTCCCACACCACTTGGTGGAGTCGTTCAAGACAACGCTCGACGAGGTGCGCGACAGCGACCTGCTCATTCATGTGGTCGACATCTCACATCCACAGTTTGAGGAGCAAATTGAGGTGGTCAATAAAACCTTGCAAGAGGTGTGTGATGCTGGTAACAAAGAGATGATAATGGTCTTCAACAAGATTGACCAGTTCACCTACGTTGAGAAGGACGAAGATGATCTCACTCCACGCCTGCGCGAGAACATCCCTCTTGAGGAATTGCAAGAAACCTGGATGTCACGCATGGGCAACAACTGCGTCTTCATTAGTGCTAAGCGCCGAACCAACATCGACGCCTTTAAGCAGCTGCTCTACGATAAAACTCGTGAGATTCACACTCAACGATTCCCCTACAACGACTTCCTTTTTCAAAAATATGATGATCTGGAAGGTTAATTTACTTGTATAATATATCACAAAAATCCCCGCCAACAACTTGGCAGGGATTTTTTGTAATAGCTTATCAAACTTAGAATTACTTCTTGTTCTGGATAGTGCAAATTGAAACGCGGTTCCACTCGGGCTCGCTAAACATCTCGCTGATGCCGTTGCCCTCGCTCTTGATGCGACTTGCCTTAATCTTGTATTTGCCAGTGAGCAGGTCGTAAACGGCCTTTGCACGGTTGTTGGCAAGACGGATGTTGAGGTCCTCTGGACCGTCCTTTGAAGCATAACCCTTGATTATGCAAGTTGCCTCAGGATGGTTCTTCAAGAAGATTGCCACGCGCTCAACGTTTGGCATCTGAGCAGCACTAACAACGCTCTTACCAATCTCGAAGTAAACATTAGTCTCAAGGTTCTCCACGCTGTTGTCAACAACGTTGGTTTCAGTAATGTACTCAACTTTGTTCTTGCGCTTGTTGCACTCATCAAGCTCTTGCTGCAGGCGACGGGCGCGAGCATTAGCAGCGTCAACGTCGGCGCGAGCATTGCTCAACTGGTTGCGCAGGTCGTTAACCTGAGCATTGATAGCGTCGAGGTCGCTCTGAGTGTAACGCATTGGGCACAGGGTCATGTAGTGCTCACCATTGCTGTTCTTAAAGTGATAGGTAAGACCTGCCTCAATCTCAACGGCTGCGCAGTTGGCATTGAAAGCATTGGTTGACTGAGTGGATTGACGACCCATATACCATACTACGGCGGGCTTCAGCGACACGGTCAGTGCCTTCGACTCACCCACGTTCCAATTCAGATTAAGACCTGCCTTGGTATACCATGAATTCTTGTCGGCAAACTCAACAGGGTCTTCGCCAGGACCAGCAACAATGCCTGTATTGTAGGCATGCCACCATCCAGCTCCTGCAACAGCCTCAACATCAAGTGTGCGAGGTATTCCAAGATAACCGAGCAATAGGTTGGTAAGGCTCACTGTTCCAAAACCACCAACAAGCTGATGGTCAAAGATGTTCTTGCTGTGAGGACCCCAAACCGAAGGATGCTCACCATAAGGCTTCTGCCAAGACGATGTGTTGATCGACCACTCGCCCTCTATACCAAGTCCCAAAATAGGAGTAACTTGCTTGCGGAGCTCGATACCAGCCACGCCGCGGGCATTCTTCCAGAATGCATAGTGCTGATAAGGCGATACGATACCTCCCTTGAGGGTCACCGAAATGTTGTCATAAATCTTGCTACCCTTAACGGTAACTTGTGCCGATGCTGCGCTCAATGTCATCACAGCAACTGCAAGTAAAATAATCTTTTTCATACTAAAGAATTTTATAACATATACTCTTAATAAATTGTAATCCATAAAACTAAACTGCAAATTTAGTCATTAATTGTCACATTCTAAAAAAAATACTAAATTATTATGCAATTTTGAGCATTTATCCAACTTTTTTCGCCATTTACACATAAAAACTCTATGCTTTTTATTGTGTATGGGATATTGGACATTATTATACGTTATGGAGGTCGTGGCCCATGCGCTCTTTCTTGGTGTGCATGTAGAAGCGGTTATACTTGTTGGGTATCACCTCGATAGGAACGTTCTCAACTACTTCGAGCCCATAGCTCTCTAGTCCCACACGTTTTACAGGGTTATTGGTCATCAAGCGCATCTTCTTTACGCCCAGAATGCGCAGTATATTGGCACCCACACCATAGTCTCGCTCATCGGGCTTGAATCCTAGGTGGGTATTGGCGTCTACAGTATCAAGTCCTTCTTCTTGCTGTAGCTTATAGGCCTTTATCTTGTTCATAAGGCCAATGCCACGGCCTTCCTGGTTCATATAGACGATAAGTCCCTTGCCTTCGCTCTCGATCATCTGCATTGCTTTGTGAAGCTGCTCGCCGCACTCGCAGCGCATCGACCCAAAGATGTCGCCTGTGGCACACGATGAGTGCACACGCACAAGCAGAGGCTCGTCCTCGCTCCATTCACCCTTGATGAGTGCAATATGCTCGAGTCCGTTGTTAAGCTGCTTAAATGGTATGAGTTTGAAGTGACCATATTGCGTGGGCATATCAACTGTCTCGCCCACCTCGACAATCTTCTCGGTGCGCAAGCGATAGGCAATCAAGTCCTTTATTGAGATAATGGGCATGTTGAATTTTTCTGCAACCTTCATCAGCTGTGGTAAGCGAGCCATGGTGCCGTCGGGGTTGATTATCTCGATTAGGGCTGCTGCGGGCTGCATACCAGCTAGGCGACAAAGGTCGATCGACGCCTCGGTGTGTCCTGCACGCTTGAGCACTCCCTTGTCTTGAGCACGCAAGGGATTAATGTGTCCGGGACGTCCAAAATCCTGAGGCTTGGCATCAGGATTAGCAAGATGCCTGATTGTTTCGGCGCGATCATGCATTGACACACCAGTTGTGCAACCTTCGAGTTTGTCAACTGTAACAGTAAAAGGAGTGCCTAACATTGATGTATTGTCGTCAACTTGCATCGTGAGTCCAAGTTGCTTGCAGCGGTCGGTTGTGACAGGTGTGCACAGCACTCCCCTGCCCTCACTCATCATGAAGTTAACCTTCTCCTCGGTAATGCACTCAGCCGCAATGATGAAATCTCCTTCGTTCTCGCGGTCCTCGTCGTCTACGACGATTACAAACTCTCCTTTACGAAACTGCTCTATCGCTTCGTCAATAGTATTCAACTTAAATTCTTCGTTATTTATCATTATTATTTAACGGTCTCTGATTTATTGGGTTGGCTCACTTCAGCGTTGTCTTTAGTGATTATATCTGTGATCTCATCGCACACACGCACAGCGTTCTGCAGCTCTTTCTTCAGGTTTGATTGGTGGCGAGTACCAACCAAATAGAGAGGTACTCCCACAGGGAATAGAACTGCAAGAGCAGTTCCTACCTGCTTATAGTTTGTGACGTGATAAGTGAGCAACTGACGCACAATGGGGAAATCCATTGCTTTATTCAGCAAGAGTTGGTTACGAGAATTTGACAGGTAATCAACTGTAAATTCTATATCTTGAGAGAGATCACGCAGCATTGTCTTGTCATAGCCCTCCTGCAAATAGGTGACATAGCGCTGACGCTCACTATAACGAGACAAGAATGACAAGCAAAGCTCCTTGAGATGCGATATTTTCTCGAGTGCCACTGCAGGCTCCACTTCCTCGATAATAACCTCTTTGAGGGTGAGGTGACGGGTCTGGTGCAAACCAAGTAGACGACGGAAGAAGTTACGGTAGGCATCAGCATTGAATACTGCCGAGTCATCAACAGCTTTCTTGGTCAAGAAAATGCCTAAAGGCAATAGTACCGCCGAACTCAGCCACACCCCTTGCCACACCGGCCAGCGACCATCGCGCGCCAACTTATATCCCGAGTTGTCAAAAATGTAGTACACAATAAAAAGCAGCACCGATATGACAATAGGAGTACCAAGGCCACCCTTACGGATAATGGCTCCAAGCGGAGCACCAATAAAGAAGAATATCAAGCATGCCAGCGACAAGGTGAATTTCTTTTGGAGCTCTATCTCATGACGGCGCTTGATAAGATTGTCATCCTCACTAGAGAAACTGCGAAACTCATAGTTTTGCTTGTCCATCTTAAGGTTAGAGATAGCGTCCGAAATGAGCATTTTACGCGACACCTCTGGCAAACTCTTTATTATCGAATCAAAGTCAACGGGTGTTTTCAATGCAACAGGTTTCTCGACAACCGACTTCTCTACTCCTCCGCTAAAATCGTAACGACGGGTAGGAACGCCCACTGTTGTCTTAGCACGCATGTCTCTAACCACCAAAGTGCTGACCGAGTCAAGACGCAAGTCTATCGAGTCGATACTGTGACGAAGCTCCTTGATATCCTTTCCTATATACTGCTGTCGCATGGTCTCATCGTCCATGCGAGTGAAGTTGTCGTCATAAGGGATTATGATGTCCTTGCTCTTGAACGACTCACGACGATACATATCATTACCAAGCTCGTTACTCATTGTGGTACCCGTGGCTAGGTCTTCATACCAATTGCCATGATCAAGCTTGAGAATGAGATGGGTCTTGGCTTTGTTCATTGTCAGACGGCCCGAATCGGCAACAACAATGCGTGGATAAGTCGAAGTTGTCGACACATCATAGATGAGGATACCATACAGTTTGTCGTTGTCAGGGTTCTTCTGTTTGACATATAGATTATAACCTGGTATCTGGTTATAAATAGCACCTTCAGGTATGTCGAGGGTAGGAGATTTCTGTCTCATCGAGAACAGCAATGTCCACATTTTTACCTGCGACTGTGGAAGCACATTATTTTGAAAAAAGAATGCCGCGACACTCACAAATGCAATGAACACCGTCAAAGGTTTCATTACCTTTAACAGAGAAATACCACTAGACTTCATCGCCGTGAGCTCGAAATGCTCACCCAGATTACCAAAAGTCATCAGTGATGCAAGCAATATTGACAATGGCAGTGCCAATGGCACCATCGACAAGGCTGCATAGAAAAACAGCTCAGCTATCAGGTCTACACTCAAACCCTTGCCCACAAGCTCGTCGATGTACTTCCACAGGAACTGCATCATAACGATAAACAGACATATACAGAATGTCATCATGAATAAAGGCAAGAATGTCTTTAACATGAACGTGTATAGTCGCTTTATCTTGAGCATCACTTAAAGAGTTTGGGGTGGATAAAAGGTTAGAGCTCGTGATTAGAAGCCAAACTCGCGGTCGTTGATGATGCGCTTGGGCAGGTCGTACTTATCGCACAACTTGCGCCACTCACGGCTACCTAAATAGTCCTGAATTTCGTTTGCATGATCCATTCCATGCATGTCGCTACCGAACATGTCACACAGATTGTTGTCAATTAGCCACAAGGCTATCTCACGAGCACTCTTGCCAAAGTATCCGGCAAGAGACAAAAGATTAACCTGGAACTTGACACTGGCACTATGCAATGCCTTATAGCGATCTTTGCGGTCATAATAATAGCGGTATCGCTCAGGGTGAGCAAGAATAGGCCGATAACCCTTTACTTGCAAATCAAACATCATGTTGTCGATACCAATAAGCTCTTGCACAAAGGAGTTCTCAAGAAGAATGCGCTTACCCGGCATTGGAAGCAAGTGACCTGCCTCATATTCTTTTGTCCAGTACTCGTCAATACGATACTCAGCCGAAACATATAGCTCTACAGGAAGTCCTTCTTCCTTTACTGCCTGTTTAAGTACCTCATAAGCAGCGGTGAGGCTTTCGGGAGTGTTTTCAAAGGTCTCGGCTGTAACGTGCGAAGTGCATATTATATGTGTGATGCCCATATCAATCTCGGCACGCAACATCTCTAGTGACTCTTCCACCGATTGAGAACCATGGTCAACACCAGGCAGGATGTGGCAGTGCATATCAGTGTGATAGAACAATTTAGCGCTCTCTTTTGATTTCTTCTTGAATAAATTAAACATAGTTTATATAGTCGTGTTTTTATTTCTTTTTCTTAAACGACGACAAATGTACTACTTTTTCTCAACACTCTATTTATTCTAAATATTTTATTTATAAAAATAAACTATAATTAAGATTATGATGTCTTATTGTTTTTCAAACCATTTTTTTCGCTAACTTTGTGGCGATTTTCTAAATAATCGACTAGTATGAGATTTCTAAGCAACATAATTGCAGTAACTGTGATCATATCAGCATCGACAATCGCTATCGCAGGTGAGGATAATAAAGTCAATGAGCAATGGCAGCAATGTGTGCTAGCAGCTGTTGACTCATTCCCACACAATGGAGGATATTATACTGGAGCACGACCAAACGACACGTTTAAGAAAACAGCGTGGAAAGGTCTGCATCAAGCCTACAAAATGACACTCGCCGATCAACGCCCCGAACTAGACTTGCAACTTGCACAACCTTCGTTCTGCTCAAGTGCTACCTATTGCGCCCTTGTCAAGGCTCTACTATTATGGGACAAAGACCACAAAATCTCGCGTGAGGCCTGGTTGGCTATGAAGCCTTTTGTGGGCATTGTCGACAACATGAATCCTAACGGTTACTATCAGAGCGACGGTGAGGGTTTCTGGGGACGAATGAATGGCAACGGACCTGCCGTAGCAGTTACTATTAATGAACTCAAGGCAGGCTATAACTTCACTGCCTTCCGTGGCGCGAAAACCGAAGCTTGCAAAGAAGAAGCCAATGAACGCTATTTAACCGATGACGAGTGGCGTAACCACCCCATCTGGCAGCAAGCTCTACCCGGCGACTTCATGAAAATTTTCTGGAATCGCGACGACGACAGTGGAGCAATAATAGGCGATAACGGCGTGAAAGGAGATCTGCAAGAACATGGCCACAGCGTCATCTTTATGGGTATCGACAGTGAGGGATATGTCACCTACTGGAGCAGCAATGGGCCAGGCAAGGATCCAGCCGAAATGGGCTACAGCATTGGCCGATGCGACAAAACCCGCATTCAGCGTGTGGTGTTCTCTCGCATCCTATACCCTGAGAAATTCGACAACGTTAAGAAAATGCCGCCCAAACATACTAACCAGTACATCTACGACCTAAACGGCAAGAAACACAGCTCAACCAAAGAACTCAAAAAACACTGCGGAATAAAATGATAGAAACAAACCCAAACCTGAAAGAATATAAGCAGTCATTCTACCTCTCGGCTGGAGAGTGTAACCCACAGGCCGAGATGCCATTAACACTGCTTATGAACCGAATAATTGAAGTTGCAACCAACCATGCCAACACATGGGGCGTGGGATACGCCCGCCTAATCGAAGACGGTCAAGGATGGGTGCTATCACGTGTCACCATTGAGATGAAACGGTATCCAAGAGTTAACGAGTGGTACTCTCTCACCACATGGATTGAAGACTATAACCGCCACTTCTCGCAGCGTAACATGGAGATTGCCGACGGTGACGGAAACGTGATAGGTTATGCTCGTACCATTTGGGTTGTCATCAATCTCAACACACGTGAGAGTGTGGATATTTCAAAACTAAGTTACATTTCGGCAAATGTAACTGGGCACCCCTGTCCAATCGAGCCACAGAGCCGGCTCAGGCCTTTTGAGCCCACACGCACCGAGGACTTTCGTTTCCGCTACACCGACATCGACTTCAATGGTCATGTTAACACCGTGCGATATCTTGAGCACCTGGTCAACACCTTCCCCATGCAGTGGCACGCCCAAAACTTCATCGAGCGCATGGAGATTGCCTTTGTCAAGGAAGCCTATTACGACAGCGAGGCTCTTGTAACAATCGATGACAATGATCCGATGAACGTTCGCCTCGACATCAGCGCCGACGGCGTTCCACGCGTGCGCTCACGCTTCATCTTTAAAAAAAGGTAAAAATATCTAAACCAAATTACACCAGCGTCTCAAGCGAGACAAACTCATTCTCAGTTTCCACACGAAAAGCGGAGATTAGTTGGATTATTTGTGTTGTGCCAATCATAACACTTTTGCGTTGGGCAACACCGCAAAATTAGAAAGAAGAGAAGTTTTGCTAAAAGACATTCTGCATGAAAGCGAAAACGCTCATTGGGGGATAAGCACCCACCATACGCGATGTCATTCATAGCAATAACAGCGGTTATCGTACCACAAAATTTCGATTTAGCAAAAGCAAAGTCAAGCGTGTTTGAGCATAGCCTAGCGTAAGATATTTATGCGAAAGAACGTCAAGCGTGTTTGAGCATAGCCTAGCGTAAGATATTTATGCGAAAGAACGTCAACCACTTCCATGTTTAAAGACAAAGTGTTATTTCTTTTTGCACCAACTATTAATGATTAATATACCTGAATATATTAAAATGAAACATAGGATTGGAATAAACATCACAATTAAAATGTTTTCGGTCAAGAACGGAATCCAACAAACAAGTAAAGGCAATAAGCACATTAATGCAACAACAAATCTAAGTCGCTTGATATCGTATTGCTGCCGTTCTCTCTCTGTGGCCGTCTTATAACCAGCAATAAGGTTGTCACCCTTTCCAGACAAAATGATTCCGCAAAGTGCAATAAATATTAATGAGATAATCGAAACAATTATAATTTCAATCATTATTCAGATTTTAGACTAGTGAGATACAACTTTTTTTGACCAGCGGACATGTGCTTTCTTTTTATTTAAAAAATCATTGGAGCGAACATTCTCGAGTATCGCTGATGGAGTAGTCGGCCTCAGATCATGGTAATAAATACTATCTAAATCAATGACGGTTCTGTTTTAAATTCATTTTCACTCTTTTTCGGTTACACCATCTAAACTCAACAAGCGCTCGCGTAACTCGGGCAGCTTGTCTGCATCCATTTGGATTGTCATGGAACAAACATTGTCAAACTGTTGTTCAAGAACCTTTAGGTCGCCGTTTTTTACTAGTTTCATCACGTCGTTCATGGCAAGGTAAGGAAATGTGAACGAAAAAGTTGCCTGTTCGTGACACTCAAGAATCTCGCCAGCCTCAATTGCAGTGCGGGCCGCCTCACGATATGCAACGATGAGTCCTGAAGTACCAAGCTTGATACCTCCAAAATAGCGCACCACAGCAATCACCACATTAGTAAGTCCATAAGAGTTAATTTGACCAAGGATTGGTTTGCCTGCAGTGCCACTTGGCTCGCCATTATCACTTGAAAGATATTCATCACGCTGAGTGCCAATCATATAAGCCCAACAGCAATGACGTGCATCGTGATACTTGTTGGAAATCTGCTTGATGAGCGCCTTTGCCTCCTCGGCACTTGAAGCAGGCTGAGCAATTGCTATGAACTTACTCATCTTCTCCTTATAGATGCCTTGCGACATACCTTTCAACGTCTTGTAGAAATCGCTCATTTTATTATCAGTGATTGAAACTTGCCACAAATATAGCACTTTTTTTGCTTGTAACAAAGAGTGGGTTATTCATCAATGAATTATTCTTATATTTTAATGTTGATTATCTCAACAACAGAATACTATATTAGCGCGTCAATCAATCTCAAAGCGCTCATTGACATTCTGCCATCTCTTCCCTCTCTCCTCACGCCTAAAATGCTTACAATTCGTAACTGAGCGTTTTTTGCGCAAACTGTCCCACTCGGCACAAAACATTAAGTAACACACTCCCTTTTCCTTAACATTTAAAACAAATTTTACTCATTATGGCTGCAAACTCTCAAACTCAAAAAAATTTTTTTTCAAAAGTGTCCCATTTTTTCCATTATCCCAAAATCCCCACTTACAATCCGAAACCTATGTTCCCGATCTCAAACGAACTACCTCGAGCAGCCCTCTCTCCTCTTCCCTCTCACCTGAAAATGCATTGTGCGTTAGATAAGCTCTTCCATCTCTTCAGACTCAGGTAAGTCCGCCGATTCAACCAATTCAATGTCTCCAAGTTTCCGCACACTCTAACTTAATACTTAAAACTTAACACTCACATCAATTTTTTTTTGTAACTTTGTCATCGTTTTAGCACCTTTGGTGACTCAAACCACTAATTATCAACCCAATAACACAAAAGAATATATTTATGGCAACCTATTTTGAATGTAAAGTAAAATATGAGCGCACGCTTGACACTGGAGCTCAGAAAATCGTAACTGAGCCCTATCTTGTCGATGCTCTATCTTTCACCGAGGCCGAAGCTCGCATTACCGAGGAAGTTCAGCCATTCACCACTGGTGAGTTTGCTGTCACTGCCGTCAAGAAAGTAAAATTCGACGACATATTTTTCCATGAAGGTGGAGACCGGTGGTACAAGGTGAAAATCAACATGATAACTATTGATGAGAAAACTGCTGCCGAGAAGCGCACGTCAAGCAATTCACTAGTACAGGCTAGCGAATTCAAAGAGGCCCTAAACGTATTCCTCGAAAACATGCGAGGCACTGCTTTCGATTACGAGATTGCTGCAATCGATGAAACTCAACTCATGGATGTCTTTGCAGCAAACCTCACCGAAACTCTCGCCGACAAAAAAAACAAAAAAGAAGATTAATATAAATCTCAACAAATGTCTATTGCTCAAAACCTACAACACATCACAGCGCAACTTCCTGAAGGTGTTAAACTAGTAGCAGTCTCGAAGTTCCACCCTGTGGATAAAGTAATGGAAGCCTACAATGCTGGACAGCGCATCTTTGGCGAGAATCGGGCACAAGAACTTGCCACTAAAGCCCCCCAAATGCCCAACGACATTGAGTGGCATTTCATTGGGCACCTTCAAAAGAACAAAGTGCGCATGATAATGCCTTGGGCATCAACTATCCAAAGTATCGACACTGTAGAATTGCTTCAACTAGTAAACAAGGAAGCTGCAAGAATCAATCGCCATATTAATGTTCTTCTTCAACTTCACGTGGCTAAGGAGCAGACAAAAAGCGGATTCACTGTTGAAGAAATCCTCAATGCAGCCAACGAGGGGGCATTCTACAACTTGAGCAATGTCACTATCTGCGGAGTGATGGCTATGGCAACATTCACCGACGACATGACCCAGGTAGCAAGCGAGTTTGAACTGGTGCATAACACTTTTCTCACTCTTCGCGATAAGCACTTTGCCAGCAAACCTGAATTCAAGCAAATAAGTATGGGGATGAGTGATGACTGGCCCATTGCCGTGAAGCACGGAGCCACCCTTGTTCGAATTGGCACCGATATTTTCGGAGCAAGAGAATACTAAAAAATATTGCAAAAATTATGTCATTAACTTGCCACGTGAACAAAAATTTGTACCTTTACAACAATTTTAAAAAATAACGAATACTAACATCTAAAATACTATCAAAAACAATGACACAGCAACAAAAAAAGAATGGTTCCATCATCGCTATCATCACGATGATGTTTCTCTATGCAATGATTGCATTCGTGACTAATTTGGCAGCTCCTATTGGCGTGGTCATGAAGAATGACCCCGAAGTGGGAGGATCTAACTTCCTCGCAATGATGGGTAACTTCATGAACTTCCTCGCCTATTTCTTCATGGGAATTCCTGCAGGAAAGATGCTCACACGCATTGGTTATAAAAAAACTGCTTTGTTTGGCATCTTGTGTGGTTTTATTGGGGTACTCGTTCAGTTCTTATCAGGATTTGAAGCACTCGAAGGCTATACCGACAACACCATCTATCTCCTTGGAGCATTCATTTCGGGCGTATCTGTGTGCCTTCTCAACACCGTTGTTAACCCAATGCTCAACCTCATAGGTGGTGGCGGCAAGCGAGGCAACCAGCTCAACATGATTGGCGGCACCTTTAATTCGTTGGCAGCCACTTTCACCCCTATGTTGGTGGGCGCCCTAATTGGCGAGCTTACTAAAGAAAGCGACTTCGCCGACGTTAACCTTGTGCTCTATATCGCAATGGCAGTGTTTGCTGCAGCATTCCTTGTTCTGGTATTTGTTCCTATTAAAGATCCAGAAATTGGCAAGGTTACAAAGGATACCAAGTTTGAACATTCTCCTTGGAAATTCCGTCACTTCGTGCTCGGAGCAATCGGCATCTTCATCTACGTGGGTGTAGAAGTTGGTATTCCTGGCACTCTCAATTTCTACATTAGCGACACGACGACAAAGGGCGCTGGCCTGCTTGCCAACGCTGCGGCAATAGGCGGTATGGTAGCCGGAACCTACTGGCTGCTCATGCTCGTAGGCCGAATCATTGGTGGAGCTATTGCCAGCAAGGTATCGAGTAAAACCATGATGATTGTGGTAACCATCATTGGAATGGCACTTATCCTTTGCGCTATGTTCATTGGAAAAGAAACCCAAACCTCTATGCCAGTGTTTACGGGTAGCGGTTTTGCTATGGAGACCGTTCCACTAAGCGCACTCCTTCTCGTCCTCTGCGGTCTTTGTACTTCGGTAATGTGGTCATGCGTCTTCAACCTCGCCACCGAGGGACTAGGCAAGTACACAGCAGCCGCTAGTGGTATCTTCATGATGATGGTTGTTGGTGGTGGTGTACTGCCTCTCATCCAAAATGCAATCGCCGACAGTTCACTCGGATACATGTTCTCTTACATCGTTCCTTTGATAGGACTTGCTTACTTGTGCTTCTACGCACTCGCTGGATGCAAGAATGTAAATACCGACATTCCTGTTGAATAATTCATAACATACTGTTTTCCAATACTATAAGGACGGTGCCTTAAAAAGCATCGTCCTTGTTTTTACTTTTTCAGTAAAAAAACTCATTTTTTCTTGCACATTATTATAATAATAACTATCTTCGTGACGTAATAATAGAAATAATATATTATGATAAATAGCAATTTAATGAATCGCGCGGCCAACAATATTAGAATCTTAGCCGCTGCAATGGTTGAGAACGCAAAATCGGGTCACCCAGGTGGTGCTATGGGTGGAGCCGACTTTGCAAATGTGCTATACAGCTCTTATCTCATCCACGACCCCGACGACCCTAGCTGGTTCGCTCGCGACCGCTTCTTCCTTGATCCTGGTCACATGTCACCAATGCTATATGCCACCTTATTCATGACAGGAAAATACAGCATAGACGACATCAAGGCTTTCCGTTCTTGGGGAAGTATCACACCTGGTCACCCCGAGCTTGATGTGGAACACGGTGTGGAGAATACCAGTGGTCCTCTTGGCCAAGGCCATGTAATGGCTGTGGGCTGCGCCATTGCCGAGCGATTCATCGCTGCACACTTCAGCGAAGTCTTCGCCCACAAGACTTACGCATTCATAAGCGATGGCGGTGTTCAAGAGGGCATCTCTCAAGAGGCAGGACGATTGGCAGGGCTCCTTGGCTTAAGCAACCTTATCATGTTCTACGACAGTAATTCTGTTCAGCTATCCACGATGTGCGATGCAGTAAGTTGCGAGGACACCGCCATGAAATACAGAGCCTGGAATTGGAACGTAATAGAAATCGACGGCACCGATCCAGTTGCCATAGCCAATGCTATCGACAAAGCACAACACGAAACCGAGCGACCCACCATCATCATTGGCAAGACTATCATGGGCCGCGGATGTGTCACCGAGGACGGCAAGAATTTCGAGGGTCAGTGCAGCACTCATGGCAATCCACTCAGCAAATCGGGAGCAAGTTTCGAGAAAACAATCGAGAATCTGGGAGGAGACGCCACCAATCCTTGGCAGGTGTTCCCCGAAGCTGCTGAGCTATACAGCAAGCGAGCAGAACAGTTGCGCGCCATAGTGGCTGACCGCAAAGCCAAGGAACAAGCGTGGCGTAAAGCTAATCCCGAAAAAGCAACCCGACTCGACCGTTATATCAAAGGCGAAGTCGACGCTATTGACTTTGCCACTATAGAACACAAACCGAATCTTGCCACACGTGCTTCTAGCGCTAATGTCCTCTCGGTACTGGCACAAGGGGTGGGTAACATGATCGTATCAAGCGCCGATCTTGCCAACAGCGACAAGACCGACGGATTTCTCAAGAAAACCAAAGCCTTCACTCGTGGCGACTTTGAAGGAGCATTCCTTCAGGCTGGCGTTAGTGAGCTAGCTATGACAGCCCTCATCAATGGTATTGTTCTACACGGAGGCATGATTGCCGCATGCGGCACGTTCTTCGTCTTCAGCGATTACATGAAACCAGCAGTGCGACTCTCTGCACTCATGGAGCTGCCCGTTAAGTTCATATGGACTCACGACGCTTTCCGCGTGGGCGAGGATGGGCCCACTCACGAACCAGTAGAGCAAGAGGCCCAAATCCGACTGATGGAGGAGCTAAAAAACCATAGCGGCCGCAATAGCATGCTTGTGCTCCGTCCAGCCGATAGCGCAGAGTGCACGGTGGCATGGAAGATGGCTATGGAGAACACCCTAACTCCTACCGCCCTCATCCTATCTAGACAGAACATTAATGACCTACCTTCACAGAACGGTGACGACTATGCTGCTCGCTACAACGACGCACTACAAGCAGAGCGAGGCGCATACATATTATATAAAGACGAAAAACCCGAGATCGTGCTTGTGGGCAACGGATCTGAGGTAGCGACACTTTTAGATGCTGCACAGATCATAAAGGCTCAACAAGAGTTCCAGGTACAAATTGTTTCCATTCCTTCTATAGGTCTATTCAAGAACCAACCAGTGGATTACCAGAACAAGGTGATTCCACCCGAGTTGCCTGCATTTGGACTCACTGCAGGATTACCTTCAACTCTACAAAGCGTAGTTTACCAAGGCACTATTTTCGGGCTTGACCACTTTGGGGCCTCGGCATCCTACAAAGTTTTGGACGAAAAATTCGGATTTTCGCCTCAAAATATCGCCTCAAAAGTGCTCGAAACCCTAAAAAATGCCAAAAAATAGCACTTTTTTGAAGATTTTTTTGGCAAAACTATTAATATTCAAAAAAAAAGCTATATATTTGCACAATGTTTTGATAAGGTATACAATTTATTTTAGTGTTTAACAAATAAAAATTTTTATTTAAAAAAACGTAAGTCTATGAAAAAGATTACATTACTAGCATGTGCATGTGCTCTTTTCTTGGCCCCTGTAGTTAACGCTCAGGAGGTACAGTACGTTGAGGATCCCGCTCAGGGCTACATCTTCAACCGTATGCAAGACAACTGGTTCATCCAGGCTGAAGGCGGTGTAGGTGTTCTTATGTCTTACAAAGATGCTCAAATGAAGCTCGGTAAGCGCATTATGGCTCCTAAGGCTAATTTGTTCATTGGTAAGTGGTTCTCTCCACTGCTGGGTGTTCGCATCGGCGGTCACTTTGAGCAGATGAAGGGCGCTACCAATACTCCTAACGCTATCGGTTTCCGCACTGACATGGGTGATCAAATGAAAGACGACGCTGGTCAGGGTATCTTCGGACAGAAGTTCAACCGTATTGGTGTAACAGGCGACGTTCTGTTTAATGTTACTAACTGGCTCTGTGGCTACAAGCCCGGTCGCTTCTACAACGCTGTAGTTTATGCTGGTGCTTCTACTAGCTGGAACTTCTACAACGACAAGGCCGATGGCACTGGCAGCTGGAAGTACAAAGGTGCTAACAACGGTAAAGAGGGTTCTCACGACCGTAACTTCGCACTCCAGGCTGGTTTGCTCAACAGCTTCGCTCTTGGCAAGCACGTTGACCTCCTCCTCGATCTCCGTTTCGACATGATTCAGGAGCATATCGACGGTTGGGGCCGCAAGACTTGGAACGAGTACCCAAGCGCAATGCTCGGTCTCGCTTACAAGTTCGGTAAGACTGAGTGGAACGCTCCCGTTGTTCCTATCTGCCCACAGTATGTTGATCAGACTCCCGAACTCGATGCTCTCCGCGCTAAGCTTGCTCAAGCAAACGCTAAGATCAAAGATCTCGAGAACCAACTCAACGACTGCTTGAAGAAACTCAAAAAATGCCAGGATGAGCCTAAGGGTGGCAACACTATTATCAACCAGGAAGGTCCTCTCGCTACTGTTTACTTCCCAAGAGGTAAATCTTACATCACTCCAGTACAAATGGAGGTTGTAAACGCTGTTTCTGAGGTAATGAACAACGAGAATGACAACTACAAGCTCACTGGTTGGGCCGACAACTGGACTGGTAACGATGCCATCAACATTAAGCTTCGTCACGACCGTGTAAACGGCGTTAAGAAAGCTCTTGAGGACAAGGGTATCGACGGTGGCCGTCTCGACACTGAGACCAACAACGAGAACCATCCACATGCAATCAACTTGCAGGCTGCTCCTCTCGGACGTTGCGTTACTATCGAGCGCAAATAATTCTGAACAGAATTAACACTCGATTAAAATGAACAAAAAGTCCCGCAATTATGCGGGACTTTTTTATTATCTTTGCATCACACTTATATACACCTTATTATATATAATAATGCCCACTAGTGACAACAGGCTCATCGACCTCATTAAGAACGGCAAGGAAATGACGCTCAAGCAACAGCTTAAACTCACTGTTCAACTAAGCACTCCTGCCATTCTTGCGCAACTGTCAATGATCATCATGCAGTATATCGATGCGGCTATGGTGGGCAGTCTAGGAGCCGATGATAGCGCGGCTATTGGCCTTATGGCAACCTCTACATGGCTATTTTCGGGATTACTTAGTGCTACTGCTATGGGATTTACTGTTCAGGTAGCCCACCTCATTGGAGCTAACCGAAACAAAGACGCGCGCAGTGTCCTGCGACAGTCTCTAGTTTCTTGTATGGTTCTCAGTGTTGTGATGGCTCTTATAGGTGTGGCCATCAGCGCACCACTACCCCAATGGCTCGGAGGTAATGATGCTATCACAGGCAAGGCAACAACCTATTTCCTCATTCTTTCAGTTTTCCTTCCTTTCCTTGAGATTGAATTCCTTGCAGGAGGAATGTTGCGTAGCAGCGGCAATATGAAAGTGCCAGGCATGCTTAATATATTAATGTGTGTCCTTGACGTTTGTTTCAACTTCTTTTTCATCTTTCCTAGCCGCGAGGTAACAATAGCCACACAATTAGTACACATCCCAGGATTAGGACTTGGAGTAACGGGTGCAGCTTTAGGTACGGTTCTTGCCGAGGTAGTCACTTGTCTTATTATGCTTTTCTTTCTGCTCACACACTCACAAGAACTTAAATTGACAGGAACTAAAGGTTCCTTCACACCCACAACCATTTGTCTGAAGAGAGCTTTCAAGATAAGTCTGCCCATTGGTTTGCAGTCTGTTATGATGTGTGGCGCCTACATCGCCACTACAGCAATAGTAGCACCACTGGGGAGTGTGGCTCTCGCTGCCAACATCTTTGCAATCACTGCTGAGAGCCTTTGCTATATGCCTGGATACGGCATTGGCGAGGCAGCAACCACTCTAGTAGGGCAAAGTGCTGGCGCTCAAAGAATCGACCTCATGAAGCGTTTTGCCACTATCACTGTTCTAATGGGAGTAATTACAATGACATTTATGGGAATTCTTATGTACACCTGTGCATACCTAATGATGGGGTTCATGTCACCCGTACAGGAAATAGTCGATCTGGGAGCACAATGTCTGCGCATTGAAGCGTGGGCCGAGCCACTTTATGCTACGGCAATAGTGAGTTATGGAGTAATGGTAGGTGCCGGTGATACCCTCATCCCAAGTATCTTTAATTTGGGCAGCATGTGGATCGTAAGAATATCTCTCGCCGTCATCTTGGCTGCATCTATAGGACTAACTGGCGTATGGATTGCAATGTGCATTGAGCTTTGTGTACGTGGCTCACTATTTCTTTTTAGGCTGTGTTCTGGACGTTGGATCAGGAAAATGTCTTTTGCATATAATTAAACTCAATGATAATTTTATCGATGTTGCAATTATTTATTAACTTTGCGATATAATCCCGAATCAGAAATTGAACAACAACTACCATTTATAATATCTATGAATAACGAAAGATTCGATTTTGACGAAATTATCGATCGTCGACACACTCACTCAGTAAAATGGGATTTCTGCCCCAGCGACGATGTCATACCAATGTGGGTTGCCGACATGGACTTCAAAGCAGCTCCATGCATCATAGATGCCCTAAAGGAGCGACTTGAGCACGGTGTTTTCGGGTATGCCAATGTGCCAGAAGAGTTTTACGATTCTATCATCAATTGGTTTAGCAGGCGACACAATTGGACAATAGACCGCAACTGGATAGAATACACCACGGGCGTCGTTCCTGCTATTGATGCCGTGCTCCGTGCCATCACTATGCCTGGTGAGAATGTAGTAATCCTCACTCCAGTCTACAACTGTTTTTTTGTCTGCATACAGAGCAACAACTGCAAGGTGGTCGAGGTACCACTAATCTACAACGAAGACTATTCTTATTCCATCAATTTCGATGCTCTTGACAAGACCCTCAGCGACGAAAACACTCACACACTGCTCTTCTGTAACCCTCACAATCCAGCAGGACGCTTGTGGAGCAAGGACGAGATGCTAAAGGTCAACAATCTGTGCCTAAAGCATGGTGTCACCGTCATCAGCGACGAGATTCACTGCGAAATGGTAATGCCAGGACATGAATACACCCCATTTGCGACCATATCTCAGGAAGCCCAGGACAACTGCATCACTTGCGGTTCACCTAGCAAGTCATTCAATATCGCAGGGCTGCAGGCGGCTTTTATTGTTAGCAACAACTTGGACATTAAAGCCAGAATTAACAAGGCACTCATCGACAACCAAGTGTGCTCAATCAATCCTTTCGGCCTCGAAGCATTCATGGCTGCCTACAACTATGGCGAGAACTGGATTCTGCAGTTCAACGAATATATCGATGGCAACTTCCGTCTAATGCGTGATATGATGAACAAGGAACTGCCCGAATTCCACTTCACACCCATAGAGGGGACTTATCTCGCATGGATTGATGTAACTCCTACCGGTATGACAAGCACAGAGGTTACTAAAAAGATTCTAGACGTCGCCAAAGTACTTGTCAACGATGGTACCATGTATGGCAAATCAGGCGACGGCTTCATTCGAGTCAACCTAGCTACTCAACGCTCCGTGGTCGAAGAGGCCACTCGTCGCATCATCAATGCTTTTAAATAAATCTTACTATTTATTAGCTATATATTTTAGAAACGCCACAAGATAAAACTATATCTTATGGCGTTTTCACATTATTAACATCATTATTTTTTATGCTTAGCATAAAACCACTAAATTTGCACGTTTTTTTAACCAATCACCAACATTTAGTAGTAACACTTGTTTTATAGATAATTACAAACTAAAAATATGGTTTTTTCCGATTTATTTTTCCTTTTTGTCTTCATCCCAGCATTTGCTCTTTGCTACCTGCTGGCCACATTCATTGACAAGAAATACCTGAGCGACAACCTCAAGCAAGTCAACACGAGCAAGAACTGGACGCTGGTGGTATACTCACTAATCTTCTATGCGTGGGGCGAACCAGTTTACGTGTTCCTGATGCTATTCAGTGTTCTAGTCAATTTCCTTGTAGGAAGATTTATTGACTCACAACAAGACGAAAAGAAGCGTAAGACTGCGCTCGTTATTGGCCTTGTATGCAACATTAGCATTATAGCCATTTTCAAATACTTAGGGTTCCTGGCACAGATTCTTATCGATCTTGGAATTCCCATCTCAAGACCCAATATTGCACTGCCCATCGGTATCAGTTTTTACACTTTCCAGGCCATTTCCTATATCATGGACGTATACCGACGCGTATCGCCAGCACAGAAGCGTTACCGCGACCTGTTGCTCTACATCTCCATGTTCCCACAACTCATCGCAGGTCCTATCGTGCGATATGAGACTATTGCAAGCGAAATCAACAACCGCCATGTCACAGCACAGGACTTTGCCGACGGTTCTTTCCGTTTTCTTGTAGGTCTTGGCAAGAAGGTTATCATGGCCAATCAGCTTTCTATAATATCCTCTCAGTTCCTGAGCGACGGCATTAACTCAATGTCGACAAGTGGTGCATGGATTGGATGTGCAGCATTTATGTTGCAAATCTACTTCGACTTTTCAGGCTATAGCGACATGGCAATCGGTATGGGACGATGCATGGGATTTCATTTCAAGGAAAACTTCAACCATCCATATTGCTGCGAAACCATTACCGACTACTGGCGCCGTTGGCATATCTCGCTAGGTAGCTTCTTCCGTGACTACGTCTATATTCCAATGGGCGGTAATCGCAGGCATCAAGCCCTTAATATAGGCGTGGTATGGGCACTTACTGGACTTTGGCACGGAGCCAGCTGGAACTTTGTCATTTGGGGTCTTTATTTTGGCGTAATTGTGCTTTTTGAGAAATACATTCTTCTACCCTACATCAAGCCTAAGACACCTAAGTTCCTGCTACACATCTACAGTCTAATGGTACTTTTCGTAGCTAAGGGGACTTTCTACTTTGTCGACTTTGGCGAATTAAAGATATTCCTAACTTCTCTATTTGGTTTCGCCGACGTAAAGTTCGATTTCATATCTCAAGCAGCCATTTTCGACCACTTCTGGCTGTGGGTTGCAGCAATTCTGTTCTGTATGCCCATCCGCGAACAAGCCTGCAAGCTCACAACTCGATTCTGCAACGGCAATGTAGCTCTTGAGCAGAATATCTTCACAGTGGCACGCATCGTTACAGCAGTGGTAATACTCGTACTCAGCGTTGCACTGCTTGTGGGAGCAACCAACAATCCATTCCTCTACACTAGATTCTAATTTATAAAAATACTATTTTTGACTATTATATGAAACTATTTAGAATATTAAATATAACTCTCTCTACAATCACATTACTGGGAACAATCAACGCACAAGCCGAAAGCGTAAATCAAAAGGCCCAAGACCGTCGCATCAACATTACTTACAAGAACGAAGTGAATGCTTCTTGGCCAGCTCGTAAAGCCAACAAGGTCATCGTTGTAGGACGTGGCGACTCTATCAGAGCATTCAGTCCTTTTGCCGGCACAGCATCAAGCGCACAGGCCTATGCCGAGGTTGCTAACGAGTACAAGCGTATATTTGGTGACAAAGTGAACGTCTACTGCATGCCCATTCCCACTGCTGCAGCATTCTACACCCCCGATGCAGGCAAGTCGATGGTCAAAGATGAGAAAATTGCAATTAACGGACTCTTCAGTTGCCTTAGCGACTCGGTTTATGTCATTGACGTCTATACACCCTTGGCACAGCATGTGAAAGAGCCCATCTACTCTCGAACTGACCATCACTGGGCTCCTCTAGCTGCATTCTATGCAGCTCAAAAGCTCGCACAAGTTGCGGGTGTTCCATTCAAGGACCTAACCCACTATGACACCGATACAGTTTCCCCCTACGTAGGCACCATGGCAATGTACTCCAAGGATCCCGCAATCAAAAATGCTCCCGAGAACTTTATCTATTATATCCCAAAGGACGTGAACTACACAACTACCTATATAAACTATAAGACTAAAGGGCTCAACATCATCAGTCAAGAGCAACCCAAGCAGGACAAGTTCTTCTACAAGTTCAAAGGTTCTGGAGCCTACTGCACTTTTATGGGCGGAGATTCCAAGATTGTGAAAGTTAAGACCTCAACCAACAATGGTCGCCACTTGATGCTCATTAAGGACAGCTTTGGTAATGCCATTCCTGGTTACCTCTTCTACTCATTTGAGGAAATTCATGTTGTTGATTGCCGTTACTTCAACAAGAACATGAAGAAGTATGTGAGCGACAATAACATTACCGACATCGTGTTTGGAAACAACATCTCCCATCTGTGCAACCCTCGCACATCCAACAACCTACACAAGTATTTGAATCAATAATCAATATATAACAACTGGGACAATGAAAAGGACTTATTCTTATCTAATCATAGTTCTCACTATTTACGCTGCTTTCACTGTGCTCTTCACCATCTTCCCAAGGAGCACGTTCTCTGAGCTTGAGAAACGCGAACTCGCGACTTTTCCTAAGCTCACCCTCGACAGTCTCGCCAAGGGACTATTTACCAGCAGCGTCTCTTATTGGTTCAGCGACAGTGAGCCTTACCGCGATAAATTCATGGCTGTGAGTATGCTCTTTAGCGACAATACCAAGCTCAGGATTGGACACAACACTGCACAGAGCAACATCAAGTTCCATGCAGCCGACAGCAAAACCCTCGCCGAGTCACCCGATCTCATGGCGGAAAACCAAGAGATTGATGAATACAATAACGAAGTAAATGCCAATGCTAACGCAAAAGTGGCACATCATGGCATTATTATTGCTGGGGAAGGCAACAACGTGAGGGCTCTCATGGCCTACGGAGGAGCCGAAGAAGGTGGTGTTGCCTACGCCAATGCTTGCAACGAATACCAAAAGGCATTCCCTAATGCTAAGGTCTACTGTATGCTCGTTCCCACTGCAGGTGAGTTCTACTGTCCAGATGCCGCTAAGGAAGCTACTAAGTCCGAGTTGCCAACCATTAAGGCTATCCATGAGCGTCTCAACGACTCAGTTAAGGTCGTTAATGCCTATTCAGCTCTCGCTGCCCACGTCAAAGAACCCATCTACCTACGCACCGACCACCACTGGGCACCATTGGGAGCATTCTATGCGGCTCAAGCCTTTGCTCGTGTTGCAGGTGTACCATTCAAGGACCTCAAGAGCTACACTAAAAAAGTTGTGCATAACTTCGTGGGAACAATGTACGGATTCAGCAAGGATATCTCAGTCAAGAATGCTCCCGAAGACTTCGTCTACTTCATTCCAAACGGTGTAACCTATACCACAAGCTATATCCACTACAAGTCTAACGAGAAATATCAGGTTATCAGCGAAGGTCCTAAGGTAGCTGGTGAGTTCTTCTACACCTATCCCGATGGTAGTGGCGGAGCCTACAGTACATTCATGGGTGGCGATGCTAAGATTACTCACGTCAACACCTCAACAAAAAATGGTCGCCGCTTGCTTATTATCAAGGACAGCTTCGGCAATGCAATCCCAGGTTATCTGTTCTATTCATTTGAGGATATCCACGTGGTCGACTTCCGCTATTTCGCCAAGAACATGAAGAATTACGTTCGTGACAATAACATTACTGACATCTTGATGTTCTCCGAAATCTTCCGCGCCTACGCCTCAGGACGAGAACTAATCGGTTACCTGACTCAACCCGACGGCACCTTCAACGGACTGAAAGACAGCAAAGGCAGCGACAATGAAAAAGGCAAATCTCAACGACGCAAGCGCCGCTAACTGCCTTCTTCTGCAGAATAAACATCAAGGCTGGACACTTGTGGAAGATGTCCAGCCTTCTTTTTCAATCACAATCTCTTTATAGAAGTCGCGACAACACTTTGTAGAAGTCGCCTGTGGGAATTGCGGTAAATTCTGGTGTTATGCGATGACCCAACTGCGACGAATCATTAAAACGCTCGCCAACAAGTTCTCGATACTGCTCTCTTAAGTCACCAAGCAACTCGTCGTGACTGCTACCAATGATGTAAGTCACCGGAGTAATGTACTTCTCAATGCCTCGAAACTCATCCAGATCACTGAGTTGGCACGTAAAAGTCTGCACTCCATCTTCACGAGGGTTGTAATAATTCACCGTTTGCCCTATCTCAGGCAGGAAGCTCAGGCTGTTCTCAGGATTGAGTGCAGGGTTGACAGCAATCTTGGGAATATCAACCCGTGCACACAATGTGTAATAGCCTCCCAAAGAACTGCCAGCTAGTATGTCAATCCCATTAGCAGCGATATAATCCTCAATCTTCTTGATTGACTCTAAAGGATGATGAGTCACGTCAAAAGCATGAACTTCAATGTCATGATAATTGGCCTTCAAGTTCAAGATTGTGCTGCTCTTAGCTGAGCTGCGAAAGCCGTGAATGTACAGCAATTTCTTCTTCGCAGACATCATTTCTTAGCCTTCTTGGCTGCAGTTTTCTTAGCTGGAGCTTTCTTAGCCGCAGGCTTTTTCTCTGCAGTCTTTTTTACTGGCACCTTCTTCTCTGATGGTTTCTTGGCAGGAGCTTTCTTGGCAACAGGTTTCTTAGCTTTAGGTTCTTCGGGCTTAGGTTCCTCAACCACTTCCTCTACCCTAGGGACGAAGTCACCTGTTGTGTCCTTAACAATGTTGTTACGCATCAGTTCCACCTCACGGTTAAGCTCCTCAATCTCCTTCTCTTGATTGCGGATGGTGAGCAGTAATGCATTAAGCTCCTCGTTCTCAATCTCTTCGGGAAACTGCTCACGCACACGAATCAAGAAATCGCTCAGCACGTTCATATAGTTGGTAAATGCTGAGTAAGGTGAGTCATAAGGGCTGTAATGAGAGTGAACCGAACCGTCGCTACTATGCTTAGTGCTCATGTAGTAGAAATGGTCACTAGCCTGCAAATAATTCCAATCTTGACGAATGCGTTTATCCTGTATCAAGCGGATGCGCTCGCTCAAGCAGTACAGCTTGTTGACAGCCTCATCCTGAAGGATGTTACCCATCCAAGCGCTAGTGTCGCGTGCTTCGTCGGCCCAAGAAATGGGATGCATTACCGAGAGCTCGCCAACTGGCTTCATCTTGCTCACAACCTCACTTGGTGTCATGAACTCGATATTGTGCTGAGCAGCAAAACGAGGCAACGCCTTCATGAACTCAAAGATACCACTCTCGCGAGGCTGAAGCTCACCGAATGTCTCATAGTTCATAAACAAGTTCACAAGCATCTCCTCTTCAGGAAGCGCAGCTATCCAGTCCATATATTTGTCGGCAGTTAATGGATAAGCTGCCCATTCGGGATTGCTAAAACGAAACGCAATATCATCGCTCAATTTCGAGTTCTTCAACAGCAACCTCAATTTCGGTGCCGAAGCCGACTTATATAGGTAGTTAGGCGATTTCCATCCCAAAATATGTTTGGCTCCATCGGTAATAGCCCCCTTGAAACCCATTGATGCCACCATCGATGCAATATCATCGTCATAGATAAGCTCAGTATTGCGGAATACCTTGGGACGCTGGCCAAAGAGCTGGAAAATCTTCTCGTCATGAGCCTTTACCTGAGCTATAAATTCCTCAGGATCGACAAGCGACGACAGTGAGTGGGCATAGGTCTCACTCAAGAACTCCACACAACCAGTTTCTGCAAGGTCTTTCATCGAGTCGATAAACTCAGGCACATATTGCTCAAGCTGCTCGAGTGCAGTTCCACTAATCGAGAACGCCACCTTGAATTTCTTGCCATTCTCCTTAATCATGTCGAGGAGCATCTGGTTGGCTGGCATGTAGGAGCGTTGTGCTATGCGGGTGATGATATCATCATTAGCGAAATCATCATAATAATAATGGTCGTTACCGATGTCAAAGAAGCGATAAGTCTTCAGACGGAACGGCTGATGTATCTGGAAATAGAAGCAGATTGATTTCATACTATTATATATGTTTTATGGTTTATAATTATCTATTTATTAAACGCTTGTAGATGTCAATGACTTTAGCTCCAGCCTTATCCCATGTGATTTGGTTAACCTCTTCAAGCCCCTGCTCACGTAACTGCTTGTACATGCCAGGATATTTAATGATTGAGTAAATTGCATCGGCAATGGCATTGGTATCCCAATAGTCAACCTTAATCACGTTGTTAAGAATCTCGGCACAGCCACTCTGTTTTGAGATAATCGACGGAACACCCATCTGCATGGCCTCCAGTGGAGATATGCCGAAGGGCTCGCTCACCGATGGCATGATATAAACATCACTCGCCTTAAGCATCTCATACACCTGCTTGCCTTTCAAGAAGCCAGTAAAGTGGAAACGTCCGGCAATATGACGACGAGCAGCCAAGCGTATCATCTTTTCCATCATGTCACCGCTACCAGCCATCACAAACTGAACGTTCCTAACCTTTTGAAGAACCTGCCATGCGGCGTCGACAAAATACTCTGGACCTTTCTGCATAGTGATGCGGCCAAGGAAGGTAATCACCTTCTCATGTTTGGGCGGCACCTCAAGGTCAAGCAGTTCCTGACTCAGTGGTTCCACAGCATTGTGAACTGTTGTCACCTTATCGGGACTTATACCATATTTCTCTATTACCGTCTTGCGGGTGAGGTTACTCACTGTGATAATGTGATCGGCATTATTCATGCCATCTTTCTCAATATTGAACACCGTGGGATTAACTTTTCCACGACTACGGTCAAAGTCGGTAGCGTGAACATGAATCACAAGAGGTTTTCCTGTAACTTGCTTTGCATGAATTCCAGCAGGATAAGTAAGCCAGTCATGCGAGTGTATCACGTCGCAGTCAATGGTTCGAGCTATCACGCCTGCTACAATTGAGTAGTTGTTAATCTCTTCTAGAAGATTATCGGGATAACGGCCCGAGAACTCTATACAGCCCAGGTCGTTGGTGTTCATATAGTTGAAATCACTGTATATGTGGTCACGAAGGTCAAAATAGGTCTGTGGATCAAGCACCTTACCTATTCGAGCTTCCACATAGTCCCAACTCACGTCGCGCCACGCCACAGGTGTGGTATTAGCACCTATGATGCGTGCGAAATCCTTGGGCTCATCACCCCAGGGTTTGGGAATGACAAAGGTGATATCCATGTCGCCACACTCTGCCATGCCCTTGGTGAGACCAAAACTTGCTGTTCCCAATCCTCCAAGAATGTGAGGAGGAAATTCCCAGCCAAACATCAAAGCCTTCATAGTCTATATAGTAGTTTTTTAAGCATTTATAAATCCAATGTTCTTGAATAGCCTCAACACGCGCAACACGCCACCAACATTAGGAGCGTAGCTCACAGCGCCACGACCAATAAATGGTGGATTTCCGTCATAAAGTTCCGATAGAGTGCCGATGCCGCCCTGCGACATCTCGTCTTCGAAGCCAATCATCATGCGCTCGATAAACGATGCTCCATTAAGACCAAACACTTTAATATAAGCATCGGTGTAGAAGCCCATCAGCCAAGGACGTGCCGAACCGGCATAGTAGGCAACCTCGCGCTCTTCGGGATTTCCGAGATACCATGGTTTGTAGCCCCAACTCTTAGGACTTAATGTGCGCAGCCCCTTTGGTGTGAGCAACTCTCGAGTCACCACATCAATCACGCTCTTGCGCTGACGACGGTCGAGTGGCGAATAGTCGATACCAGCGGCAATTATCATGTTAGGACGTACGCTTGGATCAGCATACTGACCATCAACGTAATCAAACAAGTAGCCGTAGTCGTTCATGAACATGTCGACAAACGCTGGCTTGGCTTGATCGCTAAGTTTTTTCAACGAAGCGACATATTTCTTCTCTTCCTTTACCTCACCAAACATCTCCTGGGCAAACATCAGCGAATTATACCACAAGGCATTGAACTCAACGAGATAGCCCGTACGAGGTACCATTGGCGAGCCGTCGGGATGAGTCGAGTCCATCCACGACATTGGTTTCTTAGTACCATCGGTGCTTACAAGGCCGTTAGGATTCAACTTGAGGTTAGGATGATTGCCATCGATGATGTGATTGATCATTGCTTTCACAAGGTCGCCATAGCGCTCACGAGCCACATCTATGCCAGCATCTTTGGCATATTCCTGCAACGACCAAATCGCCCACAACGGAACATCGGGCAAGTCAATTCCCTTCAGATGCTTGTCGAGGGAACCATCTGCTATGAAACGCAACAGCGCGTCCTTGGCAGTATCCATTATCTTCTCAAAGTCGGGGCGATGGTGGTTGGAAATAGTGCAACCTGGCAATGCAAGGAATTCATCGCGTGCTCGTATTTTGAACCATGGATAACCTGCAAGCATATAGTTGCCGTCGGCATTCGTCAGATAGAACTGCTTGGCACTATTCTTAAGACAGTTGTAGAAACTAGTGCGTGGAGTGCGTGAATTTATTTCATCCTCATGCATTCGGCTCAAGTTGCGAGTGTTAACCTCGTTAATGCCTGCCGAGAAGATAAGAGGTTCTCCCTTCTTGATTTCTATTTCAAAATAGCCAGGAACATAGAGGTCCTCGGTGTAAGGGATTCCACGCTCCATATCTTTGATATACTCGATGCCTTTGTACCAGTGTGGGTCGAACACAAACTTTGGCTTGTGATTGAACTGCATGTAAAGTGTTGGATATCCCTCATACATGCAAGTGGCAATACCATTTTGCACTTCCCAATAATCACGGCTAGCCACCGAATTCTCTACGCACAGATCGTTAGCATTGCGGAATGCCAGGAATGGACGGAACTGCAACGTAGTCTTGGAGTGAGCATCTACTAGGGTATACCTGATGAGAATGCGGTTCTCATTGGTGATAAATATCTTCTCTCGTTTCATGATCACACCGCCTACCCGGAATAAGTGGCTAGGTACTCGCTCGCAGTCATACTCGCGGATGTATTTGTGGCCATTGGGACTATAAACATTGCCCTTGTACTTGTGCAAACCTAGATTAAACGGTGCTCCATGCTGAATCACCGTCTCGTCAATCGATGACAGCATCACATGGAAATTGTCGTCTATCTCGGGAATAGGGATAACCAGCAAGCCATGCTGCTTGCGGGTGTTGCACCCAACAATAGTGGTACAATGATAAGCCCCCGACTGATTTGTCCTGAGAATCTCCTTAGTGAGAGACTGCTCAAGATTAATCATCAAGTTTTTATCAAATTTTAAATAGCTCATTAAAATAATATGTAATGGTTAATAGTTTTTCTGTTTTGGTAAGTAAAAGACCCTTTTCATGTAATCGTAACAAATTTACTAACATTTGGTAGATTATGCAAAAATTTTTCCACCTTTTTTTCAACAATCCTTTTTTTCTTGAGCTATCGTGGTAGATAGGGATCTTATTTGATTTCAACTTTCTCGCCAAGAAAATGCGGCTGCTTGTTGACAGCAAGATCAATCATCATCTTAACCCTAGCCAAATACTCGCGACCATGTATCTTGAGCCATTTAGTCCATGTGCTTACATCCTTTGCGTTATAGGCCACTGCATCTATTCCGTTGTAGTCGGCAAGATAAAGCGCGCGTTCGTTATGGAAACGTTGCGATATAATCGTGAAGCTTTCTTGACCAAACACCTCCTTGGCCCTAACCACCGAGTCAAGTGTGCGGAATCCTGCAAAGTCAAGCACTATGCGATCTTCGGGTATGCCACGAGCCACGAGTGAGTCACGCATCCAAGTTGGTTCGTCATAATCAACCGAGCTATTCTCTCCGCTCACGAGAATATAGTCAATCTTGCCAGTTTTAATAAGTTCCTCGGCAGCATCTATCCTATAGATGAAATAGTAATTAGTATTTCCTTGCCGATCAAGTGGTGAAGTGCCAAGCAACAACCCCACTTTGTTGTGTGGCAGGCTGTCAATGTCGTCATAGGCGCGCTCTTGCGTGTTCTGCCTTACTATTGTGTCACACACCAGCGTCACCACAACACATGCAAGCGCCATCCACAACACAATCCTTTTCCACTTTTTGCCATTTCTTTTTGCCATAATCAAATAATTAAAAAGTAAAATGTAGCTGCACTCTCACGCCACTGCGATTAATGCCTGGGTTGTCGCGATAACTCAAGCGCCACACGTAGTCAACACGTAAGAATGTGAGTATATTGTCAAGTCCCACTCCTATTTCCATATATGGGCGACTGCCCATCTTGTGACAGTCGGCGATAGCTGGGAACTGAAATAATTCAGGGTGAAGCATCGGGTCATTCTTGTCGGTGAGCGAGCCCCACAAGCCTCTGAACGATACCACCTCGCGCATCTTCAGCTTCTTGATGAGTGGGATGCGGTTAAGTATCGCACCATTAATCCAATAGGTCACATCCCATGACAAGTACTGATCATTGACAAACTCCATCGCGTTCATCAGCGCAAAAGACTCGGGCTGAATGGTGTAAGAAAGGTTTGTGTTAGGCAACAGGAGTTCTGGATAAGGCACAGTGCTCCATATCTTCCCTGCCTTGAGGATAATGTCGGTGTAGCCGAAAGCCGAGAACCAGAAACGTTTTTGGATTCCTGCCTCGGTCTTATTGAGAGTGTAGTCGCTGCCCAAGAATCCTCGCGGCATGAAGGTGTGCGAGAAAGTGAACACTGGAGCATCCTGATTGATAGGAATGCGGAATGAGCGCGTCTGATAGAATTTCTCGCCAGGAGCATAGCGTACCGTTACGTTGAAACCAGCTGTATTGTAATGCCCAAACTCGTTGCCATTGCCGTCGATGAATGGCATGAACCTCGATGCCTCATGACGCTGATGCTGTACCGATGCCGTTAACGAGAATCCGGCTTGGGTCTCGAGCTTGTACTCTAGCATAGTTTCACGCAAATATATCATTTTGTCATCCTTTTGTCGCTTGAGTGCAAGGAACACGTTGTCGGGGTTGGTATATAGATAGTGCTGGCCTAGCTTGTCGACATCATAGCGGTGCATTAGGCGCAATGAGTTTACAGGAAATTCGTTAGAGTGAAACTTCTTATCGATAAACGAATACTCCAACTGGCCCATATATTTGAACTTCTCATCGCGGATACCATAGGCAACATAGAACTTGCCAAACCAACGAGGATTGAGCTTGGCAGTTGTCATACCACCCAATCTAAGCCTTAATCCCTCAAGGCTGTTACCGCTGATTGTCGTATTCACGGGACCAATGTCAAACTTGCTGTTACGCGCGTTCCCAGAGGTGGCGATATAGCCATTGACAAGAGTAGTGACCACCTTCTCGCACCAGTAGAAGAGTTTCGATTTCCTCAACCGTGCGAGCATATCCTTGACGGTGTTCTCGTTCTTCACTGCCACGACCGGACGGTGCGCAGCCCAGTAGTTCTCGTCTTGTTCAAGATTCTTCCTCGTTATTACCTCGGCACTTTGGTCGAAGATTGACATGTCCTTAGGCTGCTTGAAGTTGTGGCCGTCATAGAAGGTTTGCCGTCGAGCATATATCTCGGGCGTCTTGGGAGCGATTTTGAACTCTACCATCAGGTCATCCCGCACTTTAAGGCGCGACCCATCGGGAGCTTTGATGTAGTCTTGCTCTAGATACACCTGGTTAACATAGTTGAGGTTAATCTTGTGAGGCACGTTCATCCTTATTTTAGAGATAAACATGGTGGTGTCATTGGCTGGTACATATAGCCTTCCCAGGAAGCCAAAAGTCTCGGTAGTGAAGGGCGTGAACGTGAGCTCATAGCATTGCAGTCCGTCGACCATCACAGTGTCGAGGTAGTACTTGTAGAAGTCGGCGCCTATGCTCGACAATGGACTCACAAAGCGGTTCTGCATGAACGTGATGTCGTTGCTGTAGATATCCATCTCGCGGAACACGTCGTCGATGAATTTCTTAAGGCTCTCGGTGTCGTGCTGGTCATCGATACCGGCATGATTTGTTGCCATCACTACCTCACGATGTGTTGATGGCGACTTGCGGTAGTGTTCTTCACTCACCTTCTCCTGAATCGAAAGTGGCAATATCATCTTGCCGGTGATGTCGCTCGTGTCGACATATTCTTTCAAGAACTTGAAATTCTGAGCAATGAGGTTCTTGTTGCTAGCCGGGTTGAAATTATTGAGTCCAAACGAAACCTTCTCATACTTGTGGTAGTTATAGTATTGATGGTCCTTAGGATTATACATGTTACGCCGCGCGCGTAGCTTCTCGACAAAAGCCACGGCAGGATTTCCTTTCTTAACATATTTCTCGGTCTTGCGCACAAGTATCTCGTTGAGCATGACCGAAGTAGGCACCATCTTGACTACAAGGTCGGTGCGCTTTCCCATAGGCACATCCAGTTCTTGTGTCTGATAGCCAACCACGACAACCTTCACCTTGCTGAACTTAACTCCTGTGACAATAGTGAAGCCCCCCTGTTCGTTGGTGAGTGCGCCCGTTTGAGAGCCAAGGAGGTAAATCTGGGCATAGGGAATCCCTTCTCCTGTTTCAGAATCCTGTACCACTCCTTTAATGTAGGTGTAACCATCAAGTGGTTGCCCATGAGCAACCAATGCAACAGCCACTAGTAGCAGCAACAGAATATATCCCTTAACCCGTCTCACTTATCAGTCGTTATTTCCTGCTTAGCAGCGCGACATTTTCCACATGGTGAGTGTGAGGGAACATATCGACAGGCTGAATAGCGTCGACACGGTATTTCACATCGAGCATAGCGATATCGCGAGCTTGCGTTGCTGGATTGCAGCTCACATACACAATGCGCTTGGGCTCGGCATCCAGAATCACTTTCACAACGTCTTCGTGCATACCGGCACGAGGAGGATCGACAATCATAACATCGGGGATGCCGTGGCGAGCCACAAACTCACCTGTAAGCACATCTTTCATGTCACCAGCAAAGAACTTGGTATTCTCGATGCCGTTAACCCGTGAGTTGAGTTTAGCGTCCTCAATTGCCTCGGGAACATACTCGATGCCAATGACTTCACGCGCCTGTCGCGACACGAAGTTGGCTATTGTGCCAGTTCCAGTATAGAGGTCGTAGACAAGTTCGTTGCCAGTCAAGCCAGCAAAGCTGCGTGCTACTTTGTAGAGTTCATAGGCCTGCTCGCTGTTGGTCTGATAGAACGATTTTGGACCCACGCGGAATTTCAACCCCTCCATCTCTTCCTCGATGTAGTCACGGCCGCTATAGAGCACAAACTCCTGGTCGCCAAGCGAGTCGTTGACCTTGAGGTTAACGACGTACATGAGCGAGGTAATGTGAGGAAAACGCTCTTTCAAGGCTCCCATCACATCGTCGATAGCTTCTTTGTTATCCTCGCTGAACACCACGACGAGCATTATCTCGCCTGTGCTTGCGGTGCGCACCATCATCATGCGCATGAAGCCCACGTTGTTGCGAATGTCGTAGAACGTGTAGCCACGCTCTTGAGTATAGTCACGCAGGAAGAGGCGAATCTGGTTGCTGATGTCGTCCTGAAGCCAGCATTTCTCGATGTTGAGCACCTTGTCAAAGCCACTAGGAATGTGGAAACCCACTGCATTGCGATTGGTGAACTCCTCGCCGCTCTGCATCTGCTCAGTGGTAAGCCAGCACTTGTTACTGAATGTGAATTCCAGTTTGTTACGATAGAAAGTGGTCTTTTTTGAACCAAGAATTGGAGAGATAGCAGGGATGGGTACTTTAGCGATGCGCTCAAGGGCATCGACCACCTGCTGCTGCTTGCACTGCAGTTGGTATTCATAGGGCAAATGTTGCCATTTGCAGCCACCGCACACGCCAAAGTGCTGACACATAGGCTCCACGCGCAGTTCGCTGGGCTTCACAAGCTCCTCAATCACTCCCTCGGCAAAACTGTGCTTCTTGCGAGTAATCCTCACTCGTGCCACATCGCCTGGTGCGCCATAAGGGATAAATACCACCATGTCGTTCCAGCGACCCAGGCTCTTACCCTCGGCAGCAACGCCTGTTATCTCAAAATCCTCAAGCAGAGGCAAATTCTTCTTCTTTCCCACAGACTAAATAATATTAAATTAATATTAGCTGCAAATTTACGAGTTTTTCTCAAACAATAAAGAACATTATACTAAATTTTCATTAGATACCTTTGTTATGACACTTTTCACAATTTGGGCTAACGCCAGAGTAAAATGAGGTTTGGAACATCGGTTTCGAATTGTAAGTTGGGATTTTGGAAAAGTGGAAAAAGTGGGACACTTTTGAAAAAAAATTTTTTTGAGTTTGAGGATTAGCAGCCGGAATGGTTGATTTTTGTTTTAGATATTAAGCCACGGGAAGCCGATTACTTAATATCTCACACCCAGTGGGACAGTTTGCGCAAAAAACGCCCTGTTACAGATTGTAAGCAGATTGCAATGGAGAGTACAGTGTGGAGAGAGAGCTGCGTCTTGAAAAAGCACAATGCATAAAGCATAATGCACAATTAGAGCTAACGCCGAGATTCAATGGTGGTATCAGGATGTCAATGAGCTCTTGTGCCTAGATTGTATTGCACGATTGCAAAGATATTGGGGTAGTAATTGTGAAAGCAATATTAAATGGGATTATTACTACTAGTATTGTTGTTTTGAAGAGTCAAAAAGAAGAGAGCATTGGAGTTATTTATTATCAGATAATAGTAGATTCATAAAGTTTTACTATCTTTGCAACAAGAAATACACATTATATATAAATATCATAACAACGATGAAAACAAAAAAACTTTTACTATTATCACTAGTAATGACAGCAATGACAATGAGTGCTGGCAATCTCAACAAGGCTGTTGACCGCAGCAACCTTGACTTGAGCACCAAGCCAGGCGAGAATTTTTATCAGTATGCCTGTGGTGGTTGGATGAAAGCAAATCCTCTCGACCCTCAGTATGCAAGGTTTGGCACCTTCGACGGTCTTGCCGAGAACAATCGCGAGCAGCTCAAGGACCTTATCTTGAACTTGGGCACCAACAACCCGAAAGGCAGTTTGGCTCAAAAAGTTAGCGACCTTTATCTTCAGGGTATGGACAGCACCTTGCGCAACCAGCAAGGCACACGCCCCGTGGAAATGATGCTTGCACAGATCTATCAAATGCCACGCAACAGCTTCGAAGCAATGATGGCCGACCTGCACACAGGCATCGCTGCTCCATTCTTCGACAGTGGCGTGATGGCCGACCTGATGAACAGCGACCAGAATTTGCTCTACCTAACCGCTGGAAGTCTGGGAATGGGCGACCGTGACTACTATCTCGAGAATGATGAGAATACTGTTAAGGTTCGCAACGCTTATCAGTCGTACATCGAGAAGCTTTTCACCCTGTCGGGACGCAAGGCAAAGGACGCTAAGAAGATTGCCAAGAACATACTTGGTATTGAAACTGAGCTTGCCAAGGTGGCTATGACCCGCGAGGAGAGCCGTGACTACAGCAAGCAGTACAACATCCGCACTGTTGCTCAGCTCAAGGCCGACTATCCAAACTTTGATTGGGAAAGCTATTTCAATCTGCTTTTCCCCGCCTCAATCAAGGTTGAAAAGGCATGTGTTATGCATCTTAACTCGATGGCAAAGTTCAACGAGATGATGGGCACTCTCAAGATTGAGGATATTAGGAATTACCTGGCGTTCAAGTATCTCGATGCTGCATCGAACTACCTTACCGATGACTTTGAGCAGGCCAACTTTGACATGTACAGTCGTGCCATGAGTGGAAAGACTGTGATGCAACCACGCTGGAAACGTGCGCTCAACGTGCCAAATGGCGTTCTTGGAGAGGCTGTGGGCGAACTCTACGTGAAGAAGTACTTCCCCGAAGAGTCAAAACAAAAGATGATTAAGCTCATCAACAATCTGCGCTTGGCACTTGGCGAGCACATCAAGGACTTGACTTGGATGAGTCCCAAGACCAAAGTGAACGCTCTTGTTAAGCTTAACAGCTTTACTGTTAAGGTGGGCTACCCTGACACTTGGCGCGACTATAGCGGCATCAACATTGACAGAGACAACTTCTACTGGGAGAACGTAATGAACGCTCGCCGCTTTGAGGCTGAGTATCAGCTTTCACAACTTAACAAGCCCGTCGACAAGGACAAATGGCAGATGACTCCACAAACTGTTAACGCCTACTACGACCCATCGACCAACGAGATTTGCTTCCCTGCAGGCATCCTGCAAAAGCCATATTTCGATCCTGATGCCGACGATGCTTGCAACTATGGCGCAATTGGCGTTGTTATTGGTCATGAGATGACTCACGGCTTTGACGACCAAGGCCGCAACTTCGACCACCACGGCAACATGATTGACTGGTGGACTGCCGAGGATGCTGCTAAGTTCCAAGAACTCGCCGACAAACTGGGCGCTCAATACAGCGCCGAGATTGTTGCCGACGATGTGCATGCCAACGGCACATTCACCATGGGTGAGAACATCGCCGACCATGGCGGTCTGCGCGTTGCTTACAGTGCTTTCAAGAAAACAGAGCAAGGTGCTGGCGACAAGAAAATTGACGGCTTTACTCCCGACCAGCGTTTCTTCCTGAGCTATGCTAACGTATGGGCTGCCAACATCACCAAGGAGGAGATTCTGCGTCGCACCAAAACCGACCCACACTCGCTGGGCATCAACCGCGTGAACGTTGCAATCCGCAACCTCGAGCCATTCTTCAACGCCTTCAACATTCAACCAGGCGAGAAGATGTGGCGCGCCCCCGAAGACCGCGTTACCATCTGGTAATCATAATATTAACCACACAAAAAAACAAAAAACAGGAAGACTCAATTGAGCCTTCCTGTTTTTTGCGGAAATATTATTTTAATAAATTGTGCAGTTTCCGATTGCACAATTTCGTTAACACTAGTTTTCTTCCATAATCTTTATGATTTTTATGCCACTATTGCACTTATCATATCAACCCCGAATTCGTCGCAAGGGTGAGGGCTTCGGTGATGGAGCGGGTACCTAGGCGTTCAAACATAAGTCGCTTGTAGGTTTTGATAGTGTCGACCGAGCGGCACATCTTATCGGCTATCTGTGCTACGGTGTAGCCTTGTGCCGAGAGAATGAGCACCTGTTTCTCTTGTGGACGAAGTGTAACAGCCTCTTTAGGAATCCATCGATGGTAGTCAAGTGAGTATTCCCAGTATCTAGCATTACCTTTTTTATGGAATTCGATGTGGCCAGGCTCACTATGTGGCGAGAGTGAGACGACACACAACGCCAGCCACGCCCGTCCGTCATCGGCGAGCGCAAACGGTGTAATTTTGTGATTCACCAAGAAGGTGGTCTCGCCGTCACGAATGTGGAAATCATAGCTCATAAAGCAGCCTTTGCGCTCATCAAGTGGCGTGGCGTTGAATTTCTGGAATCCAGCCTCGTTAATTTCGGTTAGCATTGCTTGTTCATCTATTGGCACATGCTCAATATAAAACTGATAACCCAACTTCTTCATCTGCTCTGCTGTGTGACCGCACAGAAACATCGGGTTGCTTGCCACATGCAAGAACTCCTGCTTGAAATAGTCAATCACATATATGCTTTGATAGGTGGCATTAGCCATTGCATCAACGGCGCGCTTAAGCAGTTCAAGGTGGGCATACCGCTCATCTTGAATGTCGCTCACTGAGTTAATAGTCCCAAAGAAATCCTCAACTTTTGCCATAACGGTTTGATTTGTGCGTGCAAAGTTACAACAAACCATGTAATTGTTAATGATTTTCACACCCAAAAGTGTGAAAGTTGATTTGTTTTCTTTTTTGCTGCAACTATTCACCCTTTCGTGTGCATCTAACGCATAAAAGGAGCAATAATTTTGCTGCCATAAAAGCAGATAATCACAAATCAGATACAACAATGAGACGTATTCAATTCATCATTTTTTCGCTGGCAGTGGCTATAACTGCGGCTGCCGCAACATTCACAGGAACGGTCATTGACGAGGCGGGCCAGCCCTTCGCATTCGCCAACGTGGTGCTTCTCAACCCTATCGACAGCACATTTGTATCGGGCACAATGACCGATGATGCAGGTGCGTTTTCGCTCACTGCCGAACATTCAAGTGTAATAGTTAAGATCTCATATATTGGCTATGAGACGAAGTGTGTCAATGCAACTGCCGGCAACATGGGCACCATCCAACTACAGCTGGAAGCCACTATGCTGGGCGAAGTGGTGGTGAAAGGCGCGCGCCCCACCTACAAACTTACAACCGAAGGAATTAGAACCGATGTTGATGGTACTCTATTGAGCAAAGTCGGCACGGCGACCGAAGTACTCGGCAACCTGCCGGGCGTGCAGAAGAAAGGCACAAGTGTGGAAGTATTCGGAAAGGGTACACCGCTTATCTACATCAACGGCAGACAGTTGCGTAATGAGAGCGAGCTTGCGCAACTTAGCAGCGAGAATATCCAGAGCGTGGAACTCATCACCAACCCTGGCGCCAAGTACAAAGCCGACGTGGAAGCGGTAATCCTTATCAAGACCAAGCGTCCGCAGGGCGAGGGATTCTCATTCGACACCCAAGCAAGTTTTTGGGCAAGCAAGTATTCTGACTTGGCATTGGGCCTGAACTGGAATTATCGCCATAAGGGGCTTGACGTGTTCGGCAGTGTGTGGTACAACGACGACCGCTACAAGAGTGAGGAGACCGTCGCTTTCGATGTGAGTGCCGACAAGCAGTGGCACCACGAAGGTCTCTCCTTCAGCCGCCGCCATGCCAATTCGCTCTACTCCTCTTGGGGAGTCAACTACATCTTCAATGACCGCCATGCCGTGGGTGCGCGCTACGAGACCAAGGCGCATTTCCTCAACCGCACTACTGGAGGGGCTGTCGCCGATGTGACCGCCGACGGCACTTTCTACGACCACCTCGATAACGACCTGCTCATGAAGAAGACGTCCAACATGCCGCATACGCTAAACGTCTACTATAATGGCCGCATTGGCAAGACCTCGATTGACTTCAACGCCGACTATGTGTTTTTCAAGGACCAGACCGATTTTATCAACAATGAAGTGAGCCAGGAACAAGAGAGCCGCACTGTGACCAGCCAAAGCGTGCAGCGCAACCAACTGTGGGCCTCTAAACTCGTGCTGTCATGGCAACTTTGGGGCGGCAACCTGCAGGTGGGCGGCGAATATGACCACACTCGTCGCAACGACGACTATGTCAACCCCGAAAATATTGTGCCCACCACGTTCACCGAGCAACGTGAGCGCAATTACATCCTATTCACCGAGTATAGCCGTCCGTTGCCATTTGGTCAATTGCGCCTGGGTCTACGCAACGAGAATGTTACCTCTGATTATTACGACAGAGGCGTGCGTGTCGCCGAGCAATGCCGCACCTACCATCACTTCTTCCCCAGCGTGGGGCTGATGGCTCGAGCCGGTAAGGTGCAACTCATGCTCAACTATGGCATGAAGATTATGCGACCCTACTACTTCATGCTCTCGGGCAACACCACCTACGTAAACCGCTTCACCTGGAACCGCGGTAATCCCATGCTGCAACCATCAGTGGTTAACTCACTGTCGGTGATGGCTATGTGGCGATGGGTGAGCGTCATGCTTGACTACAAGCGCACTAACGACATTATTGTCAATGTGGGCGAAGCTGTTCCCGGAAGCGAGGAAACCACGATTATCACCCGCGACAACGTCGACCATGCCAATGCTTTCCGCGCTATGGTGTCGCTAAACCCGCAGTTCGGCATCTATCAACCTCGCTTAACAATGGGCTTGCTCAAAGACTGGGTGAAGATTCCATCGCCTGTAGGATTCATCAGCCCCAAGCGACCCATTTTCCTCGTGCAGTGGAATAACAATTTCCAAATCCTGCCCACACTCACAGCTCAAGCCAACCTCGCCTTCACCTCGTGTGGCGACAAAGAGAATGCGAATATCAACAGGGCAAACTGGCAACTCTATTTGAGCGTGACCAAGACTTTCCTCAACGATCGCCTCTCGGTGCAGGTGGCGGGCCACAACCTGCTGGGAGCCTACGAAGACTTGAACATCAACTACGGTCTACGTTCTATGAGAAACATCACTAAAAACGACTCGCGGCAGTTAGAGGTAACCGTGCGCTACAAGTTCAACGTCACACAAAGCAAATACAAAGGAACTGGCGCAGGTCAGGAAGAACGCTCACGCCTAAGCAACTGACAGACACCTGCTTCATCTTCATGGGCGCATCTCACACTCGTGGGGTGCGTTTTTTTGTGTCTTTTGCCGTGTGGCGGTTGACACCGAACTTTGCCATGAAAAATCTCAAATCACTCATCACTAATCGCTCATCGAAAATG
>JAEEGI010001864.1_pt1 | contig 52266 bp, 45 predicted proteins | sample 8958751 | NCBI WGS metagenome assembly JAEEGI01 (sample SAMN16246545, study PRJNA631951) | gut metagenome | biome: gut microbiome; feature: rumen; material: KS-attached | host: Bos | place: Iran: Karaj | collected 2018-10
TGACTGATGAAGATGGTAACGAGTATCCGTCAACAGTGTTGAATGGCGCTGAGAAGGCAACTCTCAACATGGTGTATGCCAACGTGCCTGTGACACTTACCTATGACCTTATCAACATCTCTAAGGGTCAGGTGATCATAGCACCGCTGATCGGTGTTGACTTCAGATTCAACATCATGTCAAAGCTCACAATGTTCAGCGGCGGCGAAGGTGGCGAGATTTCTTACAGCAAGATAAAGGACGAAAACGTGAACATCTTCCAGTTCGGTGCACACGTAGGTTTCAACGTGATTCTGGTGCACGGCTTCACTGTAGGCTATCGCTTCAACCCAGACATAATGCACTATGCAAAGAACACCACTACGATGACACACTCATTGCAGCTGGGTTACAGATTCTGATGCAACGGCTGGCTTGCGAGGGGTATGCATGAATATACCAGGGAAGGCAAGCCAATATGACATAGAGGGGACAAGGTGTAATTAACACCCTGTCCTTTTTTCTTGCGGAAAACCTTTGTCGTTTCGTGAAAAAGTAGTAACTTTGCAATGGAGAGAAAGTATGGGAATTGGCATATATGGTGACTGCAACGTCTTTCGCAGGCGCAGCTTGCCTTTGCCTGCCTTTTATCAATCTACATGACAAGCGAAAATAGAATGATTAAGTAATAATGAGGCGTAGTATTATATGCACTTATTTCCGAAACTAAGAAAGAAATATACCAAGGAACAGCTGTCTGCACGCGAGGCGCAGCGATATGCTGAGTTCATAGCATGGGGACCTGTGGTGTTTCAGGCATCAAGGCTTATGCTGAAGTTCGGCATATTGGATATGCTGCGTGAAAGTGTCGGCGGGCTGACGGAAGAAGAAATAGTGGGCAGGACGGGACTGTCGCGCTATGCGGTGAAATGCCTGATGGAGGCATCACTCTGCATAGGCACTGTACTGATAGACGAAAAGAAGGAAGACCACTATACACTGTCGAAGACAGGATGGTTCCTGCTTAACGACCCTGCAACGAGGGTGAATATAGACTTCAACCACGACGTGAACTATGAAGGATGGTTCCACCTGGAGGAATCGCTTAAGGAGGGCAGGCCTGCAGGACTGAAGCACTTCGGCGACTGGCCTACGGTCTATGAGGGACTGTCGAGCCTGCCAAAGCAGGTGCAGGACTCATGGTTCGGCTTTGACCACTTCTACAGCGACTCGTCATTCCCGGAGGCACTGGAGATCGTGTTCGGCAAATATCATGTACGCTCGCTGTATGACGTTGGCGGCAACACCGGCAAGTGGGCTTTGCAGTGCGTAGGTTACGACAAAGACGTGGAAGTCACCATACTTGACCTGCCGCAGCAGATAGCCATGATGAAAGAGAACGTGAAAGGGAAAGAAGGTGCTGAGCGCATCAATGGCGCAGGCATCAACCTGCTTGACGAGAAAGCCATGTTCCCAAAGCGTGACGGAGGACTCGATGCAATATGGATGAGCCAGTTCCTCGACTGTTTCTCCGAAGAGGAGATAGTGAGCATATTGACCAGGGCAAAGGCGGCAATGACGAAAGACACCAGGCTGTTTATCATGGAGACGCTGTGGGACAGGCAGCGCTTTGAGCCGGCGGCATTCTGCCTCACCATGACAAGCCTCTACTTCACAGCCATTGCCAACGGCAACAGTAAGATGTATCATTCAGACGACATGATACGCCTGGTAAAAGAGGCAGGACTGAGGGTAGAGGAGATACACGACGGTTTAGGACAAGGCCACAGCATAATAGTATGTAAGGTAAGCGAGTAGCAAAAATATTTGGATATAACGATAGAATCATGACGATAGAGAAAATAAAAGAAGATATCAACGGATTTCTCGTTGATGAACTCGAGATAGACCAGAACAAGATAACCGACGATGCCCGTTTGAAGGAAGACGTCGGCATAGATAGTCTTGACTATGTTGACATCGTGGCATTCATATCGCGTAACTTCGGTTTCAAGATAGATAAGACGGAGATGAAGGATGTGCTTACGCTTGGGCAGTTCTATGAGTATATCAAGGGAAAGGCAGAATAATACGACAGACGCTCAGGAGACAGGGCGCGCATGGCAAGGCACTACATACGGCAATGGCTGGATGCATAAGTGGCTTATCCGCATGCTGCGCTGTATGGACGTGAGGATACTGTATGCCTTCGTGGCAGTCTTCGTGGTGCCGGTATGCCTTGTGGTGAACCCTGCACAGAAGGTGACATACCGCTATTTCCGCAAGCGTTGGCACATGACGTGGTTGAAGTCATGCCTTATGACATACCGTAACTTCTGCCTGTTTGCACAGGTGGTGGCAGACAAGTTTGCCATGTATGCAGGCAAGCACTTTGAGATAGAGGTGGTAGGCTATGAGCACTTCAAGAAGCTGGCATCGCAGGAAGAGGGATTCGTGCAGCTCAGCGCCCATGTGGGCAACTATGAGATAGCCGGCTATACGCTCGGCACGGAGAACAAGCGTTTCAACGCATTGGTGTTTGGAGGGGAGAAAGAGTCGGTAATGGCAAACCGCAACCGTATGTTCGGTAATACCAACATACACATGATAGGCATACGCAATGACATGAGCCACCTGTTTGAGATAAACGACGCATTGGCGCATGGCGAGATAGTGAGTATGCCGGCAGACAGGATATTCGGTTCGCAGAAAAGACTGCCGCTGACATTCCTCGGCGCTACGGCCGAGTTCCCCCAGGGGCCATTCAGCGTGGCTACCATGCGCGGACTTGATGTGCTGGCGGTGAATGTGATGAAGGAGTCGGCAAGGAAATATAAGATATACGTTTCGCCACTGGCATACGATAAGAATGCACCACGCAGGGAGCAGATGAGGCAGTTGGCAGAAGCGTATGTAGCCGAACTGCAGCGCATGGTGACAAAGTATCCTGCCCAGTGGTACAATTATTTCCCGTTTTGGAACGACTGCAAGGCATAGCGGCAATGGTGGCTGCTGCCTTTCAGGTGAGTGATGCTAAATCTATGAAGTATGGACTATACCAAACCTACAGACAAGTTTGTCAGCGAGATTGACATACACGAGCTACTGCTACATAAAGAGCCGTTCGTGCTTGTTGACGGCATTACCCATTTCGATGTTCGCCAGATAGTGACCACGATGAAGGTGAGGGCAGGAAAGCCCTTCGTGGAGGATGGCAGACTTACCATGCTGGGCATGCTTGAGAATATGGCTCAGACGTGTGCAGCGAGGATAGGCTATATAAATAAGTATATATTAAGGAAAGACGTGCGCCCTGGCATGATAGCCTCGGTGAAAAGCATGGAGGCGTTGGCGATGCCTGGCGTGGGTACGCAGATAGAAACCACGGTGACGGTAAAGGAGGAGGTGTTTGACATGCTCCTGCTGACGGCAGAGATAAGGGAATCTCTATGTACGGGAAGTGGCTGTGAACCTGCGGTATATGCGGTGGCAGAACTGAAGATGAAAGGGTAGGGTAGACAAAACGGGTGCTTTGCGAAACATTTTTTATACCTATAATAATATGATGACCGATTAGTGCACCTTGCGTGTCGCTACTTTGAAACATTTAAGGATGTGATATTGGGGATTGTTTGCTAACTTTGCAGTTGAAAAACATGTGCCGGCAGATTGTACCATGGCACATGGTAAACAAGTTTGGAACAATAACCTCAAATTAACTAAACAATATGGTTAAGAAGAAAATAATGATGAGCCTGATGTTTGGTGCGTGTGCTGCCTGTGCCACGGCGGCAAGCTATACACGCACTGACAAGGGAGTGACTGTGAAACTGCCTGCTACTGCAACAGGAATACAGAATTTCGGCACGGCGCCGAAGCTCGTAAGGCTGCAAGTGGTTGACGATCGTATTGTCAGGGTGTCGGCAACGGCAGAAGACAGCTTTCGTGACAACCGCAGCCTTGTGGTGATTGAGCCAGCCAGCCAGTGCCCTTACAAAGTGTCAGAAGAAAACGGAACGGTGGTGGTCACTACCTCTAAGCTCCGTGCATACGTCAGCACCACTACCGGTGAGGTATGGTTTACCGACCTGGGGGGTAAGGTGATACTCCGCGAGGTGGCAGGTGGCGGCAAGGCGTTCCGTCCATACGAATGCGTGCAGACGCATGCCGACGGTACATCGGAGACATATCATGGCTGGAGCACGCGCACCGTATTCGAGAACCTTAATCCGTCAGAAGCATTGTACGGACTTGGTCAGCATCAGGCTGACGAGTGGAACTATAAGGGAAGGAACGAAGAGCTCTTCCAGTATAACACAAAGGTGAGCATACCGTTCGTGGTCAGTTCCGACGGCTACGGAGTGCTGTTCGACAACTATTCCCTCTCACGCTTCGGTAATCCAGAAGACTACAGCCAGTTGCACCGCCTCTTCACCCTCTGCGACAAGGACGGCAAACCTGGGGCGCTGACAGGAACTTACACCTCACCGGGTGCCGAGACACTGGTAAGGCGTGAAGACAGCATATACTTCGAAAACCTAAAGTCGGCAAGGAATCTGCCTAAGTATGACCTCGCCAGGGCATCAGTGGTATATGAAGGTACCATAACACCGCTGAAGAGCGGCGAATACCGTTTCTCGCACTACTACAGCGGATATCAGAAGATATTCATTGATGGCAAGTCGGTATATACGGAAGACCTTCAGGGCAAAGGCACCGATGCGCAGGAGATATGGCGCACGGCATGGAATCCTAATGCACGTAAGTTCAGCGTGCGCCTTGAGGCAGGCAAGAGCTATCCTATACGCATAGAGTGGAAACCCGATGGCGGTGAGGCATACTGCGGACTGCGTGCATTGGAGCCGGTTGACGATGCTGAGCAGCAGCGACTCTCCATGTATAGCGAGATGGCGCAGCAGCTCGACTACTATTTTATATTAGGACAGCATCCTGCAGACGCCAACCATAGCGTGGTCGATGACGTCATAGCAGGCTATCGCCAGCTTACGGGTAAGGCGCAGATAATGCCTGAATGGCTGCTGGGCTATTGGCAGAGTCGTGAGAGATACAAGACGCAGGACGAGATTCTCGATGCACTGCGTGGATTCCGTCAGCGCCATCTGCCGATAGATAATATCGTGATGGACTGGAACTACTGGACGCCTGACTCATGGGGAGCATTCGAGTTCGATCCTACTCGCTTCAGTAACCCTAAGGCCATGATAGACAGCATACACTCCATGAATGCGCAGATCATGATATCGTGCTGGCCGAAGTATTACCTTACGGTAGATAACTACAAGGAACTCAACGATAAGGGATTCATATACCAGCAAAGCGTTAAGGACAGCCTGTATGACTGGCTGGGATTCAAGTATGCATTCTACGATGCATACGACAAGGAGGCACGCAGGATATTCTGGCGTCAGCTCTACGAGAAACTCGGCACCATAGGGATGGACGCATGGTGGATGGATGCCTCAGAGCCTAATGTGCGCGACTGCACCGACATGCAGTACCGCAAACTGTTGTGCGGACCTACCGCCTATGGCTCAAGCGATGAGTATTTTAATGCCTACTCCATAGTCAATGCCGAAGCCATATACGACGGACAGCGAGCCTATGAGACCGCCGTCGAGCGTCAGGGCATCAGTGCCGATGACAGTCATCGACTGCAGCAGTCTACCAATTGGGACGAGTATGGCTATGGCAATCACTTCTCTCCTGAGAATAAGCGTGTCTTCCTGCTTACACGCAACGGCTTCGCTTCTGAACAGCGCTATTCAACCGCAACATGGTCGGGCGACATCGGCACTCGTTGGGAAGATATGAAGGCACAGATAACGGCAGGTTTGAACTTCTCCATATCGGGAGTGCCATACTGGAGTCAGGACATAGGCGGATTCTCTGTGGAAAACCGCTACGCCAAGGCGCAGGGCGACTTCGACAAGACGGGAGTGGAGAACGAGGACATGAAGGAGTGGCGCGAGCTCAATGTGCGCTGGCACCAGATGGGCATGTTCGCACCTATGTACAGGGTGCACGGCCAGTATCCGTTCCGTGAGCCATGGAACATAGCTCCTGAGGGACATCCTGCATACCGTGCCATCGTGGCATGCCTTGACATGCGCTACCGTCTGTTGCCTTACATCTATTCGCTTGCTGCTGACGTCCATTTCAAGGACTACACCATGATGCGCCCGTTGGTTATGGACTTCCCCAAGGACAAGACGGCGCTCAATGTGCCTTACCAGTTCATGTTCGGACCTTCCATCATGGTAAATCCCGTATATCAGTACGGTGCACGTTCGCGGGAAGTGTATATGCCAGCAGGCACCAAGTGGTACGACCTGCACACTGGCAGCCTGCTCAGCCATGGCGGCGAGACCATTACGCTCAGTGCACCATACGAGCGCATACCGCTGTTGGTGCGTGCCGGCAGCATTCTGCCGCTGGGTCCAGCCATGGAATATACACGTCAGCGCCAGGCAGACACACTGCGCATATATGTATATGAGGGAGCCGATGGCGAGTTCACGCTGTATGAGGACGAGGGCGTAAACTATGGTTACGAAGCAGGTAGGTATGCCACCATACAGCTGTGCTATGACGACGATGCCAAGACCCTCATCATCGGCGACCGTAGTGGAAGCTTCCCAGGTATGCTTAGCGAGCGCACCTTCGTGATAGTGCCGTGCAGCGCTTCCAAGCCTGCGGCATACAATCCTGATGCCGACGGCATCAAGGTGAGATACAACGGCAGGAAGAAGGTTGTCAGGATTAAATGATAGTGACAATAGAGACTATATAGGAAAATAACAAAACAAAACCGATATGACTACACACAAGAAATTTAAGGGGCTGCTCACGGCCCTCACATTGCTGACCGCACCGTTTGCCACTCAGGCTACGGCGGCACCATTGCCTTATCAGGACGATACCCTGCCCGTTGAGGTTAGGGTGAAGGACGCCATGTCACGCATGACGCTCAAGGAGAAGTGTCGCCTCTCATACGCACAGAGTAAGTTCAGTTCGCCAGGCTGCCCACGTCTGGGAATACCAGAACTGTGGATGTCCGACGGCCCTCACGGCGTCAGGGTAGAGATAAACTGGAACAATTGGGGATGGGCTAACTGGAACAACGACTCCGTCACAGCCTTCCCTGCGCTTACGGCGCTTGCTGCCACATGGAACCCACAGCTTGCTGCGCTCTATGGCAAGTCTGTGGGCGAGGAGGCTCGCTATCGTGAGAAGGACGTACTGTTGGGACCTGGCGTAAATATCTATCGCACGCCGCTCGGCGGACGCAACTTCGAGTACATGGGAGAAGATCCATTCCTCTCTTCCACTTTGGTGGTGCCATACATACAGAACCTGCAGAAAAACGGCGTGGCATGCTGCGTAAAGCATTATATTCTCAACGACCAGGAGGAGTTCCGCGGACATGTAGATGTCAGAATCTCTGACCGTGCTCTCCACGAGATATACCTGCCGCCATTCAAGGCTGCAGTGCAGAAGGCCGACGCATGGAGTGTCATGGGCAGCTACAATCAGTACTGCGACCAGCATTGCTGCCATAACCAATACACCATAAACAAAATCCTAAAAGGCGAACTCGGTTTCAAGGGTGCCGTCATCAGCGACTGGGGCGGGGCGCACGATACCCGTGAGGCAGCACTTTACGGACTCGACCTCGAGATGGGCTCATACACCAACGGACTCACTACCGAGGCTACGGGATATTCATACGACGACTATTACCTTGGCAACGAATACTACAACATGGCGGCTGCAGGTAAGATACCGATGGAGGTGGTAGAGGACAAGGCGGCGCGTATGCTCAGGCTCATATTCCTCACTGCCATGAACTCGCGCAAGCCATACGGCAGCCTCAATTCTCCAGAGCACGTAGCAGCGGCGCGCCAGATTGCTGACGAGGCCATAGTATTGCTCAAGAACGATAGGCAGCTGCTGCCTCTCAATATCAAAAAGTACCGCCGCGTACTTGTGGTGGGCGAGAATGCCACGCGCCAGCTGTGCCCCGGCGGCGGTTCGTCAGAACTGAAGGCAAGGGATGAGGTGTCTCCTCTGCGCGGACTGCGTGAGCGTTTCCCCGAGACAGAGTTCATATACTGCCAGGGCTACACCTCTGGCAAGTGCAGCTACGACGGCATCGACAGCATACCGCCGTCAGTACAGGCCGACCTGCGCAGTGAGGCTTTGGCAGCTGCAAAGGATGCTGACCTTATTATATATATAGGTGGACTCAACAAGAATCATTTTGAAGACTGCGAGGGCGGCGACCGCCTGTCCTATAACATGTCCTTCCAGCAAGACGAGCTCATCACCTCGCTCGCAAATACCGGCAAGCCTATGGTCACCGTCATCATCTCCGGCAACGCCGTGGCAATGCCATGGCTCCCTAAGGTTTCTACCTTGGTACAGTCTTGGTACCTTGGCAGCGAGGCAGGTCATGCCCTTGCTGACGTCCTCTCCGGTGATGTCACACCGAGTGGTAAGACCATCTTTACCTATGCCAAGCGTCTGGAAGACTATCCAGCTCACCGCTTTGGACTCGTAGGCTATCCTGGTGTGCGCCCTGCCGACCTCCCTGCGGAGCACAGGTATAAGGACCTCCAGCAGCCTAAGTCTGCCGACCTCCTTGCCGCGCTGCCTAAATACAAGAAGGCAGCGGCGCCAGCCATCAATACCTCCACCGATCCCAAGACCCATGAGGGCAACGGCGACGAGGTAGAGGTATATGCAGAAGATATCATGGTGGGCTATCGCTATTTCGACACCATGAACGAGGCTGTGGTATTCCCATTCGGCTACGGACTCTCATACACCACCTTCAAGTATTCCGGTGCTACCATAGCACCTACCGCCGACGGCTATGCTGCTACCGTTACCGTCACCAATACCGGCAAGGTAGCGGGCAAGGAGACCGTGCAGCTGTATGTAGGATGCGAAGGCGCCCAGGTAGTATGTCCGCAGAAAGAGCTCAAAGGTTTCTGCAAGGTCAGCCTGCAGCCAGGCGAGAGCCAGACTGTCACCATCCCTGTACCACGAGAGTCTCTGCGCTATTATGACGAGAACCGCCAGCAGTGGACCGACCTCACCGGTCACTTCAAAGCCTATATCGGCAGCAGCAGTCGAGACATCAGGGCAAAAATAGATTTTTAGTGTAAATAGGAAAAACGATAATAAAAGCGTTCTGTCATGGAAAAGATGAGTCAGTCCATGACGGAACGTTTTTTTTGACACGTTTTTAAGGTGGGTTCTAAAAATTCCCACGAGTTAAATTAGTCAATTATATGAATATCATTATGTCATCTTTTTGTTTTCTTTCGGTGCAAACTGTTAACTTCTGCGGTCACATAGCCCGCTATGCTCCCTTATCAGCTAACATTTTGCCCTCGAAATAAATTCAAAAATCTGACAGTGGGAATTATTAGAACCCACCTTAAGTCAATGTGAATAAAGAGAGAGATGCTGCGCTATATGTTCAAAGTCCCTTTACGATACTTCTTTACCAACAACCGTGAAGATGTTGGCATCTATTTTGTTGTAAGAGAGAGAGAAAGAGAAAAGGAAAAAATAGATTGAACGTTATGGAGAAAAACAGATTTCATCGTCATTTCCCGGTAAAGGGATATCCACTTTACTGGATTATCATTGCCTACATTGTGGTAGGCTGGTTTTTCCCCGTTGTGGGACTCATAGCCCTTGTGTGTATGGTAGGACCGGTTGCGACGTCGGTGTGGAAGGGTAGGTACTGGTGTGGCAATGTATGTCCGCGTGGTAACTTCTTCGACAGGGTATTGTCGCGCTATTCGCCGCACAGACCTATACCGCGGTTCGTGCGCACCGTGGGATTCAGGACCTTCATGGTATGCTTCATCTTTGCAATGTTCGGCATACAGATGTACTTTGCCTGGGGCGACTGGAACGCCATGGGACGCGTGTTCTGGAACATAATAGTTGCGACATCGGTGGTGGCAGTGGTGCTGGCATTCGTCTATGCCCCTCGCACATGGTGCAGCTTCTGCCCTATGGGCTCGCTCTCTGCCCTTGTGGCGCCACGCAGGAAGGTGCTGCCGAAGCCATACAAGGCGGTGAGGGTAGGTGAGGCATGCCAGATGAAGTGTAAGAGCTGTGCCCGCGTATGCCCTATGCAGCTCACCCCGTATGAGAGTCGCGGCGAGGAGAATGGCTATCTGCACTCAGACTGCATAAAGTGTGGCAAGTGCGTGAAGGCGTGCCCGGTGAAGGTTATGACGATGGAGTGACACTGCTGCAGCCCCCGCTTTTTTATGCAGGCAAGGAAAAAAAAGACGAAAAAAAATTGTTTGGTAAAGAAAAAAGTGCTATCTTTGCAAGCGTAACACCTATTACTATACTAAACAATTTAAAAACGAAAGACTATGGCTTACAAAGTAATTGACATTGAGGGCGTAGGAGAAGTCTATGCCGAGAAACTGACCGCCGCAGGCATCAATACCACAGACGACCTGCTGGAGAAGTGTGCCACCCCGAAGGGACGCAAGGAGCTGGAAGAGGCTACGGGCATAGTGCATGGCTACATACTGAAATGGACGAACCATGCCGACCTGATGCGCATAAACGGCATAGCAGGACAGTTTGCCGAGCTGCTGGAGGCTGCCGGCGTTGACACCGTCAAGGAGCTGCGTAACCGTAAGGCGGAGAACCTGCAGCCTAAGCTTGAGGAGATTAACGAGCAGAAGAAACTCGTTGGACGCGTGCCGGCACTCAGTGAGGTGCAGCGCATGATTGACCAGGCAAAGGAACTGCCACCTGTGGTGACGTATTGATGCCGTGTGCATGCTCCAACATACATAGTGGGGCAGGGAATTATAATAGAGACTGAAAAAGTATGGCTATGTCCGCAATGGAGATAGCCATACTTTTTTCTTTGCCTAAAGAGCCAATCCCGTTATTTATGTGCAATTTGATAGCTCTTACATGGTAATCTGATGGCAGTTACCTTGTAATATTACAACTTTTGCAATGCCCTGTGTAGCACGTTGTATATTGACGTATTACACAGGGCATCGTTCTTATAGTCTGTAAAGAAGTCCGTTCTTCAGGTCAGCCTCGGCGGTCTCCTTAATCTTCACATGCAGTTTCTTGCCGGTGGCATTGAAAGGAATCTGCTCGGTGAAGCGGTAGTAGCGAGGACGCTTGAAGTTTGCTATGTCAGGGCTCTGCTTGCAGAACTCGTCGAGCTCCTCAGGAGTAAGCGAGAGGTCGGCGCGCACGACGTAGGCTGTGACCATCTGGCCGCGCACCTTGTCGGGCACACTCGTGACGATGCAGTCCTTCACCTTAGGGTGAGTGTTGAGCACTGCCTCCACCTCGGTAGGGTAGATGTTCTCGCCTGATGAGATAATCATGTCATCCTTGCGGCCAACGATGGTAACGAACTGGTTCTCGTCCCACGTGCCCAGGTCGTTAGTGTAGATGAAGCCCTTATAGTATTTCTTTTCCGTCTCCTCAGGCTTGTTGTGGTACATGTAAGGCGACTTGGCAGGTGAGCAGATGATAACCTCGCCAACCTCCGTGCCGTCTGTGGCAGCAAGATCGTCTGGGTCAGCCTTGCGGTCCTCATAAACCTTTACTACGCGTACGTCATCGTCAACGCATGATGCACCGGCAGTGCCGGCGTTCTCAGGCAGGTCGAACGGACGCAGGAAGGTGTTCCAGAACGTCTCGGTAGTGCCGTAGCCGTTGAAGATGTTTGGCGTGAGCACCTTCTGGTAGCGTATGCAGGCAGAGCGCTCCAACGGACTGCCCATGGTGACGATGCCCTTGAGAGTACTGATGTCGTAGCCCTGGCGTGTCTGTTCGTCAGCCAGTTCTTCAAGTACGGTAGGTACGCCGACTACGAAAGAAATCTTGTATTTCTGTACGAGTTTTAGAGCTGTGCGTGATTCAAACTTACCCAGTATTACGAGTGTTGCACCTGCATAGAAAGTAGGGCATGGACCGGCACAGTGCAGACCGCCGCGGTGGAACCACGGTGTGGTGTTCATCGTCACGTCCTTATAGCTCATAGGGAAGTGAATCATCACGTCGTGAGCAGACAACACCTCATTGATGCTTGTCATTGCCACGCCCTTCGGACGTCCCGTAGTGCCGCTGGTATATAGGCGGCAGGTCTCGTCGTAGATGTTATATTCGGTATCGAGGACAGGCTCGTCATTGCTTGCGTTCTTTACATACTCGCCATAGCAAACGGCGCCGTACATGGACTGCTCGCTTGCCACGATGATGCGCTTAGGCTTGTGCTGTGCGTGGTTTACCGCCTCCAAGGTGCTTTCGAGCTTAGACTCGCACACTATGATGGCGAAAGGCTTTGAGTCGTCAATGTTGTATGCCATCTCACCAGAGCTGATGCGATAGCTTACCGGGCAGCATACACCTTGAATCTTGTGGGCGGCAACGTATGCAAAGGCAAACTCAGGACGGTTTACCATCTGCAGCATTATCACGTCGCCCTTCTTGAAACCGTCGGCCTTCAGGGCATTGCACAGGCGGTTGGTGTCATTGTTTAGTTCTTTGTAGGTCCATGACTGGTTAGTCTCAGACTCTATCATGGCAATGCGGTTGGCATATCGCCTTACGTTTCGCATGAAGCCCTCTATCCATGTATAGCGGCTTTCGAAAATCTGTTTGAAATTTGACATTTTTATTTTATTATGTTCTATACTTATATTTATATATACAATACTTATTTACTGTTCTGCCTTATCTCTACACGGCGTATCTTGCCGCTGATGGTCTTGGGCAGTTCATCCACGAACTCCACTATGCGCGGATATTTGTATGGCGCGGTCTCGCGTTTTACATGCTCCTGCAGTTCTTTCTTCAGAGCGTCAGCCTTGAGAGCGTCAGTGGCCCTCGACTTGTATTCGTCGGTCAGCACTATGGTTGCCTTCACTATCTGTCCGCGTATCTCGTCGGGTGCTGCCGTTATGGCGCACTCCACCACTGCGGGATGAGTCATCAGCGCCGACTCTACCTCAAACGGACCTACGCGGTAGCCCGATGTCTTTATCACATCGTCTATGCGCGATACGAACCACAGGTATCCGTCATGGTCGCGATATACCACGTCGCCCGTGTGATACAGATTGTTGACTATGCGCTTCTCGGTCATCTCCTCGTTGCGGTAGTAACACTTGAACAGTCCGAGAGGCTTCTTGCCGTCTTTTACCTTAATGACGAGTTCGCCGTGCACCATCTCAGGCACGCTGTTGCCGTCCTCGTCAACGATGTCGATGTCATACTGAGGATTAGGTACTCCCATTGCGCCCGGCTTCGGTTTCACCCAAGGATAGGTGCCCACCACCATGGTGGTCTCCGTCTGTCCGTAAGACTCGTATATCGTTATGCCCGTCTTTGCCTTCCACTCGTCAAACACGCTGGGGTTGAGTGCCTCGCCTGCCGTGGTGCACCACCTGAGTGATGACAGGTTGTAGGCGCTGATGTCCTCACGTATGAGGAAACGGTATATGGTAGGCGGTGCGCAGAAAGACGTGATATGGTAGTCTTGCATTACGCGCAGCAATACCTCTGGATAGAAGCGTCCCTCGTAGTCATATACGAAGACCGTAGCCCCGCATAGCATCTGACCGTAGAACTTGCCCCATACAGCCTTGCCCCAACCAGTGTCGGCAAGCGTAAGGTGCAGCGACCTGTCGTTGAGGTTGTGCCAGCACTTGGCTGTCACTATGTGTGCCAAGGGGTAGGAGAAATCGTGCATCACCATCTTTGGCTCGCCCGTAGTGCCACTGGTGAAGTAGAGCAGGAAATTGTCGGTCACCTTGTTGCGCTCAGGCTTAACGAAAGGAGCCGCCTCCTGCAGTCCGCGCCAGAAGTCGTAGAAACCGTTTGGCACAGCCGGACCTATTGATATGCAGTGGCGCAGCATAGGTGAGAAGCGTCGTGCCTTCTGCACGTGCTGCAGCACCTCGGGGTCACCGCATGATATTATACCGCTGATGCCAGCCATGTGGCAGCGGTACATTATGTCTTTCTCCGTAAGCATGTGGGTGGCAGGTATCGCCACCGCACCTATCTTGTGCAGGGCTACCATGGCATACCACCATTCCACCCTTCTCTTCAGTATCAGCATCACACGGTCGCCCTTCTCAATGCCTATGCCTTGGAAGAAGGCAGCGCACTGGTCAGTGATGTTCTTGAACGCACCGTATGTTATATGTTTAACCTCGCCCTGGTCGTTAGTCCACAGCAACGCCTCCTTCTCAGGCATTATCTCCGCCCATGCGTCTATGACGTCATAGCCGAAGTTGAAGTCTTCAGGCACATTTACCCTGAAGTGCTCCATGAAATCATCATACGAGGTGAAATCCTGCTGGCTGAGATATTTTCCTAACATAGTCCCTCCCCCTCGTATTCCTTAATCCTGCGTCTGAAGTCTTCGCTTATCTCTACGGAGATATTGCGCACGGTGTCAATCATTACCATGACGGTCTCTGAATAGCACTTCACCTCGCCGGTACGCTCGTTGAGCGCTCGCTGCAACAGTGTAAAGCTCTTGTTGCCAAGGTGTGTCACGGCAGTGTCTATCACTATCTCGTCAGGGAAAAAGACTGGCGATATGAAGTTTGCCTCTATGTGCACCACCACTGGCGCCATGCGGTCGAAGATGTCAGTGCCTACCACATCGTTGAAGTAATGCGTCTTACACATGTCAAACAAGGAAAAATACACCGAGTTGTTGACATGGCCGAAACGGTCAACGTCTGAGAATCTCAGTTGCGCCGGCATTCTGTGGTGGTAGTTTATTTCCTGGTTATCCATCTTGCATGTTGGTCGTTTGGTGTTGATTGCACACTTCTTGCACATTTGTGCAGAGTGTGCAATTCTTTCTTTTTTCCAAATGCAAAATTAGAAATTAATGAAATATTTATGGAAAAAACAACAAGAAAAGTTACCGAAACGTCGTTTTAACAAGATGAAACGTCATTCGTTCATTAGCCATTTGCACACTTCAACTTTGCGTGTGCGACTGACCACCACCCTTGGCGGATTGTTTCCCTTGAGCAACAAAAGGAGTTTTCCGTTCTCTATATGCTCCGTACCCTCCACCTGCTCGAGTGGAAGTATGAATTTGCGGTTTACGCGCATGAATCCCTTGCCCAGCATCTCCTCCACCTGTTCAAGGGTTTTGTCTATGCGGTACGAGTTGCCGTCGAGCAGTTTGAGATATGTGTTTTTCTGTTCAGAGACGATGTAGCGCAGTGTTGACACGTGTACTATGCGCTCGCCGTGCAGTGTCTTCACAATGATGCGCGACAGTGTGTTCTGCTTCTTCGTCCAGCCGCCGGTGGGTGTCAGCAGTGACGACGACTTCCTCAGTCGCATGGCTTTTGCCAGTGCCTTTGTCAGGTCATCCTCCTGTACGGGTTTTATCAGATACGACAGGCTGAGGTAATTGAATGCAGTCAGCGCATACTCTTCGTGTGAGGTGACGAAGATGACAGGCACGTGTTTCGGTGCGCTGTCGAGGGCACTGAACACCGCTCCGTCGCTGAGCATCACATCCGTGATGATGATGTCAACGTCGTTGTGCTGCACGAGATAGTCTCTGGCGTGCTCTGCCGTGGTGAACGGTCCAATAACCTCGAAACCGCTGTCATATCCCTCGATGATGTTGCGGATAGAGTGATAATTGTATATGTCAACCTCAAAGACAAGTATTTTCATACGTCATTGCGCATTTGTTCTTCTATGTGCAAATTTACAACTTTTTTTTCATAAGTGTGTCTATAATCAGAAAAAAAATATTATCTTTGCATTCTGTGAACAAAAAAAACATCATATCAATCGCCATACCACTGTTTCTACTGACCGTAATATGCATAGGGAGTATCTTCGTGCTGAAATACCGGCCGGTGAAATTCCTGTTCCGCCATCCGAAGCCGAAGGCCATCAACTCACGGCCACGGATATGGCCAAGCCGCGACCTGCAGGAAGGCAAGCCATTCAGCACCGACTATGACGGCATAGACATCTCGCTGCATCAGGGTTGCATACGGTGGAAAGAGATTGACAGCATAAAACCGAAGTTCATATACATCCGCGCCATGGGGCGCAAGGCACGCTATGACTCGCTGTATCAGCACAACCTTACGCAGGCTCGTATAAGGAAGATACCCGTAGGCACATACATATTCTATACCCACGACATACCTGTGCGCGAGCAGTTCCGTAAGTTCATTGCCGCCGCACGCAAAGAGGAGCAGGACCTGATTCCCGTGATTGACGTGGAGGAACTCAGCATATCTGCCGACGTCAACATAAAGCAGCTCAAGGACAGCGTGATGCTCCTGTCAAGATACATGAAGCAGTTCTACGGCAAGCATCCCATGATATACAGCAATCAGAATTTCTATATCAAGTACCTTGCACCCGAGCTGAACCGCCACACCCTGTGGATAGCCAACTACAGCCGCCGACCTGTGATAAGTGGTGCAAGGCCCATACTGTGGCAGCGCAGCGAAAGCGGTCACGTGCCGGGCATATACACATCCGTCGATCTTGACACCTTTATTAATGGAGGCAGCATAAAGCACCTCATACTAAGATAATTTGCCTGGCAGGTTGCAGGATTGGATTTTTTTTCTTAACTTTGCACTACAAACCATTAAATTAAATATAACTATGTACACAGACATTACAAAGACTATACGCTATATCGGCGTTGACGACACAGACATAGACCTCTTCGAGAGCCAGTATGTGGTGCCCGAGGGAATGAGTTATAACAGCTATGTGATTCTTGACGACAAGATTGCCGTCATGGACACCGCCGACGCACGCAAGGGCGCCGAGTGGAAGAAGAACCTTCTGGCTGTGCTTGACGGCAAGCAGCCCGACTACCTCGTTTGTCACCACATGGAGCCTGACCACGCTTCGCTCATCGGCGAGATGATGCAGCAGTATCCTGCGCTGACCCTCGTGCTGTCTGCACAGGCTGTGAAGATGCTGCCGAACTTCTTTGACGGCGTGGACTTTGAGGGCCGCCTGATGGTGGTGAAGGAGGGCGACACGCTCTCGCTCGGCAGTCATACGCTGCAGTTCATCGGTGCTGCCATGGTGCACTGGCCAGAGGTGCTGATGAGCTATGAGACAAGCGAGAAGGTGCTGTTCTCTGCCGACGGATTCGGTAAGTTCGGCGCTCTTGTCAACGAGACCGACGACTGGGCTTGCGAGGCTCGCCGTTACTATTTCAACATCTGCGGCAAATACGGCGTACAGGTGCAGAACGTGATGAAGAAGGCTGCCGGCATAGACATACAGGCCATTTGTCCGCTGCACGGTCCGGTGCTCAAGGGCGAGCCGATGGCTGAGGCCCTGAGACTGTATGACATCTGGAGCAAGTATGAGGCAGAGAGCGACGGTGTGCTCGTGGCATACGCCAGCATACACGGTGGCACGGCGGCGGCAGCAGAGAAGGTTGGCGACATCCTCAGGCAGATGGGCTGCCCGAAGGTTGTAGTCAGCGACCTGTCGCGCGAAGACCTTGCAGAGGTCATTGAGGATGCCTTCCGCTATCCTCGCATGGTGCTCTGCGCCTCCAGCTACGATGCGGGAGTGTTCCCACCGATGCACGACCTGCTCTATCACCTGCAGATAAAGAACTACCAGAACCGCACCATAGCACTGCTTGAGAATGGTTCGTGGGCACCTACGGCCGCCAAGACCATGAAGGGTCTCATCGAACCGATGAAGAACATCACCCTCGTGGAGCCGGTGGTAACCATCCGCTCACGCATGAAGGAGAGCGACATCCCTGCCATCGAGGAGATGTGTAAGAATTTATTGGGGGAGTGATAGAGGAGTAGAAGGGGAGTGAAAGGGGAGTGATAAGGACATTACGTTTTGGCGAATACAATCAGTCAAACACATTTGTCCCTATCACTCCCTTTTCACTCCCCTTCTACTCCTCTATCACTTCCCTTTTCACTCCCCTTCTACTCCTCTATCACTTCCCTTTTCACTCCTCAAAATCCAAGCAAGAGCGCAGTGACGTGAACGGGCGCACCTTGCCGTCAGCCACGGCTACGTGGTCGGGATGCACGGCATAAGCCTTGAGAGAATCGAAGTCCGTGAAAGTGCTGTCAAGCATCACGTCGGCGTTTGATGTGGAAAGACGGCCGTCGGCCACCACCTTGATATCTACAAGTCCGGGAATCTTGCCTGCAAGACCCTCAAGGCCGGCTTTGATGCCCTGACGGGCTGCTTGTTTCTCCTCTTCAGACAGTTCTGGGCGCAAGGTCCATAAAATAATGTGTTTAACCATAATGAAATAGCGTTTTTAGATGATATAATTACGTAATTAGTGGCAAAATTACAAAAAATTTATCATTTTTTCCGTTTTTTCTTTGAGTATTCGAAAAAAAAACGTAACTTTGTCACGTCAACATATAAATTCTAACACCTAAAAACGCTATTATTATGAAGAAACTATTTACAACGCTATTCATAGCAATGCTCACTATGGTGGCATACGCCCAGTTTGACCCTGACCCAACAATGCTCACCTTCAAGACTTTCACGCAGGGCAACAATCCTTTGGTTTTTAACTGTGACAACATGTTTATGTATGTTGTTGACAACAAGGGAAAGATGGAGTGTGACGAACACATACGTACCTTCAAGGACGGAAAGCGTTTCAACACACGTCTGAAAACACAGGGTACTACCAACCGCCAAAGCCAGATTTTCCTCAGCATCAAGGCGCTCGGCACGCTTACACTATATGCTTCTTCAGCATCAAGCGAGGCTGACCGACAGATAGTGATACTGAAAGGTGCGAAAGACATCGTCACCGACGTGGTGGAGCAGAGCAACAAGCGCCCTATCGTGGTCAATATAGACAAGGTTGGCGAGTATCAGATTTCATATCCTGACGGTGCCATCAACATCTACGGCATAAGGTTTGTGCCGAAAGTGCCGGAGATATCCGAAAATCCGGAGGAGAAGAAATAATCAATTCGGAACTGTTTGGTTATTAATAATATAAGGGGGGCGTTGTAATATACGCCAGATTACACTGTAAAAGCAGCCATATTACATGCTAATATGGCTGCTTTTACAGTGTAATACGATAGCTTTTACAACATGCTTTCAAAACACATGAAATTATAATACAGAATTTGTCTAAAATGATTTGTGAAAAATGTCATTTCTTTGCAGATAATTATTTTTTTATTACCTTTGCATTGGTTTATTTACTAATTGAACGTGACCAACTGTAAACAATAATCAAATCAAAACAATAATTTCTCAGAAACGTATGAAACACGTAACAATTATGTCAGCGGCCATAGCAGTGTGCTCGCTCTTTATGCCGGCAGCAACGTCAGCGCAGCTGCCATACCAGAATCCCAGTCTTACGGCTCATGAGCGTGCCGTCGATTTGTGCGGAAGGTTGACGCTTGAGGAGAAAGCCTCGCTCATGCTCGATGCATCGCCGGCAATACCGCGACTGGGAATAAGGGAGTTCCAGTGGTGGAGCGAGGCCCTGCACGGAGTGGCAAATATGGGTAACGTCACAAACTTCCCCGAACCGATAGGCATGGCTGCCTCTTTCAACCAGGACCTTATATATAAGGTGTTTGATGCCACGAGTACCGAGGCACGCGCCAAGTGGAACGAACTGCATCGCAAGGGCGGTGAGGTGACGCGTTTCCATGCACTGTCTTTCTGGACACCAAACGTGAACATCTTTCGTGATCCACGCTGGGGACGCGGACAGGAGACATACGGCGAAGACCCATACTTGACCGGCGTGCTCGGTTCGGCAGTGGTGCGCGGACTGCAGGGTCCGGAGAGCAGCAAGTACCGCAAGTTGTGGGCGTGTGCAAAGCACTATGCCGTGCACAGCGGACCGGAATGGAGCCGCCATACGGCAAACCTCACCGATGTGTCGGCACGCGACCTGTGGGAGACTTACCTCCCTGCATTCAAGGTACTCGTGGAGGATGCCAAGGTGCGCGAGGTGATGTGCGCCTATCAGCGATATGACGATGAGCCGTGCTGCAGCAACGGACGACTGCTGCAGGACATACTGCGCGACGAGTGGGGCTTCAAATACCTGGTGGTGAGCGACTGCGGTGCAGTAACCGACATACATGCAAACCACAAGACATCGAGCGATGCCGTACACTCAACGGCACGCGCCACACTGGCAGGAACCGACGTGGAGTGTGGTTTCGACTATGCTTACAAAAGCATCCCCGATGCCGTGAAGCGCGGACTGATAAAGGAGTCGGAGGTTGACAAGCACGTCATCCGCCTGCTCGAAGGACGTTTCGACCTCGGCGAGATGGACGACCCGTCGCTTGTGGAATGGTCGAAGATTCCTTCAAGCGTGCTCGAAAGCAAGGAGCACCTGGGCATAGCACTCGAGATGGCCCGCCAGTCAATGACACTGCTGCAGAACAAGAACAATGTGCTGCCGCTCAAGAAGGGCGAGAAGATTGCCGTCATTGGTCCTAACGCCAACGACAAGCCAATGATGTGGGGCAACTACAACGGTGTGCCTACGACAACCGTTACAATCCTTGACGGCATCAAGGCCGTGAACAAGAACGTGGTTTACCACCAGGGATGCGACCTTACCGACGAACGCATCGTGACCGACCTCTTCGACCAGCTCTCTTTCGATGGAAAGAAAGGTATCAAGGGTACATTCTGGAACAACACCGGACGTGAGGGCAAGCCCGTCACGACAGAATACTACACACGTCCGTTCTCAAAGACCACCGCAGGCAACTACCAGTTTGCACCCGGTGTGAACCTTGAGGATTTCAGCGCACAGTATGAGACGGTGCTCAAGCCGAAGAAGTCGGGCGAGGTAGTCATCAACGTGGAGTCGGTGAGCAATTTCGACGTTTATGTGAACGGTGAGAAGAAGGTGGAGCACAGCACATGGCGCGTTACTCCTACCCGCACGCCTATCCAGGTGGAGGCCGGCAAGGAGTACAAGATAGAGATACACTTCTCACACATCCACACCTATGGTGCAAGCATCAAGGTGAACATAGGCACGGAGTCGATAATCAACTATGCCGACATCATAAAGAAACTGGACGGAATAAACAAGGTGGTATTCGTGGGCGGCATTGCCCCATCGCTTGAAGGCGAGGAGATGCCAGTGCAGATAGACGGCTTCAAGGGCGGCGACCGTACCAACATCGAACTGCCGGCCGTGCAGCGTAACTTCCTGAAGGCTCTCAAGGCTGCCGGTAAGACCGTAGTATATGTCAACTGCTCTGGTTCAGCCATTGCCCTGCAGCCAGAGACAGAGAGCTGCGACGCCATCCTCCAGGCATGGTATCCAGGCATGGTGGGAGGTACCGCCGTTGCCGAGGTGCTCTATGGCAAGTACAACCCGGGCGGCAAGTTGCCGGTGACATTCTACAAGAACTCAGAGCAGCTCCCCGACTTCGAGAACTATGACATGAAGGGCCGCACCTACCGTTACATCTCTGACGGCACGGCGCTGTTCCCATTCGGTTACGGACTGTCATACACCACATTCAACATAGGCACGGCATCGCTGTCCGCCACTTCAATAAATGCGGAAGGTTCATCAGACATCAAGGTCACCATACCTGTTGAGAACGCAGGCAAGATGGACGGAACGGAAACTGTTCAGCTTTACATCCGCAATCCTCAGGATCCGTCAGGTCCCCTCATGCAGCTCCGCGGCTTTGAGCGCGTCAGTGTCAAGGCAGGCCTGACCGCCAATGCAGTGATTACGCTTAACGCTAAGTCCTTCGAGTGGTTTGACGAGGCCTCAAACACCGTCCACACCAAGGCAGGAAAATACGAGATTCTCTATGGCAACAGTTCTGCCAAGAATGCCCTCAAGTCAGTGATGGTAGAGGTGAAATAATCAGTGATGGTAGAGGTGAAATAACGAAACAGAAACCCTTTCATCCCAAATCGGTCGTTAGGCCGATTTGGGTTTATACGAAAAAAAGCACTTGCGACAATCGCAAGTGCTTTTTCGTAGCGGGAGGGGGTCACGATCCCTCGACCTCCGGATTATGAATGACTGAAAGTGAATGTTTGTTTTTTACTGTTTTCTTTAAAAATTATGAGATAAACATACTAAATCTGTGTAATTTCTATAGATTTAGTACAAATATCTTACATTTTTTTGTTTGTTCCAATAAAAAGTGTTACCTTTGTGACGTAGATAAAGACAATTATGGATAAGCAAAAAATTATAGGACGAGAGTATGAACTCAAAGAGATGAAACGATGTGTAGAATCAAATCGTTCAGAGTTCGTAGTAGTTTATGGACGCCGGCGTGTAGGAAAGACATTCTTGGTTGATTATTTCTTTGATGGACAATATGACTTTTCTTTCGTTGGTGGCCACAAGCTGAAAAAAGCAAAACAACTCAGTAATTTTGCAAAAGAACTGAAGAAGGCTGCAGGACTAAAGAAACAACCTCTGCTGTCTTCATGGGAAGATGCATTTGATGCGTTGGAAGAATATCTTGAATCTTTGCCAAGGGATAGACGCAAGATTGTGTTCATTGATGAAATGCCATGGATAGATACTCCGAAGTCAGAGTTTGTTGAAGCTCTTGAATATTTTTGGAATAGCTGGGGGAGCCGACGCAATGACATAGTGTTTATCGCAACTGGTTCTGCTTCTTCGTGGATGATGGATAAACTTGTAGAAAACAAAGGTGGACTGCATGCTCGTCTAACTAATAATATCTATGTTCGGCCATTTACATTAAAGGAGACAGAGGAATATTTGTTAGACAAAGGTATAATTTGGGATCATTACAAAATATTACAGACATATATGGTCATGGGAGGAGTTCCTTTCTATCTGAGTCTGTTGAATCCAGAGGAAGACCTAATAGCTAATATAGACCGTTTGTTCTTTCGCAAGAATGGTGAGCTTGCAACAGAGTTTGACGAATTGTATGATGCCATATTTACTGGTGCAGGCAAATACCTTCAGATAGTTGATTTGCTTTACAAACATAAGGAAGGCTTAATATTCGATCAAATAAGGGAAATTACGAAAATAGAAGGAAAGAGGCTTACAAAATTGCTGAGGAACCTGGAACGTTGCGACTTTATCGTATCATTCTCTCAATTTGGTAATAAATCGAAAGGTAAGATCTTTCGTCTGTTGGACTTCTATACCTTATTTTACTATAAGTTCCTGGCAAACAATGATTCAAAAGATGAGTTATGGTGGACGCATAATTTCAGTTCTCCTTCTGTCCTTTCATGGCAAGGGCGTTCTTTTGAATTAGTATGTCTGCAGCATATTCCACAGATACGTTTCAAACTTGGCATTTCGGGTATTTCAACAAGTGCTTCATCGTGGAGATATCTGCCAAATAAAAATAATAGTGAGGAATCTGGAGCACAGATTGATTTGGTGATTGACAGAAATGATCATACCATCAATGTATGTGAAATGAAATTCAGTGTTGGTATGTATTCAATAAATAAGGAATATGAGGCAAAAGTTCGTGAGAGAATGAGTCTTTTTCAGGAACGAACTAAGACAGTAAAATCCATAGTTAGTACTTTTATTACAACGTATGGAGTTGTGAATGCACATAGTCATAGCATAGTACATAAAGAAATCATGGCAGAGGATTTGTTCTGTATATGAAGAAAAGAAGCATCTTTATAAAGTATGTTTCGGAAGGTAATATTTTGAAACGAAAAAAGCACTTGCGATTGTCGCAAGTGCTTTTTCGTAGCGGGAGGGGGTCACGATCCCTCGACCTCCGGATTATGAATCCGACGCTCTAACCAGCTGAGCTATCCCGCCATCCATTTATTCTGCCACTGTGTGGAGACAGTGGGAATCGAACCCACGACCTCTTGCATGCCATGCAAGCGCTCTAGCCATCTGAGCTATGCCCCCATGATAAGCTGCTTCTCAAGGCAAACAATGTTGTCTTTTGAAAGCAAAAAGGTCGCCTTTTCGAGTTTGCGGTTGCAAAGTTACGAAGATTTTCTGAATTGTGCAAGTATTTCTTGTGTTTTTTTCTTCGTTTAGGTGAAAATAAGTGTTCATTTGCTGTCTTTATGCTGGTAAAGGGTGAAAAAATAAGTCCCGGAGCCTTTGTTTCAGGCTCCCGGGACTTTCCTTGTAGTTTAGACTCCAAAGACTCTCTCCGAGCCCTATGGAGCATGAATATTGTTCAGGTGATTAGTTCTATGAAAACTTTTAATTGTCTGTTGTCTAACCAATCACATTTGTGTTAGTTCAGTCTGAATGGTATCGCGAGTGTGTATCTTACTCGTGACACTGTGCCGCTCTGTACGCCCGGCATCCATTTCGGCATGCCTTGTATCAGTCTTACTGCTTCGCGCTCCAGATATGGGTCGCATGATTTCACTGGCGTGACGTGTGACACTTTGCCGTTACGCTCTACTATGAAGCTGACGAGCACACGGTCTTGTGCGCCAAACTCCTTGGCGATGGCTGGGTATGTCTTGTTTTCTTCAAGATATTTTGCCCATACGGCTTTGCCGCCGATGACGTAAGGCATTTTCTCAACTTTGTCGTAAACCTGCGGTCCGTCATCAAGTTTGCTCACTTCTTTCTGCTTCTTCACAGCATCGGCGGTGGCGAGTACGCGGTTTGATGTCTTGTCTTCTACTTCTCTGTCGCCGCCTGAGAGGTTCTGTGATACGTAGCCCTGTGATTTCTCAATGTTTGAGGAAGGTACTATCGTTACCATGTCTCTTCCGGCACCGCCGCTGAATGGAGGCAGGCTCTTGAAGAATTCTGTTATCTCTTGCTGCATGTCATAATCGATGGTGCTACTCATAACAACATCGGTTACTTTGCCGTCGTCACCTATGAAGTAGTAGATGTTCTGTTTACTGTTGAGGATGCGACCATACTCGTTCAGTTTCTCTTCTATGACTTCGGCATTCTGCGCGCTGCATGTCAGTGCTGCCAACGTGAGGCAGACGGTTAAGAGTAATTGTTTCATGTTAGTACCTATTTTAGATTGAGAAAATCCAAAAACGAAATCACCGCAAAGTTACTTTTTTTAATCTAATTACCCAAATTTTCTCTCCCTAATTATGCAGTTTTTACAGTAAAATCCTCAAAACAAGCTGTTTTTGTAAAGTACAAGTTACATTTTTACAGTACTTTTTTTCAGTCATAGCGCAGTTTGCGTTCTTCAAGGGTGTTGTGCTGGTCGGTGTATGTCAATATCAGGGTGAAGGCTTTGTCAGGGTCGATGCTGATGGTTACGGTGCCGTAGTCCATCTTCATGCCGTATTTCGGCAGTGTGTCCATGTTACCCTGTTCGTTTATCACCTCGCCCTCGGTGCAGTACTGCTCTGTGACGATGCGTTTCATGGCTTCGTAGAAGTCGAGGAACTTGCTGAACTCCTTTTCCTGCGGAAAGCGCAGGTCGAGGCTTGTCATCTGACCGGTGTGTACGCCGTAATTGAGCACGAGTGTGACGGCACCGCCATTGAAGTCACCCTGCATCAAACGTTTGCCCTTGGGTGCTTTTGCCGATTCTGCAGACAGTGTATAGCCTTTCTCTTTCAGTGCGGCGGTGAAGTCATCCACCGACATTCCCATGGTGATGCCCATGAACTCCATGTGTTCCTCAGCCTGTGCCGCGAGTGTCAGCAGAAGGCAGAATAATATATAAAAAAGTTTTCTCATAGGTTGTATTTTTGTGCAAAGGTATATAAAAATCATGAAAAAACGCATAAATCTTTTGTGATTTAATGAAAAAACAGTAATTTTGTCGTGACTTTTATGATAACCTTATATAATAATGGCAAAATACGAAAGCAAAGTAAAGCAGATAGCAGCGCCTGTGGAGCAGGTGTATGCAATGTTGAGTGACCTTGAAAACCTGCGTCCCATCATAGACGGTGCAAAGGATAATGACGCAGTGCGTGCCCAGATAGAGGCAGCAGGACAAGACCCTTCCATGCTTGACAGACTGCAGGATGTGCGTCTGACATCTGACAGCATTGCTATCCCGGCACCTATGGTTGGCGAGATATCACTGCGTATCTGTGAACGTGAGGAGAACAAGTGTATAAAGTTTGAGACGGAGCAGTCGCCTGTTGCTGCCAACATGTGGATACAGGTGTTGCCTTCCGAGGGTGTGGGTACCAAGATGCGCTTGACGCTGAAGGCTGACCTCAACCCAATGATAAAGATGATGGTAGGCAGCAAGCTGGAGAGTGGCGTGGATAAACTTGCCGATATGCTCGCCATGCTGGCTTATGCCAAGAAATGAAAAGAAGAGAACGTTGAAGAATAGTATTCGTAAATATGCAGTCATTGCGTGCGCATTGCTGATGTCGGCATGTGTAGGCGAGGTGGTGGGTGAATACTGCACCCATCAGTGCTATTATGTGATGGACTTCCAGTATGGCCACACTACGTCACATCTATATCCTGCACTTAATTCCACCAATACCTTCGCCATCATCAGCGTGTCGTCAAACGGTACGGCGTACAAGCTCAATTCCGAGAGATACGGGGCATCGTCACAACAGGAGAACGTCAGCGAGTCTCTGCTCACGCAGCCATCACGTCATCTGGGACTGAACAACGGGCTCATCGTTGGCCGCTCCTCTTTCCAGGATGACCAGTTGTATGTATTTGACAGACAATGCCCCAACTGTTTCAATGATAATCATCGCGCCAACTACCCTCTGCGGTTCAAGGATGCGCTTAACGTGGAGTGCACTTCATGCCAGCGTGTATATGGACTGCTCAACGGCGGGGTAGTGGTATCAGGAGATAATGGCGAGAAACTGTTTCGCTATCATGCATCATACGTAGGCACAGTGTTTAAGGTGCAGAATCCGCAGTGAGTTAAAAAACGTAAAAACATTTGCTCATCTCAGCAAATATGAGTACCTTTGCATTCGGCTTTTATCAAGCTGACACACGGCTGCCGCAATGGTGGAATTGGTAGACACGAGGGACTTAAAATCCCTTGACCCGAAACGGTCGTGCGGGTTCGAGTCCCGCTCGCGGCACAAAGAAACAGTTCATGATTTTTTGAGCAGAAACTATTAACAATGAACTGAAGATGACTATGGATGAAAGATTCATAAAAGCAAGAATAGTCACGGCAGCAATGTTTGCCGTGGCTATTCTTGCTTTGTCGTTTACTGCCTGCACAAGCAATTCAAACGGTTTCTCCATAGAAGGACGATTGCTCAGCATGAACCAGGCGGACTTTTATGTATATAGTCCCGACGGTGCCATACAGGGCATAGACACCATACATGTGCAGGGCGGTCGCTTCGTATATGAGAAAGCCATGACACAGAAGGGCACGGTGGTGATAGTATTTCCAAACTTCACTACATTACCAGTGTTTGTGGAGCCCGGTGCATCAATAGACATCGACGGCAATGCGGCACATCTCTCCGCTACGGAGATAACTGGTACGGACGACAACGAACTCTTCACCCAGTGGCGTAAGGACACAGAGAAGATGTCGCCGCCGGAGATGAAGCGACAGGCTGAGCATTTCATACATGACCACCCTGAAAGCACTGCAGCGCAGTGGCTCCTGTTGGAACATTTCATAACTTGTACGAAGCCGGACTACAAGAAGGCGCGCATATTGCTCAAGGAGATAATGCAGAAAAGTAACGGCAGTGTGAGTGCCATGCGACTGATGACGGCAATGAACAGCATCGGAGAACTGGGCATGGGAGACAGGCTGCCGGCATTTACCGCAAAGGATGTCAATGGCCATCAGGTTTCCTCTGCATCGTTTATGCAAGGCACTTCAATCATCATGTTGTGGTCGTCATGGAATTATGAAAGTCAGAACATGCTGCGGCAGGTGGCATCAAACCAATCCCATGCCGCTGACTCGGCAAAGGTAGGGAATGTGCTTACCATCTGTCTTGATGCTGACACGGTACAGTGCATGAGAAGCCTTCGCAACAATAATGCTACGGAACTCACCACCATCTGTGATGGAAAAATGTGGGAGTCACCGTTGTTGCGTACGCTGGGACTCAACAATATACCTGACAATCTGAAATTGAAAGACGGCAAGGTAGTATCACGCAGCGTACCTACCAACGCTTTGTTGAAACACTGACCAACAACCATAAATCAGAAAGCAATAATCAAACAATATGACAAGAAAGTTTCCTATAATCTATGTATTCGTCATGCTCATGGCAGTAATTGCCTGCAAGCATGCTCCCAACGAGGTGGCAGAGGACGGACGCTATATTGATACCATACCCATGATGGTGCAACAGATAAAGGAGTGTTCGAGGCTCTATACTGCCGAGTACAAGGTTCACAAGATTGTAACCCACAGCGATACTTCGCAGGTGTCGGCCAGTATATTGGGAAAGAAAGTCAGCGTGCAGTTGCCTGGAGGCAGACGCAAGGTGGCGATACCCATCGATGCCACACTGAAGGCTTACATTGATTTCAGCGAATTTTCTGACGAGGATGTGCGCAGCGAAGGCGGCAAGGTGTATATCAACCTGCCAAACCCACATGTAGTGATGACATCTAGCAAGATAGACCATGATGGAATAAAGAAATATGTCTCTATCATACGCAGTGACTTCTCTGATGAGGAACTGGCATTATATGAGAAGCAGGGACGTGAGAATATCATCAGCGACATTCCCAATCTCGGCATACTGTCCACTGCACGTCGTTCGGCAGCCACGCAACTGTTGCCGCTAATCTCCATGCTCGGCATAAAGCAGGAGAATATTGTCATATCATTTGTAGAACCAAGTGAAGAGAAAGGAGGACTGACATGGATAATGGATTGATAGAGAATGATCAGAATATTCAGAGTACTCCGAATACTCCGAATGATCCGAATACTCCGAATATTCAGAATACTCTGACCACTCCGACCACCGACAATGACTCTATCGAGCAGGAAGAGGTGCAAGTTGAGAAGAAGCGTGGCCTGTTGCTCGGCATTATCGCAGGATTCTTCAAACTGATATGGTGGTTGTTGCGTATGCTTTGGAAACTGCTCAAGGGAATGTGGCGCCACAAGATTGTATCGCTCATATTCATGGCACTTATAGCTGCAGCTGTCGTGGCAGTATTGATGGTGCGCTGCACGAGGGAGTCAGATGCACCATTCGGCATAGACTTCGGTATCAACAAGGGCATAGAGATAACTCCCAATGTGCTGACAGAGGTAAAGAAGATAGGTCAGTGGGAATTCCTTTCAATCAGTGACGAGGAGATGGTGGATACCGTCCGCAAGGGATTCTTTACTGATGATGAACTCATCCGTATTTATTACGGAACGCTGCGTATAGGCATTGATTTCTCGCAGTGCGAGGGTGAATGGATTCGCACCGACGGAGACTCCATCATCCTTGATTTGCCACCAGTGAAACTGCTTGATGATGATTTCCTTGATGAAACACGCACACAGCCGTTCATCGAAAGCGGAAAATGGAGCAACGCCGACCGTCAGGCTCTGGCAGAGCGTGCCAAGGCAGCAATGAGGCAGCGGTGCCTGACGCCAGAGAACATGGAGCGTGCGCAGAAGACTGCAGACATGCAGGTGAGGTTGTTCCTTGAGAAAATACTGAATAAAAAAAACCAATAAAAATAAATCAACTTATAACTTAACTTAGCAATATTATGTACGACAAAGAAAGAGGACTTTACATTGCTCACTGCGAGGCAGGGGCGCTGTCGATAATAGGCAAGATGGCCAATCGTCATGGACTAATTGCCGGTGCCACGGGTACGGGTAAGACAGTAACGCTGCAGGTGATGGCAGAGACTTTCTGTCAGGCTGGCGTGCCATGTTTCATGGCTGATATGAAAGGTGACCTGAGTGGTATATCACAGGTAGGCCAGATGAGTAGCTTCATAGAGAAGCGTATGCCGGAGTTTGGCATAGAGAACCCAGAGTTCCAGGCTTGTCCGGTAAGATTCTTTGATGTCTTTGGTGAGCAGGGACACCCCATGCGCGCTACCATATCACAGATGGGACCACAGTTGCTGTCACGTCTCATGGGACTTAACGAGACTCAGGATGGTGTGCTTAACATCGTATTCCGCATAGCCGATGAGCGCGGACTGCTGCTCCTCGACTTGAAAGACCTGCGTTCCATGCTCGACTGGGTATCAAAGAATGCCAAGGACTATACCACGAAATACGGTAACATCTCGGTGCCTACCATCGGTGCTATACAGCGTGCGCTATTGCAGTTGGAGAACCAGGGTGCCGACAAGTTCTTTGGTGAACCGTCATTTGACATCTTCGACCTTATGCAGACAGAGGGCGGCAGGGGTATTATGAATGTGCTGGCTGCCGACAAGTTGATGCTTCAGCCAAAGCTCTATTCTACATTCCTTCTGTGGCTGTTGTCTGAACTCTACAGCACTTTGCCGGAGGTAGGTGATCAGGAGTTGCCGAAACTCGTATTCTTCTTCGACGAGGCACACATGCTTTTCGATGGTACGTCGAAGGCTTTGCTCGACAAGATAGAGCAGGTTATCCGTCTGATACGTTCAAAGGGCGTAGGCATATATTTCATCACTCAGAGTCCTGCCGACATTCCTGAAATCATACTGGGACAGCTGAGCAACCGTGTGCAGCATGCTTTGCGTGCCTATACTCCGAAAGACCAGAAGGCTGTCAAGACGGCTGCTGACACATTCCGTCCTAATCCGTCATTTAAGACCGATGAGGCCATCATGAACCTTGAGACTGGTGAGGCACTTGTCAGCTTCCTTGACGAGCAGGGTGCTCCGTCAGTGGTACAGCGTGCCAAGGTGTTGTTCCCATTGTCACAGATAGGTGCAGTGAGTGAAGGTCAGCGTATCGACATCATCAAGCGCAGCAACATCTATGGCAAGTATGACACGCCGGTGGATCGTGAGAGTGCTTTTGAGCAGTTGCTTGCCGAGACAGAGAGTCAGGCTGCCGCCGCTGCTGAAGAGGAAGAGGCAAAGAAGGAGGCAAAGGAGAAGGCTAAGCCCGGACTGATGAAGAAGATATGGAAGGGCATCATAACAGCTATCACCGGAACTTTAGCTGCCCTTCTTGGTACATACGTCAGTGATAAGATTACTGGTAAGAAGACAAAGTCGAACACTTCAATCACCGGACGTGTAGCAAAGAACGCCACAAGTTCTGTGACACGAACCATTACCCGTGACATTCTCGGAAATTTGATAAAGTAATTTGATTTTTGGGAGTTAAGGGGAGTTAGAGGGTAGTTACCCTCTAACTCCCCTTAACTCCAATATATACGTTTCATCCCCTCCCAGTCTCGAGCAGCGCCTTTTCGGCATTGTCAACACGCTCGAAGTGGAAACCGTCAAGCAGCGACTGCATCAGGGCATTGATACGGTCGTTGCACAGGTTGCCTATGCTGCCCTCGTGAGTGTGGTGTATGTCTTTGTTTGGAGTGAAGTTGCCGGCCTCGATGTCGAGTCCCACCTTCTTGTAGGCATCACGGAACGGCATACCCTCGGCAGCCAGACGGTTCACCTCCTCAACAGAGAAGATGGCGTCATACATCGGGTTGTCCAGAATGTCGCGGCGCACCTCCATCTTATTAATAATGTAGGCAGTCATGCGCAGGCAGTCGAGCAGTTCGTCGAAGGCAGGCAGGAACACCTCTTTTATTATCTGCAGGTCGCGGAAATATCCGCATGGCAGGTTGTTCTGTATCATCGTCACCTGTGTAGGCAATGACTGCAGTTTGTTGCATTTTGCCCTGATGAGTTCAAATACATCGGGGTTTTTCTTGTGCGGCATGATGCTTGAACCTGTGGTGCACTCCTTCGGCAGTTTCACAAACTGGAAGTTCTGCGAATTGAACATGCAGGCATCGAAAGCCATCTTTGCCATCGTGCCGGCCAGTCCGGCAATGGAGAACGCCACGTTGCGTTCCATCTTTCCGCGTCCCATCTGCGCATACACCACGTTGTAGTTCATGGTGTCGAAGCCCAGCAGGTCAGTGGTCATCTGTCTGTTCAGCGGAAACGACGAACCGTAGCCGGCAGCAGAGCCCAGAGGGTTGCGGTTGGTCATGCGGTATGCGGCCTGCAGGTAGAGCATATCGTCGGTAAGCGACTCGGCGTATGCGCCAAACCACAGTCCGAATGATGATGGCATGGCTATCTGCAGATGTGTATATCCCGGCATCAGCACGTCTTTCGTTGCCTCGCTCTGCTGTATGAGTTCGTCGAAGAGAGACTTTACCTCTGTCACCACCTCACGCAGACGTGCGCGGGTGAAGAGTTTAAGGTCAACGAGCACCTGGTCGTTGCGTGAGCGTCCGGAGTGTATTTTCTTTCCCATGTCGCCCAGTGCGCGTGTGAGCATCAGCTCCACCTGTGAGTGCACATCCTCGATGTCGTCTTCGATGACGAACTCGCCTCGCTCGCAGATGTCGTATATCTTGCGCAGTTCCTTGAGCAGCAGCGGCAGCTCGTTGTCAGCAATCAGTCCGATGCTGTTGAGCATGGTGATATGCGCCATGGAGCCCATGACGTCGTACTTAGCCAGATAGAGGTCCATCTCGCGGTCTCTGCCCACTGTGAAGCGCTCTATCTCCTTGTTTATTTCAAAACCTTTTGACCAGAGTTTCATTTTTTATAGTTGTTTTTTATGGTTGTCGGAGTTATCAGAGTAATCTAAGTACTCCGAATATTCCGAGTACTCCGAATACTCGGAGATTAATCAGAGTGCAAAGTTAGCAATTATTTTTCAGTTGTGCAAATGTTTTTTATGTTGCGTGGGTGGTGTTGTTCTATCTCTGTTCTGAGAGTTGTCATGTCTATATGTGTGTATATCTCTGTTGTTCCGATGCTCTCATGTCCGAGCATGGCCTGTATGGCTCTCAGTGAGGCACCTCCTTCGAGCAGTGCTGTGGCAAACGAGTGTCGCAGTGTGTGTGGTGATATGGTTTTCTTTATTCCTGCCTGTATGGCGTATTGCTTTACCATGATGAGTATCATGGTGCGTGTCAGGTGTGCTCCCCTTCTGTTTAGAAACACGTAGTCTTCTTCGCCGGGCTTTATCTTCATCTGCCTGCGGTCGGCATACCACAGATGCAGTTCCTTCAGCGCCCTTTGCGATATTGGCACGAGGCGTTCTTTCGCCCCTTTGCCCATGATGCGTATGAATCCCTCCTCCTCATATATATTAGAGAGTGTCAGCGTGACGAGTTCCGACACGCGCAGTCCGCACGAGAACAGTGTCTCTATGATGGCCCTGTTGCGGTGTCCTTCCCATTTCGTCAGGTCTATGGCTTGTTCCAGCATGTCCACCTCTGTGGTTGACAGCACCTCCGGCAGGTATTTGTTTTGCACCGGCGACTCAAGCAGTTCGCTGGGGTCCTGGTCTATGTATCCGTCGAGTGTGAGGAAATGGTAGAATGCCCTTATTCCGCACAGTATCCGTGCGTGTGACGAAGGCGCAATGCCGAGGTCGTGCAGTGATGCCGAGAATGTCTCGAGGTCGTTGAGTGACAGTGTTGTTATATCGCGCCCTTCGTCGCTGCACCATGTGATGAGTTTGCCCACATCGTGCATGTAGGCTTCCAGTGTGTTTGGCGACACACCCTTGAGCAGTCTGAGGTGCCGGCGGAAGCGTGATATGAAGTCTGTCATATTCTTTCAAGGTGGGTTCTTAAAAAAACATCCCCCGCCGTGATGACGGCGGGGGGGTAGTTTTTTGATTACAGTTTTCAGATTAGATAAGACCAGCACCAGCCTTGAACTTGGCAACCTTCTTTGCAGGGATAGTAATCTTCTCACCTGTACGTGGGTTCTTACCTGTGCGAGCTGCACGCTCAGCAACACTGAAAGTACCGAAACCGATGAGCTGAACAGCGTCACCTGCCTGGAGTGCTTCCTTAACTGACTCGAGGGTAGCCTCGAGAACTGACTTTGCCTGAGCCTGAGAAACCTCAGCCTTCTCTGCAATCTTCTTTACGAGTTCTGTCTTGTTCATGATTTACGTAAATGTTTAAATTAGTACTAATTTATAATACCGTTTTTAAATGTTTGAATTAATTATACAATGCAAAGTTAATATTTTTATTCTATATTGCAAGCGTTTTTATGAAAAAAATGCATAAAATCACGAAAAAACTGCTATTTTGCGTTATATTTCAAGGTTTTATGGCCCTTTTTTTGTAATTTTGTGCGTAATTATGAGACAAATACCAACGATAACGAAAAATCTGCTCATCATTAACGTGATATGCTATTTGGCATACCTCGTTTTGGGTGGAAGAGGCATCGACCTCAATGATATTTTCGGTCTGCATTATTTTCAGGCTACCGATTTCCGTCTGTATCAGGTTGTGACATATATGTTCATGCATGCATCGCTTGAGCATATCTTTTTCAATATGTTTGCCCTGTGGATGTTTGGCAGTGTGATAGAGCGCACGTTTGGCGAGAAGCGTTTCCTTATATATTATATGGTGTGCGGACTGGGTGCTGCATTGTGTCAGGAAATAACTCAGTTCATACAGGTGTATTCCATTATGGCAAGTCTGGGAGCCACGATGTCCGACATGATGAATCTCACCGATATAGATCGTATATCACTCAATGCCCTCACTACCGTGGGCGCTTCGGGCAGCATCTATGGCATACTGTTGGCTTTCGGCATGACATATCCGGAGGAGCGTATGTTTATCTTCCCACTGCCCGTGCCTATCAAGGCCAAGTGGTTTGTCATCGGTTATGCCGCCATCGAGGTGGGACTGGCACTGATGCAGAACGGTGATGGCATAGCCCATATGGCTCACCTCGGGGGTATGCTCTTCGGTTTCCTGCTGCTCAGGGTTTGGCGCAGGACGAAGCCGGGTTTCAACGGCTGGGACGGCTACGAGGTGAAGGATGACTCCAAGACAATCCTCGGCCGCATACGCAGCTGGCTGCACCTTGACAAGAACAACGATGCTGACGACGACCTGAAATACGGACACCGCAACACTACCTCCGACCGACAGAAGGACTGGGAATACAATGCCCGCCGCAACGAGGAGAAGAAGAAAAACGAGGAGGCGCAGAAACAGCGTGAGGCTGAGATAGACAAGATACTCGACAAGATACGCCGCTCGGGCTACTCATCGCTTACCGAGGAGGAGAAGAAAAAACTGTTTGACAAATGAAGAAGAAGTTCCGTCGCCTATGGGCTGTCATAATGCTGCTTCTGGTGGTGGCACTGCTCATGACGGGTTATGCCGGATGGCTCAACCCCAATAAGTGGTCGTGGCTGGCAGTGGCCGGCTATGCCTTCCCCATAGCATTGGTGCTGACGGTGGCATCGCTCGTGGTGTGTGCACTGATGTGCAAGCGCCTGCTGCCCATACCATTCGTGGGACTGCTGCTGGCATACCAGCCGGTGACGCACTATTGTCCGTTGCACCGTTCGCAGCAGACGCCGAAGGATGCCTTCAAACTACTTTCATACAACACCTACAACATGGGCAAGGGACACATGGAGCCCGATGACCGCACGGAGAAAAACAAACGTCTGATACAGTATATCGCCAACAGCGGTGCTGACATAGTATGCCTGCAGGAGGCTCCGCTCGGTTTATGTCCCGACTCGCTCGTAAGCCACTGGGCGTATGTGGACTCTATATGTGGCAAGGGAGGCAGCCAGATAGTGATATTCAGCCGTTATCCCATATTGCGCAAGCAAAAGATACACTATGACACCAAGGGCAACCTGACCGGAGTGTTCTGGCTCAATAAAGACGGCAGGGAACTGATAGTCATCAACAACCACCTGCAGACCATGGGATTCAGCATGAAGGAGCGTCGCGACTTCGGCAACATGATGCATGGAGAGCGCAAGGAGAAGGAATACATCAAAAGTACGTCGCGCACCATCGTGGGCAAGATTTTCGAGGCATCACGCATACGCGCACACCAGGCTGACAGCGTGGCTGCATTCATGCGCCGTCATTGCAGCACGCCGATGATAATATGCGGCGACTTCAACGACATACCGCAGTCATACACCTGCCACACCATTTCCAATCCGGGAAAGGGCGTTGACGGCAAGAGCATGGACATCAATGACTGCTATCGCAGCACGGCATTCGGTCCGGGATATTCCTACGGACATTTCGGCATGAGGGTGAGGATAGACAATATACTGTGTACGCAACAACTGACGCCATACAACTGCAAGGTGGACAACAGCATAAGCAGTTCAGACCACTATCCGCTGACGTGCTTCTTCACAATGCAGTGAGAAGGGATGCGCCATCAGCGCACGAAACCGAGAACCCACTGCACCGCGCCGACTATCATCTCTGCCATGCGGACGGAGAGAACGTGTATTTCACCGTCTGACTGCGCCTTGTAAAACAGTATCAGTGCACCGATGCCGATGATGAACGCCAGCGGCTTCACGTTAAACGATATCACGCCGAGGCGCAACAAGACGACGATGGCTGCCAATACGGCGATGCAAAGAAAACAAATGATGGTATAGGTCATCAGTAATACAATTATAATTGTTTATTCAAGTTTTTACGCCATACAAGCGTAATGTATTCATTCCTTATCTTATTTACTTCTTAATTCCAGAATACAAAGGTAAATCATTTTTCTCGTTTTACAAAACAAAAACTACTTTTTCCTATTCATTAGTCTAATACATTTTTTTGTTTGTAGAAGAAGAAATATATGAATAATTTCTATTGAATACCTTCATAAACAAATAAACGGCAAGGAATGACATTCATTTCATTCCTTGCCGTTATTGTATGTTCTCCTTTCAAATAATGTTTTCTCAGGGGTGATGAGTTTATTTCAGATAGGCCGTCACTCGCTTTATGCGGCCTTTTATCTCCTGTGCGTTGGTTACGAGGTTGTAGATAGGACAGCCCCTCTCCGTGTCTGCCACCAGCTGGCGTATCTCTGCCTCGCTGCGTGGACTGCTGATGATTACGCGCATCTGTATGTCGGTGGGATAGAGCGGTGTCTGCTCAAAGCCCTTGCGGCCGGAGCGCGGGTCAAACTGTGCGGTGAGCGATACGTTCAGCGTGTCGAGCGCTATCTTGTTGCGTGCCGCCGTGCCCTCCGCCACGTGGGTGAAGCAGGAACCGAGCAGTCCGACGTGGCTCTCCACTGCCGTGGGACCGAGGTCGTTGCCGCCGAAGAACAGCGGATGGTCTTGCAACACACGGTGGTGGCGCACCTGCAGCACCGTCACGCCTGACGACGGATTGATGAATGCACTTGGTCCGTCGGGATCGAGGTAACTGTCGCTCTGTGCCGGGGTGTAGGGGTTCTTGCGTGAGTATGGGTAGTCATAGGCATAGCCGCCAAACTTCGACTTGTCGGGGCGCTGTCCGCTCTCGCGCAACTTGCGGTTTGCCTCGCCCTTGCGTGTCTCCCATTCTATGAACTCGCGCAGTCCTGGCTGGTATGTGGGAGGTATCACCAGTTCGTCGGCACTCTTGTGGTATTCCAATACGGTGTTCACCTTGTGGGCGCGTATTGAGAACTGATACAGCGGAGAGTTTTGCTCGGCAAGCAGTCGCAGTTCCTCCAGCTGACTGTCAGATGCCGGCGAGTCGATGAAGATGGTGTAGTCCAGTCCCCAGTTCTGCAGCGATGGTCCCGTCTGCTTGATGTTGATGGCGAGCGAGTCGATGGCGACGCCCTTTATGGCGGCCTGTGTCACGTAGCTGTCTATGAGGTCGCCCGCAATGGCTGCGATAACATGGTCGGGAGTGCCTATGCCGAGGTCGAAGCCGCCGTTGTTGTAGCCGCTGTCGTTGAAATACTCATGCTCGCGAATTATGACGTGGCGTGTGCCGGCACGCTGCTCCGCCGTGGCGAAAGCCTTGATGGTTATGGGTTGCAGTGCGCTGGTGGGTATGGCGCGAAACTGCTCCACTGCCGCCTTGCGTCGCTTCAGCAAGTCGCGGAATGACGGTGCGCTTTTCGCTGCCTTCTTATACCATGCAGCATCCGTTATAGCCTTGTTGAGTCGCTGGTCGTTGTGCTGGGCCTGTGCCGCACCTCCCCAGAGAGAGAGGGCGGTCAGTGCAATCGCAAAAGATGTTATCCTGCTCTTGTTCATGATTTTTCTCCTTTCTTTTTTAATTTTTCACTATTTACTTTTCACTATTCACTTTTCACTATTCACTCTGAGTGTAGCGAAGTTGACTGCAAAATTACTCAGTTTTCCCCACTTGCACAATACTCAATATACGGCATTCCGCATACCATATATATAGTATGCCCTGTGAAAATGCATTATGACTTAAACCAGAAAAAGTTGTCACTTTAGGAAACAAAAAAGAAAGTGACAACTTTTTCTGGTTTAAGTCAAGTGACTCTATGCCTTGGCTAGGTGTATTATTTTGAAACAGTGTACTCTGCTTGCGGCACGGTGACATAGCCCTCGGCGGTGAGGGTATTGTAGTGGTATATGCCGAGGCGCACGCCCTTCCAGTTGCCGCGGATGGTATAGAAGGGATTGCCGGCCTGGCGGAATGTCGCGCCGTCGGTGCTGTAATGGAAACGATACTGCCTTGCCGGCATGTCGAAGGATATGCGCAGCCACAGTCTTTCTGCATCGTCAACGGAGCATATCAGGGTGTCGGTCTCCGTAGGCGGCGTGCCGTCTTTCTGCTTGAAGGTGGCGAGGGTGCGGTATAGCTTCAGGCTGCCGCCTTCCTTCCTCACACCGAGCAGTTCGTTGGTCTTGCCCATGCAGACGATGCCTGCACGGCCGCCTTCGGCAAGGTGGGAGAAGTCAAGTTCTACCGTTGCCTCGCTCTCGTAGCCCATAGCCTTTTGCGTCAGGGTGTTTCGTGCCTTGATGAAACTTTCGGCCTTCAGCGCATGGAGCGTCAGTGCGCCGGGGTTCTCGGTCAGCGACCATGCCTCGTCCACTGGGTTGTGGTTCCACTGCCACTGCGGCGACAGCTGTGCACCGGCGAAATCATCACTTGTCTGCGGCAGCGACGGCTGTGTTTGGGGCAGTGGATTGCTCCAGGCGGCTACGGGTTCGCCGATGCCGTCGCCGTCGGTGTCGGTGCCTATCTGCGGCCAACCGTCATGCCACGCTACGGGTTGCAGGTGCACCACGCGCCCCAGTGCCTCCGTTTCCTGAAAGTGATAGAACCACCATGCGCCCTGCGGCGTGTCCACCAGCGCACCCTGGTGAGGCCCGTTCACGGCGGTGGAGCCTTGATGCAGCACCACGCGCTTCTCGTAAGGGCCGTAGATGCTTTTTGAGCGCAATACCGTCTGCCAGCCTTCGCCCACGCCGCCCTCGGGGATGGAGAGGTAATACCATCCGTCGCGCTTCAGGAATTTCGTTCCCTCTGCCACCGGACCGGTATATATCGTCACGCCGTCGTCAAGCAGCGTGCGGCCGTCCTCGCTCATGCGGTGCAGTATTATAGGTCCGGCGCCGTGCTGGCTGCGGCCGAGGTATGCCTTGCCGTCGCTGTCCCAGAACGGACAGGGATCTTCCCATTTCTCCACAGCCTTCAGGCAGTGCAGAGGGCTCCACGGGCCTTCGGGCTTCACAGCCTGTGTCATGAACAGTCCCTCGTGGGGCGTGCAGAAGAATATCCAGTATTTGCCGTCGTGGTAACGCAGGGCCGGAGCCCACGAACCGCCGGCATACCGCTCATTGGTGTCCCATCCGGGCAGGTCAAGGCGGTGGTACACCTGCGTCAGCACGCGCCAGTTCACCATGTCGGTGCTTTCAAGAATCTGCATTCCCATGAAGTGGAAGTCTGATGCCACCATATAGTATTTCTCCCCCACGCGGATTACGTCGGGGTCGGAATAGTCAGCGTTGAGCACAGGGTTGCGATAGGTGCCGTCGCCCTGGTCGCCCCAGTCGAGCGGCGCTGCCAATGAGAGGAGCGGCGCAGCGAGCATCAATGCACAATGCACAATGCACAATGCATAATTCTTAATGCACGATATATAATTCATCATTCTTTTTTTTTAGTTAATAGTGAAGAACGAAGAGTGAAGAGTGAAGAATCTTATTCACCCTTTGACTGTATCTTCTCTGCAAAATATTTACATTCTTCATCTGTATTCTTTATCTTTCATTTTATATTCGTCCGCATGGTATTCTTCACTCTTCACTCTTCACTTGAAGCGCCCCGCGCATCACTTTCATTTTGCAAAGTTAAGGAATTTTCTGCAGATAAAAGAATTTATTCGCTTATATTTGCGAGTTAAAGAAGAAATGATTACCTTTGCAGATTGTAAAACAGACACAATTATGAGATTAAAGAAACTTTCTTCGCCTTGGGGCTGGGTACCCACGTTGTATTTCGCAGAAGGACTTCCCAATGTACTTGTCACAGCCGTGGCAGCAGTGATGTATATGCAAATGGGACTGACCGACACTGAGTTGGCATTATATACCGGTTGGCTCAACCTGCCGTGGATTATCAAACCGCTGTGGAGCCCGTTCATTGACCTGCTGCGCACCAAGCGCTGGTGGATTCTCACCATGCAGATACTCATCGGTGCATCACTGGCAGGCGTGGCGTTCACGCTCAACACGCCGGTATGGTTTCAGGGCACCATGTGCTGCTTCTTCATCATGGCATTCGCCAGTGCCACGCACGACATATCCGCCGACGGATTCTATATGCTCGACCTTGACGAGCATACGCAGACATATTTCGTGGGCATACGCAACACCTTCTACCGCTGTGCCGTGATATTCGGCAACAGTGTGTTGGTGGCTATACCCGGAGCACTGCAGGTGATATTCCGCAACAGGATTGCCTTCACCTGGAGCCTCGTATTCTATGGTCTGGCGGGACTGTTCATCGCCTTCTGGCTGTGGCACGGCTATGTGTTGCCGCGCCCGAGTTCCGACCGAGGCAGTGGTGATTCCGCAGCAGAGGTATGGAAAGGACTGAAGGCCACATTGCTTACGTTCTTCACCAAGTTCCCGGTGAAGCCTACACTCGTGGTCATCGCTTTCCTGCTGCTCTACCGTTTCCCTGAGGCACTGCTCAACACCATGACAAAGACGTTCCTCATGCGCCCCAACTCAGACGGTGGCCTCGGTATGTCACCGGGAGAATACGGACTGGCCTACGGCACCGTGGGACTTCTCGGACTGACGCTCGGCGGCATACTCGGCGGCATACTCGTAAGCCGCGACGGACTGAAGAAATGGCTGTGGCCACTCGTATGCGCCATAACACTGCCCGATGCCGTGTATATATACCTTGCATACGCCATGCCAACCGCTGCCAATGCCTTCGGACTGACACTCATCAGCACATGCCTGTTTGTAGAGCAGTTCGGCTACGGACTGGGTTTCACGGTGCTCACCCTGTATATGCTGTACTACAGTCAGGGTGAATTCAAGACCTCGCACTATTCCATCTGCACTGGCATCACCTACCTTGGACTGATGCTTCCGGGCATGGTGTCAGGATTCATCAAGGATGCCGTAGGCTACAAGACATTCTTCATCATCGTCATGATAACATGCGTGATAACATTCGTAGTAACGGCACTGCTGAAGATAGACCCTAACTTCGGAAAGAAACAAGAAATGGTGGCTGAACCTGAAGCGGACACAGAATAAAGGAAAAAAGGAAGACTTTTAGAATAATTAACAGTTTTTGCCGGTATAATCTTGCTGTTATGTCGTATAATATATAGGATATAACTAATAAAAAGATAAAGGCAGATGAATAAAAAAAAATTCGTAACTCTTCTCCTTGCTTTCTTCGCTATAGCAGGGCAGGCAAAGACCTATAAGACCATCAAAGCCCCCGTGGCGATGGCTTGTGTGAATGTGTATCAGGGTGAACTGAAAGCCCGTGAAGTCATCTTCAGGGATACGGCAACAACCGTGCATTTCACTATTGACTATCCCAAAGGAAGAAGTTTCAGCATCAATGGCACTAGTTATCTGTTGGATCAGGACGGCAACCGCTATGCATTGCGCTCTGCTGAAGGGATAACACTCAACAAATATGGAGAGTCAACGGGAACGAAAGACTTCACGCTCCATTTTGAACCGATGCCCAAACAGGTGCAGGTGTTTGACTACATAGAGGGTGACGGCGGAGGTGCGTTCATGCTCTTGGGTATTCATGACAAGAAACACGAAATCAAGGCGCCGACGATGCAGGAACTCTCTGCAGCCAATCCATACGCCATACCTCAGGATTGGTTCAAGACCGACACCATCACCATACGCGGCCGCATTGAGGATTACAATGCAGAGCGCTTCGGATTCACATCATTGGAGTGTTATTATCAAGACGTCTTTGATAAGGATGATGCCACACTGGTGCTCAACATCGAGCCTGACGGCACGTTCTGCAAGAAATTCCAGGCAAGCTATCCCATTCAGCAGTCTTTCCATACAAGAAATACCAAGGTTGGATTCTCTGAAATTCCTTTTTTCGCCCGTCCCGGCGAGACTATAGACATCACCGTCCGCAAGAATGCAATCGGAAGGTATGAATGTATATACAACAGCGGCAGCAGTCATGACGTGCAACGCTGGCTGCGTAGTGAAGGGATGTTTGGTAACCTGGCCTATCCGCTCTATATGTTCAAAGGCAATTTCGCTGAGGCCAACAAGAAGGCAGATGAAATATGGAATAACATGATGTATCGCCTGCACATGGAAAGCCAGCGCAACCATTATACACCGATGGAGGTGCAGATGGCCCTGGCTGATGCGCAAGTGAACTTTGCCTATGGAGTGATGAACTATGCCATGTATCGCAACGACGACCTGGAGAAACAGGAGAAGCGCGATGGCGTATATCATAGAGAAATTCTCGACAGCGCTGAGTGGTTGTCGTTGAAAGATTACAAGAACTACACAGCCTTGCATCGTATCGATTTTGACAATCCACTGCTGATTGCAAACAATAATTATCCTATTCTGCTCAACCGCATACAGTTTGCCGAACCTGTGTACAAGCGTAAATTCCAGGGAATGATAAATGAGCATGGAGCATACGAATACACATCAAAGAATGTCATCAAGATATTGGAAAACAATCTTGCCGCCCTGCGCGACTTAATGGGCAGCAACCATGACAACATGATGGTGCAGCTTTGCGTTTACAAGGAAATGCTCAGCGATTTCAACGATTGGCGAAACAATGAGGACGCCGTTTCCAACATTCTCGCCGATACCACAATTACTGAAGAAGAAAGAAAACAAAGGCTCGAGGAAAATGTTTCACTCAGCAAGATGTTTCCTGTTTATGTCTCTCCGCTTACCATGCCTTATATACACCAGAAAGCAGAGCAGTTCTATGCACATAAAATGGCACAGAAAGACCTAGCCACGCCACTGCCTGATGAACCGATAGCCGACGTTATCCGCAAACTTTCTGCAAAATACCCCGGAAAGTTCCTGATGATTGATTTCTGGGGTATGGGTTGCGGCCCTTGCCGTTCAGCCATACAAAGCAGTAAGCAGATGCGTGCCGAGATAGCCAAGCGTGATGACGTGAAACTCATCTTCATAGCCGGAGAGAGAACGCCGGAGGGCAGCGATTCATACAAAAAATATGTTGAGGAATGGTTGGCCGGCGAGGAAACAGTATGCCTCACCGACCAAGACTTCACCCGCATGCAGGAACTCTTCCGCTTCAACGGCATCCCACATTACGAAACCATCACGCCTGACTGCCGCCGCGTCCGCGATGACATCCATATCAATGGCTTCTATAATTTTAAAATGGATTTGAACAGACTGAAGGAGAAGTATAAATAATATACTTCTCTTACATCTTCGCAGAGATGCTTACATTCTCCATGTTGATGCCGTGACTCATGCCGGTGCGCATGAGCGGTTCGGCAGTAAGACCCTCGAAGCGGCAGTTCTTCACGTTGATGTTATAAACATTGTCTGAGTCATCCAGACCATTGATGAGGATGCCGTATTTCGACTTCTTGCAGGTCACATTCTCCATATACACGTTGCGCACGGTCGGTATGTGGCCGCGCTCTGCAATCTCGTTGGGCTCATATACCAGGTTGACGCGCATCACAGCCTCAGCACACTGTCCCACGCGGATGTTGCGCATGAAGATATTCTGTATAACGCCGCCGCGGCAGGTGTTTGTCTTGATGCGCAACACGCGGTCAAGGTGGGGTGAGTCCATGTCGCAGTCTTCTGCAAACACGTTGTCGGCACCACCGCTGATTTCCGAACCTACCACCACGCCGCCGTGGCCGTCCTCCATCTTGCACTTGCGCACGATGATGTTCTTACACGGTATGTTGGCACGGCGACCATCAGCATTGCGGCCACTCTTCAGCGCTATGCAGTCATCGCCGGTATGGAAGGTGCAGTTTTCTATCAGCACGTCCTCACACGACTCTGGATCGCAGCCGTCACCGTTAGGTCCCTCATTATATATATATGCACCGCGCACGGTGAGGTTCTTGCACAGAAGCGGATGAATCACCCAGAACGGAGAGTTGAGCAGATGCACATTCTCTATCAGCACATTCTCGCAGCGCACGAAGTTCACAAGCTGCGGGCGCAGTCCCTTACCCAAACCAAACTTTCGCTCGTTGACGGGTACGTTGTTGTCCGACATTTTTATGAGTTCGGCACGCGGACCTTCCTTTGCCGTGCCCTGCCATTCGTCCACACCTTCGTGGAAGCCGTGGTTTTTTATTCCCTTCATATACCACCAGTTGCCGTCGTCAGAGCCGTTGCCGTTGATGGTGCCCTCGCCTGTCAGTGCAATGTTCTTGCAGTCTATGGCATATACGCACGGCTGATAGTTCCACAGGTCGAGGCCTTCCCAGCGTGTATATACCAGAGGATAGAGAGAACGGTCGAAAGCGAATACGAGTTCCGCCCCCTTCTCTACGCAGAGGTTCACATTCGACTGCAGCGTTACCGGACCTGTCATGTATTTGCCGGCAGGTATTGTCACCTTGCCGCCTCCTGCCTTCGAGCATTTTGCAATGGCCTTGTTGATAGCCTGTTGGTTTTGCTTTGCGGAAGCGTTGGGCTTCACGGCAGCCTTGAAAGTCTTTTCTTTAAACTCCGGAACCTTGATGCGGCTCTCTATCTGGTGATAGGTGGTGTTCCAGGCATTCTGAGCAGCGTTGTCCTGATTCGGCGCCGCCTGACCGTGCATCATGGCCAGGCAGGCAATAAAGCTAATAATAGTTTTTTTCATAAAATAGGCTTGTTAGTGATGATTATTATCTAAGAATAGTTTTCCGCATGCAAAGGTAACATAAAATATTAACCTATGCAACTTTATCCAACATTTTTATATATCATGCGGAAAAATCATTCATTCAGATAATTCCTCATACACTTCATCATTCTTCATTTCTTTCAAGTGCAAATTTACAGTTATATTCCACACGCACCATCCACTCCCCCTTTTTCCTCCCATCTTGTTGCGACTGAGCAATAAAAAAGCTACAGATAACGGAATCCGTTCCGTTATCTGTCACATTCTTTATAAAATGCTGTCAAGTATATGCTTAATATGTTCAGTGATATTCTATTTATTACGAATAAACTTGTGTTTTTTCAGTCTTTTTTTGGCAGTATGAGTTTTTATTTGTACTTTTGTAATCGGCTTCTGAGAGAAATCGGAGGCCACATTAAGATAGCGTAGTGCGCTTTTAGCCTTATCCAATCAAATTCGCCAAATTTGTTACTAAGCAGAAAAGGAAAGAAACGTCACGACGCCCATCTGTTGTATGGAACATGCGCGTATGGCCACCTGCGCCGTATGCCTGGGCATATAACGGCGTGGGTGGTATGTGTTTGATCATTCTTCTGCTGTGGCGTTTGGCGATGCCCGATTGGATAAATGAAACAAAGCGCAACCTCCTGCGCTTCTTGCATCTATAAGGGTATCCACACAATAAAAAGAACTACACTCGTGCACATAGGACAAAAACTTAAAGAAAAGCTCCGACAGGACGGCAAGAGCGTGGTGTGGTTGGCGCGAGAGTTAGGCTGCCACCGCACTAACATCTACAACTTGTTTGAAAAACACAGCATAGACACGCAGTTGCTCATGCGCATAAGCACCATAATGCGCTATAATTTCTTCGACCTGTTAAGCGACGAAACCAATGACCGCATAGATAAAAAGCAATCGAAAGTGTAGCCACGTTTACTACATGTAGCGAATGTCACTACACTTTTTCTTTTTCCTAAACTATTTTTTACATAATTTTGCAATTACAAGACTAACCGTAGTCATATTTATCATCAACTAATAATAACTCTAAACCATTTACGACTATGAAAAAGATTATCATGTTTGCTGCAGCCGTAGCAATTTCCATCGTATCATGCACAACAACAGTGAAAACGGCATCTACAACCGAATTGCCAGCAGATTTGCTCAGTGCTACCGTTGCCGACCTTGAAGTATCGCCAACACGCATCACGTACACCATGACACCGTCAAAAGAAATACAGCGCGGTGGAATTGGCAATGCCAAGCGTGCCGCCATCATGGAAGCATTGGAGAAGTATGACAAGGATGCTGATATATTGGTGGAGCCAGAGTTTGTTATTTCCGTGCAAAACAATTTCTTCTTCAAGAATATCAACAGCATCACGGTAACTGGCCGCCCTGCAAAATATAAAGGGTATCACAGCCTCAACGACAGTGTTTGGTGTAATCCTGTATTCCGTGGTACATACAAGAATAAAATTAGGAAGTAAAATCTAAAACCGAGCAGTTATGAAAAAATTAAGAACCATGATATGCCTTGCAGGATTGTCGGTGGTCATGGTGTCGTGTACCACCACATCGAAAACTGCCAAGACTGCAGACTTTGATGTTGCCACATATAATGCCACGGTTGCCGACCTTGATGTATCAGACCATCGCGTAAGCGTAACGCTGAACCCCGTGCCGGCAGACGTGAACCGTGGAGGCATCAGCAACGTAAAGAAGACAGTGGAAGCCATGGCACTCGAACAAAACGGCAACGCCGATGTGCTCGTCAATCCGGAATTCACTTACACCGTGGAGCGAGGTTTCTTCTCTAAGAAGATAACATCAATGACCGTGACAGGCCGTCCTGCAAAATATAAAAACTTCCGTTCACTCAACGATAGTGTATGGGCAAACCCAACGTTCCGAGGCATAAAGACGAAGTTGAGCACACCGAAAGGCGTTAAAATCACTCCCCTCGTTGGAAACAAACCAGAGCTTGAAAATAACAGAAATATAGAAAATGACAAAAATGAAGCATTGCGCGACGGATTTACGTGGGGAATAGAACTGGGATGTGCGTATAATATCGAAAATGAATTTTTCGATAAGAAAAAACTGATACCAACTGCGTCCATATTACTTGGTTACCACATTGACAATAATCTGTATGCAGGAGTGGGAACTGAGGCAAACTATGAAAGAGAGTATGAGGAGGATATTCTCTTCCAACCTGTATTTGGTAACTTGCGATATTATATTGGAAAAACGGCAAACACACCTTTCGTTGATGCCAGAGTAGGTTATGCTTTTGAACATCTTTTCAAAATATCTGACGTTAAAATGGACGGAGGCTTATACTATTCCTTCTCCATCGGTTATTGCTTTGACAAATTTGATTTATCATTTTATTACAGTATGCAATCTTTTAAATTTACGGATAGATATTACGGAAATGAATATTATAAAAACAAGATTAATCGAATAGGATTGCGCATAGGGTATCGTTTATGACATCGGCTACTAATCGATGGTATTAAACTTATGTTTATCACTTTATAGGGAAGGAGACCAAAACGGTTTTCTTCCCATTTTTTGCATAAGAGTATCTTGAAAACCTTTTATGGTAATCCAATGGAAAATTTAGGCCATAAAACCATCCAAACCGCCAAATTCATACCAAATTTGGCGGTTTGATTTTTTTCTTAACTTTGCAGACATAATAAAATAAGATTATTAATCCGTATCACAGCGCATTTTTTTCGCCCCATATAATTTCCTTATTTTCAAGATGATACAAGGGGTATCGTAAAAGCTATCATATTACACTGTAAAAGGGCATCTTTTACCATGTAATATGATAGCTTTTACAGTGTAATATGATAGGTATTACGAAGCTATAGTTATCAACCGTAAATTATATGCATCAGAACTTGTATTTCATACCCATCAGGAAGATGCCCTGTTCGCCGCCGCCGAGCTCTACGAAACCGCGTACCTTGCTGCCGAACTCAACACCTATCAGCGATACCTGGGCCATGAAGTATGTATTGCTGTAAGAAGACTCGGTGTTATTCTCAAGGTTCTTCTCTTTCTCGAAGTTGAACATCACGCCTGCGGCAACCTTAGAATAAAGGGCAAAGTGGTTCTTGTTTACCCAAGAGTATTTCACTGCCGGCATCACGCTGACGTAGCGGCGTATGCGGTCGCCGCACTTTATGTTGTGGTCAGACTTGTCAACCACGTCCTCGCCATACTGTGCGTAGGTAACGATGCCGCCCACTGCGAGTTTGGGATTGCCGGGGTGGTAGAAGTATTCCACGCCGATTGTGCCCAACTGCTTGTCGTTGGCCCATTCCCTGCCGTTCATGGCATCCCACACACCGTGAGAGATTGCATGACCTATACCGTCGCCGATTAATGAGATACCTAAGCCGTATGAAACGCCTATCTCGTGTTTGAGCTCCTCATTCTGTGCATTAATGTTCATTACCATGAATAATGCAGCTACTGCTGTTGCAAAAAACTTTTTCATAACTAACCTTTCTTTTTATGTTTTACTTTCTTTTTTCTATATGCTTTTGTCGTAAGGAATGTTTGTTTGTTCCTTTTGACGATGCAAAGTTACGCAGTTTTTTGAGTGTAAGAAAAGAATCGCTACTTTTTCCTTCCGTTTCGTTGCGACAACACGCAAAAAAGGCGACAGACAGCGGAAAAAGCCCCGTTATCTGTCGCAACACAATTATATTCAGTATAAATTTGGCAGTTACATTTTTTTTTCTTAACTTTGCAGCCGAACATTAAATCAATATACTATGAAACTTTCAAAAACTATGGGGCAACTGTTTGCAGCACTTTGCCTGTCTATGGCGCTGATGCCAATGAATACTGTGGCAAAGTCTAATCACGACCTCGGCAAGCCGTTCGGCTTCTGCACGCGCACCTCGCGCACCGACAGCAGCAGTGCCTGTGCATACAATGTGACGGGCGGCGGCACATTCTCATATCCCATACCAGAAACAATTCAGAGCGTCAAGGTGCTGAAATCTAACGGTGGCGACATGAAAAAGACTATCAAGAACGCCATCAAGAAATACAGCGTGGTGGTGCTCGACGGCTCCGCAGGCGACTTCATCGTCAGCAGCAAGATAGAACTGAGGGAACTCACTGGCCGCACTGTCATCGGCATCAACGGCGCCACGCTGCGCACGCAGTGGTATGTCACCGACGAGATAAAAACCGCACTCGACAATGCCGGCATACCATGCATGAGTACGGCGGGCGGCACCGGCGGCACGCTGACCAACGGCGCAAGGGTGAGGGAGAAGGCCGAATACAACACACGCCAGACTATCATCAACCTCACGGGCGATACTGCCGAGATCTACCGCGATGCCGGAGTGATGTCGCTGGGCGGATGCTCAAACATCATAATAAGGAACATACGCTTCTATGGTCCCGGCTCCATTGACGTGGGCGGCTCCGACCTGCTCAGCCTCCTTGGCTGCAGAAACGTGTGGGTGGACCACTGCGAGTTTTACGACGGCATGGACGGCAACTTCGACATCACCGCCAGTTCCGACTTCATCACCGTCAGCTGGTGCTCCTTCAAATACACAGCCCATTCCTACATGCACCAGAACACCAATCTTGTTGGTTACAGCGACCGTGAGGCCACGGGCTATCTCAACATCACCTTCGCCAACAACCACTGGGGCGAAGGCTGCCGTCAGCGCATGCCCATGGGCAGAGTGGGCAGGATACACATGCTCAACAACTACTACACCTGTGTGGGTAACACCGCACCATGCATCAACCCGCGAAAGAGTTCGGAGTTCCTCATCGAAGGCAATTACTTTGCCGACGGCATAGAAAGCGCCTTCAGAGCCAACGGCGCCGATGCATTCACATGGACACAGACCAACCGCACCGCCACACCATACGAAAGCACCGCCACCACCGTCACCGTACCCTATATATATAAGGAAATGAGCGTAGAGCAAGTGCCGTCAGAGGTAGGCACCTACGCCGGCGCAACATTACAGACCGCCGATGACTGGAGTGGTCAGTAATTTTAACCCCCTCGGATTCGAGGGGGTTAAAATTTAATGTAGCTATATGATGTATTCACTCCTATCTCATCCTCAATAAAATGTTTTTCGTCGATTTTATTTGGTGATATGGATTATTATTTGTAACTTTGCATTTCAGTTGACTAACAGGCTAAATATACTAACTAATAAAAAAAAACAACTTAAACAATGATGAAAAGCTCTTTTAGAATGGGCTTTAGGCAGTGTGCCGCCATGCTTTTGCTGGCTGTACCGCTGACTATTGGTGCCCAGAGTACGAAGAAGGTGACCGGAACGGTGACCGACGAAAACGGAGAGCCGCTTATCGGCGTCACCGTCATGGCGGTGGGGTCGCAGGCTGGCGGTGTGACTGACATCGACGGTAACTACTCCGTCACTGTGCCTGCCAGCACCAAGCAGTTGCAGTTCTCCTATGTAGGATACTCCAAGCAGTTGGCTGACATTGGCGAACAGGCGCTCAACGTGAGGCTCGTAAGTGACAACGAACTGAAGGAGGTGGTGGTGATAGGCTACGGTGTGCAGAAGAAGACCGACCTGACAGGTGCCATCTCAAGTGTCGGCGAGAAGGACTTCAACCACGGTGTGATAACATCGGCTGAACAGCTGGTGAACGGTAAGATTTCCGGTGTGCAGATTACCAACGGCGGCGGTTCGCCTACGGCTGGTGCCACCATCCGCATTCGTGGCGGTGCATCGCTCAACGCATCCAATGACCCGCTGATAGTCATCGACGGCGTGCCTATGGAGATAGGTCAGAGCATCACCGGTTCGGGCAATCCGCTCTCGCTCATCAACCCTAACGACATTGAGACCATGACAGTGTTGAAGGATGCTTCTTCAACAGCCATCTACGGCAGCCGTGCCTCTAACGGTGTCATCCTCATCACCACCAAGAAGGGCATAAAGGGCAATAAGCCGAAGATTACATTCTCTACCACCAACAGTCTGGCAACGGTGGCAAAGACTGTTGACATGATGTCGCTCAGCGAGATGCAGCAGGTGGTGGCAAAGTATGGCACTGCCCGTCAGAAGGGCGTGGCTGGCATACCTGACAGCGAGGAGGCACAGGCATGGCATGACCAGGTGTATGCTGGCGCTATAGGTCTGGGCACAGCAACTGACTGGAACGACCAGATATACCGCGACGCATGGGGCACTGACAACAACCTCAGCATTGCCGGAACCATAGGCAAGCACCTGCCTTACCGCGTAAGCGTGGGCTACATGCACCAGGCGGGCATACTGAAGACCGACTGGTCACAGCGTGCTACGGCGGGCATCAACCTCTCACCATCGTTCTTCAACGATTACCTGAAGTTTAACATCAACCTCAAGGGTACCACCAACCAGAACCGCTTTGCAAACCAGAGCGCCATCTGGGGCGGACTGACACGTAACCCTTACGCTCCCGTATATACCAGCAACGATGCTTTCCTCGGTTTCCACGAGGCTATAGACGATGCCGGAGTGCCTATCACCGGTGCTACGGCTAACCCTGCCGGACTGCTTGACTATACTCTTGACAAGTCGAGCGTGAAGCGTTTTGTGGGTAACATCGACGTGGACTATAAGTTCCACTTCCTGCCTGACCTGAAGCTGCACATGACGGGCGGCTACGACTACTCTAACGGCAAGGGCACTGTGTATGTACCGGCAGAGGCTTTCTCTGGCTACACATCAGGCGGCTCAAACTACGCATACGGTCCGCAGAAGCTGCAGAACAGGCTCTTCACCGTATATCTGAACTACCACAAGGAACTGGAGGGCTCGCTGCCACAGACCATCGACGTGATGGCAGGTCGTGACTACCAGTTCTGGAAGATGACAAGCGACACGTATAATAAATATAATGTGGCAGGCGACGTGCAGAGCACCATCGTGACAAAGCCGCAGGAGCACTGCCTGCAGTCATACTACGGCC
>JAEEGI010001870.1_pt1 | contig 52209 bp, 39 predicted proteins | sample 8958751 | NCBI WGS metagenome assembly JAEEGI01 (sample SAMN16246545, study PRJNA631951) | gut metagenome | biome: gut microbiome; feature: rumen; material: KS-attached | host: Bos | place: Iran: Karaj | collected 2018-10
GGGGCTACTTCTTAAATCTGTGGGGAGTCCTCGGGCTCGCCTACGGCCGCATCGTCACCGACGACGACAACGACAACGACGACAACGTTTTGCTTCCCGAATTCAACGTACGCAGCGCATTCGGGTATCTTGGAGACAAATGGTCGTGGAACATCGTGCTCAAATCGGGTTACTCCATCGTCCTGTACGGAGAACACAGCGAACGGAAAAACACGAGCGCCCTCGAAACGCTCGGCGTAAGAAGGTTCTAGAAATTACGAAAAAGGTAATTTCAAAAATTTTGCATATAAAAGAAACCGTGCCTCTTCTTGTCATCCCCGCGTAGGCGGGGATCTCCATACAAAAGAAACCGTCCCGAGTGGGGACGGTTTCTCTTAGTAATTCTAATGGTTTAGAAAATTACTTGGCAGCCTTTTTGCAGCCGCACTTCTTGCAAGCGGGCTTCTTAGCGGCCTTGGCACCCTTGCGCGGGTCACCGGCATAGACGGCAGCCTTGCCGAGTTCTTCTTCGATGCGGAGGAGGCGGTTGTACTTGCAAACGCGGTCCGTACGGGAGAGGGAACCCGTCTTGATCTGGCCAGCGGCAGTACCGACGGCGAGGTCAGCGATGAAGGTGTCTTCGGTTTCGCCAGAGCGGTGAGAAACGATCGGAGCATAGCCTTCGTTCTGGGCGCGCTTGATGGCGGCGAGAGTTTCAGACACAGAACCGACCTGGTTCACCTTGATGAGGATGGCGTTGGCGATACCGGCCTTGATGCCTTCGTCGAAGATGGTCGGGTTGGTAACGAACAGGTCGTCACCCACGAGGTTAATCTTGGACCCAAGCTTGTCGGTCATGACCTTCCAGCCAGCCCAGTCAGCTTCGTCGAGACCGTCTTCAATGGAGAAGATGGAGTACTTGTCGATGAGCTTTTCGTAGAGCTTGACCATGTCGGCAGACTTGACAGTCTTCTTGGTGCTCTTCTTGAAGGTGTAGGTTTCCGGCTTGCCCTTCTTGGTGTTCTTGTCGCAGAATTCAGAAGAAGCAACGTCGAGAGCGATCTTGATGTCGGTACCGAACTTGTAACCGGCCTTTTCAGTAGCGGTCTTGAGGGCGGCGAGAGCCTTTTCGAGGGTCATCACGTCCTTGATTTCGTAACCGAACTTGTTCTTGGCGGGCTTGATAGCAACGCCCGGAGCAAAGCCACCTTCGTCACCGACGGTGGTGTCGAAGCCACCGTTCTTCAGCACGGACTTGAGGGCGTGGAAGATTTCGGTGACCATCTGGAGGCCCTTGGAGAACGTCTTGGCGCCAACCGGGGCGATCATGAATTCCTGGAAGTCGATCGGAGCGGAGGAGTGGGCACCGCCGTTGATCACGTTGCACATCGGGCACGGGAGCGTGAGCTTCTTGGTGCCATGGAGCTTGGCGATGTACTGGTAGAGCGGAAGGCCAGCGTCCTTAGCGGCAGCAACGCAAACAGCCATGGAAACGCCGAGGATGGCGTTTGCACCGAGCGTGTTCTTGAGCATGCGGTTGCCGTCGAGAGCGATCATGGCGTCGTCGACTTCGGTCTGCTTGGACGGATCCATGCCGACAATCTTCTTGGCAATCTTGGTGTTCACGTTCTTGACAGCAGTCTGCGTGCCCTTGCCGCAGTAAGTCTTCTTGTCGCCGTCGCGGAGTTCGCAAGCTTCGCGTTCACCGGTGGAAGCGCCGCTCGGAACAGCAGCGTGACCAACGATACCGTTGTCAAGAGTTACATCGACCTCGAGAGACGGATTGCCACGGGAATCCAGAATCTGACGAGCCCAAACTTTAGCGATTTTAGCCATTTTGTTAACCTTCTGTTAGGGTGAAAAATATTTGTTGCGCGAAAATATAGAAAAAGTGATTAGTGGTTAGTGATTAGTGGTTAGGAAAATGCGGGAAAAAGAGTTTACAACCTTCTTAATAGAAACACGAGATATTTCCAACCTTCTTTTCCCAAACGCCGTTAATCTTTTTGTACAAGTAATCACGGCACTTATCAACGTATACGGTCATTTCCCAATTGACCATATCCATATAAATAGGTCCAAATTCATTCCCATATAAAAGGCACTCTCTACAAGGAGAGTAATGTGTTTCAATAGGCAGGAACGCTCTCTTGATTTTTCCTTCTTCACGATCCATTTCACCGGTTAAACTATTGCAACCCATAAACACGTCCAAGACATCGTAATCCTCTTTTGTCAAGAAAATTCGTTTAGCCTTGGTGCCCTTGGTATCGATACAAAGGTACTTCACTTCAGAAAAATCACAATCCTTGGCGCCATCAATCTTACCCAGTGCCGATGTATCATCCACACAAGGTTTTGTCGTGTAGAGAATATAACTATTTTCAACAAAGTAATCCTTCCTGCGGCCACCCGTGTACAGCGAAAACATGAAATCGCCAAGCGCTTTCAAGGTGTCGTTTTGGACGATGCCATTTTTACATAACTGTTGAGAACGCTGGTGGAGCCGGTCAAAGAACGGATTCCTCAATGTTTCAACAGAATCAAGCACCTTCGCGTAATCCACCCCTTTTTTCAGCATCCACTCGCCCGCCGCGGCGTACCTCTTAAAAATTTCATAAGCCTGCACCATCTTGATATAGGCGGAGTCTTTTTTCAAGCGGGCTTTGACTTTACCAATCCTTTCTTTATAGGCTTTCTCTTCGGCCGCATCCCAATAGGGGCCACAATCAGCATGGCTATACACACCGCCAAAGCAAAAGAACGTCAGCAGGAAAAAAACAATCTTCTTAGGAATAATCACAACGACTCCTTATTCAAACCAAATAACGTCAACTGATGATTCCGTTCTTTTCCAATTTCCATCAATTTTTTCAAACGTTACCTCCAGGCCGCGGTTATAAAGTATGGCCTTGTCCTTGTTGACTAAATCTAGGTAAACAACACCAATCCATCCCCCGTATGAATAACAATTATCGCGGTCATCGTACGCTGATTCAATAGGCAAGAATGCCTGCTTATATCGGACCTCTTTAGCGTTCCTTTTTTCAGTCCAACTGTTGCATCCCATAAACACATCCAATATTTCCCTATCTTCGTCTGTCAAGAAAATCCGCTTCGCCTTGGTGCCCTTAGTATCAACGCAAAAAGTGTCCACTTTGGTGGTGGTCACACAATGCGGCACTCCATACGTATCATACACACAAGGCTCCGTCGTGTAGTAGACAGGGCCATTTTCAACAAAGTAATCATCCTTATATCCATTCGTATATACAAATAACAAAAATTCGTTGAGCGATTTCAGTGTGTCGTTTTGAATGGTCTTGCCTTTGCAAATAGGCTCGGAACGTTGATGCAACCTATCGAAAAATGGGTTTCTTAGCGACTCAAGAGTGTCGAGGACCTTCGCATAATCCACGCCCTTTTTCAATGACGCTTCAGTTTGTACAGCATACTTCTTGAAAAAATTGTAAGCCTGGGTCAGTTTGATATAGGCAGAATCCTTCTTCAAACGATTTTTCACGACCTTCACCTTATCGAAATAGGCTTTCTTTTTAGCTTCTCTTTCCTTACGGCGCTCTTCCTGCCATTCTTTGTCACGCCGGATTTGTTCTTGGGCAATAGAATCTTCCCTTGCCTGGAGGGCTTTACACCTTTTTGGATTACTCCTCGCTTTACATAGATCAAGCGCCTCTTTCAGCGAAGATAAATGATTTCGCTCATACTTTTCATAGCCAACTCTTTTTGTTCCACAATAGTATGCCATGCCCGCCGTCTTCTGGGCAGCATCGTCAGCAACTTTGGCCAAGACATTTCCCGTAATTTTCGCAGGCAATAGGACGGCCTTCATTTGACTTTTTTCTTTCTGCTGTTCCGCATACTCCGACAAAGCGTCGTAATCCCAACCGGTAAATTTTCCATTTGAATCAAACACTAAATTGACCCCTTCTTCTACCGTCTTGCACCCATTCGGCGTGGATTTTTTTGTTTCGCACGAATAGCACGGCTTCCACTCATTTCTACGTTGCCAGGAATTGTCCACATTTACGTAACAAGTGCCTTGCATACTGAAAGAATTCGAAGAATAGCGCAAACTAGGCAAATTAGAACCGACGACCATATAAGTTTCACCCCGAATATCGAAACAACCCAAACTTGCGTCCGTTCCCTCGGGCAGGCCATCCAAACCCATTGTGTTTGAACTCACATAATAATCCGCCTTTTTATAAGAGGGACTAGCATAATAATAACAAGCAGCAACTCCCTCAGGGAGTGATGTATTTTCTCCTTCCTCTGCACATTTCCCGTGCGCCGAACATGAACATTCCGAATATACCTCACTCTCTTTCTTCAAAGAACGAGCCTTAGCAGAACTTGCAGCCGGATGTGCACATTCCCCATCGATGACGATATCCAGTTTTGTCTCGAAACCAGGTATACCATACGAAGGGCACACGCACGAAAGTGCGCTACTCCATTCTGCGCTGAGTTTTTTCCCGTAAAGATCCTTGACAAAGGACTTGTCAAGCAAGCGCTTTTTACCCCTAGAAATTATATCGTAAGTGTAATACTGGTAAGCCTCCAATTCGTTTTCCAATGGTGCGGGCACAGCCTTTTTCCGAGAGCGTTCTTCGTCCGTGCATATGTTACAGATATTGCTGTCAAGATCGGCATCGTACCCCTCTTTAAATACAATTTGCTCGTTCTTATATTCCACGACTAATTTGTTTTTCCAAATCAGTTTGCCGCAGGTGAGCGAATCAGGCCATTTCGTATTTTGTTCAGGAACAATTTTGCCCACAGGCCGAATTACCAAGTCATAGCTATTTCTATCCTTTACAAAATCCTGAACACAAAAATGGGCCACAGGAGGGTTCTCCGCAAAAAGGGAAACCGAAACAAGAATCAAGAATAAAATGCCAATTCGATTCATTTTAACAGATCCTTCATTTCAACACATTCACCACTAGAAATGAATCTTCCATAAGACCGCATTTCACCCACTTGCCTCAGTTCAAAGACATTAAATTTTTCCCTTTTTTGCAAATCCAGAGAATCGCACGGGCCCACAATACGGGCACTAAAACGTATATCGCGCTTTATAGTTTCAAAATTGCATTTCAAGGCATTTTTCGATACTAGGGGAATTATTTTCCCATACAAATTTTTTGCAGAAATGCCCTTGAGTGATGTAGACGGAATATACCGGGGTATGGGTATATAGATTTTTTTCGAAACCTTGCTAGTCACATGGCAGGTATCCTGTTCCAAGGCATGAACCAGTTCCCTTTTTCCTTTTTTCCCAAAATCCATTTCAAGTGATTTTTCCATGCGCATCAACCCCTCGCAATCCATCGTCGTTGCTTCACCATTTATATCAGCAAGCAAAGGCATTGGCACATTTTCAAAGGAATTCGTCAAATGGAGCTCTATACTTTTGTCACCAACCACACAATACTCTAAAGCAGGAATGGATTCGGTACATTCACCCACCAATTTTGCTCCATAACTATATTGCATCGGCGGGAACATCGGCTCCATATACATTCTGTCGCCGTGATTCCATTCCCCTATCCACACACCATCAAATATTTTTCCATAAAAATTTTTTAAAGATTCCCGCGCATTGAGCAAAACCCATTGATTTCTCACGCAAGAATCCGGCCCCCATACCACGCCCCCTTGCAGTTTCATTTTTTCAATCCATTCCAACTTCCTCCGGGGTTCAGAATTAGAGGAAGCACGGACCCATTTTGATGAGTTGCCGCAACCATGTTTTTCAAGGCGACCACTATGGCACTCAATGTCATGAGGGAAATCAAGTTTAGCTTTCGTTACCCATTCCGGTTTGCTGATAGCAGGATACGTCTCTGGATAATTCCATTCTTTTATCGGTTCGTTCAAATCCTTGATAAGCAAAGGGCGGTAAGTACTGTCAGTCAAAATTTCGGCGCAGTATTCCGCTACAGGCAACGGAGCGGCAAAAGCACTTAAAACAAACCCAAAAATGATAAAGCAAATACTACAAGGTCTCACGCGTTTGTTCCCTCTTTAAACCCCTTACCGATAAATATAGTCTATCCCTCGCTATATCGCCAAAACTTTATGTAATTTGTCCTATTTCTCCACCACGTGGCCGGAGAGCTCCCGGAAATCGTTCGTTTTGTACAAGGTAACGCCAGGGGAAACCAGGTGGTACACCGACTGCACGGCGAGCGCTTCCAGGTTGAACTCGAAGGAATCCAGGCGGATGCGGTAGCTGTCCGTAGAATTGTCGAACGAGACCATGTAAGGCGGGCGCGGAATCTTGCCCTGGTTCGCAAGCGACATCAGCTCGACTCCGACCCTGTCGTTCGACACCACCCACGCATCCACCGGCGGGATTCTCTTCACGAGCGACATTAAAATCTGCCTATAGCGAGCGTGCGCATGCGGTTCCAGCGAAAAGTCATAAGGGCTCGCATGCGATGCATCGGTCGCCTCGAACACCTCGAGCCCCACCTTCTTGAGCCCTTTCAAGCGGTCCCTCGACCACATGCTCATGTGATACGGAGACACAAAGGCAATTCTCGTCAAACCTTTTTTCTTCAAAAAACGCCCGACAGTGCGCCCCGGGAATTCACCAAAGGCGAGATTAAAAAAAGCAAATCGCTTCTCTTTTTTCAGCGCACGCGGGATATCGTACAGCGGGTGTTCCCACCACACCGCTACCGGGAAGCGCGTACACGCCAGCTCCGCAAAAAGGCGATTCACGTTGAACACCAGCATCGTCGAGACGACCGCGCCAAAACACCCGCGGCAATCTTCCATATCCACACGGTTGCCCCCCGCATCCAGGAACACGCAGCCATCTTCGAAATAGCCGAGCAGCTTGACCTTGAGATTGTTGCGGTGCGCCTCCGCATACACCTTCTGCATGAACGTGAGCTCGCGTTCGCCGAGGCAGCTGAAGTCCCCGCCCGGGTTACAGCGCATGATCAGCAGGATCTCCTTTAGTCTCGCCTCCGACATGCGCCGCGCATTCGCGAACCAGTAGCGCCCACGCCCCTTGCGCTCGAGCACGCCCTTGCCCCGCAGCGCCTCGAGCGTGCGTCGCAGCGTGCCCGCCGAAGTCTCGAAAGCCGAACACAGGGCCTTTATGGAAGGCAGCGGACTGTCCGCAGAAATCTTCCCCGATTTCCAGGCGTCCAGCAGCAGGCGCTCCAGACGCACACCCTCTCGCTCGTGGACCGCAACCGCGATTTCGGGCTTGCGGCCCCAAAAGTAGCCGTTGCCGTGCTCCGCAAAAATCTTCCCCTGGGCGACCAGGCTCTTGTACGCCCGGAAAACCGTGAACGTGGACGCCCCCGAAGACGCCGCCACCTCGCGCACCGAAGGGAGCCGGTCCCCATCCTTGAACCCCGACGCTTCAATCCACTTGCAAAAATCCTCGACAGTCATGGTGAGCCTCGAAAAAGAACAGTAGATACAGTTTGGAAGGAAATATAAGAAAGGAGGAGCCGTAAGATTTATTGTAGCGCTTTTGTAGCCTTTATTGTCGGGTTTATTGTCGGCTTTAATGTCGGGTTTACAAAATCCATAAAAAGATATATATTTGTAAACCAAGGGGATATTATGGCAAATCTTTCCATTTTCTCAGCTAGGCTCAAAAACGCCCGGGTCATGAAGGGGCTCTCTATGGACGAGCTTTGCTCGGCCATGGGGAACATCGTCTCGAAAATGGCCATTTCCAAGTACGAGAACGGCCAGCTCGCACCGAACAGCGGCGTCATCATCGCGCTGTCCAAAGCGCTGAGCCAACCCGTTGATTACTTCTTCAGGCCCTTCACTGTGCAAGTGGATTCCGTGCGCTTCCGCAAAAAGAGCTCGCTCCCGCAGAAAAAAGAGAACAGCCTCCGCGAAACCATCGCCGACCTGATGGAACGCTACATCAACATCGAAGAAATCTGCAGCGCTGCTGCCGCAAAACACCACATTCCCCAAATCAAGGCCAACTCCGCCGAAGAAGTCAAAATGGCCGCCGCAGACGTCCGCAAAGAATGGAAGCTCGGCCTAGCAGGCATCGTGAACGTAATCGACCTACTTGAAAACCACGGCGTAAAAGTCATCGAGATTGACGCTCCGGAATCCTTCGATGGCATGAGCAGTCTGGTCAACGAGAAATTCCACGTTGTCATCCTGAACAAGGCGTTCTCCGTCGAGCGGAAACGCTTTACTGCGCTTCACGAACTCGGGCACCTCGTACTTCGCTTCCCCAAGTCCATCGACAAAAAACAGGAAGAATCTTTCTGCCACCTGTTCGCAAGCGAAATGCTTGTCCCGGAACCCGAACTCAAGCGGATTCTCGGCAAGGCCCGCAAAGACATTTCGTACCAGGAACTGAGAGCCATCCAGCTCGGCTACGGAATCTCTTGCGACGCCATCATGTACAAGGCGAAGGAATGCGGCATCATCTCGGAACAGCGCTACCGCACCTTCTGCATCCAGAAAAACAAGGCGACGAAATTCAAGGCCCTTATCGAAACGTCGCTGTACCACTACGAAGAATCTACCCGGTTCGTGAGCCTGGTCTATAAGGCGCTGAGCAAGGAACTCATTACCATATCCAAGGCGGCAAGCCTGCTGCATCAGGACATTGAACAAGTCCGTAGGGATTTAGCGCTGGTATGATTGAAGAACGCATAGTCATCAGTGACGCGAACGTCATATTTGACCTACTTTCAGTCCAATTGCTGGAAGCGTTCTTTGCCCTACCCTGTGAAATTTGCACGACCGACTTCGTAATTAGCGAAATCGAAAAGCCGGAACAACAGAAGATTATTCAGAAGTTTATCAAGGCGAAAAAATTGGGTATCGCCTCGTTTGATTTTGATGAGTTTAACGAGATTTTGCATTTGCAATCTAACAGCAAAAACAATACATCCATTGCGGATTGCTCTGTTTGGTACTACGCCAAAAAGGTAGATGGACGCCTTTTGACGGGTGACGGCAAGCTTCGCTCCGCTGCAGAAAAAGATAATGTGAAAGTCTCCGGCATTCTTTACCTGTTCGACAATTTCGTTGAATATGGGTTGTTGTCAGCTTCGGAAGCAGCGGAGAACCTTGAAGCTCTGGTGACCTTGAATATGCGATTGCCCAAAGCTGAATGCGAAACGCGGATTGCGAAATGGAGAAGGGGATAACCAGCCCTAACGCAAAAATGGTATGTGCAAATTTTACACATACTAGATACAATATTATATATTCTATTGCATGATAACGTTTATAGTCATTCTCGGTATTATTGTCTTTTGCATGTGGCTGTTCCAGAACCAAATCGTGGGACACATCGGCGAGAAACACTCCACAAAAAGAATCCAGGTCATCACCAAGGGCATCGTCTTCAGAGATGTCTATGTGGAGGGGAGCTACGGCGTACAGCAAATCGACATCATCGCCGTAACAGAGAAAGGCGTTCTCGTCATAGAGAAAAAGACTCGCATCGGGCTCATCGTGGGGAACGCCTACGACAAACAGTGGCAAGTCATCTTGAATCGCGGCAAGAAGAGATTCACAATGACCAATCCCCATCACCAGAATTACGGGCATATACAGGCCCTGTGCGAAAAGTTCCCAACTCTCAAAGACAAGTTTATTGACCTGGTGATATTCGGAAACAATGCGAAACTCGCCGACAGAATCCCCGAAGGCACAATATGCGACAGGGATTTCAGGAGGTTCTACAAAAACTTGCCGACACGAATGAACGCCCAGGAAGTTGAAAACACCGCCCAAACCATCGCCACCCTCAACAAGGACAGGGCAAGGCTCAAAGCGATGCACAAGCAGAAAATCCAGCAGAAGAGGAAAGGCCAATGACTCAGAAACTCTGGAACATCTGCAAGAAGTGCGGCTGCGACAAGCCCGAAGACACCGAAAAACTTTGCGAGCAGTGCAAGGCCAAACGGCGGCAATTCTGGAGCGACCTCAAAAAAGTCGGCGGTGTAGCCGTGGGAGCACTCTTGGTGGTACTAGCTGGCGGGAAGATGCGGAAGAAATAACGAAAAAAATATTTCGCATTTTCAATACATTTTGTATCGATTTTAGAAATACTTTGCAAGGGTAGCTATGTTTTAAACAATTATTTTTACATTCTCAACAGGAGAATTCTTGATTTTCTCGTCATAATCATGCAAGAATACTCTAATGAAAGTGTTCCCCAATGAGGACACTAAATACGACTCTCCAAGACCAAGAATTCCATTTTTTGGTCTTGGTGCCGACTTATTCAATAAGCCCAAAGACGCGAATTTACTTCCTAAACCATCATCAATAATTCTATCATATTTTATTTCAACAATCTTCGGTATATCAAAAGAATATAGTTGTTGCAATACAAAAGCCAATCTTTCAAACTCAACAAATTCAATTTCTTTATTCAATAAGGCATTTACCAACATTCGCGTATATCGAGCCTTATCAATAGATTCTGCTTGAGTCAATGAATGTATAATTATGTCCTGAACAGATTCCCACTCTTGAATAGATTGGCTCTTAAATTTTCCCAATAGGTTCTCAGCAAAATCTCCACTTTCATAAAAAGCAGAAATTTTTTTCATCAGAAAATAATTTGAAATAGATTGAGCCCCTTTATAAACATCAACAAGAACCTTTATTGTCTTTACACCAGTAAGCACATCAAATGCCATAAAAAATCCCTTTACACTGTTGGCAACGGAACAGCGATTTTATAGAAATCCTTAAATCCAGGAATTTTGCGAATATGAGTTGTGTCGCTCAATATTCCATCTTTCTGGAAACCATTCTTTATTTCTTCCATTTTTGATTCATCCGGCTCTTCTTCCGAATCACCTGTTTCTCGCTTAAATCTTGTATTCGGGTCAGGATAAATAATTAGGCACTTCGGAAAATAATTCCCTTTCGCGCTTTCGGCTTCCGGATTCCAGCTAAGGGCCTTCAATATTTTTTCATCTCGTGCATATCTACTGATTTCTTGAATATCGTTAAGAATGCCTTGATTACCTTCACTATAACGAGGCTTGTATTTGGCATCAATGATTAGCTTTTCAACATCAGAAACCTTAATATAATCAACCTTGGTTTTTCGGTATCCCTTCACCTGGAATTTGATTTGGTCGCCATACGCCTTGCGGAGCAAACTCAGCACATACATTTCATAGAGGCGCGGCATATCAATGCAGAACGGACGCACTTCTTGCGTTTCCCCAGAGGCTTTGTCTATAGAATAGTCAAAGTGCCTGAGAATCAATTTTGCAACCTTAATTGCGGCCTCATAATGACGGAATATCTTGCCGGCATTGACCTTTGCGACTTGGGCAATTGTCACGTCTTCGGAAACATTCTCAAAAGCGGAGCCAAACATTGACAAGTGTGGAGTCAATTCTTGTAGATGACTTTTGAAACTCGGCAATTGATTTATGAAACGAACTGAGAAAGACAATGCCTTTTTGAGGATCCTGTTCTCCGGAATATCCTCCGTGAATTCCTGGAACCGGCAAAAAACACGGTCTTCGCGCTTGGCGAAAACATCTTTCGTCAGGTGCCTTTGCAGCAAGATTCGCCCACGGATTTTGGACTGCAAGTTTTCTTCCCGAACAACATAGCCCTTCTTGAGCCCCTTCGAAACAAGGTGCCTGAGCAGGGAGATGTAATGCAGAATAAGAAGTGGCGTGATTACATTATCCAAAGCATTCGTCTTAATTGCAGGCTTTTCAAAATCAATGTAATAGTAATTGGAAAAATATGCAGCCTCATTTTCGGAATTCAACTCCAGCGCCGTCATGAATAACTTGATATAATCAACTTCCACTTTGGGCTTTACGACAAAAGCACACTTGTCTTTTATGAACCAAGAGGCACCAATATAATAATGGGCTTTTAGGTTTTCTCCGTCTTTGACAATACCGAGGTATTTGACATCTTTAATAGATTTGATATTTGGAATACTTGACGGAATATTGGAAAAGCCACCCGATGACATCATCGCATCGAATTCAGCCTTTTCCGCACATTCGCAAAGGCCATCATGCTCTGTAAATGGAAATACTGACATTATGAATTGGGCGAATCAGATTCTTTCTTTTGCCATGCTTCTACAAATTTGGCATAGTCCTTCTTTACATCCGCAATTTCATTACCAGAATCATCCCTCAATGGAGACTTACTGATAATTCCGTCCTTATGATACTCCATCAGAAGCGGAAGAATTTCATATTGCCATTTCATTTTCAACGAATCTTTATCAGATGTCATAAAGTAGCTATGGCCAACCATCAAGTCTTCGATGTCCATGTCGTACTTAGATTTATTTAGGAAGCTTTTCACGGCATTGAACAGATTCCGAGCGTTTCCTTCGGGAACCTTATTTTCATCCGCTTCCAGAGTCACAAACGCAAACCTACGTCGCACAGCATAGTCAATAGAACCAACGCTACGGTCTGTTGTATTCATCGTACCGATGATATAAAGGTTCGACGGAACAGAGAAGGGTTCCTTAGAATACGGGAGCGTTACAGTAAGAGGATGGTCACCACCAACACGCTTGTCAGCTTCCAACAAAGAAATCAATTCGCCGAAAATCTTGGAAACGTTGCCGCGGTTGATTTCGTCAATGATGAGGACGTAGTTTCGTGGTTTTTCATTGCTAACGTTTTTCTTGCCGATTTTCTCTAAAATATAATTTGCAACCGCCCAATAGTATGACGAGTTACAACCACCAATGGCTTTTCTAATAGATTCATTAATATTTGTTATTGCTCCAATTTTCTCTTTAGAATCATAAACTTCACATAGCTTTAATAACCTGTCTTTTGAAACGCAATTGACATCAATATCACCATCACTTGTTTTCCATTTTATAGTCATTTGCGACGAGACGGACAACTCAGCAGAACTTCCGCCATTTTTCATTGACAGAGTCTTCACTTTGCCATCTATAATATCCTGAATCAAATCGTCAAACGCGGAGTCAAGTGTTTTGGCTTGTTTCACTTGTTGAGGATTTGTTGCGACCCTGCTCATTATCTTGAAAATACCATCCTCAATTTTATAATACATTTCACCTTCATCGGGCTTAATAGGCTTTATTCCCTCTACAAAATCCTCATAATCCATTGACTGATGGAATGTAACAAAACCAATTTGGGAATCAGGATTTGCAAAAGAACCATCCCGGTTCAACTTGATTATTTTCGCTTCATATGCTTCCATAATTCTCTTATGGAAAGACATTTCATCTTCATCTGTACCACGTATCGGCACATCACCTATTACAGACAGCGCAAGTTCTGCAGTCTTATATGTCTTGCCTGTACCCGGAGCACCTTGGAGAATGATGTTCTTTTTGTTTTCGAGCAACGTTTGCATTTCAGCATCTTCTTTATTAACCATAATCAATTGTCCTCCAAAGAATTCTATTATTTTGCTAGCTGCAGATGGTTTCAATTCTCTAATCGTCAAATAAACGTTGCCATCCTTATAAAAATCCATTGATTGTACATTGAAAGATTTCTTCGTAAAACCAAACCATTCTTCAACATCAACTCTTTGAGCCCAAGTGTGTTCAGAAAAGTCTTCATAAAAACATTCAGCATCATCAAAAAATACTAGTCCATCAAAAGATGTTGTAGAATTTTCTTGTCCAGATGATTTATTTTTTATCACCTCTTTATAAGACTTATGAACTACATTATCTGAAGTCTTTTGAGGGACTACGGCCCTGCCATATGCAAAAACATTATCTCCCGCCCGAAAGAATACTATATCATCTTTCTTTATTGAACCAATATTTTCCCAATTAGGAGTAACCTGTTTAGATTTTAGGCCTTCGACCTCGTATTCTTGCTGCATTTTGCATGAGCTATTTGATTTCGCCCATTTGATGAATTCCTTTCGTGCTTCGTCCGAACAATTCTCATAATTATGGTTAAAACACCAAAATCTAGTTTCGGAAGTCACCTCAACAACATCATCCTCTCTTGCGTTATAATCAACCATAAAGGCATCATATACCCTAAGTAAATCCAAATCCGACTCATAGTCATATTCTTCATCAATACTTGCAGGATCCTTAACAAGATTCAACACCTTGTCTTTTTTAGGCCTGTTGCCTCCAATGAATTTCAAATTATTTCGATAATCTGCAAAATAGCTATCATCGCTATTAAGAGGTCTTTTATACTTCAGTTCACCAGAATCAAAATAAAATTGCAAATCATATGTGCCAGCGACACAAGAAATCTCATCTTTACGGACAACAACTTTTCTGAATGTATTTGGATCAGAATAAGTTGACGGATCTTTCAGCATTTCTTCCGAGAAACTTGGCTCAATATCCAGTTTAAAAAAAGCCATACCCTTTGTTTGTCTATGACTTTTTACCGCCAGCTCCATGCTCAACTTAAAATATTTAATATGTGCAAGAAATGCCGTACAGTTTCCAATAGATGGCAAAACAACTTCAAATGGACGTACGCCATGTTCTTCATCATAGGGTAAAGCTTTCCATAGATGCGTGACGCCTTGGCAAAGCATGTAAACATAGTCTCCGTCCGAAAGACCGCTATATCCCGGCCAATTTTTTGGAGCCCGATAGTAATGCCCATCTATCTGTTCTTTATTCTTTGGCGCAATTTTCCCAAAATAAACATTCATGGTTATAACCTTCTGAACAAGCCTTTTTAACAAAAATAAATAAACATTGGCTTTTTAGGATGGCGTTTTTTGCGCAAAAATCCGCAAATTTCAACAAAATCCATATTAAAAGTGATTTTTTCACTTTCAAATTCGCCTTTTATCAAGAATTTTGTTAAATTATATAATATAAAAGAGAAATTTTCACAACTAAACGCGGACGGAAGATATGCTGATACGTTTTAATGTCAAGAATTTCCTCTCTTTCGATTCGGAAGATCGTGCAACCCACGATACTTCTAGCCAGGAATTTTCGATGATTCCTGGGAAAGTCCGTAGCAAAGAAGACCATATCCTCAAGACCGGCAAACAGAACCTCCTTAAGTTCGCCGCCATTTACGGCGCTAACGCGGCAGGGAAATCCAACCTGATTAAGGCGATGGCGTTCTTCAAAAATTGCACCTTAAACGGAACCGCCCTACCTCAAAACGCCAACCTGTATTGCAAGACCGATCCGAATAACAAAGACAAAACCAGCTATTTTGAAGCAGAATTCATCGTCAATGATGAAGTGTTTGCGTATGGTTTCGAAATTATTTTAAGTACCGGATTATTTGTTTCCGAATGGCTCTGCAAGCTCACCCCCTCTAAAGAAGAATATCTTTTCAAGAAGGAAGATGCCAAGCATGGCTACGAATTCGGCGGGCCACTCGCAAAAAACGAGATGCTCAAAGTTCTTGTCTCCAGTTTTTATGGAAGCAACGGACTCTTCTTGAATTTTATCAACCGCACCATGGCCGGTTTTTACAAGACTAACCCGCAAGCGGAAGTTTTACGGACCGCATTCAACTGGATAGCGAACAACCTAGATATCAACTACCCGGCCAACCCTCTTTCGACTTCTTCTTTCCTTGCAAACGAAGAGGCGCTTTGCCAAGCTTCGAAACTGCTGAAGGCATTCGGTACCGGAATCGAAGATGTCAAGTCTGTCCAAGTTCCCTTGGAAAAGGTCGCCCCGTTCTTTCCGCCACTCTGGCTTCAAAACGTAGCCAAGCAAATGGAAATGAGCAATACCCCCAAGAACGATATTTTCATCAGGGATAGAAACGAAATTTTCGTAGTGAAGATGGAACGCGGGAAAAAGGACAAGGCGTATTCCATCCAGTTCAAGCACAACTTCCAGAATGCAACCTTGTTCAAGATGGCCGAAGAATCCGACGGCACCGCGCGTCTTTTCGATCTCTTGGAAATATTGCTTTCCAAATCCAGCAAAACCTATGTTATCGATGAACTGGACCGTTGTCTGCATCCATGCCTTTCGTATCAGTTCGTGAAGGCGTTCTTTGAATATTCCAAGAACCGCAACGTCCAATTGATTGTAACCACCCATGAATCACGTCTGATGGACTTTGATTTGTTGCGTCGTGACGAAATCTGGTTTGTTGACAAGGACCAGAGCGGAGCAAGCAACATCTACTCGCTTGAAGAATACAACGAACGCTTTGACAAGAAAATAGACAAGGCGTATCTCGAAGGCCGTTATGGCGGCGTGCCGCTGTTTACCTCGATTTTTCCGATTGAGGAGGCTTGATGAGAGAGTCCAGAACCTTCGGAAAAAGAAAAAGGGAAGAACTTCCTCAGCGGGAAGTCAACATCAAGTATATCCTTTTGACAGAAGGGACAGAGACGGAGCCTCAATATTTTGAAGCCGTAGAAGAAAACAAGAAGCAACTGGGCATTCCTCCCATTATCAAGATTCTCCCCCTGATGCGGAGTTATGGGGAAAATGGGTGGAGTAATCCGAAAAAGATTCTTGACAGGCTACTGTTGAACCTTGAGGAATCAACATCAAACAAAATCTCGTATAGCACCTTGCTAAACGCTATGATCGACTGCCTGTATTATAGCGAATACCTGAGCAAGCACAAGGAACTGATTCCCGAAATCAGCAACTTGCTAGATAGGATTTATCGCAATGTCCTAAAAGTTACTCCAGATGATTTCGTCGAAGACAAAGAAGCGACCGTAACGAAGGTGACGGAATTTCTCGCCAAGGAAAAGCCGCGAATTTGCGAACTCATCATCAAGAATATTGGCGAAGCCCTAAACGAGCAGTCCATCCCGTACGCTCCAGACATAGACAAAATTTGCTTGGTTGTCGACCGCGATCCCATGAGCTTTACCAGTTCTCAATTCGATTATGTAAAGAACACCTGCGCAACAAACAATGTTCAATTCTACATCAGCAATCCCGGATTTGAACTGTGGCTCTTGATGCACAGCAGCAATTTCGCTACGATGAAAGATGACCTAGCGGCAAAATTTTCAACTATGACCCCGCCGGAATTCTTGGACCACATCGAAAGCCTTTTGAAACAGGAATTTGATGGCTACAATAAATCCAAACTTAAAACACAACCGTTTATGCAGGCTATTGACACGGCTATCGCAAACGAAAAGGCGTTCACAGAAAATGTTGACGCATTGAAAAATGATATGGGGTCGAATATTGGGCTGTTAATTCAGGAGATGAGAAGATAAAACATTCAAATGATACTGCTCCATCTTCACTCCGATAAATGACAATCTCATCAATATGCGATTATAGTCACCTTAAACGATTTTAAACCATTCCTGCTTACCATCTTTCTTGATTTCGATAATCTTCTTGTCCTTGAGCTTCGCAAGGAACTTGCCCTGACTATTTAGAGCCTTGCCCTTATAAGAGAAATCCTTGGCAATGCTATGGAGTTTGGTTCCAAAGAGACTTGAAAAAATCCATTGATCCTTTTCAAAGGATTCCAAAACGCTGACCATCTTCTGACCATCTGTTTTCGAGAAGCCCTGACTGCAAATGAACTGAAGGAGTTTGTCTTCGTTCTTGGGCTGCTTTTCGTCAAAATAATCTTCTATGGAAAGAATCTTGTCCGAACAACTTGTAAACACGGGTTTTTCCGCATCTTCCTTACGAGTCACAAGCCAAACCTTCTTGCCGTACTTGTGCAATTTGTCCATAACCACAGTAAAATCGGTATCCGAGGTTATGAAAACGTAATGACTCACATCGGGCGATTTCTGATACAGGCATTCAAAGGCTTCCAAAGAAAGAATCAAGTCGGCTCGATTCTTCCTATTGGCAACATGAACCGCCTCGCGGATTTCGAAATTCAAGTCACCAAGCTGCTTACGGAATTTTGCGATGGCTTCCGTATTCCCGCACGCCATCTTAATCGCGAAAATAGGTGAAACACCATCCTGCTCAAAGTCATCCGCCGAATTCGCCTCCAGCATGATGGACTCCATCAGCTTACTCAAATTAAGCTTGGAATCAATATTTTCGAGATCAAAATATACTGCAATAGGATAAACAGATTTCATTTGGGGCTCCTTAGTTGATTACTCAAGCATTGATTATTGGGACGTGGAAAGAAATTTAATGTTTGGTCACCTTCTTTTTAAACTATTTAGATGTTTGATAATGTCTTCTTTGAATTTTTGCATAATATATCTTTTTTGGGGATTTAAAGGTATTCCTAAAATTAATCTTTCCACATCAACACCTTTAAACATTCTCTTTAGTCCCACTTTATTAGCTCCGGTAAAATTTTGATAACGGGAGATTAGATCATTTAATTCTATAGATTGCATATTATACAAAACATCTAAATTAAACACTTTTTTTGAATTGTTGATTTGTTTACCAAGTGAAGTTCGTAAATTATCAATTTTTATATAAACACCTGGCATACGCACCAATTCAGATATAGTGATTATATCTCTATCCCATCTTCGACTTTTTAGGCGAAACATCCCATGTTTACCAAATTCATTTTCATACGGATAAACAACTCTATCATCTTGTGATGATTTTAAATGATTGCAAACAGAACAAGACGGAATCAAATTAAAGAAACATGCCGACAAATATGGATATTTTTGTTTAGGAAAATAGTGATCTAACTCAGGACGCACCATCCCACTTTGATTATCTACAGTAAATATATATTGTCTATTACAATAAGGGCAAACATCTATCTTCAATGATTCGCATAACTCGTAAGCATCCCAAGATTTTTTTTGATCTATGAAATTATCATACCCAAACGCTTTCATAACTTTCTCGTGAAATTTATTTTGCTTTTGCTTGGCGCTTTTATGAGGATCATTCCTGAAAATTTGAAGACTTTCGCATGCAATTTTCTTTGCTTGCACTTTTTTAATTACATCTTCTAATTCACGTTTTGATCCTTTGATAATATTCTCTAAAACAGATTCGTCCCATCCGAATATTTTTTTTATGAATGCACCATATGTATCTTTTGGTTTCTTTGAAAATGTTTTTGTTAGGTGATTTTTAAACCAAAGCCAATGCTTTTCTTTTAATCTATCAAGTAGAGTATCTTCAACTTCAATTTTATACATTTTCGACCTCAACTTCTTCAATTAATGAGCGGATGATTGGGTCTCCTATTTTTTTGATAAGTTTTTCATCATCATCATCTACGCTTTCTCCGCGTCTTTTTTTATTCACAATGTCTATAATTTTCTTTTCCGCATATTTGCCAATGGTTCCTTTTAAGAAAAAACCTCCTCCCAATAAGTCAAACATATTTGCCCCAAATATGTTTGCACTTAAGTTGTCAATTTTATAATCAACAATTTCTGTTGATTCCATTGGATTATTCTCTTTATGATTCATAAAAACAACGTATTCATTCATTAATTCAGATATCATAAATGGAGAATGCGTTGAAATAAATAATTGAATATTTAGGCGCTCTGACTGATCCATCAATAAATTCTTATTGTTATCAACATTGTTTTTAAGCATGTCTTCCAAATAGTTCATTCCATCAATAAAATAGCTAAGCCATTCTTGTTGCCATCTTGGATGTAAGAATAAATCAGCTTCATCTATAAACAAGGTTATTTCATTACTTCTACTTTCCCTACTTGAACTTTTAAATGCATAGTAAAGTCTATAGTAAAACTTTAAGAAACTGTGCTCTCCAGAACTTAATGGTCGATTAAATCTAAAATCTAGAAACGGAGTCAATTTAAAAATGTTCTCATACAATTTTTTTATTTCTTTTAGGCATTCTTTATCTTTTTCATAATTAAACCATAATTTTTCATCGACTGTTATATTATTGTCTGTATAACAGAATATGATTTTTTCAACAAGTTCTTTTAGTTCTAAAAAGCGATTCTCCACATGTTTAAGAATCGCCTCACCATCTCCAGGAATATCTGTCAAAACAATCCACTCTAAAGCATTATCCCAAAGATCTATAAACGCATCTTTTGTTGAAAATTTGTCATCTGAAACATAAGCCTTAAACGTTCTGCAAAAACTTAACAATGCAGAAAAACGAACTTTATCATCAAAACTTAAATGGTTGTAGTAAGTTTTCCAATTTCTTTTTTCCGATTTTACATATTCCTGTTTTTCCTGATTTTTTTTAGATTCGGCCGGCAAAGGTTCATCTAAAGATTTTACAGGAAATTCATCCACATCAGTTTCGTCATTATGCTTTTCGTCATATCTACGAGCAGACCATTCAACAAGTGCGTTGTCCACATTTATTTCCAACGGAGAAACGAGAATGGTGTCGGGAAGCCTGTATTTTCCAGAAAAATACTCTGCGCCATCAAGAACAAAATCAACAAACCGAATCTGTTCCATTGCGTAAAAATGAGATAACGGATTTGTTTTATTATATAAATCGTAGTAAGATGAAGAATGATTGTTCAAATGTTCGTTATCAGACCAAAATAGTCCATTTGATTGTAAATTCATTGAACCATCATAATTCAAAGATACTTGCTCATGATCATAAAAAGCAGATGCATACCAAATAGCCCATTTGGCCTTATAGTCATTTGCATTTGATGGTCTAATGCTTATTTCATTAGTAACGCAATCATCCTCAGACGATCTTACAATTATTTTTGCAGAAACATTGGGTATGGATGATTTATAGAAAAAATTATCGCCATTTTTGTAAATTAGAATGTAATCGCAACCTATGTCCGCAGAATCGTTTCCCGCAGTAATTAGTTGATACAATTTTCGCATTACAGTTGTTTTGCCAACACCATTCTCACCAACAAATGCTTTCAAATCAACTAGTTTGTCTCCTAAATAATTTTTAGGAACATTTTCGTTTTTGCTAATTAAAATTTCAACACCATTATCGTCAGTTCTCTTTGAGTTAACGTTATATCTAGATGATAGAGGAAAACACAATTCAGAAATGATATATTTTTTTTCTCTTTCCCAAGAATCAATTTGATTACATTTGTCAACCCAAAAGCATATATATTCGTTCATATAGTTCCTTTTTCTTAAAATGTTTTTATTGTCAAGCAATTTCCCTTAAAATGAAGTAATGATTTTTATTAAACAGGGAATTTTCTTAAAAGACTATTATAGACATTTTGTAGAGATGCGTCCATTAAAGTTGGATTCAACAATCTTAATTTTTTGCCATACTGTTGTTTGCATGACTGAAAATTTTTCAAGCAATGCGCAACATAGTTGTCACAACCAGGCATCTCAAGCATATATTTAATTTCAATCGGCGAAAAATTTTTTATCATTTTATCATAATATGGCTCGGCTACATTTGAGACACCGTACTGATTTCCAATCGCACAGTTCGTCACAACCTCAACAAACTCTTTTTTTGTTGAATTAGGAATTTCCGCTTGTTTGCTAACATTATACAAATGCTCTGCAAATACCGGCTCATTATAAAAATTATTCATGGCATAATGAACACTTTCCAACTGCGCGCATGCTTTAGAAATTATCGTATGCCGAACAGCGGTACTTAAACAATCAAACATCCCTATTTTAATAAAAAAATCTTCCGAAGCCTTTCTTTTGTCATTTGTGTTTTTATAAGAATATTCTTCATGTCGATTTATCATTTCACTTATAGATTTTTCCGACAAATCATCTTTCAATTTTTCAGCTAACATTATCGCATTAGCTCTAGCTACCCCACTTTTATCAGGATCACAATAAATACCAAATAGCATCAACATCAAGGCGTTTCTTTGCTGCGACGAAGTATTTTTTATTTTGTTGACCCAGAAATCAACTTGTTCATTTGAGAAAGCATCTTGATTTAAGGAATCAATGAAAGCTTTTAAATCAACCCCCTTTGGCAAAGAGTTTATTGAAAGAGAATACTTTATGCACCGGTTTATATAACTCAGCAATTCGTATTGATCTATTTCACCCATTGAAGGATGGGCGGCAGAAAAATTATTTCTTATATCTCTACATTGGCTTAAAAAATAAAACCCTTCATCGTTAATCAGTTCCAATTCATGGGTTAAATCAAGCAGTTGAGCATCAGACATTTCATCAATATCTTGTTCAGAATACGTTTTTTGTTTTAATTCTTTAACTACGTTCAAACCAAATGCAACCACTCTGCGCCTTAATTCTATTACGGTTTGATTCCAGATATAATTTACAGCACTATCAAATAATCCTACACTAATAGCAACACACATTTTTGCTATTTTTTCACTTCTAAGAGAAGGTTGTATTTTTGCAAGCATACTTGGTAATTGGTTTCCAACATTGCCTATATCGTCAGCCGAAGGTAAAATATCCCGCGGGACATCCATTACTTTTAGAAGGTTGGTTAAAAATTCATTAGAATTTTTTATTGTATCTGGTAAATTCGTTGACATTTCCATAAAATTATTCTCCAATTTTTTACACAAAAATGGGTAGCTGACACATAAATATTATACCACCACCTGTCCGTTCATGAGGAGCGGGAGAGGTTTGTCGTGGAGGGCGGTGTTTTTTTGGGTGTTGCCACACGGATTTGGAATTGCTAACGCAATTCTATGGGAATATAATTGCATTAATTGACCTCCACTTGTCCGTTCATTAGGAGTGGCAAGAGTTTATCACGTAGTTTTGTGAGGCGAGAGATTTCTTTGTTGTTCTTTTCGATTCGCTTGAGATGCGGTTCAACAAAGGAAATAAACTTTTTCATCAACGGTTCAGATGGCATCAAAACTTGTAGTTTCTTGATTGAGCGAACATTAAAGCTCATAAAGAACGAGCCTTGATCCAGATTGTTTAAAATCTGTTCCTGCATGTAAAGACTCTTAAAGAAACATCTAAGATACCAAGGATTGATTTTTTCAGGGCGAACTGCAGTGATGTTTCTGCCAATAGCACACAATACGCCTTCTGGCACCATTCCCATGTCTCCGGCACGACCAGCATTCGTAAACAAGAAATCATTTTCCCTAACACAAATGCGACTCGTCCACTCTGCAAAATCCTTCTTTGAAATGTAGTATTTGTCTGATAAATCGATATAGCCTTCTTTAGTAATATTTTCAAGAGCTAGCAAATAGGAGTTTTCATCTTCATAGCAAAAATCAGGCTTTTTACTGTGCAGACAATCAACAATCTGACAAAGTTCATTTATATCTACAACTTCCCACCCTACAGGGATTTCACGTTTGAGGGTTTCGTTGTAGGTCATGGGGCCGCCGGTGGTTTTGTAGGGGCGGCCGTTTTTGTCGGGGAAGTCGAATTGAACAAACCAGTAGTCGTATAGGCGTTTTGCCATTGCTTCGAGTTTTTGGTTCATCTTTTTGTTCAGGGCAATTTTGTCGTCTAATGCGGAAAGAACGGAAGCGATTTTCTTTTGCTCCGGCAAAGGTGGAACAATAATATCCGTATTTCGAATATCATCGTTATATAACCGAAGAATAGTGCTTCCAACAGATGTTGTCCAACGAATATTTTTATAGCAATAGAACAAATATTCATTTAAAACTTTACTTTCATCATTTTCTATCCAAACGATATTTGAGTCTTGGAAATAAGCATCTTTTCCATCAAATACAACCGCTCTCCCAATTGTTCCTGCAGCTGATATTAAAATATCTCCTTTCTTAGGATAGGAATAAGCATTTTTGTATTCTTCAAATTTTTCTTTAGTAATAAAAACATCCGCTTGTGCACCAAAGGTGCCAATTTTAAAGAAAGGAACCCCACCAACAGAATTCGTTTCTTCTTTCAGAATCCGCTTACACATACGGATTTCACCAATTTCACCTAATTTATATCGTTTCAATTCCATATTCATGTTCGTCAAGACTCTTTTTATTACCACACAGATTCAAAATTGCTAACGCAATTTCTTGTTTCAACAACATTATTCAATTTTACATTCATCAATTCCATAAGCTTTTTTCTCAAACCTTCACTTAGATTGCTTCGTCGCTATCACTCCTCGCAATGACATGCCCATATTACCTTCTTTTCGCTCGAATTTCCAAATATGCTTTTTCTTCAAGTTCCTCTTTATCACCTGCAAGCATAGCAAAGTGCGATTCATTAGCAATTCTTTTAGCGTCCAACCTATCTTGAGCATCCTGACGGATTTCTTGTTTATGCCTTAACTCTGCTTGACGCTCCCGCTCTATGCATCTTTGTTCTGCCAAGCGTTCTTTTTCATCTCTTTTCTGTTCAGTATCTTCATCATGTTGACGTTGCTTCTTGAAGATGATAACAGGAACAATGACAGATGCGACGACTGCCAAAAGTGAGAACAAGCCAGAATTTTGATTTATCCAATCCAACACTTTTTTTATTCCTTTCCTAGATTCATCGACTTCGTACCTTGTGGTACTCCGTTCAGGATAACGCAGACCTAATTGAATTTCAAGTTACTCAACTGTTTTTGTATTTCCTTTTCGAGTTTGTGGCTTTCGGCGAACATGGCGGCGAGTTCTTCGGTATCGGCTTTCATCTGGGCGTTGAATTCGTCGGCAGTAATGTCCACATAATCTATCTTGATGTCGAAATACTGGCCGGCGCTCAGGCTGTAGCCTTTTTCCTTGACTTCGCTGTAGGTCACGACTACGCTGAAGTCTTCGACGGCTTTGGCCTTGCGGAAAGTGGTCACGATTTTCTCGATTTCGTCGTCTTCGAGGCGGACTTTCTTGAGGCCGTTCGCGTCCTTGTATTCCTTGCCGAGCTTACTTGCGTCAACGAGGGTGACTTTGTCCTTGTCGGTCTTTTTCTTGCTCTTGTCAAAGAAGAGCACGCTCACGTTGGTGCCGGTGTTCGCGAATACGTTGCTCGGCATGCTCACTACGCCATAGACGATGTATTCGTCAACGATGCGTTCGAGGATTTTGTGCTCGATGCCGGATTTCGCGGTGATGAACCCGGTGGGGATGACGATGGCGCCCTTGCCGCCCGCCTTGATGCTGTTCACAACGTGCTGGATAAAGCAGGTGTAGATGGCCATGCTCTCCTTTTTCTTATTCGGGACTTTCGGCACGCCTGCCCAAAAACGGGCATTCCATTTCTTTTCGATGTCGTCGCGGGTGTCGCTGAAGTCCATCTTGAAGGGCGGATTGCTTACAACGTAATCGAACTGCTTGAGGCTCTTGCCGTCGTCGCTCTTGTGGTAGGGTTCCAGGAGGGTGTCGCCCTGCACGGCGTGATCGAGGCTAGATACGAGTCCGTTCAAGAGCAGGTTCAGCTTGAGCATCTTGTTACTGCGCTGCGAGATGTCTTGCGCAAAGATGGTGCAGCGGTCTTCGCCAATCTGGTGGCTGAGCGCCATGAGCAAGGTGCCGGTGCCTGCGCTGGGGTCGTAGCATTCTACGTTGTGCAGGTCGGCGTTGTCGCCCACCAAGAGGCGGGCCATGATTTTTGCGATGGCCTTGGGGGTGTAATATTCGGCGTACTTGCCGCCGCCTGCGGTGTTGTAGTCCTTGAGCAGGTATTCAAAGATGTCCGAGAAAAAGTCGTAGTGTTCGGCAAAGGCGTCTTCAAAGCTGAAGTTCACGAGTTTATCGACAAGGGCGCGGGCGAAGTTTGCACGCTGGGCGTCGTCGGTCACGAAGATGGTGAGCTTTTCGAAGATGGGGATTTTCGTTTCTTGCGCGGTCTTGGTGTAGAATACGTCCAGGTTGTCCTTTGCGATGGCGACCATGGTCTCGTCAAAGATGACGTCGAAATCGCCCTTGGCCTGCTTGTTCCAGAGGTTTGCAATCAGGTAGTCGGGCTTGAACACCGGGACTTCGGGCGGCAAGAAGAGGCTCACCTTTTCGCGGTCGGCCTTGGAGAGTTTCGCATATTCCTCTTCCCACTTGTCGGATTTCTTGAGGGCCTTCAGGCAAGGGTCATTGATTTTCTTGAGTTCGTAGCCGAACTTGTCGGCCATAAACTTGTACAGAAACACCTGAGTGATAATCTTGTATTCGTTGCCGTCATTGCCCATGCCGTACGTTTGGCAAGTGGCCTTGAGAGAGTCGATAAGGGCAATGGTCTTGTCTTTTATACTCATCTTTAATTCCTAAAATCTAGTATAGACATCATTTCGGGGAGTTTTAGTGAACTTTTTTGGGGAACTTTCGGGGAACTTTCGGGGAACTTTTGGGGAACTCACGTACATATCAAGCCCCTTTAATTTCCATAATAGGCGTTATACTGGTTTATGTACTGCTTAGCAATGCGCTGCTGGATAAACAGGTAATCGGGCATTTCGGGCTTGATTTGCGGGAAGTGCGCAAGTCCGTCTGCAATTTCTTTCATCACAGTCTTGCCGAAGTAGGCGTCCTGCTTCAGGATGTCGTTGCGATCGAAAACCTTCGCGTCAATTGTTCCCTTGATAGTCAAGAGAGCCTGCACGATTTCTTCGTCGAACTTCGAGATAATTGGCGCTTGGTGCTTGGGTTCACGAGCCTTGTTCTCTTCGCGAATACGCTTATGAACGTAGGCAAATTTCGTGTCGCCGTTGTACTTGCGCAAAAGGGCGTCGTTCGCCTTGCGGAGTTCCTCGAGGCGTTTGAGGATGTCGTTCATCGCCTGGTTCTGTTCGTTATAAACGGCAAGGTTTTCCGGGGTAAAGCCTCGCTTGTCAAAAATGCGCTTGAATTCCTGTTCCAATGCAACAAATTCGGAATCTTCGTGGTCAAAGTTATCCAAGAATCCGCGGAGAGCGCGCTTATATTTCTCTTGAAGTTCCGTGCCATTGTCAATGATTTTCAGTTCTTCAGTGCCGATGCAGCTAAAGTTGAACTCGATGTTCATCATGGCTTCGTTCACGGCAAACTGCGTCGCTTCGCTATTGGTCCATGCCTCCTTCTGGTTAATCATCGCAATGCGGTGGTTCACTTCCGAAAGCATGAGCGGCAACTTTTCGATGTTCAGCTTTTCAAAGTCCTTTTTAAGGGCATCGTCACCGAAAGTACGCACAAGGTTCATGGCATCTTTCGCGAGTTCCAAAGCCTTGCGCAATTCAATTAAAACTTTTTTGTCTTCGAGGCTAGAAATCTCGGTAGAGAAAACTTCCGCATTGTCGGTCGTGTAACTGAACAGAGCCTGACGAGCCACCTTCATGTGGTTGATAAGGGCATCCTTGTCTTCCATGACCTGGCTGTACATATCGGGCAAGTTATCGTCCGGGTCAGTATCGGCATCATTATAGCGGTTCAGTTCCTGCAAATACGCGGCATTGGTCTCGTCGAAATTCTTCTTGATGTCGGCAAAGTCAATCAAGAATCCGCGTTTCATATTCTTGTACGGGCGATTCACGCGTGTAATTGCCTGCAACAAATTATGATCTTCGATTTTTCGACCGAAATACAAACGCTTAAGACGCGGTGCATCAAAGCCCGTCAGCAACATGTTGTAAACAATCAGAATATCAATCGTGTAGTTCTTCTTGAAATCGTTGATAATCTGCTTGCGGGTTTCCTTGTCGTCACTATCGAAAAGAATCAGGCCCGCTTTCAAGTTGATTTTTTGGATGCGGTTTTCATTGAGTTCGTCCTGAATCTCATTGAAGAACTTGTACAAGTTTCGTGCCTGCTCCGAAGATTCAGCAATAATCATGCCGCCAAGGTCGTTGTCGCCCTGCATGGCACGGAACTTCGCCAAATCGTTGATGATGTAGCGGAGCAACGCCTTAACGTATGTGGGGTGCCGAATAATCATGTCCTTCGAGACAGAACCCTTCTCCACCAGTTTCTGCACGCTTTCGTAAGCATCGTTCAGTTTTTTGCGGTAACTTGTTTCGATATCTTCGCGGATAATCTTTAACGTATAGCCGTCTTGAATGGAACGGTCGTAATAATACGTGTGGAAGTAATCGCCAAAGACCTTGCAACTCGCCTTTTCACTCCCGATGAGCGGTGTGCCGGTAAGCGCAATCTTGATGGAGTTCTTGTCGGCATTGAAGAGGTTCGAAAGGAAACATCCGCCCGGTTTGTAGCCGCGATGCGCTTCGTCCATAATGAACACGCGCTGCAAATTCGTGGCGTAATTCGGGAGTTCCACCTTCTCGGTATCGTTTTCAAATTTTTGGATGTTCACCACGGTAATTTCATCGACACCGGCGTTGCCCTGCAAGGCCTGCTGCGTGCGGAACTGCTCCATGAGTTCCGTGCGGGAATTTGCCGTTGTCACCTTGAGGCCACGATTGCTCAATTCTTCGGTCGCCTGCTCCAGCAAATCCAGGCGGTTCACAATAAAGTAGAATTTCGCAACCTTGTTCTGCTTGGCGTAATAGTCCTTGAGGACTTTGCTCAAATGGAAAGAAAGCGCCGTCTTGCCCGAACCCTGCGTATGCCACACAATGCCGGATGTCGCACCCGCAGCGAGTTTTTCACGGATAATCATGGCCGCAAAAAATTGCTGGTAACGCATGATGTGCTTTTCGTGGCGGCTCTCGATTTGACCGTCTTTCTCCTTTTCAACATGCAGATAAGCAATGCCGTACTTGAGCAAAAAGAGCAACCGCTCCGGGCTCACCATAGAAGTAAGCACGCGGTTCGTGGGCGTATTGATGTCTAAATTCGTCTTGTATTCCGGATTCTCTTTCAAGACCGGAACATTGAAATCCATCAGGACCCTCTTTTCGAGATCCGCAGGAATCGGCAAATAAGGATAATTCGCATGGAACGGCGCAATTGCCGCACGCTTAGGGTTCTCTTCCCTAAAGCAGTTGAAACGCGCTTCGTTTTTCGCAGCCGTGCAATAGAACACGCCTTCAATCGGGACAACGCCGCCCTTGGCATCGTACTCCATGTTGTTGGAGAAAATCATCAACTGCGTGATGTTGATAAAACGGCGGAACTTTTTCTTCGGAAAGCGCTCGTCGTTCATCCGCTTGCTTTCGGCCACCATGCCGCCTACGTTATTCGGCTTCTTGACCTCGATAAACACGAGCGGGAGCCCGTTGATGAACAGCGTAATGTCGGGGCGGAAACTTTCATCGCCATTCTTGCAAGCGAATTCCGCCGTGCAATGGTACGTGTTGTTTTCCGGATGTTCGAAATCAATCAAGCGAAGCGGAGAATAGCTGGTCAGACGCTTGTAGAACTGCTGGCCCAAATCGTCGTCATCCAGTTCCTTTTGAATGTCCGAAAGCACGCTCTGTGCAGAAACAGTCGCAGCCGGATTCAGCTTCTTGAACTGCTCCGCAAAAATATCTACAAGGATGTTCGTATCTGGATCGTAGGGAATCGCCGGCGTTGCGCCTAGTGCGCCGGACTCCGAAATTTTTCCCAAATACGTATAGCCGATGCGAGCCAAATGCTGAATCGCAGTCAGTTGAACGCGCGTCGCTTCCGTAAAAAGACCTGGCATAAAAACAATATCTGTGTATATAAAACGCTCTTCGTGAATATAAGTTTTTATGCTGTCAGTAAAGTGACACAGCGAAAAAAATGTTCCATATATAAAAAAAGAACCCCGCTGGGTGCGCATTGTTAAGAGGCGTGCAAGGTTTTCTCGTTCACAATATACATTTTTTCAAGAAAAGATAAAACACGCTCTTGACAAGTAGTGCACAAAAGTGTAGTTTTAGATAGAACCTTTAACAAAAATATTCTGCGTCCCGTCTGTTAAGCCCCATTCGCATGTACGCAGGAAGGAGTACAGAATGTACTGCACTGCCAATGGAGTCGTCACCGATGCCCAAGCCGCCGAGATTGATTCCCTAAACAAAGAAATCTGGAAAAACTTCTGGAGTATCCCCCGCGAAAAACGAACCAAAGCAGACTGGGAAAAGCTGCTCGATATCCAAATATTGGTGAAAAAGGATAGAAAATGACCTATCCCCGATTTTACCCACCCATTTTGTACTAATCAAATCTATTTTTGATATTTTTTATATCATTTTTGCGTTTGGCATTGACTTTTTCAGCTGATTAAGCTATTTTAGGGGTATGAAGAACTCAACGGTCATATTGAAGAGAATCCTCCTTGAAAACTTCAAAAACGTCAAAAGGGGCGAAATTTCTCTGGTTCGCAAGGACGAAAACGGGGCCTGCATTGCCGGTATTTACGGGCAGAACGGTTCCGGTAAAACGGCGATTATCGAAGCCCTGGTCTTGCTGAGGCATTGCCTTATGGGATACCCCATGCCCCAAGACATCGCCAACTATTTCATATCTTGCATCAATGTCGATAGCGAGTCTGCCCGTCTTGAATTCGAGTTCGCCATCGAAGATAACAATAACGAAACCAGCTACAAAGTAGTCTATAGCTTCACACTAAAGAAAGCCGAAAGCGAACACCTCACCAGGTTAGTCATTTGCAACGAGAAGATTTCTTATTCGAGCAAAAGCAAGGATTCTGCAACCAAGTTTGTCGATTACATAGACACCGACAGCGAAGCCCCTTTTGTCCCCAAAGCGAAATACGACGCGCTCATGGGCAAAGACAAAAACAAAAAGACCGCCCTGCTCGTCGCAAAAAAAATGGCCGAAGCAAATACCGCCTCCTTTATATTCTCAAAAGAAATGAACGATGCCATTTTGCCCGGAGAAACTAATTCTATTCTAGTACGATTGGCGTGGTATGGCGCACGTGAACTTTTTGTAATCAGGACGGCTTCTACGGGGCGCATTAACTTAAACGACATGCCGCTCCATATCTCTCTGGACCACGGCGAAAACCATACGTCCGTAAGTCTGCTGCTCGCATTAAGAAAATCAACACCTGTTTCTTCGATTGTTTTGGAGATTCTGAAAAAAACAATCAACAGCATAAACATCGTTCTGCCGCAAATTATTCCCAATCTCAAGGTCGGCCTGAAGATTCTCGGCAAGGAGCTTATGCCCGACGGTACGCTGGGCTATATCGTGCAATTGACATCTTGCAAGGAAGGCCATGAATTCCCGCTCGTGATGGAATCCGACGGCATCAAGAAAATCATATCCATACTCTCCCTGCTTATCGATGTCTATAACAACCGTTCCATCACGGTCGCCATAGACGAGCTCGATTCCGGCATCTTCGAATACCTACTGGGCGAAATTCTCCGAGTGATTTCCGAAAAGGGCAAGGGACAGCTGCTGTTCACGTCGCACAACCTGCGCCCCCTCGAGACGCTGGACAAAAACTTCATCGTGTTCACGACCACAAATCCGATGAACCGGTATATCCGCTTCAGCGGCGTGAAGACGACCAACAACCTACGCGACTTCTATTATCGCAACATCATCCTGGGCGAACAGAGCGAACCCGTTTACGAATCGACCAACAATTCCGAAATCGCCCTGGCCTTCAAACTTGCCGAATTCCAACGACAAGGACAAAGAGATTGATGCCGTAAATTTCGCCCTGCATTACAGGGAAAACATTCCCGAGTTCATCAATTTCATTTCAAAGTCCGACTTCGCATACAAACCGAAACCTGAATTATCGCTGACGGATAATCACAAGGAATCATGGAAAGAAATTCAGGCGGGTTGCAACTCTCTAGAAAGACGCACAAACTTCGGGTTAGTGTTTACGTGAAATTACCAAATTCATTATAAATGAAACCGGAGGCAAATGAAATCGCTCTCCGGGATTACACTGAGTTTAAACTCTTTTTATAGTTATATTTTGACAATTTCTACCGCAAAACGGTTGCTTCTTATTATAGAATAATATAAACTGGGTTTGTAAGGAAGATTTTGAGTTGCTTTTATTATCGCTGTCTGTGCGACATCTGAACATCGCGCTCCAAATATGACTCCAGTAAGCTTTCCTGGGAAAGGGTAAAGTTTATTGCCATGTTGTTGAATACATCTCCATTCATTTTCATAAGACCATTCATTGGATTTATAACACAGCAAGTTGTCAATAAGATCGTCTTGAACAGCATCAAATGGTTTAAGATCAATTAGAGATGGATAATAATCTCCGTATACAACAGGTCTTGTCAATGATGGACTCTTTAAAACATTTAACTCATTGTGATCCTCAAAAGTATCGAATTCAAGACAATATCCATTGTGAAAACCCGCGTAATGAGCCCACATCAACAAATTGTTATTTGCTGGCGTCAAACTTAAAATGCCTAAATCAGCCATTTGCTGCTCTAATGTATTTTTATATGCGCTTAACTGATTTTTTAGAGTTGGGTAACCGTTTTGTTTTAATAGTTGCTCGATATGATTTATTATTTGTTGGTTGTTCATTCCTTGATTTTTACATGAATAAATGACGCTCGCAAATATTTTAGCGTTACTTGCATTCATACCGAGGGCATTCAGATATAAAGCTGGCTCTTCAAAATACTGCGAATCAATATTTATTTTCAATTGGCAATCAAAAGGATCGTTGAGTGCGGCTGGTTTAGAGAACCAAATCATTCCTTTTGATAGAGCATCTAATCCATTGTCAACTATTTTACCCTTACTATCTTTCAGTAACTCCCCTTTAGTATCAAGTAGTTGCTTGTCGTCAAGAATGGGTTTGTATTTGTAAAGTTTTTTCGGAATGATTGTCATAAGTATCCTTGTTTTAATTTGCATCCAAAAGTACAAATAAAATAACATATTATTATAGATGTTGATTATTATTTTTTTGATATTTTTGTCACTATATAATAATATCGTTAAAACAAGAATTTATAGGAACACGCCCAAACTCTTTTCCAAAATTGGTTCGTTGATTTTAAAACATTTGGAGGAAGGATGTCGGAGGACTGGAAATACGGAATAGGCCGTTCTCATGTACCGGTTGAACAGTAGCGCCTTGAAGCCTTCAGGCACGCTGTCGTCTTCCCGGAATTCCCTCACGTAGCACCTATATTCGTCGATTACGCCCCTTTCATCACCCACGGCAGAGTAACACTCCTCGTAGAACCAGAGCATCGCCTTGTTCTGGTCCACGCCCTCGAAGGGATTCTCCCTTTCGCCCTTGAAGTACCTGAAGAATTCGAACATACGGCTAGTCCCTTACGATAGGCTTGATGGTTTTCAGTTCAGCACCGGCCTCGGCTATCGTGCAGCCAATCCAGAACTGGTCATCGCGCGGTCTGTAAGAAACGATAAGCATCGTTAAGAATATACATCAAAAAGGGGACATCTTATGTCATTTCTTTGGATTTTTACAAAATTTATCAAATTATTTCTTTGTATTTTTGCAAAAAAGTTATATATTTATCTTTGGAATTTTACAAAAGGCGGCCAAAATGTACTTTAGCAGGCTGATTGACAGATATTTAAAGGAATGGGCCAATTCTCCCAGGCATAAACCGCTTTTATTGCGGGGGGCCCGCCAGGTGGGCAAGTCCAGCGCAGTCCGCCACTTAGGCGAAAATTTCGAACACATGGTCGAAATCAATTTTGAAAAGCATCCTGAATTCAAGGCAGTCTTTACGACCAATTTGGATGTATCCCGCATTGTTTCTGAACTTTCCGCTATTACGGGGACTCCGATTGTTGCAGGGAAAACTCTCCTATTCTTGGACGAAATTCAAGGATGTGTGGATGCTATTATGTCCCTGCGCTTTTTCAAGGAAGACATGCCCGATTTACACGTCGTGGCGGCGGGGTCGCTGTTGGAATTTGCGCTTAACGACATACCGACATTCGGCGTGGGGCGGATCCATTCCATGTTCATGCATCCGATGACTTTTGATGAGTTTCTCGAAGCAAATGGGCAAATAGCCCTGTTAAAACTCAGAAACCAATCGTCCCCGCAAAAGCCCTTGCCGCAAACCGTTCACGATAAACTGGTGGAGTACTTCAGAACATACATGTTAGTAGGCGGAATGCCCGAATCTGTGGTAAGATGGGTTCAAAGCCATGATTACCTGGAATGTCAGGCTATCCAAGACGACATTTTAGTCACGTACGAAGATGATTTTGCGAAATACAAAAAGAAGGTCGATCCGACCTTGTTAAGAAAAACATTTCGGAGTATCGCATCCCAGATTACGCATAAATTTACTTATTCGAAGGTCGGGGAATATAGGACTGAAAAAGTTCAGGAAGCCCTGCATTTGTTGACTCTTGCTGGACTCGCCATCCCTGTTACACGGTCGAGCGCCAACGGCCTTCCCTTGGGGAGTGAGGCTGACTCGGGAACACAAAAGGTACTTTTGTTGGATCCTGGCTTACAGCTTAGACTCCAAAATTTGAATTTGGGCGATATTTCCGAGATTATTTCGCAGATATTAACTGCGAGCGGAGCCGATTTGGTCAATAAGGGCGCTTTAGCCGAAATGGTTGCAGGGCTGGAAATCCTCAGATATAAGACGCCAAACATTCGTCATGAAATTTTCTACTGGAGCCGAACTCAAAGAAATAGCCTAGCGGAGGTGGATTATCTAGATGCTCGCAATGCACGTGTGACTCCTATAGAAGTGAAGGCGGGAACACAAGGCGGAATGAAAAGCCTTTGGATTATGATGCGGGAAAAGAAGCTGACGAGCGCCTATCGCTGTTCCCTTGAAAACTTTGGCGAATTCGATTATGTCGATTCTCTTGACAATAACGCCATCCGCCATGTTGAAATATGTCCGCTATATGCGCTTTCGCAAATGTAATTACCCTAGTTGCCCGGGGAGCACGAGCTTTTCCTTCGGCGGGAATTCCGCGTCGTACTTCTCGAATGCCTCGGGGTTGCGCATGGCGACAAAGTACGGTTCGGGGTCGCGGTAGCTGCCGGTGATTCCGTCGAGGAATCCTTCCTGCAGTTCCTTGCAGAGGAAGTAGGGCGCGTCGCTTTCGGGGTCGTCGGCGTAGCGGATTCCTCTGGTGCTCGCGACCACGAAGCCGCTCTTGCCGTAGAACGCGATGTTCCCGCAAATCAGGAGGCAGCCCGCACCCATCTCGGCGGCAATGCGCATGGAATGGTCGAGCAATGTTTTCCCGTATCCCTTGCGCTTATAGTCGGGGCGGATGCTGATGGGCCCGAAGGTCATCATGCGGATTTTGCGTCCGTCGTCGGCGTCGATGTGCGACCACGCGTACATCACGTGCCCGATGATTTCGCCGTCCACTTCCAGCACGAGCGAGAGTTCCGGCACAAAGTCGGGCTCGCTCCTGTAGCAGTGCAGCACGTAATGCTCGGTGCATCCGGGACGGTACACGTTCCAGAAGGCTTCGCGGGTAAGGTTTTCGACGGTCTTAAAGTCGCCTTGGAAGACGGCCCAAGGAATGTCTCCCAAGGCCCTAGACAATGAACCAAGATTTGCTAAACAGCATCCAGTCTCCGTAAGTTGGTACTAGTGGGAATATAGAATTTTTTCGGCTAAATTTTTATATATTGCTCCTAGCACCAGAAAAGGTGGTATTGTGGATCGTTTCCGCGCAATGCGGGACGATCCATTTTTTTTGCAAAAGGGGGCAAAATGAAGAAAGATGTTGTGGCCAGTGTTGTCAATAAGAACGAGATAGTCGTTTACCAGCCGGAGGGTGGAGAATTCCACATCGCAGTTCGTGTTGAAAATGAGAGTGTTTGGCTTTCGCAGGCGCAAATGGCGGAGCTTTTTCATGCGACAAAACAAAATATTAGCCTGCATATATCAAGAATTTTCAAAGAAGGCGAATTAGACCCCAAAGTGGTTGTCAAGGAATACTTGACAACCACTCAACATGGCGCAATTGCTGAAAAAAAGCAAGTCCACGCCGTAAAAAATTACAACCTTGATGTCATTATTTCTGTAGGTTACCGCATAAAATCAATCCAGGGAACCCGTTTCCGCCAATGGGCAAACCTAAGCAAAATGTCGACCTTCGCCTTACCGCCGTCGAGCAGAGGGTGGATTTTTTCGTCAACACAGCCCACTCTGCCCAAAATCAGAGAATCGAGCAATTGTCTAATGACGTACAAAAAGTCATGGCAAATTTCATCGACCCATCGACTTTCAAGCACTTTCTGATTCTGAACGGGCAACGGCTGGAGGCCGATGTCGCCTACACACAGATTTACGGCATGGCGAAGAAGTCTGTGCTGATTGTAGATATTTTTTCAAAAGCCGAGAGCAGCGGCTATGCTTGCATAGACATTGCCGAGGCTCAGAAAAAAGCATGGCGTAGCCATGCCACTACCTGGATGTAAAGACTCTCGACTTGTTGTGGTGCGTGGCGAAGGGTGTCTCTATCAAGATTTTCAGCGAACAGCACGGTCGTTCCCGCCTGACCGGGAACATGCTGGCAGACTTCAGGGCCGCCCGCCCGGATGTGAAGTTTGACGATGTTCGTGCCACAGGGAACATATTCCACGACAGATACATCTACCTGGATTTCGGGACCGTCAGCGAGAAACTTTTCCACTGCGGGGCATCATCCAAAGATGCCGGCAACAAGATCACAACCATCATGCAGGTGGAAGATATCGCAGGGTATCGCCCATTGTTCGAGAAGTTGCTGCAGAACGAGAAATAAAAAGATCCCCGCCTTCGCGGGGATGACAAGAGGAAGGCGGGGATGACAAGTTAGGGTTGCGCGGGCAGCACTAAACCCCCAAAAGCCATCGTGGAATATCCAAAATTTTTATTCCCTCATATTGGTAAGCTTCATGATTTGTCCTTGCCAGCAATATCTTAGGGTAAGCGTCGTTAATACGCAGCAACGGGTCAGTTTCCCGTTTAAAAGTACTATCGCTAAAGATATCGTCGGACACCTGGATATACAATTTCTCGTCGTGTTTTATAGCCACGAAATCAATTTCTTTCTTGAACAGCACACCAACATAGAGCTGATAGCCTCGCCGTAACAATTCCATGGCGATCATATTTTCGTACATGTGTCCATAATCCATGTTTCGCGTTCCGAGTCTTGCGTAGCGGAATGAATGATCACTCAAGTAATACTTGTCTTCCGTAGCCAAATATCTTTTTCCGCGAATGTCAAATCTTCTAATCTTATAGAATGCGAACGCCTTGCATAGGTAATCTATATAAGAGCCGATGGTTTTATGGTTCGTTGCATCCCCTGCTGCAGTTATTGCCTTTGCGATGTTTCGAGTAGATGTAATATTGCCAACATTGTCCATCAGGAAATCTATCAGTTTTTCAAGAAAGACCTTGTTTCGAATCTTGTATTTTTTCACGATGTCGCGAATAACAAGCGTGCTAAAGACATCCTCGTTCACGTAACGGAATTTTTCATTTTCCGTTTTATACAGGAACGAACCCGCCATACCGCCTTCTTTCAGGTATGCATCAAAAGATGCTTCCGGGTTCTTGGGCTTATAGTATTTCACGTACTCTGCAAAAGAAAACGGGAACACCTGGATTTCAAATGTTCTTCCAGTAAAAAGTGTAGCCAAATCGCTACTAAGCAAAAAAGCGTTCGACCCAGTCACATATATATCGTATTTTTCCGTAGCATGCAGACTATTCAAAGCCTTCTCAAACGATTCACAAAGCTGCACTTCGTCGATGAAGAGATAATTATTTTTCTTAGGCTTATATGACTGTTCTACAAATTCTTCTAGGGCTGAGTAATTCAACAGTTTTTCATACTTTGTCAGGTTGTAATTAATCTTAATTACATTTGCCTTCTTGTCGTTTTTTTCGACCCATCCCGCAAAGGAGTCCAATAATTTAGATTTTCCCGAACGACGAATTCCTGTTATCACCTTGATATCAGGAGTACCCTTGACCCTTTTTAAAGTGTCAAGATATTCGGTTCTTTCTATCAGTTTCATCCTTCGGCCCTCACAAATTCTATTTCCCAAGAATTAAAATATATAAAAATTGGGAAATAAATTAAATCCATCTAGCACAAATATATAATAACGACAAGCAAGATTCTTCGCTCAGGATGACTCAATCGCAATTTCCCCAGTTGCCCGGGAAGCACGAATTGCTAGGGAAAACACACCTTTTTCTCAAGAAAAGAAAATACACCCTATTGACAGGCAGTGCACAAAAGCGTAGTTTTAGGCATGTTTTTTACAACCTTTTTTGCGAGTATCGAAGGAGTATCTCATGAACAAATTATTATGGTCATCGTCTCTTGCTTTGGCGACAGCTGCATTCCTTACGGCCTGCGGTGACGAAACGACCAACGTCACCGAAACCACTGGCCCGACTTCGGTCACCAAGTTCAAAGACCTGGGCGAGTGTACTGCTGACAATTCCGGCGACATGGTCTACGTGAAGGACCAAGCATCCATATACTTCTGCGCCGACAGTGTGTGGAAGGAAATGAGCGCCTCGGCCGCAAACGGCTCCGACGGAAAAGATGGTTCCGACGGTAAGAACGGGTCGGACGGCAAGAACGGTAATGACGGCAAGGATGGCAAAAACGGAAACGATGGTGAAAATGGGAAAGACGGCAAGGATGGAAAAGACGGCAAGTCCGCTTATGAACTGTCTGGTTCCAAGCTCTCGCTGGAAGATTGGCTTAAGTCGCTGAATGGCGATAACGGTGAAAGCTGCACCGCCGTTGAAAATGCAAAAGAAAACGGCTACGATATCGTATGCGGGGACAAGGTCAAGGGTACTTTGAAGAATGGTACAAGCGGCACAAGCTGCGAGATTGTAAGCGACAAGGACGGTATTGTCACCTTGAAATGCGGTGACGTGGAGACCGAGCTCTACAAGGCCATATGCGGAGCAACACCGTATGACCCGGCGAAGAAATTCTGCTTTGATATGGAACTGTACGACTTGTGCGACGGCGAGGCTTATACTCCGGGCAAAGACCTCTGCGAAAGTGGAAAGTTGCAGAAATTCTGCTATTTCAAGGAGGACTCTCCAATCCGCTATGACGTACAAACTCACTTCTGTTATGGTGAGAAGGTGTATGAACTTTGCGGCGGCGAGGATTACGACCCCACGAAGTATGATTGCGTTGATAATCAGAAACAGAAAAAAAAGACCTGCAAAGGAATACAATACAACACGGAAAACGAATTCTGCGCAATGAGGGGATCGATCGAAATTGGCATTTATAAAATGGTAACTATCGGCCCTGATGATAAAGCGCAGACCTGGATGGCGCAAAACTTGGATTACGAGGTTACTGGCAGCAGCTGCTATAACGAAGACTGCTCCCAGTACGGCCGCTATTACACCTGGAACGCTGCCATAAACAATAGCACGCCCGATGTTAACGGAAACATTCAGGGAGTTTGCCCCGACGGATGGCACTTGCCTACAAAAGCCGAGTGGGAACAGCTAATTCAGAATGTGGAAGAAAATAAGAAACATATAGCGGGTATAGTGCTCAAGGATTCTGTTGTTTGGATAGATTACGACGATAAAGGAACCAATGCGACTGGTTTCACTGCGCTTCCTGCTGGCTACATGCTATCTGATACCGATCGTAGCAACGATAAAGAAAATGCATTTTTCTGGAGCGCCACTGAATCCGAGAAAGAAGGAGATGCGTACTATATGGTCTTATCCTACAACTACGCCGGTGCGGTTGTGTCCAATAATAATACTGATCATAATATTAGCAAAACCAGCAGATTGTCAATTCGTTGCTTGAAGGACTAGCAGTAAGGCGACCGCTGCATTAAAAATCTCGCCCGAGGTCAACAAATGACTTCGGGTGTTTTTTTATCCCCGCCTAGCTTTTCAATCAAACACTAGATACACTTTGGTAAAATCATACAAAACAGCTGTTAACGGAGGACTCCGGCCGACTTATTTTTTATTGTACAAAGCGGACCCTTCCGCACACCATCAAAATTGAGGACCTTATGTTCAAGAATCTCCTTTTCACGCTGGGAATCCTGCCTATGACTACTTTAGCTTTCCAGATCGGCGCCTGGGTCGGCGGGCCCGGGCAATACCCGCAGCCCACACAGCAGAACGTGCAGGCATTCCAGGATTTGCAGGGCACGCACCTCGACCTCATCAGCTATTTTGCGCTCTTCGACATCAACGACTGGGACGCAACCGCGCAGTATGCGAATGTTGCGAAGAACAACGGCTCCACGTTGGTCGTCACATGGATGGCGAACGGCTATAAAGCGCAGGAACTGGTGGACGGCAAGGCCGACACCTACATCCGTGACTATGCAAAAGGCGTGAAGGGCTTCGGCGACGAGATCTGGCTCAGGCCGCTCCACGAAGCGAACGGTGACTGGTACGACTGGGGGGTAGGGAAATCCGGTGCCGGTAACACCGACGCGAATGTCGCCGAGGCCTTCCGCCACATCGTGAAAATCTTCAAGGAGGAAGGCGTCACGAACGTCAAGTGGGTATGGACCACCAACGCATCGAACCAGGGCAGCGGAACCACGCTCACGGGCAACTACCCCGGCGACGAATACGTCGATTACATCTCCATCGACGGCTACAACTGGGGCACGTGCCAAAGCTGGTCTAGCTGGCAGTCGTTCTCGCAGGTGTTCAAGAAGGCCTACGACGCACTTGCCAACATAAACAAGCCCCTCTTTATCGCCGAAATCTCGAGTTCCGAGAAGGGCGGCAACAAGGCCGAATGGATTACCGACATGTTCGAGCACTTCGCCACAGACTTCTCGCGCGTGTTCGCGGTGATGTGGTTCAGCCAGAGCAAGGAAGACAACGAGGCAGACTGGGCGCTCAACACGTCGCAGGCCGCCGTGGACGCCTGGAAGGCGGGCATCGCCAAGATGCAGAGCGCACAGCCGTCATCTTCCAGCAGCGCAGGCGATGTCAATCCAGCTACATCGAGCTCATCGGGCGAAGGCCAGACAACCGGAATCGGGACAGTCCGCCAGCCAAGCCAAGGCTCGCTCGCCTACCGCGACGGCAAGCTCTACGTGCGCACCGCCAGGCCCATCAGCGCAAGCGTCGTACAGTTCGACTACCAGGGCCGCGTCCTGTGGCAGAGCGCCGTGCGGCAGTTCTTCCCCGGCGAACACTCGGTCGACACGCCGGAAGCAGGCACACGCAGCATTTATAAACTGAACGTGCTTCCGTAAAAAAATACCCTTCTTCACACCAACAGAGGCCGCAATCACCAAGGTTGCGGCCTTCTTCTATTTGAAAAAGAAAAATGCCCGGCCAAAAAGCCGGGCAAATCGTTTCAAATGATTTCAGCGAGCCTTACTTCATTGGCACCATTCTGCCGTAGTAGGCGCCGCGGGCCCTGTTCGAGCTGTTGACCTTGCAGCCCTTCAGGTTGTAGTCGCGCTGCATCTTGTACCCGTAATCGCTCATGTACATCTGGCGAATCGCATCTGTGGAGTCCTTCGATTCGTACGGCAGCGGCGTGGTGACGGACGTGGAGTCGCCAGGCGTCGGCGTGACAGCCGTAGAGTCACCGGGTATCGGCGTGGTGGCCGTGGAATCGCCAGGTGTCGGCGTAGTGGTCGTAGAGTCACCGGGCGTCGGCGTGGGAGCGGCAGCGGCCGTGAAGGTCACCTTGTAAAGCTGGCAGTCTTCGAACCAATCGATGACATCGCCTTCCTTGAATTCGGTGTCGCCAATCTTGGCGGCTTCCATCGTCTTTTCCTTCACGTCCTTCGGCTTCGGCTTCCAAATCTTGAAGGTGCCGGACAGGTGGAGCATGGCGAGGTAGTGGACCAGGCCATCGTAGTAGCGGTACTGACCGGTCATGAACGGTTCGTCCCAGGCCATCTGCAGGTTCTTCTTGATAATTTCATCGTAACCGCTCACGTCCTTGAGGGCCAGGGCGGCCACGGCATTTGCGCCCTTTTCACCCTGCGTGTATTCTTCAGAACCACCCGTGCCGTCCCAGTTGAAGCGGGCATGCTCATACTTGTCCTTCTCGAAGAAGTCGATAATACGCTTTGCCATTTCAACTTCGCGAGCAGAGTCGGCACCGAACAGGTAGAAGTCCATGCCGAAGTTCATCGCGGAGCGCATGGCGTCGTACATGTACTTGGTCGAATTCTGGTTGTACGAATAAGACTGCGGCTGGCCATCGAAGGTGCTGTAGTCGGCGAACAAACCGGAGTTCTTGTTGGAAGACACATAAAGGTGATTGCGTGCGGCGGACACAGCCTTTTTCCACTTGTCGGTATCCTTTTCAGCCCAGCGGGAGAACAATTCCAGGTAAGCCGGCAAGTCGTAAGACGGGTCGGAGAAATCGTTACCGCTGCCAAGCGGCTGGAACACGATAATGTAGTTGCCCTGGTTGAAGAGCTTGTGGCTCGGGTTGTTCCACATCTTGTCCATGATATAATGGGCGTCCTTTCTGTACTGATCATCGTCCCAGCGGTTTGCCGCAAACAGGAGGGACATCATGAAGTACATTTCGCCGTCCGGCGCGCAGTTGTCATCGCCACCGGTGCCACTGTCGTTACGTTGCCACGCAAAGTAGCCGTCCCAGTCGCCGCCCTTGTGCCACATGTGGTTCTTGGCCCATTTCCAGAGCTTGTCGAATTCTTCCTTGTGGTTCGTCTGCACGGCAATCATCATGCCGTAGGACATGCCTTCGGAACGGACGTCGTTGTTGTTGATGTCCTTGATGTAGCCTTCGTTACCCTTGTCGTAAAAGACCTTGGAATTTTCATCACCCTTGAAGTAGTGATTCCAAAGAGCATCCATCTTTTTCTGGATTTCTTCTTCGGTCTTGCCCAAGTATTTCTTGAAGGCGCTGGTGTAATCGCCCGTATAGTAGGCGCCGCTGTAGTTCTTGTCTTTGTCGCAGTCCGGGCCGTAGTAGGCGCCGTTCTCGTCGAAGAACTTGGTGGGTACGGACGCATTCGCCGCGGTGGTTTCTTGAGCCATGGCCGAAGCCATGAATATGCCAAGGCACAATGCGGCCTTGATAGTGTTTTTTGAACTCCTCATGGTACTCCTTTTTTTTTACATACCATACAAAAGATAATTGCCAAACAGCCAAAAGCGGGGGAACGAGCCCTTTTTTGCGTTGTAGAGCTTTTAAACGCTTTTTTTTGCGAAAAAACGGCAATTTTTAGGAAAATTCGGGCAATTTGGGGGATTTTTGAGGACTCAGCCCCAGCTAAGCCATATTGTCATGAACTTGTCGTAGACTTCGTAAACGCCTTGATTGTTCGTAACAACCTGCTTTTCAAGCAAAGTAGCCAAAGCTTTTTGGACACTGCTTGCCGAAAGGCTGTACTTTTTCAGGAACGCACGCCCCGTAATTTGCGAAACACGCCCTTCTTTGCCAATGGCAACAAGAAGCGTCTTTTGCGGCGGGGTCAGGAGAAAAAGCATGTTCTTGTATATCTCCGAGTTTTCCTCGACGATGTCTTCCACCACACTTTCCAGTTGAGTCAATTCAAACGAACAGCCCTTGTCTGTAATGGAATAGGCGTAGTTCATAACTTTCTGGATATACCACGTGACGCCATTAAAACGGCCATACGTCTCGTGTATTGCATCTTCGGCAATGTTGCGTCCGTTAGCTTCGAAATGGTGCTTTACGAAAGCGGAATATTTGTCTTCGGGAATCACATCCAAATTCATGATGGACACGCTCTGGTAAAAAGGGCGCGCAGCCGACATAAAGATTTCACCCATCATGCTCCGCTCCGAACCGGCAAATACAAAATTTGCATTATGGCAATTCTGGATATAGGTGCGCAGCGTTGCCTCGACATTCTTCTCGGGATAGCACGAAATAGACTGGAATTCATCTATGGCAATCAGGCATGGTTTACCGGCATTTTCGATGTACGAAAAAATTTCTTCCAAAGTAATCGCCGGGGCCTGGACATCTCCCAGTTCCACATTCCACGAGGGCAACCCCTGCACATCGAACGTAATCCCCGTCCGTAGCGACTTTACCGTATCGATAAATGATTCTATCGCCTTTTTCCCGCGAGGTTTCAAGGCATTCACGATCTGGCGTCCCATCTCGTAAACAAAATCACTAAGATTTTTTGTCGCGTAGATGTCAATTACAAACGTGTTGTACCTGCGGGCAATTTTTTGTTGCGCAAAACAATGCCGGACAAGCCCCGTCTTTCCCATACGGCGCGAAGAAATCAATGCCACATTGTTCCCGTTAGTCAACAAACGGGTGAGCTTCTTGGTTTCTTCTTCACGGTCGCAAAAGTAATCCGCACTGATATAACCGGAAGTCAAGAAAGGGTTTATTACGGCATAATCCATGGCAATACCTCGTCTATGCCGTAAATATATATAATTTTTATCCAAAAAGGATTATCCATTTTGGATTATCCTAAAAGGATAATGAAGATTGCCACGCATCTGCGATGCTCGCAATGACAAATGCGATAGTTTATTCAATGTTGCGATGACAATACAAGAAAAGGCTCGCTGTTTTCAGCGAGCCCTTCTCTAGGATAATCCGTGCTAATGCAAGAATTAGAAACGGAAGTGAGCGAAAGCCTTGTTGGCTTCGGCCATCTTGTGCGTGTCGTTCTTCTTGCGGACAGCGTTGCCTTCACCGTTCTTGGCGGCAACGAGTTCGGCAGCAAGGCGGTCGGCCATGTTGGCTTCGTTGCGGTTACGGGCGGCATCGAGGAGCCAGCGGAGAGCGAGAGCCTTGGCGCGGTCCGGGGCAACTTCCATAGGAACCTGGTAGTTGGCACCACCGACGCGGCGGGACTTGACTTCGACGCGAGGCTTGATGTTTTCGAGGCAGATTTCGAACTTTTCGAGAGCAGTTTCCTTGCCTTCGACCTTCTTGTCGAGCAAGTCAAGAGCAGTGTAGACGATCTGTTCGGCGATGGTCTTCTTGCCCTGCTTGAGCACGACACCGACGAGTTCGGTGACGAGGGTGGAATGGAAACGCGGATCCGGGAGGATGGAGCGATGGAGAGCCTTTCTTCTTCTAGACATAGATTACTTCCTTTCCTTACTTCTTGGCCGGAGCGGCACCTTTCTTCTTGACACCGTACTTGGAGCGGCCGTTCTGGCGGCCGTTGACAGCCTGGGTATCCAGGGTGCCACGGATGATGTGGTAACGAACACCCGGAACGTCCTTCACACGACCACCGCGGATGAGCACGATGGAGTGTTCCTGGAGGTTGTGGCCTTCGCCGGGGATGTAAGCCGTGACTTCCATCTTGTTGGAAAGGCGCACACGAGCAATCTTACGAAGAGCGGAGTTCGGCTTCTTCGGGGTGCTGGTGTAAACACGGGTGCAAACGCCGCGCTTCTGCGGGCAGGACTTCAAGGCCACGGAAGCGGTCTTGTTGCTGATCTGTTCACGTCCGTTACGGACGAGCTGTTGAATAGTTGGCACTGTTAATCTCCTAGATTTTGGAGTGCAAATATAGTTTTTTTTCCAAAGTTTTCAAGTACAAAGCCTTAGTTCTCCGAATCTTCCTCGTCAGAAGAGCCGATTTCGTTATCAATCATCTGGATAATGCTATCGGAACTTTCGGGGCCTTCAGCCTGCACTCGCATTAAACGGGCGCGTTCTTCCGCTTCCGCGTCGGCGTCCTTCACCTCGACATTTCTCAAATGACGGGCACCAGTACCGCACGGAATCAGACGACCCATGATTACGTTTTCCTTGAGGCCCAAGAGCGGGTCCACGCGGCCTTCGATGGAGGCGCGGGTCAGGATCTTGGTGGTCTCCTGGAACGAACAGGCAGAAATGAAGCTGTCCGTAGCGAGAGAAGCCTTTGTAATGCCAAGGAGCATCGGGGAATACGTTGCCGGGGTCTTGCCTTCGGCGATCAAGCGATCGTTTTCGGCACGGAGACGTACCTTGGAGATTTCTTCGTCCGGAAGCAGGTCGGAATCACCCGGGTCTGCAACACGAACCTTGCGCATCATCTGGCGGACGATACATTCGATGTGCTTATCTGCGATAGCCACACCTTGCAGGCGGTACACCGCCTGGATTTCGTTCACCAAGTGACGCTGCACGTCCTCGGGGCCAAGGACCTCGAGAATGTCATGAGGATCGACAGAGCCTTCGCTGATCTTCTGACCGGCGCGGACGCGGTCGCCCTCGTTGACGGCGAGATGGACGCCATGCGGAACCAGCACTTTCGCGGCTTCTCCATCTTGCGGGGTAATAATGACTTCTTGATGCCCGCGGACTTCGGGCCCGTAGGACACGAGACCATCGATCGGGGCAATGAAAGCCTTGTTCTTCGGAGTACGGGCTTCGAAGAGTTCTGCAACTCGCGGAAGACCACCGGTAATATCGCGGGTCTTACCGGCAGCACGCGGCAACTTGGCGACAGTCTGACCGACGGAGACGGTCGCGCCGTCCATAATCGTGAGGATGGCGCCGTCCGGGAGCATGTAAACGCCCACCGGCTTGCCGTTCGAATCCATGACGTTGATCGAGGGACGGCGCTTGCCGCGCTTGTCGCTGATAACGGTCCAGGTTTCGACATCGGTGACTTCGTCCTTCTCGATACGGACGGAGACGTCCTTCACGAGGTCGACGAACTTGACGCGGCCAGCCACGTTGCTGATGATCGGGCTGTTATACGGATCCCATTCGAACATGACCTGGTCCTTCTTGACCTGGTCGTTGTTCGCGACAAACAGGATAGAACCATACGGGATCTGGTAACGGCCCTTGTTGATTCCAGTGGAATCGAAAATGACGAGTTCGCCCATACGGGAGACGACGACCTTCTGTCCGTCGTGGTCAACCGTTTCGACCTGTTCGAGTTCAACGTGGCCATCGACAGAGGCCTTCTTGTTGTTCTCGACAGTCAGACGGGAAGAAGCACCACCGATGTGGAACGTACGGAGGGTCAACTGCGTACCCGGTTCACCGATGGACTGTGCGGCGAGCACGCCCACGGATTCGCCGAGGTCGACCGGACGACCGGACGCCAGCATACGGCCATAGCACTTGGCGCAGACACCGTTGCGGGATTCGCAGGTGAGCACGGAGCGCATCTTGATGTGTTCGAGACCCGTAGCGGAAATCTTCGGGAGGTCGCGTTCGGTAACGAGCGTACCGGCTTCGACGATCACTTCGCCTGTAACCGGGTGCTTGATGTCTTCGACCGGGGCGCGACCGAGCAAGCGTTCTTCCAGCGGGATGACGGTATCGTCACCGTCCTTGAACGCGGAAATTTCGATGCCTTCCTTGGTGCCGCAGTCGGGTTCGGTCACGACGAGGTCCTGGCCCACGTCCACGAGACGACGGGTAAGGTAACCAGCGTCAGCCGTCTTAAGAGCGGTATCGGCAAGACCCTTACGAGCACCGTGAGACGAGATGAAGTATTCCATCACGTTCAGGCCTTCACGGAAGCAGGACTTAATCGGGTTCTCGATAACTTCCTGACCGCCGAGCTGCTTGATAGGCTTCTGCATCAGACCACGCATACCGGACAGCTGCTTAATCTGTTCGCGGCTACCACGAGCGCCGGAGTCGGCCATCATGTAGACCGGGTTGAAACCGTCGCGGTCGTGAGAGAGCAAATCCCACTGCTTGGCAGCGACATCGGCCGTGGTCTTGGACCACACGTCGATGATCTGGTTATAACGTTCACCGTCGGTAATCACACCGTCTTCGTAGAGGCTGCGGATTTCGTTGACCTTCTCGGTGGCGGCGTCGAGCATGGCCTGCTTTTCCTGCGGGATCACCATTTCGGCGATAGCCACGGAGGAACCGGCGCGGGTTGCCCACTTGTAGCCGTTTTCCTTGAGGTTGTCGAGGTATTCGACAGTCACGCGGTTACCGGTACGGCGGTACAGGTCGTCGATGGACTTCGCGATGACCTTCTTGCCGAAGGTTTCGTTGGCGTAGCCCAGAGCGGCCGGTACGAATTCGTTGAAGATGATACGGCCAACGGTCGTCTTGATGACGTTGGGTTCCTTCAGGGTGAGGAACTTGATCTTCTCGCCCGCCTTGACCGACTGCTCCATGTTGCCGTTGTCGTCAGCGATTTCGCGGACGCAGACGCAATCCTTCTCGAGGGCGCCCATGTAGATCTTGCGGCCCGCGGGGAGCTTGAGGTAGACGTTGGCGTTCAGACCCACCACGCCGTTTTCGTAGGCGCGGATGGCTTCGGCCGGATCGTAGAAGTGCATGCCTTCGCCCTTCTGGTTCGGACGCGGCTTGGTCAGGTAGTACAGACCGAGCACGATGTCCTGGCCCGGCACAGCAATCGGCTGGCCGGAGGCGGGATGCAGAATGTTGTTCGAGGACAGCATGAGCACGCGGCATTCAAGCTGGGTCTCGAAAGAAAGCGGGAGGTGCACAGCCATCTGGTCACCGTCGAAGTCCGCGTTGAATGCGGTACAGACGAGCGGGTGGAGGCGGATGGCGTTACCTTCGATAAGCTTCGGATAGAAGGCCTGGATACCCAGACGGTGAAGCGTCGGAGCACGGTTCAGCATGACCGGGTGGTCCTCGATAATCTGTTCGAGGATATCCCAAACCTCGGGACGTTCCGCATCGACGAACTTCTTTGCGGACTTGAGCGTGAACACGAAGCCATCGTCTTCCAAACGGCGGATGATGAACGGCTTGTAGAGCTCCAGGGCCATGCGCTTGGGCAGACCGCACTGGTGCATCTTGAGTTCCGGACCGACGACGATCACGGAACGGCCGGAGTAGTCGACGCGCTTACCGAGGAGGTTCATACGGAAGCGGCCCTGCTTGCCCTTGAGGAGTTCGGCAAGGCTCTTGAGCGGGCGGGCGCCCGAACGAGCGGTGCGGCGGCCACCGTCGAACAGCTGGTCGACAGCTTCCTGCAGCATGCGCTTCTCGTTGCAGAGAATCACGTTAGGGGCACGGATGTCGATGAGCTTTTTCAAGCGGTTGTTGCGGTTGATGACGCGACGATAAAGTTCGTTAAGGTCAGACGTAGCGAAACGGCCACCTTCCAGCGGGACGAGCGGACGCAGGTCGGGCGGGATCACCGGGAGCACGTCAAGAATCATCCAGGACGGCTGGTTGGCGAGCAGGCGGGCTTCGTTCGGGTACTTGTGACGGAATTCCTCGTAGGCTTCGGCCAGGAAGAACTCGGAGCCGTGCTTGGCTTCGTAGTCCATCTTGAACGCGGCGACGGCTTCGGCGAGGCCCTTGAGCCATGCCTTGCTGGAATCGCGAGCCGGGTCGGGATTGTTGTAGTAGCTCTTGAAGCTTTCCATCTGGGACTTCTTGAAGGCCTCGACAATCTTGAGGCGCTTCACGGCTTCGTCACGCTTGGTCTTGGACTTCGCGGTGGCGTCGACGCGGAGCTGTTCGGAAAGCTTGGTCAGGTCGATGCGGTCAAGCAGCTGCTTGATGGCGGAGGCACCCATCTTGGCCTCGAAGGTACGGCCTTCCTGCACGAGGTTCTGGTATTCGAACTCGTCGATGAGGGTGTTTTCCTTGAGGTCGGTGTTGCCGTGGTCGATCACCACGTAGTTTTCGTAGTAGATGATGTGCTCGAGGGCGGCCGTGGTCAGGTTGAGCAGGGCGCCGATCACACAGGGCTGGTTCTTCACGAACCAGGTGTGGGTCAGAGGAATCGCGAGCTCGATATGGCCCATGCGGACGCGGCGGACCTTGGACTGGGTCACTTCGACGCCGCAGCGGTCGCAGATGACGCCCTTGAAGCGGGCGCGCTTGAACTTACCGCAGTTACATTCCCAGTTCTTGACAGGTCCAAAGATCTTTTCGCAGAAAAGACCATCCTTTTCGGGCTTGAAAGAACGGTAGTTGATCGTTTCCGGCTTGGTCACTTCGCCGTAGGACCAATAACGGATCAGGTCCGGCGAGGCGAGGTGAATCGAAATGTCGCCAGAATTTTGTTTCTGTTCCATCATTTCATCAGCCATATTACTTGTCTCCAGTGGTCTCAATGTCGAGACCCAAAGAATGAACTTCGCGAATCATAACGTTGAAGGATTCAGGAACGCCCGGTTCCGGAGTATTTTCGCCATGGACAATGGCGTCGTAGACGGCGGAACGGCCCTGCACGTCGTCGGACTTGACGGTGAGGAGTTCCTGCAGCGTGTAAGCGGCACCGTAGGCTTCCATGGCCCACACTTCCATTTCACCGAAGCGCTGGCCACCGAACTGGCTCTTACCGCCGAGCGGCTGCTGAGTCACGAGAGCGTAGCTACCGATAGAACGTGCGTGGATCTTGTCGTCGACCAAGTGGCCGAGCTTGAGGTAATACATGTAACCGATGGTGACCGGGTTGAGGAGAGCTTCGCCGGTCTTGCCGTCGTAAAGCTTCGCCTTACCGATAATCTTGTCGTTGTCCGGATCCATCTCGTAGCTAACGATCGGGTTCTTCTGGTAGGCCTTTTCGAGTTCCTTGCAGATTTCTTCGAAGGAGGCACCGTCGAACACAGGCGTAGAGACCTTGAAGCCGAGCGTCTTGGCAGCCCAGCCCAGGTGGACTTCGAGCACCTGACCGATGTTCATACGGGAAGGCACGCCCAGCGGGTTCAAAAGAATCTGCAGCGGACGTCCGTCTTCGGTGAACGGCATGTCTTCGACCGGAACGATCTTGGCCACGCAACCCTTGTTACCGTGACGACCGGCCATCTTGTCACCGATGGAGAGGCAGCGCTTCTTGGCGATGTAGACCTTGACGCACTGGAGCACGCCCGGCTTGAGCTCGTCGCCCTTCGTGACCTTGTCGATTTCCTTTTCCATCGTGCGGGTCAGGGTGTCGAGGTTGTCGCGAGCCACGAGGACGAGGGAAAGGACCTTGTCCTGGAGGTCGTCGTCGCCGACGACGAACGTGGAGAGCGGGGAGACCTTGGTCACGTCGATGAGGCCGAGGTTCTGTTCGTTGTAGGTCTGGCCTTCGCGAATCAGGAGTTCGTGCGTTTCGTTGTCCATCACCTTGCCGGCGGCCTTGCCACCGAGAAGTTCGAACAAGTGTTCGCGGCAGGATTCCTTGATGCGGTCGATCTGAGTCTGGAAGTTGGAGCGGATGCTGTCGATAGTCTCCTGGTCCTTTTCCTTGCTCTTCTTGTCGGCCTTGTCCTTCTTGCTGAAGATGCGGGTTTCGAGAACCACGCCCTTCATGCCCGGAGGAGCCTTGAGGGAGGAGTCGCGCACGTCGACGGCCTTTTCGCCGAAGATGGCGCGGAGCAAACGTTCTTCCGGAGAAAGTTCCGTTTCGCCCTTCGGGGTGACCTTGCCCACGAGGATGTCGTCGGCATGGACCTCGGCACCGACGCGGATCACGCCGTTCTCGTCGAGGTTACGGAGGGCGTCGTCGCCCACGTTCGGGATTTCGCGAGTGAGCTCTTCGGGGCCGCGCTTGGTGTCGCGGACTTCGAGTTCGTACTCTTCGATATGGATAGAGGTGAACGTATCCTTGATGGCGAGTTCTTCCGAGATGATGACGGCGTCTTCGTAGTTGTAGCCGTTCCACGGGAGGAAGCCGATGAGGATGTTCTTACCCAGAGCCAGTTCGCCGTGGTCGGTGGACACGCCGTCGGCCAGCACGTCGCCAGCCTTGACGAAGTCACCCACGTTCACGATGGGCTTCTGGTTGATGCAGGAATCCTGGTTAGAACGCTCGAACTTGCGGAGCTTGTATTCGTCGATAGGATCTTTGCCGAGGAATTCGTAGTTTTCGCCGAGACCGGTGAGCGGTTCGAAGTTGCCGTTCACCATGTTGCCGCGCTGCACCGTGATGTTGCGGGCGTCAACGAAGGTCACGCGGCCGTCGTGCTTGGCGCGGACAACCGTACCCGAGTCGAGGGCGGCGCGGCGTTCGAGGCCGGTACCCACCACGGGGGCTTCTGCACGGAGCAGAGGCACAGCCTGGCGCTGCATGTTAGAACCCATCAAGGCACGGTTGGCGTCGTCGTGTTCGAGGAACGGGATAAGACCAGCGGCCACAGACACGATCTGCATCGGGGCCACGTCCATGAGGTCGACGCGTTCGGTTTCGGTGTCGCCCACGGCGATGGAGTCTTCGCGGCGGATGTGCGGGTATTCGCTCTTGTCGCGGACGATGACGTATTCGTCGCTGAAGCGGTTGTTCTCGTCGAGTTCCGTGCTTGCCGGAGCGACCCTGAAGGAGTCTTCTTCGTCGGCGGTGAGGAAGGTGATGTAGTCGGAAACAACCTGCTGCACCTGGTCGCTCACCTGCACGTAGTCGGCCTTGCCGTCAAAGTTGTCGAGCAAGAAACCGTTCTTGTGGAAAGAGGTTTCGCCTTCGGCGTTCTTCACTTCGAAAACCTTGTTCACAAAGCAGTCGAAGAGGTCGCGCTGGCGGTTGTCGAGGTTCATGCGGACGGAGTCCTTTTCCTTCTGCGTGAGCTCGAGCTGCACGAAGAGGTGCGGGTCATGAACGAAACCCTTGAAAATGCCGAAGTGCCACTTTTCTTCGGGGAACTTCACGATGTTGCCGTTTGCATCCTTGAAGTCGACGAGGCCGACGATGCGGTACGGAGTTTCGATGAAGCCGAAGTGGTTCACCACTGCGTAAGAGGCGAGCGAGTTGATAAGACCGATGTTCGGGCCTTCCGGAGTCTCGATCGG
>JAEEGI010001872.1_pt1 | contig 52201 bp, 41 predicted proteins | sample 8958751 | NCBI WGS metagenome assembly JAEEGI01 (sample SAMN16246545, study PRJNA631951) | gut metagenome | biome: gut microbiome; feature: rumen; material: KS-attached | host: Bos | place: Iran: Karaj | collected 2018-10
TTGGCAAGAGCTGGCAGGCATACTATCAGTACAGGGACACGTTAGGCAAGCAACGGCTAAGGGAAGAGATGGTCATCCAGTTCGTCAAGGATATACGCCAGCTGGATCCCGGTATTGGCGGAGAGAAACTTCACTACATGTATCGCGAGCGTTTTGGGGCCGACTATTTATATATGGTGGGGCGTGACAAGATGGAGGCCATCATAGCCCGTAACGGCTTGAACGTGAGGATTCCAAGGCGCCGGCCACGGACGACGGACTCTACTCACGGACTCCCTACGTATCCGAATCTGGTAAAGGACCTCATACCGATACGCAAGAATCAGGTCTGGGTGACGGACATCACCTATATCCCTATCTGGAATCCCGATGGCACCTACACCTTCTGCTACCTCTCGATGATAACGGACTGCTATACAAAGGAGATCATCAGCTGGTATGTTGGCGAGACGATGGAAGCCTGGTGCAGCGTGGAGTGCCTCATGAAGGCACTTGATACGCTTGATCCGGATGAGGTCATCAATCTCATCCACCACTCAGACAGAGGCATCCAGTACGTCAGTGCAGCGTATACTTCGCTGCTTATCGAGGCAGGCATCAAGATCAGCATGACAGAGAGCGGAGACCCAAAGGACAATGCTGTGGCAGAGCGCCAGAACAACACCGTCAAGAACGAGCTGCTCAAGGACATCAAATTCCACTCTATAGGCGAAGTGAGGAGAGCTATGGAAAAGGCAGTGGCCTTCTACAACAACGAACGTCCGCACATGTCGCTGAACAACATGACGCCTCGTCAGGCTGCATCATGTACGGGTAAAATACAGAAGAAATGGATCAGCTACAGAGAAAAGTACCTCGAAAATTTTGAAATTCAAGAAGGAGCATGTACCTTTGCACCACAAACCCTGAATATGATTGAGCGGCTTTCCGCGGAGCCTATTCAACAAAAACAAGGGTTAAGAGAGAATCATTCAACTTCTGCCAGGGATAGGGATTAAGGTACCAAACAGGCATTCAACCTATGGCAGGGGTAAGGTAAAAATCATTCAACTTTTTTTAGGGAAGTACAGCCCCCAGAAAATGTCGTTTTGTCGTTTTGTCGTTTTCAGTGTGTGAGGGTTCTCCTTAACGCATTAATATATTAACGCGTTTTATATATATATATAATAAGACCAGAAAAAAACGCTGGGGCGCAAAAACGACAAAACGACAAAACGACAAAACGACATTTTGGGTGTAGGGTGATGGTTTGGTGGATTCTATCTTTCCTGCCTGAAAGGTCGACGATTACAGAAAACCCAGGGCAACATCTTGGGTATTAGAGGTTTTCATCCCCTTTCGGACAGTTGTTAAGCCGCCACTTCATTTACCGGTTATCGCCGATTCGTCGTCCTCTTTTTTTTCTTTGAAAAAACTTAGCATTCTTTTTTGTAGTCTCGCATTTTTTTTGTACCTTTGCATCAGATAAAGATAATTAAGCTTAACCATGATAAAAACGCGTAAAACGATGAAGACGACTCATTCGCCAAACAAAAGAAGAGTTTCCTTGCTGCTGTTGATGGCTCTCATGGCTACTCTGTCCCTGCATGCTGCGCAGAGAACAATGGAGGAAATGGAATCCATCGCCTACGCCGCATTCAACTTGAGCGAGACACAGACCGACCCGTTTGCTGTGCCGCTGCTGGGTGTGCGATGCAAGTCCTCCGACCTTCTGGATGCCAGTCTGCTGGAGAATGGCGAAGAGGCGTTCTACGTCTTCTCCTTCACCAACAATGCTCCTGGCTATGTGATTGTGTCGGCTGATACCCGTCTGCCTGAGATCATCGCATACTCAGCCTCTGATACCTTCAGAAAGGACGGATTGCCGGATGCGATGGTCGCATTCCTGCAGACCTTCGTGGAGAAGATGAAGGCTACCCCCAAGAGCTATGTTGCCAAGAAGCGGGCTCGCGGAAAACTCTTTGCGAACAGTCAGTTTGCCTCTGTGGAACCTCTGCTGGGGGAGATCGTTTACGACCAGCGGACTCCCTACAACAGTACCTGCCCTATCGTGGATGGACAAAGGCCGCTGACGGGTTGTGTGGCTACAGCGATGGCTCAGATTATGAAATACTATGAGTACCCCCAAAGGATGAAAGGAAGCCCCATCAGCTACACCACGACGACCAAGAAGATTCCTGTCACGTGGAACTGCACCTCCACGACTTTCGACTGGACGAAGATCAGGGACACTTACTCGTACCCTGTGGAGCCCTATACAGCCCAGGAGACGGTAAACAACACAAAGAAGATGTTCTTCACGAGCATGGAATTTGACGAATACAACGATATCGTTCTGAATGAGTTCTGGAATTTGTCGGGAGGGGACTTGGAGTTCAAGGCGCAACCCATCCTGACTGACAGCAAAGGGAATTTCATCCGCCCCGTTCCCATTATTGATCGGTATCAGAATCCGAATCCTTTCATTTCACTTGGTGCAGGATACTATTACTTCAGCTACGCGCTGTATCCCGTCCTGCCTTACAGCATCAGCGACGGAAACTACCGCCTCTACATCGGCATCCAGGAGAAGGGCTCCTCGCAATGGTCGCTGGTGAGGAAGATTGACGAAAGCACTTGGTCGGACGAGGAATTCTACCTGACGCTCAAGAAGACTGGAAACTGTTTCACCCTCAGCGGTTCCACGTATAAGTATCCCTGCGGCTATTCCGATGAGGAGGGGGCAGAGGTGGCAAAGCTTCATGCCGCCTGTGGAGCATCCGTAAAGATGGACTATACGGTTAATTCCAGTTTCGCCTACTATGCTGCCGCAGGAAAGGCGCTCATCGAGAATTTCTCCTACGATCCCAGCTTGGAAGAGGTGACTCTCGCTTTTCTGGGAGAGGCGCGCATGCATGAACATCTTCAGAACGAGCTGGCCATCAGGCGTCCTGTCTTCGTGGGCGGCACGTCTCAGGAGAACTATGGCCACGCATTCATCATCGACGGATTCCGCTACGACGGCTCCACTCCTTACTATCACGTCAACTGGGGTTGGGGCGGCGTCTGCAATGGTTATTTCCTCCTCGACAACATGGTGGGGCAGGGCGTGGACTACTCGTATGATTACAGCCTCTATTGTGGCATCCAGCCAGACAATGGAACGGATGAAGGCAAGTCCTTCGGCTGTCTTTCCTACTCAGTCGACAATTCGGAATATACCGCTGGGAGCACGATGAGATTCAACATTCCAGAGGGTGCAAAACTGGAGAACGTTTCCTTCCAGTCCTTTACAGGAACGATCAAGGCATACGCCTGTGCTGGAAACATCAGTTACGAGTTGGGCGAAGTCGTCTCTTTCAACAATCTGGAGTCCAGGTGGTATATTGATTCCGTCACTAAAAACTTTACCATTCCCGCCACTCTTCCAACAGGCACCTATCGCATCGTAATGAAGTCGAAGGAGGCAGGTTCGAATGTGGCGCGAGAGGTCTATTCCCCAGTGAATCCCGTCGTGAAGATCAATGGCACGATGCAGCGGGGAGATGTGAACGGCGACGGTAAACTATCTATAGCTGACGTGACAGCAATGCTGGAACTTTTGAATAAAGGGAAATACGATTCAACTGCTGACATGAATGGAGATGGAATCATCAATATAGCTGATGTGACAGCTTTGGTGAACATTATCATCAAAGGAAACTAATTGAAGTAATGAAGGCAACGCATTTTCCGGCATGTTACGTTGAGATATCAGAGGGTGAATCTCTTGGCGTCTCTCCTGGAGCAAAGAAGAGAGCCCCTTTCTATCTGGCTGCCGAGGAGTGGATCGCCAGGAATCTGCCTGCTGACAGCTACCTGTTCACCTGGCAGTTGGGACGAACGGTCGTCATGGGGCGCAATCAGGTGGCCCATCAGGAGGTAAACCTCGATTTCTGCCGCGAGCATCATATCGATGTCATCCGCAGGAAGAGCGGCGGTGGAGCCATCTATGCCGACGAGGGCAACATCATGATAAGTCTCGTCACTCCCCACGCCAGAGTCGAGGATCTGTTCCGCGAGTATGCCGAAACGGTGGCAGGCGCCCTGAGAAGGCTTGGAGCGGAGGCAGAGGTGCATGGACGCAACGATGTCGTCCTGATGGGCAGAGGCAAGGTGTGTGGCAACGCGTTCTATCACATGGGGGAACGTGACGTGATTCATGGAACAATGCTTTACGACACGGATCCCGACCTGTTGCAAGGTGCCCTGCATTCCAACCCTCAGAAACTCAGCGCGAAGGGCGTGCAGAGCGTCAGGGCGAGGATAGGTGTGCTGAAAGGCATGCTGAAGGCTCCTGAGGGCCTTTCTGAGCAGCAGGAAGTGGGATGGCTGCGAGAGGAGCTGCGAGGAATGCTGACGGACCGCTGCATCGTGCTGAAGGAGAGCGACGTTAGAGAGATTGAGCAGCTGGAGCAAACCTACTACGCCTATGATTTTCTCTACGGGAGTTCGGCTCGCGACGAGGAAGTGAGGCAAGCGAGAGTGGAAGGATGCGGCTCCGTTGAGGTGCATTTCCGGCTCAAGGGAAGCATCGTGAGAGAAGTGAGCGTGACAGGCGATTTCTTTGAACTCGCGGACGCCCAGAAGGCTTTCCAGGAAGCTTTCGAAGGAGTGATGTTCACCCAGGAGAATCTGGTGGAGGCCATCCGTAAGAATCATCCTGAGAGAGCTGTCAGGATGCTGACTGAGGAACAACTTATATCATTGATAACCAATACGTAATATTGGTTTACTTAGAGAAATTGATTAACTAACATATAACGAAAGGATTTACTATGTCAGACAAAAGGACTTGCCTCTACGAGAGGCATTTGGCGCAGCATGCTAAGATGATTTCATTCGGAGGATTCGAGATGCCTGTTCAGTATACGGACATTGTGGACGAGCATTTGGCAGTTCGCAATGACTGTGGTGTTTTTGATGTGAGTCACATGGGTGAGGTGCTGGTCTCAGGCCCTGAGGCAGAGCGTTTCGTGCAGCACATCTTCACGAACGATGTATCCTTTTTGGCCACTGGGAACACGATGTATGGCATGATGCTTCACGAGAATGGAGGCACGATCGACGACATCATGGTCTACAAGGAGGCTGACGACCGCTTCTTCATTGTCGTCAATGCTGGTACTCAGGATAAAGACTGGGCTTGGATCGAGTCTGAGGCAAGGAAGTTTGACGTGGTGGTCGAGAACCAGAGCGCCTATTATGGTCAGCTGGCCGTTCAGGGTCCCAACTCTGAGGCTGTCCTGCTGGACGTGCTGGGTTTTGATTGCAAGGAACTGCTGTTCGGAATGTTCAAGAAGCTCGACTGGAACGAAGAGGGGGGAGAAGTGATCATGATTAGCCGCACAGGCTACACAGGCGAGGATGGCTTCGAGATTTTCGGCTCCCATTCCTTTATCCAGAAGCAGTGGGACAAGCTGATGGAGAGCGGACGTTGCAAGCCGTGTGGGTTGGGATGCCGCGACACGTTGCGTTTCGAGGTCGGACTTCCGCTTTATGGCGACGAGCTCAGCGACGACATCACTCCCATCGAGGCAGGTCTGGGTATGTTCGTGAAGGTAGACAAGGAAGAATTCGTTGGCAAAGAGGCTGTTGCTCGCCAGAAGGCAGAGGGCGTAACGCGCAAGCTGGTGGGCATCGAGCTCGAGGGCAAGGCAATCCCTCGCCACGGCTATGAGGTCGTTGTGGGCGACGAAACGATTGGAACAGTAACCACTGGATACGGCTCCATCTCTGTGGGCAAGAGTATCTGCGTGGCTCTCGTCAAGGTTGAGTATGCTGCATTGGGTACCCCTGTTCAGGTTCGCATCCATCGCAAGTTGCAGCCAGGTGTGGTGGTGAAGAAGAGATTCTACAAGACGTCTTACAAGAAGGCTTGAGAAGCAGATAGATTTTTTCTGACAAAATAAGAATTCGAATATAGTAAAAAAACTTAACAGATTGTATTATGGCAAAGGTAATTGAAGGACTCTACTATGCCGAGAGTCATGAGTATGTAAAGGTGGATGGCGAGTATGGATACATTGGTATCACGGATTATGCTCAGTCCCAGTTGGGTAATGTCGTATATGTCGATATGCCAGAAGTTGACGACGAAGTGACAGCAGGCGAGGAGTTCGGCGCTGTCGAGTCAGTCAAGGCAGCCAGCGACCTGTTTTCTCCTGTTTCAGGTACGGTGGTCGAGGTGAACGAGGCGCTCGAGGATCAGCCAGAGCTTATCAACGAGGATGCTTTCGAGAACTGGATCATCAAGGTGAAGATGTCTGATCCTTCTGAACTCGAGGGCTTGATGAGTGCCCAGGAATACGAAGGGATTTGCGAGTAAACGCGAGGTGACCTATTATTGGAATCAGATATGTACAAATATTTTCCTCACACTTCCGATGATGTCCAGCAGATGCTGGATGTTATTGGGGTCAAGAGTCTCGAGGAGCTGTATGGCGAGGTTCCTGAGGAGCTGAAGCTGAAGGGAGAACTCGATGTTCCCTCTGAGAAATCAGAGCTCGAGGTGCGTCGCATCATCAGCGATCTGGCGAGCCAGAACAAGCCGTTGGTATGCTTCGCTGGAGGCGGCGTGTTCGACCACTACACACCCAGCGTGGTGCCCTTCATCGCCTCGAGGAGCGAGTTCTCGACGAGTTACACTCCCTATCAGGCAGAGATCTCACAGGGTACGCTGCAGTACATCTTCGAGTACCAGACCATGATGGCAGACCTCACAGGCATGGACCTCTCCAATGCTTCGATGTACGACGGCTCTACAGCTACCGCTGAGGCAATGATGATGTGTGTCCATGCAGCCAAGAAGCGCAACAAAGTGCTCATCTCTGAGACTTTCCTCCCTGAAGTGATGCGTGTTGTGGAGACGTATGCCTCCTTCCATGGTGTGGAACTGGTGAAAGTTCCTGCCAAGGATGGCGTGATGGACAAGGCTGCCGCCCTGTCGCTCCTCGAGGGAGACGATGTGGCAGGACTCATCGTGGCGCAGCTCAACTGCTATGGCATCATCGAGGATTTCACCTCTCTCTCTGAGGCTTGCCATGCTCATAAGGCCCTGTTTGTGGTCAATGCGGTAGCAAGTGCTCTGGGTGTGCTCAAGAGCCCAGGAGAGTGGGGAGCTGACATTGCTTGTGGTGATGCCCAGAGTTTGGGTATTCCCATGAACTATGGAGGCCCCTATATCGGATATCTCTGCACCAAGGAAGCTTTGGTCCGCAAGATGCCTGGTCGTCTGGTGGGAGCCACTACGGATGCTGAAGGCCGAAGAGCCTTCGTGCTCACCTTCCAGGCTCGTGAGCAGCATATCCGCCGCGAGAAGGCCACGAGCAACATCTGTACGGCTCAAGGCTTCATGTGTCTCTATGTGGCTTGCTATCTGAGCCTGATGGGCGAGAAAGGACTTCGTGAAGTGAATGAGCAGAGCTATGCTGGTGCCCATTATCTTCATGACGAACTCCTCAAGACAGGCAAGTTCGAGGAAGCCTTCCGTTCATCGCAGCCCTTCCTCAACGAGTTCACCCTTCGCCTGAAAGACGGAGATGCAGCCCTCATGCGCAAGAAACTTGCCCAGCGAGGCATCCTCTTGGGTGTTCCCACTGCAGGTATGCCGGACTGCCTCACCATTGCAGTGACAGAGAAGCGCTCCAAGGCAGAAATCGATTCACTCATCTCTAATATCTTATCGCTATGAACAACGTGTATTATGGAAAACTCATCTTCGAGTTGTCGAAACCTGGACGTGTAGGATATTCGCTCCCCAAGCAGGAGATAAGTGGCTATTCCGTGGATTCCCTTCCTGAAGGACTGAAACGGTCAGAGAAGACGATTCTGCCAGCGTGTGACGAGCTTACTGTGGTGCGCCATTACACCAACATGTCAAACAACAACTTTGGTGTCGACACAGGTTTCTATCCCCTGGGTTCATGCACCATGAAATACAATCCCAAACTCAACGAGGAACTTTGCTCGCTTCCTGGTTTCAACTGTCACCCTTCCGCTCCAGCCGAGTTCGTGCAAGGGAGTCTGAAACTCTATGACGAGGTGCAGAAGACGCTCGCTGAGATAGCTGGCCTCTCACGCTTCACCCTCAATCCCTATGCGGGTGCTCATGGCGAGTTGACAGGCCTCATGATCATCAAGGCCTACCATCAGGAGCGGGGCGATACGGCCCGCACGAAAATCATCGTTCCCAACTCTGCTCATGGAACCAATCCTGCCTCAGCTGCTGTGGCTGGATTCAGTGTGGTCGAGGTGAAGAGTCTGCCAGACGGAACTGTCGATGTGGAGGACCTGAAGCCTCTGCTTGGTCCTGACGTGGCAGGCATGATGATGACCAATCCCAACACGTTGGGTATCTTCGAGCGCAACATTCCTGAAATAGCCAGAATGGTCCACGAGTGCGGCGGTCTGATGTACTACGATGGTGCGAATCTCAACCCCATGCTGGGCGTATGCCGTCCTGGCGACATGGGTTTCGACGTGATGCACATCAATCTCCACAAGACGTTCTCCACTCCTCATGGAGGCGGAGGACCTGGGAGCGGCCCTGTAGGCGTGCGAGAAGGCCTCGAGCATCTGCTTCCCAATCCTCAGGTTGTCTGCGATGGAGAAGGGCAATACAGCCTTCAGTGTGGCGACAGGTCGTTGGGCAGCATCTCTCTCTTCCTGGGTAACTTTGCTGTCATCATACGCGCCTACGCTTACCTCCTCTCGCTGGGAAAGGAGAACATTCCTCTGGCAGGAAAGCTTTCAGTCCTGAATGCCAACTATATCAAGGAGAGCCTCAAGAGCCACTATCTGCTGCCCATCGAGGGACTCTGCAAGCACGAGTTTGTCTTCGACGGTCTGCGGCCTGAATATGGCGGCGATCACCACGATGAGGGACACGCCACTACACTCGATGTGGCAAAGCGTCTGCTCGACTACGGCTTCCATGCCCCCACCATCTACTTCCCTCTGCTTTTCCACGAGGCCCTCATGATAGAGCCTACGGAAACGGAAAGCAAGGACACGCTCGACGAGTTCATCGCTGTCATGAAGAAGATTGCTGAGGAGGCACGCGACGACCGCGAGATGGTCAGGACAGCTCCCCACGACACTCCCATCCGTCGACTCGACGACGTGAAGGCCGTGAAGGAGCCCAAGTTCACTTTCAAAGACCTCTGATATGGAGACAGGCATCATCATCATAGGAGCTGGCCCTGGTGGCTATGAGACAGCTGTCAGGGCAGCTCGATTGGGGCAGCAGGTTGTCATCATCGAGAAGGACAGGCTGGGAGGAACGTGTCTCAATGCTGGCTGTATCCCTACGAAGTGTCTTTGCCACACAGCCGACACACTCGAAGTGCTTCGTGAACGAGGCATCCAGCTCGATTCAGAGGAACTCGCCAAGGCTGTTGCCCACAAGGACGAGACGGTGGAACGGCTGCGCTCAGGCATCGCCATGCTCATGAAGACGCCAGGCATCACACACGTTGAGGGTGAGGCACAGTTTGTCGACACCCATACAGTCAGGGTGAAGACTGAGGAAGGCGAACAGGTTTTCACAGCTCCCCACATCATCATCGCCACAGGAAGTACCACCAAGTTCCTTCCCATCCAGGGAGCCCATGCAAAGGGCGTATTGACATCGACTGAGATGCTCAGCCTCACCTCACTTCCCAAGCGTCTCTGCATCATTGGCGGCGGCGTGATAGGCATCGAGTTTGCCAGCATCTTCTGCAGTTTTGGTGTGGAAGTGGAAGTGGTGGAGTTCATGAAAGAAATCCTGCCGCCCTTCGACCGCGACCTTGCCAAACGTCTGCGCACCTCGCTGAAGAAGCGTGGCATCACGTTCCATCTGGGGGCTGGTGCCAAAGCTATCCACGAGGGTGAACCCATGCGTGTTGACTTCGAGGAAAAGGGTAAGCTCCAGAGTCTGGAGTGCGACATGGTGCTGATGGCTGTGGGACGTGCTGCCAACGTGGGAGCGTTGAATCTCGACGACATAGGTATCAAGTACAGCCCACGAGGCATACAGGTGGACGAATGCATGCAGACCTCTGTGCCAGGCATCTACGCCATCGGCGATGTCAACGGACTTTGTCAGCTGGCCCACGCTGCCACCTTCCAGGGCTACTGCGCCCTCGAGCACATCACTGGTTCCGCTTCCTCCGTCTATCAGGACGCTCTCAAGGTGATTCCTTCCGCTGTCTTCTCCTCTCCTGAAGCAGCGATGGTGGGAGCCACTGAGGAGCAGCTTGCAGAGGCTGGAGTGGAGTACAGGAGCCTGAAATCCTTCTATCGTGCCAACGGGAAAGCTCTCTCGATGGATGCTGACGATGGACTGGTGAAGTTGCTGGTTTCGCCTGACGGCGAGTTGTTGGGAGCCCACATCCTGGGAGCACACGCCAGCGACCTTATCCACGAGCTTGCCCTGCTGATGCGCATGGGTGGCAAGGTGGGTGACTTGGCTCACACAGTTCATGCCCATCCCTCGCTCAGTGAAATCGTCCTGGCGGCATCTGAGGCCTGAATGCAATGAATTAAAAGATTAAGTTTCTGAAGTAGTTAAGTAGCTAGTAGTCAGTAGTTAAGCCGATACTGTTTGTCAGTTATCGTCATCGTCATCGTCTTCGTCGTAAACTATTGGCTTAACTACTGTCCGCAGGACGAGCGAATGCGGTATCTGCTTAACTACTTAGTTACAAAAGAAAAAGAACAAGCGAACCTTCAGTTAAAAGATTACCTTTATGCACTTCCTTTCGATTGATACCTTACGCCGCGTGTCGAGGCTGTTCCTGCTGACACTCCTTTCTGTACAGATTTTTCATCCACTCAACGCTACCTCGCAGACACTTTCCTACTCGCCTGTGGACCATGGGAAGGCGCTCGTCAATCCAGGGATGGGGTGGCAACTTTATTACTACTCCAACGTCCTGGCGAACTACGGCTCTCGGCTTGCGCCTGAGGATATCGTCGAGGAGTTTCCAGGCATGAGTACCGTCTTCCTGCGTCTGCCCTGGAGTTTTCTGGAGCCAGAGCTCGACAAGTTCAATTGGGAGATTATCGACACCCCAGCGCAGCGCTGGCTGCAAACGGGCAGGAAAGTGGCTTTCTGCGTTTCTGCCACAGAGAACTGGACGCGCCAGGGCACTCCCCAATGGGTTTTCGACGAGGGTGCGAAATTCTATACCGTCAACGGTTTCCTCGAGGTCGATTACGACGATCCCATCTTTCTCAAGGCAGTAGAGCATTTCGTTGAGAAGATGGCAGAGCGCTACGATGGCAACCCTGATGTGGCCTATGTGGCGATAGGACATTTCGGCATGTGGGGCGAGGGCCATACGGAGGTGACGACTCCTGTCCACCACAAGTCGTGGGGCTACGAGACCCAGAAGAAGTACATCGATATCTACACCAAGCATTTCCATCGGACGCAGCTTTGTCTTTCCGACGACTATGCAGGTCACGACAAGCCAGGAAGCCGTTTTCCCATCATCGACTATGCTTTCAGCAAAGGCGTTACCCTGTGGGACTGCAGCATTCTCGTCCAGCCCTATCCGCGTTGCTGGTACCATAGCGAGATGGCACAGCTTTTCTGGCCTACGATGCCCGTCATCCTCGAGCACGAACACTATGGTGGCAGCGTGGGGCGTGGAGCGTGGGACAAGGAGTTGCTGCTGAAAGCCATCGAGGACTACCATGCCTCCTACATGTCCATCCACTGGTGGCCGCGTGAGGAGCTGGAGGCTAATCGTGACATCATCGACAGAATCAACCTGCGAATGGGTTACAGAATCCACATGACAAAGGCACAATGGCCTGCCGTCATCCGCAAGAACGAGTCGTTCCGCATCCAGAGTGCGTGGCAGAACGTGGGTGTGGCTCCTTGTTACGGCGGAGGCTATCCCTGCTTCACAATCAAGAACAGTCAGGGCGGCATCGTGGCTGTGCTGGTCGACACAGGATTCAACGTGAAGGACCTGCAGGTGGCAAAACCTGGCGAGGCACCAACCACATCGCGTGACGTGGAGTTCACAGTGGCACAAGCCTTCAGCAATTCCTTTGGGACGTTCAGCCGTTCGTGTCCTACGGGCGATTTCGAGATTTACTTCTCTGTAGGCACCGTCTACGGATCGCCTGTTTTGGCGCTTCCTTATCCTGACGATGATGGCCACAAACGCTACAGGATGGGGTCTGTGAGAATCGAGGAGCAATCGGAGTAGTCCGAGTAATCCGAATAATCCGAATGGTCTGAGTACGCTAGGCAATCCGAGTTCTCTGAATACGCTGAAATCAACGTGTCGGATTCCTCTTTTCAACACGTTGAGAGGCATCGAAGAACGTGTTCCCTCCTGCCCATTTACGGGTGAAAATTGATGTAAAGATTTTTCGTATACCATAAAAATTGCATAGAACGGGGGTCACCAGGAGCCTGCGATGCCCCTATAGTGTTACAAAGTATATGTAACGCGAATGTAACAGGCGAAGATAGATGTAAATTGTTGATAAGCAAATGATTATGCAGCTATTCAACTGGACAGAGTTACAGTGTTACAAAGTTACATTTCGATTTTTCATATTTGTTACTTAAATTGTGATATGAATTTTTATATTATATATTATATAATAATTTATTATTATATAATATATAATATAAAGGTAATTTCTCATGTTCATCTGAGCCTTCTGCTCATTTTTGAATTTTGCAAATGTAACTTTGTAACTTTGTAACATTGTAACACTGTAGGCAGAAGAAGATGATTGCTGTTTTCTCCTGAAAATGTTTGCAAAGGGTTGCAGGAATGAAAAAAATGTTGTATCTTTGTATCGTAAATAAGAGATAGGAACATGATACATACTATAAAAATAATTAGAATCGGTTTGGCAGCCTTGTTTGCGGCTTTGGTATTCGGATGCACCGGCAAGCAGGAGAAGCGTGAGAACGAACCGCTGAGGGTGAAGACGGAAACGGTGGCAACAAGTGTCTCCACGGATGGACGCACCTATGTGGGAACTGTGGAGGAGATGTCGAGCACCTCGGTTAGTTTCGTGGGCACAGGCACCGTGCAGCGTGTGGCAGTTCGCGAGGGCCAGCATGTGCAGCGCGGACAGCTGGTGGCTCAGATGGATCCTACCCAATGCAAGAACACCTTGTCCAGTTGCGAGGCCCAGGTGCGCCAGGCTGAGGATGCCCTGGAGCGTATGCGTCAGCTGCATGATGCGGGTTCGCTTGCCGACATGAAATGGGTGGAGACGCAGAGTCAGGTAGAGCAGGCTCGCGCCATGCTCCAAATGGCGAAGAAGGCACTTGCCGACTGTTTCATCTATGCTCCTGTGAGCGGTGTGGTGGGGAAGAAGCTGCTGGATGCTGGGGAGACGGCGCTGACGGGTCAACCTGTCTGCACCATCCTGGACATCCGCAAAGTGAGGGTGAGAGTGAGTGTTCCTGAGAAAGAGATAGCCTCCATCGCTCCCACCACCGCCAGTCGCGTCGCCATCGATGCGCTGGGGAAGGAGTTCGTGGGAGGCAGGATAGAGAAAGGAGTGGAGGCTGACGCTGTGACGCACACCTATGATATCCGCATCGAGTTGGATAATCCCAGTGGGGAGATCCTGCCAGGCATGGTGGCCTCTGTAGTGATTCCCAATGGAGCGGAAACGCAGGGAGAGGGCAGCATCAGCGTACCCTTGACCAGCGTGCAGCAAACCTCTGGAGGCGAGAAATTCGTCTGGGTGGTACGCGAGGGGAAAGCGCATCGTCAGCCCGTGGTGGTAGGCGAGGTGACTCAGCGCCGCATATATGTCAGAGAAGGTTTGCGTGAGGGCGACCGCGTCATCACGGAAGGTTATCAGAAAGTGGGAGAGGGGAGCAATGTCTGGGAATAAGGTGAACTGGGTGGAGTGGCCTCTGCGGAACTATAAGATCACAGCCCTGCTGGTTGGGCTGCTGACAATCTTCGGCCTTTACGGCATGTACATGATGCCGAAGGATGAGTTCCCTCCCTTCGTGATCCGCCAGGGCGTGGTGATAGCTGTTGCTCCAGGCAACACGAGCGAGGAGGTGGAGGCTGAGATTGCCCGTCCGCTGGAGCGCTTCCTGTTTACATATAAAGAGGTGAACAGAGCCAAGACGACGACCACGAGCATGAACGGGTTGTGCATGGTGATGGTGACGCTCAACGACGATGTGATGAACAAGGACGAGGTGTGGTCGAAGATCAAGCACGGACTCAACAGTTTCAAGGCGAGCCTGCCCAGCAGCGTCCTGGCATTGATAGCCAACGATGACTTTGGCGACACGTGTGCCCTGCTTATCTCCGTTGAGAGCAAGGACCGCAGCTACAGGGAACTGCAGCAGTACAGCGACGATCTGGCCGACCGCCTGCGCCGCATCCCATCAGTGAGCAACGTGCGCCAGTACGGCAACATCAAGGAGCAGATAACCCTCTATGTGGACCGCGAGCGCCTGGCAGCCTATGGAATCGGACAGAGCAGCATCGCCCAGATGCTCAGCGCACAAGGGCTGACCACGATGGCTGGCCAGATATCCACTCCGCAGCAGAACCTCACCTTCCACATCGCTTCCGCTCAGAAGAGCGAGGAGGAGATAGCCAACCAAATCATCTATTCAGACCCATCGGGCAAGACGGTCAGGGTGAGCGACATCGCTCGTGTGGTGCGCGAATACGATACCAGCGACAGCTACATCCAGCAGAACGGCAACCGCTGCGTGCTTCTCTCGCTGGAGATGACCAGCGGACACAACATCGTGAGATACGGCGAGGAGGTGGACGAGGTGCTCAACGAGTTCCGCCAGAGCTACCTGCCTGAGGATGTCAGGATGAGCCGCATAACAGACCTGCCACAGGTGGTGCGCGACAGCGTGAAGGATTTCCTGGTCAACCTGATAGAGAGTATGATCGTCATCGTCCTGGTGATGCTGATATTGTTCCCCTGGCGTTCAGCCGTCGTGGCAGCCGCCACCATTCCACTGAGCACCTTCATTTCCGTGGGTCTCATGTATGTGTTCAACATTCCGCTCAACATCATCACGCTGGCCTGTCTGATTGTGGTGCTGGGCATGATTGTGGACAACAGCATTGTGGTCATCGATGGATACCTGGAATACCTGGGGCTGGGCTATGATCGCCATACGGCAGCCATCAAGAGCGTGAAGCAATACTTCTTCCCCATGCTGCTTGCCACAGTATGCATCTGCGCCATCTTCTATCCCATCATCTACACCATGACGGGTACTGCAGGCGACGTGGTGGGCCTCTTCCCTGTCTGCATCACCATCAACCTGATGGTCAGCCTCGCTCTGGCAGTCTTCGTGATGCCAGCGCTCGAAGTGGGGCTCATCAAGAAGGCCACCTCCAGCCGTCAGGAACAGGGCAAGAAGAACGTGACAGACTACGTGCAGGAGTTCTATGACAAATGCTTGCAATGGAACTTCCGCCATCCCTGGATTACGATATGCGTGGCACTTCTGCTGGTGGCCCTGAGTGGCTTCATCTTCCCCAAACTGAAAATGCGTCAGTTCCCCTATGCAGACCGCAACCAGTTCGCTGTGGAGATTTATCTGCCTGAGACGGCAGGCTTGGCAGAGACGGAGGCAATAGCTGATTCCGTACGTGATATCCTGATGAGCGACGAGCGGGTGCTGAGTGTGACGAGTTTCGTGGGATGCTCATCCCCCCGCTTCCACATTTCCTATGCCCCCCAGATGGGCGGTCCCAACTATGCCCAGCTGATAGTGAACACGCCTGACATCAAGACTACGGCTGCCCTGCTGGACGAGTACATGCCGCGCTACAGCAACCATTGGCCCCAGGCATACGTGAAATTCCAGCAGATGGACTTTCTCGACGTGCCCACCTACGAGTACCGTTTCTATGGCGAGAATCTCGACTCCATCCACCAGGCTGCTGAAACCCTGATGGCAGAGATGCGCACCATTCCTGAGCTGGAGTGGGTGCATACAGACTTTGATTATCCTCATCCTATCGTGGACATCGAGCTCGACCCTGTGGCAAGTGCCCAGCTGGGAATCAACCGCACGGCAGCTGCCCTCCAGCTCATGGCACAATCTGGTGACCTGAAGGTAGGAAGCATGTGGGAAGGGACTTACGAATTGCCCATAGTGGTCAAGAGCGAGCCAAGCAAGGAACTTCACACGATCGACGACGTGAAGAATGTTTTCGTTGGCCCCCAGAGTGTGCCTCTGCGGCAAGTGGCAAACGTTCACCCCACATGGACAGAAACGAGGATTCTCCATCGCAATGGAGAGCGCTGCGTCAGCGTGACAGCCCAGGGGAAACGCAACACCCTGGCCCTGCCTATCCAGAATCGCGTGATCGACTTCATCAGCCACATGGACTTGCCCAGCGGAGTACGTGCTGAGATAGGCGGCGAGACGGAGCGCAACGATGAGATAGTGCCTCAGGTAGCTGCAGGACTGTCCCTCTCGCTGGTGGTCATCTTCTTCTTCCTGCTCTTCAACTTCAAGCGCTTCGACATCACCTTCCTCTCTATCGCTGCCATTGCTCTCTCTGCTCCAGGAGCCATGATAGGACTGCTCATCGCCAACCGCGTGCTGGGGCTCACCTCCCTCTTTGGTTTCATCACCCTGATGGGAATCATCATGCGCAACGAGATACTCATCTTCGAGCATGCAGACCAGAAGCGGGCAGAAGGAATGTCGCCACGCGATGCAGCCTTTGACGCAGGCCGAAGGCGCATGGTGCCCATCTTCCTGACAACAGCCACCACAGCGGTGGGAGTCATCCCCATGATCATTGGGCAGAGCTCCTTCTGGATGCCTGTTGGTATCACCATCTTTGCTGGTGGAATCGGCACACTCATCCTCGTAGTCACCGTTTTGCCCGTCGTTTATTGGAAGATTTATGAGTAAGGAACACAAACAGGAAAAGAAACAGACAGTAAGATGAAAATGACGAGAAGACACTTATTCGCAGGACTGACGCTTATCCTGGCACTTCCCTTCCATCAGGTCCAGGCAGACTCCCCAACGAGGATTCTGACCCTCCCCCAATGTCTGGAAATGGCTCGACAGAACAACCGCACCCTGCAGAATGCTGCCCTCGACATCCAGGCTGCCAGTGAGCAGAAGAGTGAGGCCTACACAAAATACTACCCCAGCATTTCCGCCAACGTGATGGCTTTCCAGACCTTCGACAAGATCATCAAGGGCGATGGCGTTTACCCGCAGGAAATCGCGATGCTGGGAGAGCAGTTTGCGCAGATGATAGGCCAGCCCTTCTCCTACGACGAACTCAATAAAGGTTACTCGGCTACCATTTCAGCAGTCCAGCCCCTCTATGCTGGCGGACAGATCACGGCAGGCAACAAGTTGGCACGCATCCAGCAGGAGGTCCTCATTCTCCAGCGCCAGCTTACAGAAAAGGAGGTTCTCCAGCGCGTTACTGAGAACTATTGGCAGATTGCCATCCTGAAATACAACCTCTCGACTCTCGACGCAGCTGAGAAGCAGATAGAGAACGTGATGAAAGACGTGGAACAATACGTTAAGTCGGGCGTCACAACACGTAACGCTCTCCTTCAGGTCAGGCTTCGCCAGCAGGAACTTGCCAGCAACCGCCTGAAAGTGGAGAATGCCGATCATGTGCTGAGGATGCTCTTGGCCCAGCAGATAGGATGCCCTTCAGAGAAGAAAGACGGATCGGACCTGATCGACATCGATGCCTCAGCAGCAGAGGCAGTGGACCCCAACTCCGTCTATGTGCCTTCCTACGAGGCAGCTATGGAGCGAGAAGAGCTCCAAATGGCTCACTATGGAGTGGATGCCCAGAAACTGCAGATCCAAATGGAGCGGGGCAAGAACCTGCCTTCCCTGGCTGTGGGACTGATGGGTTACAATACAGGCTTTGGCGGTCTGTCGAAGAACGTGAAGAACTATGCGCGAACCAATATGACCAACGGCCTCGTCTTTGGAACGCTCTCTGTGCCTATCAGTTCGTGGTGGGGTGGGAGTCACGCCATCCGTCGACAGAAAATCCTCCTGCAGCAGTCGCGCAACCAGGCCCTCGATGCTCAAGAACAGCTTCGCATAGACATCGAGTCGGCTTGGTCGAATCTGGTGGAAGCCTACAAGCAGATACAGATTGCAGAAGCCAGCGTGGAAGAGGCTGCTGAGAACCTGCGCATGAATACTGACCAGTATCGTGCAGGAGCCGTGACCATCAGCGATTTGCTGGATGCTGAGACGCTCAACCGTCAGGCCCAAAACCAGCTCTCTCAAGCCAAGGTAACCTATCAAATCCGCCTTTCCGACTATCAACGGAAAACACGTTGAATGGTATGACTTAAGACATTATATTGCAATGATTTATAACTGTAAGATAAAGTAAATGATAAAGTAAGAAAATGAAGAATTCCTATTCCCCGTTATGGTTGCTCAGCCTTCTGGTGATGATGTGTATCTACTCATGCAAGGACAATTCCCCCAAAATCCCCAAGTTTGCAGATTGGGAATTGGATTCGCTTGAGATCCTATCGCCCAACACTCCAGCTGAGACCTATGGGACCAAAGGCACAGAGATCACTCAGAAGTGGTACATCACGATGTATTATATGGCAGAGGAGTTCATGGAGAGTGAGACAGATTCCACTCTCTATCTGGAGTTCCTTCCTGACAACTCATTTAACCTGAGTATGCCCAATCAGTTGCAGACTGTCGTGAAGGAAAATCTCCAGAACATGTTTCCAGGAGATTATCTCACTCCAGGCATTCATTCAGGTAAGTACGTGTGCTATGATGCAGAGTGGTGCGGATGTACCTGTGATGGCAGTTTTGGCGTCGTCCTGAGTGATGCTGAAGGCAATGAGTTCTGCCGTTGTGCCTTTATTTACATGACCACAGATTCCACTTCGTTTACTCTTAAAAAAGTAATTATGCCGGACCCCATGGAGGATGCAATCCAAACGGATACTGAACTTAAGCTTCACACCACGTTGGAATAATCATAATACACTTTTTTCTTGTCTTACATCAAAAAAATGCTTATTAATTGAAAAATAATGCGTTATAAATTTGTGGTATTGAAAAGTTTATATACCTTTGCAAGGTTTTTCAAAAATTCGCATTTAGATTATTAAAATATATAAGGAAATAAGAAAATGACAAAAGTAGAATTGGTTCGTGCTATAAGCAAGAAGACAGGTATTGACCAACCCACAACACTGGCTGCTGTGGAAGCATTGATGGAGTGTGTGAAAGAGTCTCTCATTGAGAAGGAGAACGTTTATCTGCGTGGTTTTGGCACTTTTGAATTGAAGCATCGTGCTCAGAAGACTGCCCGCAATATATCCAAGAACACCACTCTGGTGATCAAGGCTCATGACATTCCTCATTTCAAGCCATGCAAGGAATTCATGCAGGCAGTGGCTGAAAAGTAATCTTTTTTCATTACATGGCGAAAAACAAGCCATCAAAACGCATTACCCTCGACGATTATGTCAGGGCAAGCAAACGTGGAAGTCGGGAAGCAGAGCAGGAAACGCTTGGACCCGGCTTCCATTCGTATTCAAGGGTTCACACTTCGCGTAAGACATACTCGCGCAAGGTAAAGCATAAACCCGCTGGAGGCAGATCTGGTGATGTGGAATAAGAAACTCCTGAAGGGATGTCATTATTTTTCAAACCTCATGCTATAAATATAAAAGAATTATGTATAGAAGAATTTTCCTGTGCCTTAGCATTCTGGCCGTCCAGTCTTTGCTGGGGCAAGACCTGTTGACGGACTACGTGAATCCTATCATTGGCACGAATGGGATGGGTCACACCTTTCCTGGGGCCTGTGCTCCGTTTGGCATCGTGCAGCTGAGTCCTGAGACGGATACCATCCCCCACAATCTGGATGGGAAGTATCAGCCGAAAGTTTATGAGTATTGCGCAGGATATCAGTATGGCGACAAGACAATCGTGGGATTCAGCCACACGCATCTGAGCGGCACAGGACATTCTGATCTGGGTGACATCCTCGTCATGCCTTTCACAGGAGTACTGCATACCAATCCTGGCACCAGCGACAATCCTGATGGAGGCTATCGCAGCAGATACAGCCATGAGACAGAAAAATGCAGTCCTGGCTATTATGAGGTGAGACTGGATGACTACAATATCCTGGCACGATTGACAGCCACACAACGTGTGGGCATACACGAATATACCTATCCTACTGCTGAAGGGCAGTTCATTCTTGATTTGGGAAGTGGCATCTACAATTACGAGGGTAAAACACTCTGGACCTATCTGCGTGTGGTGAACGACAGCTTGCTGACAGGTTATCGCATCACGAACGGTTGGGCCCGCCAGAACTACACTTACTTTGCGATCTCTCTCTCGACACCTATCAAGAAATATGGATATGAGAATCGACAGCGGATGAAGTACAATGGATTCTGGCGTAAAATGGATATCCATCACAATTTCCCTGATATGGCTGGACGTGAGATGGTCGCTTATTTTGGTTTTGATTTGCCCAAGAGCCACAAATTGACAATCAAGGTTGCTCTCTCTGCAGTCAGTATGAGTGGTGCTTTAGCCAATTTGGAGGCAGAGACACGAGCATTGACTTTTGACGACATTAAGGACCAGACTTTGAAATCGTGGGCCAAGGAATTGAATATCATCCAGATAGAAGGTACTGATGATCAAAAGGCCCTGTTCTATACCTCGCTATACCATACGATGATCAATCCGTCTGTTTATATGGATGTAGATGGCAGCTATAGAGGCAATGATATGGAGATTCACAAGGCAGACGGTTTCACCAATTATACTATCTTCTCTCTTTGGGACACGTATCGAGCTGAGCATCCACTGATGAATCTGATCAAGCCGAAACAGGGTGCTGATATGGCTCGTAGCATGGTGGAGATCCAGAAACAAAGTGCCCTGCACATTCTGCCTATCTGGTATCTGATGGCCAACGAAGGCTGGTGCATGAGCGGTTATCATGCGGTGTCAGTCCTGGCAGATGTTGCCACAAAATTAGGTATCGGCAATAGACAAGAGATACTGGAAGCAATGAAGAGTACTGCGACCTCGAAATGGATGGAAGGCATGACGGATTACATCGCGATGGGATATGTGCCTTATGACCACTGCTCCACCTCTGCCAGCAATACGCTTGAGTATGCCTATGACGATTGGACCATCTACAAGACTGCTTCTGACGCTGGGGATGAGAGAACAGCCAAAGAGTTTCGCCAAAGGGCTCTGAACTATCGCAATGTCTTCAACCCAGCCCTTGGGCTTGCATGTCCCAAATACAAGGATGGCTCATGGAAGAAGGATTTCTCTCCTCTGCAGACTTATGGAGAGGGATTCATCGAAGGTAATTCTGCCAACTATTCCTTCCATGTGCCTCATGATGTGAAAGGTATGATTGAATGCTTTGGAGGTGAGAAGAAATTCATCGAGAGATTGGATGTGCTGTTTGCTGAAGATCTGGACAAGAAGTACTATGAAGACAACGAAGATATCGAGGAGGAATGTCTGATGGGAGGATATGTGCATGGCAACGAACCAAGTCATCATATTCCTTATCTATACAACTGGACGAGTCAACCTTGGAAAACTCAATACTGGTTGCGCGAAATTATGGACAGAATGTATATCAATGATATTGATGGACTGCATGGGAACGACGATTGTGGGCAGATGTCTGCATGGTACATCTTCACAGCTATGGGATTCTATCCTGTGTGTCCTGGCTCTGACCAGTATGTGTTGGGCGCTCCTTATCTGCCTTATCTGAAACTTTCTCTCCCCAATGGGAATGTACTGGAAATAAAGGCGCCCAAGGTAAGCGACAGGAACCGCTATGTGAAAAAAGTCAGATGGAACGGTCAAACTTATGATAAGCTTTATGTTTGCCATAAGGATTTGATGCAAGGCGGAATCTTGGAATTTGACATGAGCAGCTCACCCAACAAGAGCAGAGGTCAGAAGCCAGAATCAAAACCCTATTCCCTTTCCGACTGAAAGAGGAAATTGTAAAATGATGGAAAGATCCTTGGGAAGACTCTCAAGGATTTTTTTGTTATGAGGAATCAAATTCAGTTCTGACGCGTCAAATCCTGCATTAAGGAAGCAAAAGAGGTGTTTTTTCTGAACGAAGGGCCTTTTCTAATGGAAAAAAGTCGCTATTGGAAGATATTCTGTTTGAAAATTTAGGATAAGAGAATAATTTGTATTAACTTTGTGGCATAGTATGGACAATTGTATATATGTGTATTTTAAGGGATGTCCCTTGATGTCTTGAATTTGGTTATGAATATTAAAAGGTATATATCTTTGCTGTTTTTATGTCTGATGTGCTCTTTGTCTTCTTTTGCCCAAAGCACAATGACAGACCAGCAAGTGTTGGATTATGTGAAACAAAGCCTGTCAGCAGGTAAGACCCAGGAAACGATTGCATCGGAATTGGCTGCTCGCGGTGTGAATCGTGCTCAAGCCCAACGCGTGAGGAAACTGTTTGAAAAGGCGGGTCTGGGGTCTATAGACAGTAAAAAGAATGCTGCACAGGATACTCTGAGCCGTGCCCATTCTGTGAATGAGGTGTCGCGCCAAAAGTCGGCTGAGGAAATGGACAGGATGCATTCCATTCTAGATGATACTGACATCATAGAAAAGCAGGTGGCAACCATGGAGTCTGATCAGGTGTACGGAAGAGACCTCTTCCAAAACAAGAATCTGAATTTCGCTCCCAGTGAAAATCTAGCCACACCTCGGAATTATCGGTTGGGACCTGGCGATGAAGTAATCATTGATATTTTTGGTGCAAACCAAACAACAATGCGCAGCACCATTTCCCCTGAGGGTAGCATTAACGTGGATGTCCTAGGGCCTCTGTATCTCAATGGAATGACAATCGAGGACGCCAACAAATTCCTAAAAAGGAAATTGGCATCCATATATGCAGGACTGAATCGCAATGATGCAGGTACAGATATCCGTTTGAGTTTAGGGCAGATTCGCAGTATCCAAATCAATGTGTTGGGTGATGTGACTCATCCAGGAACTTATAGTGTCAGCAGTTTTGCCACAGTGTTCCATGCTTTGTATCTGGCTGGTGGCATCAAGGACCCTGGAACTTTGCGTAATATACGTGTCTCACGCAATGGGAAGACTGTCGCTATGGTAGACGTATATGATTTCTTGATGAATGGTAATCGTCAGAGTGATATCCGCCTTGAGGAAGGGGATGTGATACTGGTTTCTCCCTACGAGGCTATGGTCAAAGTATCAGGTTTGGTGAAGCGCCCTATGAATTTTGAGATCAAGTCTGGCGAGACACTTTATCAGGTCATACAATATGCTGGTGGATTTGCCAAGAGTGCTTATACGAACAATATCACAGTCATTCGGCAGACAGGAAAGGACTATGAGGTCTGCACTGTAGATGAGATGGATTTTAAGGTCTTTGAGATGAAAGACGGTGATGAAGTTATGGTTGATGAAATTGTGTCACGCTTCGAGAATCGTGTCAGCATCAAAGGCGCAGTCTATAGAGCAGGTATCTTCCAGCTTGACAGCAAGACCAATACTGTGAAATCCTTAATAGAGAGAGCGGAAGGCTTGATGCCAGAAGCCTTCACCAGTCATGCTGTATTGAGTCGTGAACGCGAGGACAGGACGATGGAGGTTTTGTCTGTTGATGTTGATGCTATTTTGAAGGGAACGACTCCCGATGTGCCTCTGCGCAATAATGACGAGCTATATATTCCCAGTTATTTTGATTTGAAGGACCAGGGATCGCTTACGATTTCTGGAGAAATAGCCAGACCTGGCGTTTTCCCATATGCAGAAAACATGACTCTGGAGGATCTGATTATCCGTGCTGGCGGTATGCTCGAGAGTGCAAGCACTGCACGTGTAGATGTAAGCCGTAGAATTAAGGATGCGAGGGCGTTGACTGCCAAGAAAGAGATTGCAGAGTTATATAGTTTTGAGATTAAGGACAATTATGTAATCAGTGGTCAGGTGGGATTCCTGCTGCAGCCATATGATGAAGTGATTGTCAGAAAGAGTCCTAGCTACAATGCTCAGGAGATGGTTACAATCAAGGGGGAGGCCAATTTTACTGGCAGGTATCCACTTACGATGAAGGGAGAGCGATTGACCCAGCTGTTGGAAAAAGCAGGAGGAGCCACAGAGTTTGCATACCTGAAGGGTGCAAGACTTCTCAGGAAAGTCAATGAGACGGAATTGGCACGAATGAAGGCTGCATTGAAATCTCATGTGAGTGCTGAAGACTCCCTCGTAGCGGATACCCTAACATTGAATACGCGATATATGGTAGGTATAGACCTAGACAAGGCTGTCTCGGATCCAGGAAGCATATATGATGTTGTTCTTCGTGAAGGAGATGAATTGGTGATACCCCAATATTCCAATACTGTGCGTATAGATGGTGCAGTACTGAATCCCAACGAAGTGACCTTCGAATCCTCACGACGTGTCAAATATTATGTAGACCAGGCAGGTGGTTACTCGAACATTGCGAAGAAAAGGAAAGCCTACATGATAAGTATGAACGGTCATATCACCAAAGCAAGGAAGAGGACCAAGGTGGAGCCTGGGGCAGAGATAATTGTTCCTCAGAAAGAAAAGAGACCAGGAAGTCTCCAAAGTATCCTTGGTGTAGCCACTACAGCAGCTTCTTTGGGTACAATGGCTGCAAGTATTGCAAATATCCTGAAATAGTCATAACTATGAATAAAGATTTGTACGATGATCCCTTTTTGGATGAAGAGTATGAGGCGTACTCAGAATCATCTAAGATAGATTGGATGGCATATGTGAGAAAATTCCTCTCGCATAAACGATTCATCCTGATAGTGACCATTGTGTTTGCCTTTTTAGGATGTGGTTATGCCCTTATGCATAAGCATATATGGAGAGTGGTAGTCACTTTGGCTCCGGAGGTTCAAAGCAGTATCCGTACCAGTTCCAGTTTAAAGAGTATAACCAGTTTACTTGGAGTTGGTAATGCTACTCTCGCAAATAGTACAGATGCATTGAATATTACTCTCTCATCAGAGATTTGTGCCAGCACTCCTTTCCTCGTTCAATTGTTTGATGTTGAAATTAATCCTGAGATTTCCAAAAAGGAGCTGGAAAAAGGAGCTAAGCCTGGTCCGATGACTGTGTATACTTATTTCACTAGAAAATATATGCCTGAGAAAGAAAAATCTGGATTTTCTCAATGGTTGGAACATTTTCTCAAGAAAGAGGCAAAAGAGTCGGAAGATTTTGTGGATACAATCAATATCAGTCATTTGACCAATGAACAAGCTGGTGTTGTTAAAATCTTGCGTGGATGCATCAAAGTGAATGTCGACAACAAATCTGGCATTACTTCTATCTCCGTCACCACTACAGACCCAATGGTCTCTACGCAGTTGGCTGATACTGTGTCCAAACATTTGCAGGATTATATCTCTGAATACAGAACAAGGAAGGCAATGCAGGATTATCAGTATTATCAGAGAATGAGTGAGGAAGCTAAGGAGAGAATGATTCAAGCCCAGACAGCTTATGCTCACAGCATCGATTATGATCGAAGTGTCATTTTGCAGAGTGTAAGCAGTGAAAAGGAACGTCTTCAACAGGAGGCCAGTTTGGCTCAGCAGATGTATGCTCAGATGAAGATTCAAGAGGATGCTTATAAAGCTAAAGTGCAGGAACTTCGTCCAGTTTTTGCAATAATTCAGCCTGCTCAGATGCCCCAATATCCTGCTGATAGTCGCAAGAAAGTCGTCCTCGCATTCATGTTCTTTGGCTTTGTCTTAGCTACTGCTTGGAAGGTGTTTATGAAGGATGCCATTGCTGGATTCCGTGAGAAACTGAAAGCAGAGGATGGTGAGGTCGTACGTTCTGTTGAGTCAGACGTCAAAACTGAGATACAAGAGAAATAGGAATGAATTATTTATCAAGATACAATCTATAAATTATTACTATTTATGTCTACGAGAAGAGATTTTTTGAAAGGAGTAGGTCTCGCTACAGCAGGCCTGACGATTACTCCAGGCAGTGTTTTTGCAAACACAATGACTTCTGCGCAAACCAAACAAGCAAAATCTGAAAAAGTAAAGATTGCTTATATTGGCATTGGCAATCGTGGTGAGCAGAACATCAACGAGTTTGCCAAAACGAATATGGTGGATGTGGTTGCACTATGTGATGTTGACCTTAATGGAAAACAATGTCAGAAGGTACTCAACATGTACCCTAATGCTAAACGTTTTACAGATTTCCGTAAGCTCTTTGAAGAATATGCCGATCACTTCGATGCAGTTGCTGCAAGTGTACCTGATCATATCCATTTCTTTGTCGCAATGATGGCAATGAAATATGGAAAGCATATTTATTGTGAGAAACCATTGATTCGGACTTTCCAAGAAGGTGAGTTGCTGATTGAGATGGCCAAGCGTCATCCAGAGATTGCCACTCAGGTAGGTAATCAAGGACATTCCGAAGCCAACTATTTCCAGTTCAAAGCATGGCAAGAAGCAGGCATCATCAAAGATGTTACCTCTGTAGTTGCTCATATGAACAATGATCGTCGTTGGCATAAATATGATTGGAATATGATAAAGATGCCTGAGGGCGATCCAATTCCAGAGGGAATGGATTGGAACACTTGGCATGGTGGCGTTCGTTACCATAATTACAGTCAGCTTTTCCATCAAGGAGATTGGCGTAGCTGGTATGATTTTGGAATGGGCGCATTAGGTGACTGGGGTGCACACTTGTTGGATACAGTTCACGAATTCCTCAATCTGGGTCTTCCTTATGAGATAAACATGCTTTATGCCAAGAATCACAATGAGTTCTTCTATCCCTATAGCAGTACAATTCTGTTCCGTTTTGGTGCTCGTGGGAATATGCCTCCATGTGATGTAACATGGTATGATGGAGTCGATAATCTGCCTCCTCTGCCAGAAGGATATGGCGAGAGCGAATTGGCAGCAGGTATCCCTGCCAGCAATCAAGGCGAGTACAACAAGCAAAAACTGAATCCTGGTAAAATTATCTATAGTCGTGACCTTATCTTTAAGGGAGCCAGTCATGGCAGTACTTTGAGCATTATTCCCAAGGAGAAAGCCGAGGCCATGAAAGACAAGTTGCCAGTGGTTCCCAAAAGTCCAAGTAACCATTATGTTAACTTCCTTCGTGCTTGTCAGGGAATCGAGAAGACTCGTTCTCCATTCGAGATTGCTGGTGTTCTTTGCCAGGTATTCTGCCTTGGCGTAATCGCCCAGCGTCTTAACACGCAGTTGTTCTTTGATCCACGCACTAAACGCTTCACCAATAACGATTTCGCGAATGCCATGTTGAGTGGTATGCCTCCTCGTAAAGGTTGGGAAGATTTCTACAAACTTGATTAATATATTATTTCCTATGAAGAAGATTATTGTTGTTTTAATGGCTGCTGTACTTTCTTTGCCAAACATGGCCAAGAAGGATGTGGTGGCTGATGCCCTGAAGATTCAGACAAGTGGAATAGATAATGTCCTTTCTAAAGCTGAACAAAAAAAGGGATGGAAGTTGTTATGGGATGGTAAGACAACCCAAGGATGGCGTGGTGCTAAGTTGACAACATTTCCACAAAGAGGATGGCTCATCAAAGATGGCGTTCTGATTGTTCAAGCTGCTGATGGCGCAGAAAGTGGGAATGGAGGCGATATCGTCACAGATCGCAGTTATCATAATTTCATACTGAAAGTTGATTTCAAGATTACAGAAGGCGCTAATAGTGGTATTAAGTATTTTGTAGATCCTGATATGAATCAGGGTGAGGGGAGTGCTATTGGTTGTGAATTTCAGGTTCTGGATGATTTGCGTCACCCCGATGCCAAGTTAGGTGTTAAGGGTAACCGTAAGTTGGGTTCTCTCTATGATTTGATTCCTGCTCCTGATGACAAACCTTTCAACATCAAGACCTGGAACACTGCTATGGTTGTTGTTCAGGGTAATCATGTTGAACACTGGCTTAATGGTGTAAAACTTCTTGAATATGAGCGTAACAATCAGGAGTGGAATGCTCTGGTTGCATATAGCAAGTATAAGATTTGGCCTGACTTTGGTAACCGCGATGGAAGAATTCTTCTTCAGGATCACGGCAATGAGGTTTGGTTCAAGAATGTTAAGATTCAGGAACTCTGATTTTTATGTAATATTCAAAGTGAGGAGGTGTTAACTTCCTCACTTTTTTATTACCTTTCCCTTATCCGAATAGATCTAATTGAGAAACATTTGTTCCATCCGACTTCTTACGAGTCCTTTTTGATGGTGTCTCATGAGCAGGTCCTTTTTCTGGCTCCGCTTTTGCTTGAACCAATTCATTATTGACCAATCCCATGCGTTCAAGCATCTGCAATGATCGGATGGGCATGTCTTGGCGGATTAAGAATCCTTCTCGTATCGTGTATCCAAGACGCCGATGGTGGAATGGATTTTCTGGCGTCAATCGTACATTCGCTCTCAGACTGTTATAACTCATGCCCAATTTGTCTCGTCCAAAATATTGGCACATCACTTTCAGTGATCCGAAATAATAGTGTTCTCCATTAATTTCCATATGGATAACCTTGATCTTGCCATTATGCATATGTCTGTATCATTTTAGTTTTTTGTAATCTTTTGGATTTCTGGGAATCATGTTCAGAAAATACTGCAGAATATGTTTGCATTGGTTGTCAGTTACTTTCAGATAGTATCGGTTGCCTTGCATGTCTTGAGTAAAATGAGTGCATCCTTCGTCGGTGACTGTAATGCGACCAGCTGGCGAAACATTGAATAGCGAGCCTGGATCGATTGCAAAGAGTACTGCTGTCAGATCCCATGTCGGACGGTCTTCTATCTTTGCTAGATAGGATTTGTATGCATCCGTGATGGGATGATTCTCTGCCCATTTGAAGTCGTTTTCTATGCTTTTGGCGGGATACTTTATTCTTAGACCGACTTCGAAACCTGAGGTGTAGATGTCTGTTGGCCATTCTGCATATACCTTTTGGCATGCAGGGATATCGTTAACAACATTGTATTCGCGATATTGGGGATCCTCGAAATGTCCTGCCATCACGACCAGTCTATCCACTTTCTGAGCTATCAGTTCTTTGCCTGACAACGGAGAGTATTCATCTGCTGTGGACTCCAACAGTAATGCCAGATTGGTGCTGAATCCTACAGATACTATGGTAACAGAATGATCAGGTTTCTCGCTTAATAACTGACGGTATAATTTGTATGCATCAGGAAGTTTGTCGTATTTCTTTAATGTGCGTTTGTAGATGGGTTTTCCTTTTGCACTTCTTTTGTTCACAACCACTTCGGTATAATTAGCACCAGCTACAATGCTCAGAGAATCCCTGTTTGAAACGCCGATAGGAATGTTGGGGTGACCGTACCAGGTATTCAGCAGATCGATAAACATGGGGGGGTATTTGCCTTCTTTGTTCAGCATGACTGCCATCAGGTTGATTCGTCCACTGGAATGATATTTGTAGAGCATGTCGATAGCCAAAGCATCGTCTACATCATTTCCCATGTCAGTTTCAAAGATAATGTTCTTCTGAGCTGTAGCTGTAAAGCTTAGCATGAAGATCGTGATGAGCCATAAATATTTTTTCATATGAAAATATGTTTATTTGTTTCTCGTTTAGTTTCCTGCCATAATAATCAGTACCAATCCAACAATAAAGAACAGGAACATGAATCTTAGCAATGTGTTTACTTGAGGGGTCGCACCCTTGAACTCCTTCCAAATGAATACTCCCCACAGGGCGGCAATGAGTGGAGCTCCTTGCCCCAAAGCGTACGATATGGCAGGACCAGCTTTACCTGATGCGATATAGCTGAATGCTGTCCCTAGGCACCAGATGGCACCTCCAAGCATACCTGTCAAATGAGTTGCTGTACTTCCCTTGAAATACTCTCCATAGGAAACTTTCTCGCCGACAAAGGGGAATTTCATCACGAGTGTATTGAAGATAAAGTTGCTGAGCAATACGCCCAGAGAGAAAATGAAGATGGCAGAGTAGGGGGTCATCATTCCTGTGGCAGGATGCTGGAAGTTTTCAATATCCATACCCATTACGACAAATCTGTAGAACAAACTCATCAATACGCCAGCTACTATGGCGATCATTACCCCTTTCTTATTTTTACTTGGATCCTTTTCCGAATTGCTGACTTTTCCAGATGCCACACCATTGCAGACAATAGCTATTACAACCAGGGCTACACCCAGAAAGAGCAAAAGAGGATTGCCGCTGGGCATTCCCAGATAATTGACTATAACACCCAAAACAAGTGCAATGCCTACGCCCAAAGGAAAAGCAACACTCATGCCAGCAAGTGAGACACTGGCAGAAAGTAGAATATTGCTGGCATTGAATATGATTCCACCCAGCATAACCATCATGATACTGTCCTGGCTGGCTTGTGATAGGTCCTCAAGGAAAGGCCGTCCTTCATCTCCTGTGCTTCCCATTGTCAATCCAAGCAGAGCGGCGAAGACTACCATGCCAATTACATAATCCCAATAGAACAACTCGTAACGCCAGGTCTTGGCAGCCAACTTCTGAGTGTTACCCCACGAACCCCAGCAAATCATTGTGATGAAGCATAGCACTACTGCTAATGTGTAACTACTTACGATGTACATAATTTCTATTTGTTTTTCAGGTTGGTATTTCTGTTATTTGATTTCGTCGATGTATGGTATGCTTTGCTGAGCTCCTAAGCGAGTTACTGTAATGGCAGAAGCAGCACATGCGAACTGAATGGCTTCCGTGATCTCTTTTCCTTGGCATAGAGCGACACAAAGTCCACCACAGAAAGTGTCGCCTGCAGCTGTGGTATCTACAGCCTCTACTTTACGTGCAGGCACTATTTTGATTTCCTCATTCACGAAGGTCGCCGCCCCCTTGGATCCTAATGTTATAACTGCTTGTTTCACACCTATTTCGTTAATCTTGAGGAAGCATTGCTTTAGATTTTCATCCTTTACCTCTATGCCACAGATTTGCTCAGCTTCCGTTTCATTAAGAATCAGCAGATCCACATTTTTCAGTAGCTCTTCAGGCAGAGGTGCTTGAGGTGCTGGGGCAGGATTCAACACAACATGTGCTCCGTATGAATGGGCTTTTTGAGCTGCATAAACTAATGTGGGAATTGGAGTTTCCAGTTGCATCAGCACTAGTGCCGCTTCTTGTAGCAAGTCATTCGCCTCGTCGATATCCTTTGGACTGAGTTTCCAGTTGGCTCCTGAATCTACGATGATGCTGTTCTCTCCATGAGAGTTTACTGTGATGAAGGCAGTTCCTGATGAAGTTTCTCCTGTTTGGGTCAAATGCGAAAGGTCCATCTTCTCGCGAGCCAGTTGTTTCAATGTGTTGTCTCCCAATGCATCTTTGCCCAGTTTGCCGATGAAAGCTGTTTCTCCTCCTAATCGCGAGCATGCTACAGCTTGATTAGCGCCTTTACCTCCCAAGTTCTGCATAAATCCATGACCCATGATGGTCTCACCTGGTCGGGGAAATTCTTCCACACGCATGACCATATCCGTATTCGAGCTTCCTATGACTACGATTTTTGTTTTCATGTCTTTCTTTGATTTATGGTATTGGTTTGCCGCCTTTGAAATAAGGCCATCCATTCTTGTCCCACTTGATCTCTTGCAGCATCATGGGGCGTTGCCTTGGATTCTCCGTTCCCTTATTGTGGCAGTGGTAGAACATATATGTCTTGCCCCCTTTCTCGTAGATTTCACCACAATGCCCCGGGCCATAAAAGTAGTCCTCTTTTTCGCTGGACAAGATGGTACTGGCATATCCGTCCATCATTTTGCGCCCATCCTTGTCCAGAAAGATGCCATCCAGGGTAGCGCTGCGCCCCACACGCAGTTGATAGGTGTGATCGCCATAGTTACCTCCGCTTACAAACAGGTACCAGTATCCATCGTGATAGTAAAGATATGAACCTTCGTACACATTGGAGCGGCTGGGATTCTGGTGGATTGTAAGTCCTGCCACGTATTCGTATCCTGCATCGGGAGCCAGGGCTAAACCATCTTCTGTAAGTTGAATACGGTGGATGCCGCCTACAGAACCAAAGAAAAGCCACACGATACCTGTCTTAGGGTCTTTTAGCACCTCAGGATCAATGGTATCTTCTATGCCGGTTTCTTTTCCGCATGTGATAAGCCCGTGAAACTCAAACTCTCCTGGCTTGGTCTCTTTCAGCACACCTATGTTGCTGTCTTCTGCGCTGTTGTATATGGTTACGTATAGCAGTCTTTCTCCATTCACTACGGCGACATCAGGTGCCCACAGGTTTCGTCCATACTGGCGTATCTGTTGGCGTTGTTCTCTGCTTAAGGGACGTACTTCAGTGGATTCCCAATGGAAGAGGTCATTGCTTTTGATAACCCTGTTTAGTCCGGTTGCCACGCTGTAGTATAGCCCATCATCTCCAATCCATACGGTGGGATCTGGCCAATCAGGACCCCAGACGGGGTTTTTTATTGCAGAATCAACAGGGTTCTGAGCCCAGGCTTGAAGTGTCATTAGGCCCAGAAACGAGCATAGTGCCAAAGTTTTTTTTCTGTGTTTATTCATGCCAAACAGCAGTATGAAGTCATTTTTCAGAGACAAATATAGACAAAAAGAATCAATCCAACAAGTCTTCTAGCTGAATTTTTTCCAAACCATAACATGTTTCCAGAAAAAGTATCAGAGATAAAATCAGCATTGTTGGAAATTACTTACTTAAGTTTCGCTTGTTCCTTTTCTTTTGTAAGTAAGTAGATATCGCTTCGCTCGTTCTGCGGACAGTAGTTAAACCGATAGTCCTGTAAGGCTGATTTCAACCAGTCTAAAAATTTCGGATTAACTACTATTTCGTCTGCACCTGAGCGCTTGATTGTCAGGAGAATACCATCGGAAGTCACTCTTTTGCTTCTCTTCACCGTATGCTGCTTTCTTGATTTTTCTCCACTTCTGGAAAAATATCTATATTTGAAGCACTTTCTGATGACTTCATGGTATGGCCAATAGTTCGTAGGGAATATCGTCGCACAGCATGGAGCATGCTTTCTGCTCTGGCGGGGTGTCTTCTTCTTGCTCAGACGTAGGCGAAGGTTCTGCTTTTGCCAGCATAGGCTCGTACTTGGTGACGACGCGGGTCTCGTAGATGGTATCGCGGACGATTTGCACTTGCATGATGGTGTCGTGCTGCACCTCGACGACTTGAGCCACAGGACTCTCTGCTGGTTGTGACTGAGGCATGCCTCCATGAAGGGCATAGCCAGCAAAGAAGCTGACAAGGCTTGCGGCAACGGCAATGGATTTACCATTAAACCATTTGCCATTTCTCATTTGTCGTCCTTGCCAAGGCTCAACATGCATTTTGCTCTCCACCTTCTGGCGTTGACGGCGTGCCGACGCGATGATTTGTTCGTTATCTATTATCATATTGCTTAAGTTTTTTACGGATGATATTCATTGTTTTGTATAGGCGGGACTTGACGGTGCCTTCTGGAATGCCGACAATCTCTGCCACTTGGGGTATACTCAGCTCCTCCTGATAGTGAAGAGAGAAGAGCTGATGCAACGGTGAGGGCAGTTCGTTTAGAACCTGTTCCAAAGCCTTGTCGAGGGATGCAGCATCCAGCTTCACTTCTATTTGTTGTTCAACTATAGGTTCAGCATCCAGGGTGGCTAATAGTTCTGCTTCGTAGGCATTGCTGCGATAATGGTTGCGACAGATGTTGTAGGCGATGGTGAAGAGCCAAGTATCAACTCGATACTCCTTCTGATAACGGTTTCGTGCTTCATAGGCACGCAGGAACACGTCGTGTGTGGCATCGGCAGCCAGTTCCTCATCACCTCCCAGCTGCAGGAAGAAGAAACCCTTCAACCGTCGGGCATAGCGGTGGTACAATTCTTCGAAAGCCACATCATTGCCAGTTTTTGCCTGTGACATGAGTTCTTCTTCGGTCAGTTGGCGCAGAGATTTCAGATGGAAGATTCTCATAGTCTCAATCCTTGACGGGTTCTGTCTTCAGGATAACATGAGTAGGAATCGGCTCGCCTGTCAGATAATGGAGTCCTTCTTTCTTGCTAACCTTGCCATAGAGTCCCGTGAATGACTCGTTGGATCGGACGGTTCCTTCTTCCACCTCATAATGTACGCCTTGTTCGTTCTCCACCTTGTGGATGTTGAACACATTGTTGCCAAGCAAGAATCCCTCATCTTCGGTTTCCATCTGAGCCAGCACGTCGTGATACAGACGGTTCAGCCAGCTGAAACGGTCAGGGTCGTTTGTCTTATAGTAGGGCAGAAGGTCTTTTAATAGAATGAGGTAATGGAAAGAGAGGTAACTGTTACGTCTGTCTGTCTCAGGCCTGAAAGAGAAACGCAGATAGTCCAGCAGATAGCGTTCTTCCACATTGCGCCGTTTCACGCTAAGGTTATCGTACGGTTTGGCAGAGTAGCGGATGGTCAGTCCTTCATTGTAAAGGTATTGCTTCAAGTCGTCGGGCACTCCTTCGCCAAATAGCAGCATGGAGATGCTGTTGGCAGATAGATAGACGGGGCGCTTGACGTTGGCGAAGATGTAACGAAGCAGTCGCTCAAGTCCCTTAAAGCCTTGGTGATTCCGCCACAGGCTATCGGCGATCTGAGGGGAAAGTCCCATTCGTTGGATACATCCGCTGAGGAAAGAAGAGTAGTTGATGACAGATGCTTCATTATAGAGAATCTTGTCACGATGCACACCTTTCACCAGTTGCAGGATAAGCTTTCCGATGACGTTGCCATTGTGTTGTCCCAGATAGACGGCTCCCTCGTCCATACCTTGCAACTCGTTGTAGTGGTATTGCAATTCATCAGCCGGATAAAGGCCGTTCTCGTAGAACTTTGTGAGCAGACGGGTGAGCCTTACGGTGTCCAGATTACTCATCAGATACCCCGCCCATTCCTCGTAGTCGTTACGTGCCGCATTGTCGGGTATGAGCTCTATCACGCGATTGGCATAGTGAGTGGACAGGGTATCTGGCATATCGTCAGGATTCTCATATTTCAACCATTCGTAGGAACAGTCGTAGGCACAATAGTTGAAGGTGTAGCTGTCGGGGATTGCCTGTTCCATCCGACTCATAAAACCAACCTTGCGACGCATCTGTAACTGTGCTTCGAACAGCTCATCTCCTGTCTTGTAGTGCTTGGAATTCACCAGGAACCGGTTCTCGTAGGTGTTGTAAACCTCATACAGGTTGCGCCACGCCACCTCGTCTTTCGGGTGCTCTATGGTGTAATTGTTCCAGTAATTATACATGCTGTCCAACTTCAGGCTATCTGCCATGTAAAGCGCGGCATCCCACCTGAACTGTTCCGTTTGTCCGGCGCTGGCTCCTGTCATCATCGTGAAGCCCACCAGTAGAGTCATCTTAATACGTTTCATTCTTTATTCGTGTTTGTTTTGACAGCATACACACGAAACGCGAAATCGTTCATTTTATTTTTGATTTCTTTCTCGTTTTAACCATATTTAAGAGAAGCGTTGGCAGTCGCTTGCTCATCTTCTCCCAAGCATACAGCATCCCCTAAAGAGTGCTTTTCCAGCGACTATCCTAGAATCTCTCTTGCCACAAAACGATGCGATGGAAACCGCAACGTGTTGATACCTCAAGTGCAACACGTTGAAATCGCAAAGACAACACGTTGAAATCGCGGACACAACGTGTTGTGTTTACAACGTGTTTTTTTGCAGGTTTTTCCTTTGATTTTATCTCAGAAGGTCTCTCAAATGCATAATCTGGCCGCAGAATCCATCATATTTGTTGTTGCAAGGCATGAATTTCACATCAGGCAAATGGAGAGGAAGTGCGGGTTTTTTCATCAGAACATCATCTCACACACGCCTTTTGAGGCCTTTTAGAGGAAGATTTTGATGCATTTTGTGCATTTACCGAGGTTTGGCATCGCAGGCGCTGTCTGTTCTGAAATGTCGTATCTCATTGATTTCCTGCTTTTTAGATGAATAAATTAATGGAGTGTGTGACAGATGACAGTTGTGACAGTTGTTTTTTGAGAGGGTACCCACCTTCTATATATTATATATAACTATTTATATATTAATTAGTTATAATGATTATAAAGAGCGGTATACCCCTCATTTTTTAACTGTCACAACTGTAACTGTCACACATCGTCCTGTCTACTTATGCAACAAGCCCTACATTCGTGAAGTATTTTGGCAATGTTAAAGTATTCATGTCGCAGGGAAAGAAGCAGCTTGTTAAATGGGTAGCAAGCTTAACAGGAAAGGCTACAAAAGCACCCCTACAAAGATAAGTATTAAAACGTTGGAAAAAATATCATTGATGTCCGCTAAAAGTTGAGAATCTCCATATCAAGTGTGTTCAGTTCCCGATAAATGGGTATTTCTGATTCCATTTCCGAAACGTAAGTCCCTCTGTACCCTACATAATATTCATTTTGGGCGGACAGCCTATGAAAACAGAGGAATATCAGGCATCAATCCTGATCCATCAGAACTGGGAATTTCTCTCGAAAATGGCGAAGCTTGTCTAGGTTGAGTGTGGCTGTAATGGTCCCTTCCTGATTGTCTGGGCAGGCTTCCATGACGTTTCCATAGGGATCTATCATCATGGAGCCTCCGCTATAGTCACATTGGGGATCGCTTCCTATGCGGTTGACTCCACAGACATAGCATTGGTTCTCGATGGCACGGGCAATGAGCAGGGCACGCCACGCAAGGGCGCGTGTGGCGGGCCAGGATGCGACATAGAGGGCTACGTCGTAGGTTGAAGCCCCGCTTGTGTTCCTGCACCAGATGGGAAAGCGGAGATCGTAGCAGACAAAGAGGCGGAAACGGACATCCTGCCATTCAACGGTCACGTTCTCTTGCCCTGCGGTATAGAACTTGTCCTCATTTGCATAGGTGAAAAGGTGGTGTTTGTCATAGTAGCTAGGTTTCGTGTCTCCTGGACGAACGAAATAGAGGCGGTTTCTCATCGTTCCATCCTTGGCGCGAGTAGCTATACTTCCAGCAATAGCAGCACCTGTGGAATTGGCCATCTCCTGCATCCAGCGTACGGATCGTCCTTGAGCGTCCTCAATCAGTTCCTCGCACTCGGATGGATTGCAAATGAACCCCGTGTTCCACATTTCTGGCAACACATAGAGGTCGCTCTGTGGGGCACGGAGTATCAACTCGTGGGCTTTCTGGCGATTTCTCTCTGCCTCGCCCCAGGCAATATCCTGCTGCAGGAGTGTTATCTTCATCTTTCCATCCATAGAACAGGAGTCTCACATCAGGGTGTTGTAGGGATACTCCCTTTTCGTCCGGTAGGCAAGGCCTGTCATCATGGCAAGAATCTCTCCATCCTGATTTGTGATGCGAATGTCGCAATAGGGGAGCTTGTGGTGATTGACCTGTTCTGTACATTCTGCGATGATGCGGTCACCCAGTTTGCCAGCCTTGACGAACGTGATGGTGTTGGAAATCCCCAGGGAAAGGATTCCGTGAGAATTGGCAACCCCGGCAAATGCCAGGTCTGCCAATGTGTATATGACGCCACCCTGACAAAGGTCAGCACCATTGAGATGGCGTTCTTCGACCGTGAGCTCCGCCCTTGCATAGCCCTCCCGTATCTCTACGAGTTGGGCTCCTATGCTTTGGGCGAAACGGTCTTTCTTGTTAAGTGTGTCCAGTAATGTGGCCATTTCACTTCTTGTAGCATTCGAAGATCTGGTCAATGGTTTGCTTGTTCATCTTGGGAGTAAGCAAACTTACCAGGATGACCACCACGAATCCACCCACCATAGCTACGGCTCCGCAATCGATGGGATTGAGTATCGCGTTGCCTGTCATCATGTTCACCACGGTAAGTCCCACGCCCCATACGAAGCATGCCCATACGGAGGCACGGGTGACTCCTTTCCAGTAAAGGCCTAGCATGAAGGGTGCCAGGAATGCACCTGCCAGCGCGCCCCAGGAGATGCCCATCAACTGAGCGATAAACTGGGGAGGATTGAGGGCAATCATCAAGGAAATGGCGATGAAGAAGACAATGAGCACGCGCATGATGATGACCTTGCGATGCTCAATCTTGTCGGCTACCTGATCGTTTATCTGACCTGTCTCCACCTCGCCAGCCAAGGATTTCTTGTCGCGATAGATGAGGTCGAGCGTCATGGTGGAAGAAGAGGTCAGCACCAGAGAAGCCAGTGTGGACATGGAGGCTGAGAGTACCAGCAGTACCACCAGAGCAATGAGGATATCAGGCAGCGACTCAAGCATGGTGGGCACGATGTTGTCATAGACGAACTTGCCACGTTCTGGGTTGAAGGCTGTGGAGACGTAGAGACGTCCGAATCCACCCAGGAAGTAGCAACCTCCAGCTATTACAAAGGCAAAGATGGTCGAGATGATGGTGCCGCGTCTGATAGCTGCCTCGTCGGCAATGGAATAGAACTTGCCTACCATCTGAGGCAGTCCCCAGGTGCCAAGGGAAGTAAGAACGACTACACCAAGTAGGCTCATGGCATTAGGACCAAACCATGAGGCGAAATCGTGTGGCTGGAAGTTGGCATAGAGTCCAGCCTTGTCGTTAGCCAGATCGTCAGCATTGGGAACGATATTCAACATTTTATGGTAGGCCTCAGTAAGTCCTCCTTGCTGGTTCAGCACTACCCAGATGATGGTTGTGATGCCGAAGAGCATGATGATGCCTTGAATGAAGTCGTTGATAGCGGTGGCTTTGTAGCCGCCCAGAATAACGTAAACTGCGGTAAGCAGGGCCATGATCATGGCACAATACTCATAGGGGATGCCGAATCCCATCTCGAAAAGCTTGGAGATTCCCATGTAGACTCCAGCTGTATAAGGAATCAGGAATACGAAAGCAATGATGGAGGCTGTGATGCGAAGCCATTCATCGGCATAGCGGGTGCCAAAGAAATCAGGCATGGTACGGCTTTGGATGTGTTGCGTCATTGCTTTGGTGCGACGGCCCAAAACCAGCCATGCCAGCAATGAACCAATGATGGCGTTTCCAATGCCGATCCACGAGGCCGACATTCCGTATTTCCATCCGAACTGGCCAGCATATCCAACAAATACTACAGCAGAAAAATAGGAGGTTCCGAAGGCGAAGGCGGTCAACCAGGGACCTACGGTACGTCCACCAAGCACGAAACCTTCCACACTGGAAGCCTGCTTGCGTGAATAGATTCCTACTGCTACGGTAACGCAGAGGAAGATGATGGTGAGTAAAATCTTGATAAACATATCTTTATTGTCTTATTAATTGAATCTTACTTGCATTTGACACATGATGGCATTGTTGGCCCCGTGATGGAAAAAGGTTCTGTAGTTGGTGATGGAGTTCTTGTAAACGTAGTTGATCTGGAATCTGCATTTGCGGAAGAACCAGTACTGAAGTCCAGCAACCACTCTGTGTTGGTCATACCCTTGCTTGGTATTGTAGTTGAAGTAGTCATAGGATGCGACTCCTTCCAGCCCTTTATAAATAGGTACTGCACTCGTAACGTAAGCACCTCGGCTCACTACGCTTCCGTCTTTTCCTTCCAGATACTCGCCATGCACGTTTATGGGCTCTGATTTGTAGTCGAAACCTACCGACCAGCGGTTGCGAAGGTAATTCTCACCTGCCTGAAGAGTGGGATTCAGTATCGTCCCGCCTACCAGGGCATTTCCTCGCCCGAGTTGACCTGTAGCCACCAGGTTGAGTCCCTTGACAGGTTTGTATTCAAGCCTGAGGATCATGTCTTTCTTGTTGTTGCGGTCGCGCGAGTTGATACCTTGTCCGTTCAGTACATCGAATTCGTAGCGGAACTTGTCTTTGAAGAGATTTCCATAGATGGCAGCTCCAAGATCACGTCCGTACTGCACACCATAAAGAGGGTCGCTTCCACATCCTGCCAAATATACCACTCCGTCAGAGTAAACATCGATGGTCTCCATAGAGGTGGGTGAAAGAGGATTCTCATAAGAGTAGCCATGCTTGAACTGTCCGAATCTGACGGTCAACGCTTTGTTGCGTGTCACTCGAAAGTCGGTGTAGTATTCTTGAACCACACTACTGAAGTCGTGCATGAAAAGGAACGACCATCGGGGGGTAATCTGAGCGTTGGCCCAAAAGAGAACACGATAGATCTCGAAACTGTTGGTGTTTCGTCCATCCTGATGGCGATACGTGTAGCCACCTTGAGCATATCCGTGCAGCTGGATTCGATCGGCAACATCCTTCATCCAGTCTGGCATCTTTTCTTCTGCTTTCTCTAAGAGTGTCTTAGATTCTGATGTGCCAGTTAGAATGGCAGAATTTGAAGTTTCATCAATATGTTCATCTGCTTTAACGGAATGGCATGTGCCAGCAAAAAGAAAAGAGATTGAGATAAGAAATGTTTTGTTGAAAGTTTTCATTAGAAATTTATTTCCGTTAAAAATCTGAGTTTGTTTATAATAATGGTTTCTTGCGCTTTCTCGTTGTTGTCTGTTCTGAATACCAACACTCCCATATTTTTCCAGAGGAAGGAATAGAGATACAGGATGTTGACTCCAGAAGCTGAGATTTTATTGATGGCATTGGCTGCTGTACCTGGTGTGTCGTCAATGCTGATGGCAAATACGTCGGTAAGCTGCACGTTGATTCCTTCATCCTTAAGCAACATATATGCCTGGACGGGATTGTTGCACAACACTCGATATATGCCGTAGTCTTTCGTGTCTGCTACGGTAGAGGCAATGATCTGGATATTCGCCTTGCTAAGTGTGTCAAGAACCTTGATGAGCGTTCCGTTCTTGTTCTCGAGGAATATGGATAATTGCTTGACTGTCATAATATTGTCTTGTTATGTTTTGTTGATTTTTCTGCTGATCTTTATATGAGAGGATTTGTAGGGCTTATCATTATTGATAAACCTTTCGTTTGTCAACTACACGTACAGCTTTCCCTTCACTTACTGGCAAAGTACCTTTGGCAACCAGTTTGACGTGGGGAGTCAGCAAGATTTCATCCTTTAAGGCACGCTTGATGTTCTTCTCCAGATTAAGCAAACGTTGGTAGTCGTCAGTAAACAGTTCTTCCAATTCAACCTCAACGGTCATGTTGTCATTGTCATCATCAGTAGTGAGGGTGATCAGATAGTTGCTGGCGAGTTCAGGGAACTGCATCAGAATCTTTTCTATCTGGATGGGGAAGATGTTCACGCCACGCAGAACAATCATATCATCGCTGCGGCCGCGCATGCGGTCGAGGCGGATGTGGTTGCGTCCGCAAGGACAAGTGCGGCCCAATACACGAGTAAGATCACGTGTGCGATAACGGATCAAGGGCATAGCCTCACGCTGAAGAGTGGTCAGCACCAACTCGCCGATTTCACCATCAGGAACTGGTTCCAGAGTCTCAGGGTCGACAATCTCTACGATATAGTAATCTTCCCAGAAGTGCAAACCATTCTGTTCCTTGCATTCGAAACCGACACCAGGTCCACACATCTCACTCATACCAAATGAGTTATATGCTTTAACTCCAAGCATTGCTTCAATTCTTTGTCGTTGTTCTTCCGAATGAGGTTCGGCACCGATAGCCAACACGCGCAACTTGGTGTCCTTTCGAGGATCCACTCCCGTTTGTTGCATTACCTCATATATACGTGTTACGTAGGAAGGAACGGCATGTAAGGCAGTAGTGCCAAAGTCTTTTATGAACTTGATCTGACGCAACGTGTTTCCAGCAGCTGCAGGTACGGTCAGCATTCCCAACTTTTCTGCTCCATACTGGAAACCAAGTCCTCCGGTAAACATTCCGTACCCACTGGAGTTCTGGAACACGTCGTCAGGACGCAATCCTACCATCCATAGGTTTCGAGCAACTTGATTGGCCCATTCGTCCAAATCCTTCTGGGTATGTAGGATGACGGTTGGATTACCTGTTGTACCAGATGAGGAATGGAGTCGCACACAATTCCGCAAAGGAACTGAAGCGATGCCAAAAGGATATGTGTCGCGTAAGTCCTGCTTGGTCGTGAAAGGAAGTTTTCGCACATCATCCAAGGATTTGATGTCTTCGGGTTTAAGACCCATCTCTTCGAATTTCTGCTTGTAGAAAGGAGAATTCATGGAGTGCTTCACAGTAGCCTGCAGACGTTCCAGCTGGAGCGCTTCGATTCCCTCGCGAGTGAGGGTTTCTTGTTCCGGATTGAAATAGGGTGATTTGTCGTCTACCATTATTAAAATCTTTATGTGGTTGTTATTAATTCCTTTTTTGAGTTGTCTTTGGTTCAATGATTGGCTTTGAAAGCTTGTATTCGTTCTGTGAACAGAGATTCCTGCTCACGTTGGAAGAAAGAGGTGCAGATGCGTACTCCCTGCTCGTTCGACCCCATGGTATCCAAAGGGAATACAGCGATTCCATAATACATCAGGTCGCGAGTCAGCTCCAAATCGTTCATGCCTGGATATTGCACGGTAAAGTAGAAACCATCGGCTAGGGGAGCTCCCATATCATTGTCGTATACCAGATAGAATCCGTTCTTCAGCAGTACTTCTTTCATAAACTTCGCGCGTCGTCCATATTCTCGCACGTCAGCCAGGAAATTGTAGCTGCCGTTGCAAGCGGCCTCCATCAGAGCAGCCATCGCATGCTGTACGCTATGAGTAGTCCCACTGGAGAAAGTGTACATGAGACGATTGCTGAAGAAGTTGCCGAACTCGCCTACACCAAAATTCTTTTCCAAGGCTTCGTAGACACGATGATACAGGTTGTTGCTGATACACATCACTCCAATTCTCTGTCCTGCATAGGAGAAAGCTTTTGAACCAGAGACGGCCAGCATATAGCGGTCTGTATATCGTGCGATTGTCGCTTGGAAAGGAGCTTGGTAAGGATGAGACAAATCGCGACGGAAATCCATAGCGAAGTAAGCCAAGTCTTCCAGCACGATGACATCATGTTTGTCGGCCAAGGTCGCAATTCCTTGCAACTCCTCTTCGTTGAAACAAACCCATGAGGGATTGTTGGGGTTTGAATACACGATACCGCATATGTTGTTGGAGGAAAGTATTTCATCCAGTTTTTCCACCAGTTTCTGTCCTCGGTAGTCGTGGATGTCGAGTCCGATGTGTTTCAATCCGATAACGTCACATTGGGTTGTTTGAACGGGGAATCCAGGATGGATGAAAAGTACGGTATCCTTCTCGGGCATAGCATGATGCCAAGCGGTGAAGGCGGCGAAAGTTCCTTGCATGCTTCCTGTAGTAGGGATACAACAGAGGGGTTCGATTTCCACATTGATGAAGGCCTTTACGAATTCCGAAGCTGCCTTCTTCAGTCGGGGGATGCCTCCATTGGGAGGATAGATGGTGGCGCATCCGTTGGCCAATGCCTCCTGTTCTGCTTGGAGAGCAATTCGAGAAGGTTGTAATCCAGGAACTCCCATTTCCAGATGGATGATAGGTTGACCCGTCTTTTCTTCAAGCAGACGCGATAAGGTTTGTATGTCGCGGATGGTAGCCTGAGAGAAGTCTCCAAGCCCCATCGAGTTGATAACCTCAGTTACTATGTCGTAATCCAGGGGAGTAATCATTGCTTATGCTTTGAAGTTACGCTTGTCTTTTACATGTTTTGCTTTGCCTATCGAGCGCTCAATGCCATAAGGTGGCAGGATGTGGATGTTGGGTTTGATGCCCACCATGCTCACGATGCGGTCGTAGAGAGGCTTGATGAATTTCATCTGGTCCTGTGGATCGGCGCTGAAGAATTGGGACTTCAGTTCTACGTCCAGATCGAATGTGTCCTCATTGTTGATACGATCTACTGTGATGAAGTAATAAGGTTGGAATGCAGGGAACTCTGTCAGGCAGGTCTCTATCTGAGATGGGAATACGTTCACGCCGCGGATGATGATCATGTCGTCTGAGCGACCCAAAATCCGATCCATTCGTACTGCTGTACGTCCGCACTTGCATTTCTCGTAACGCAAACGTGTCAGGTCGCGTGTGCGATAGCGTAGGATGGGCATGGCTTCCTTGCAGAGTGAGGTGAAGACAAGTTCGCCGAACTCACCTGGCTCACATGGTTTCAAGGTATCTGGATTGATAATCTCAGGGAAGAACATGTCTTCCCACAGGTGGGTACCGTCTTGGCACTCACATTCGCCTCCGACACCAGGTCCGCACATTTCTGTCAAGCCGTAGATGTCATAAGCTTTGATTTGAAGTTTGCTCTCCAACTCCTTGCGCATTCCTTCTGTCCATGGTTCTGCTCCGAAGAATCCAGCACGCAATTTCATCTGGTGGACAGATACGATCTTACTGTCGTGGATAGCTTCAGCAAGGCGCATCGCATAGCTGGGTGTGCAAGCGAGAGCAGTTGCTCCAAAGTCCTGCATCAGCATGATTTGCTTTTCCGTGTTGCCAGCACTTGTGGGCAACTGGATCGCGCCACGCACGGCTGCACCATCGTGAGCACCCAGACCTCCGGTGAAGAGCCCGTAGCCATAGGACACCTGAATGGTGTCGCCAGGTCCGATGTTACCTACCGCCAAAACACGTGCGACGCCTTCTGCCCACATGGCAAGGTCGTTCTCAGTATAAGTGTCTACTACCGGCTTACCAGTTGTGCCGCTGGATGCATGGATTCGACGTATCTTGTTATGAGGAACAGCCTCAAGCCCGAAGGGATATTCGTCGCGCAGGTCTGTCTTGGTTGTGAAGGGGAGCTTGTTGATGTCATCAATGGATTTGATATCCTCCGGTTTCACCCCCATGTCGTCCATCTTCTTCTGATAGAAAGGAACTTTCTCATAACAGGTTTTTACTGTCTTGATGAGTCGTTCGCTCTGAAGCTTGCGCATATCCTCTCGAGACATGCACTCATATTTCGGATTGTGGATCATAAGTTTGTTTTTTGAGGTTAGTTGTTATCCTTTATTTTATGTATTTTATTTGCTTGCTTCCACACCCATGTCGAAGGCTTTCAGATTGCTCTCCACGATGGCTTCTCCTTTGCGGGCAAAGATGACGGAGATGGCGTTGCGAAGTTGCTCGACACTCAGAATTCCGATATAAGGTGCCGCCATGCCCAGCAATACCATGTTGGCTCCACGAGGATTGCCTGCCTCTTTGGCAACTGAGTCGATGTCCAGCTTCACCACGCTGGGCAGAGCGTCCAATTCAGCTTGCAGAGTAGCTTCATCTGGATAATTGGGAATGTTGATGAAGGGTTTGCTGCTGGTGACAATAGTTCCCGTTTCGGCAAGATAGGGGAGGTATCGCAGGCTCTCCATGGGTTCCATAGAGATTACGACGTCAGCTTTCCCTTCAGGGATCAAGTCGCTCCAGATGGGGTCTGTGCTTAGTCTCAGGTTGCTTTGTACGTCGCCTCCCCGTTGGCTCATTCCGTGAACCTCAGCTTGTTTCAGATGCAAGCCAGCCTTGGTGGCAGCCTCACCTATGATGGTTGCGATGGAGAGGATTCCTTGTCCACCCACACCACACAAAATAATGTCCTTTTTCATTTGTTTTCCTCCTCTTTTCTGATTCTACGTTCACGAGCATGGCGGGCTGCCGTCTGGATGCACTCTCGCCGTGGAATGATTACGCTCACTCCGTTGTACTCGATTTCCTCACGCAAGATACGAGTGATCTCAGGCATGTTTTTAGGAAGGGGAACGACGACGTGCAGATGTTCTGGTTCCACGCCCAGTCCCAGGCAGATAGCCTCATACTTACTGGTTCCTGCGCTATCTTGACCCCCCGTCATACCCGTTGTCAGGTTGTCGCTGATGATTACCGTGATGTTCGAGTGGTCGTTCACGGCATCCAAAAGACCTGTCATGCCAGAGTGGGTAAAGGTAGAGTCGCCAATTACTGCGATGGAAGGGAAGACACCTGCATCAGCGGCACCCTTGGCCATCGTGATGCTGGCACCCATATCCACACAGCTGGCCAGAGCTTGGAAGGGAGGAAGGGCTCCCAATGTGTAGCAACCGATGTCTCCGAAGATTCTATGATCAGGATATTCGGCAGCCACTTGATTGAGGGCGGTGTACACGTCGCGATGTCCGCAACCTTGGCATAGCTGTGGAGGACGTCCAGCCAGGTTCTTGGCAGGCTGGAAGACAGGACCGTATGGCAAACCTAATGCTTTGGCTACAACATCAGGATTCAGTTCGCCCTGGCGGGGAAGATCGACTGTGAGGCGACCTTTGATGGGGTATCCCGCGCCCAGAATGCCAGCCACCAGCTCCTCGACAACGGGTTGGCCGTCCTCAACCACCAGAATGGCTTCATTCTCAGCAGCCAGTTTCTTGATAGCTTCTATGGGCAGGGGGTATTGCGAGATTTTCAGGATGTTAGCTTTGTCGCCGATGGCTTCCTTCACGTAGTTGTAGCCGATTCCACAAGCGATGATACCCATTTTCCTGCTTTCGTCTCCATGTTCTGACCTGTTGTAGGTGGAAGCCTCAGAGGCCTCGAGCATGGCGGGTTGCTTTTCGATGAGGGCAGCATAGCGTTTGCGTGCGATGCCAGGAAGCAACACCCAGCGCTCCTGACTTACGTTCAGGGGTTTCTGGGACTTCTGTTTCCCCACCGCCACAGCTGCGCGGCTATGAGCCAGACGTGTCACAATGCGAAGAACGACAGGTTCTTGAAGGGCTTCTGACAGGTCGAAAGCGCTGGACATCATGTCGTAAGCTTCCTGCTGATTGCTGGGGTCCAGGGCAGGAACCATAGCAAACTTGGCATAGAAACGGCTGTCCTGCTCGTTCTGACTCGAGTGCATGCTGGGGTCATCAGCTGCCAGCACGACGATACCGCCATTCACACCCGTGATGGCACTATTGACGAATGCATCGGCACAAACGTTCATGCCAACGTGCTTCATGCAAACGAGGGCACGCTTGCCAGCAAAAGACATTCCAAGGGCAGCCTCCATGGCGGTCTTCTCATTCGTGCACCAACGGCTCCGGATTTCTTTCGCATTCGCCTGAATAAACTCTGTGATTTCTGTAGAGGGCGTTCCAGGATAAGCATATACGCCGCTCAATCCAGCATGTATAGCTCCCAAAGCGATGGCTTCGTCCCCCAATAACAGTCTTTTTTCCATATTATCGAAATAGAATCAATGTGCGAATTGTTATAAAATGCTGCAAAATTACACAAATTATTCTAATTCCGAAAGGAAAAGTGGAATTTCTTTGTCAAATTATCATTTCGTGCCCTTGTTTGAAGCTTTCCCTAAGCAGAAGGAGCAAATCAAACAGTTTGTTCCGACAACAAACTCGATATGATGAATGCAGAGAATGCCTTACAGGTGATCGACTATCTCTTCTCCTTGTAAAACTCATTGCTCATACAAATAAACGACAAGTCTTTATTTGGCAGGAATGACATAATCATCCATCTGTTGCCCATTCCTATCAAGCAACACGAGACGGATTTGATTGCGAGTGACCTTCATGTTGATTGCACTCACGGTACGTTTTCCTTCCGTAAAACGTGATTCTATCTTATCCTCATTGTATTGAAGTTCTTGCATTTCTTGACCACGTTCGTTGTCGGCGGATGAGGTTTGCAAATATACGGTACCAAAGGAGCCATCCGTCTTTTCATCATTAAAGATTGCACCCGTGCGAGCATAGATATGGTTATTGGCTCCTATAGCCAAATCCACTTTTAATTCATCGAAAAGTGTTTTCCATCGGCTGTATTGCGCATTTCTTCCATCCTGGCCGAAAAACCATTGATAGTGCTCTGCTACAACCACAAAGCGAGGAGGATTCTTCGACATGCGGGCATTGTTGACCACCTGTTTTACCCATTGTTGAGCCTCGTTTAGACCTGCTTCCTGCCGCATAGCCTCGTTGTTGAGCATGACAAACATGACATCCCCATATCGGAAATGATAGCACACTCCCATCTCATCAGCGTATCCATTATGAGGATAATAGGCAGTCTGTCGAAAATACTGGTTGGAGTTCTCGTTGTAGCGCGACATGTTGTCATGATTCCCATTCACGCCAGCCCAAAAGAAATCAGCAAAAGGCTGTTCCTCATACATGATTTGCCAGAAAGAAAAACTTGCTCCCCAAGCCGTGATATCCCCAATATGGAGTATCCAATCCATCTCAGGATCATAATTCCGTACGGTATCAATCATCTTCATGGCTGAACTGAGCCTGCCACTTAGGGGAGGGTAGGAATGGAAATCAGAGATGATGCAGCAGGACCATTCTTCGGCTCCGCTTGTTTTGAAGTGGTGTTCGGATGAGAGATTCGTTCCTCGACGCCCTTTCTTGCCTGTGCGGATAATGTATTTGTAATCTGTATCGGCTTCCAGGCCAGTCAGATGAGCGCCATTCTTCCAGAAACGAGCATTCTCGAGGAAATTGTCGTTGCTGGCTGACTTCGAGCTTTTCCCATCAAAAACGGTACAAAACTCATGTTGCTCTGGCAGGAAGATCTTTGCTTTCCGCCATTTCTTGTCACTCGATTTGGTCACCAGAACATAGGTTTCTGTATGGGCACTATCGGCAGCCCAGCTGATGTTCATCTCGTGTTCGACCTCTTGTGCAGGGCATGCTGTGACACAATAGACAGGCTTTGTAGAATTCTGAGAAAAGACAACCAGTGGAAGAAGGAAAAAGAACACGTTGAAACCGCAAACTCGACGTGTTGAAACTGAGAAGTCAACACGTCGAAATAATTCAGTTAAACTGGCTGCCCTAAATAGTTGGGAAGTTATGGACTTATGAGGAACGTGTATTGCAGAGCCTGATTTCTTCATGATTTCCGATTATTGATACTTCATTATGCCACAAAATTACAAAAATATGGAGAATAATAAGATGAGGAAGAACAAAAATTTGTAACTTTGAGGCGATGAAGCAAGATTTGAAAGACTATATAGAACAGGAAATCCTGCCCCAATACGACGGATTCGATGCTGCTCACCGCAGAGATCACGCTGAGAAAGTGATATGTGAAAGTTTGAAGCTCTCAGAAGGATACGAAGTGGATGAGGACATGGTTTATACCATTGCAGCATATCACGACTTGGGATTGAGGAAAGACAGGAAAACGCATCATCTGGTGTCAGGCGACATCGTGCGGACTGACATGAAACTCCGTCAATGGTTTTCTGAAGGCCAGATTGAGGTTATGGCGCAGGCAGTAGAGGATCATCGGGCGAGCTCGAATCATGAGCCACGCAGTATTTATGGGCGAATTGTGGCTGAGGCAGACCGCAACATCGACCCTGAAACGATAATTCTTCGCACGGTTCAGTATGGTTTAAGCAACTATCCAGAGTTGGACCGCTCGAGCCATATCAATCGAGCCTTGCAACACCTGGACGAGAAATACAGCCAGCATGGCTATCTGAAACTCTGGATTCCAGGAAGTGAGAACGAGCGTCGCTTGCGTCAATTATGGAAGATGCTGGAGGATCGGCCAGCTATCATAGCACGGATAGAGCGTATTCTGGACGATTATTCGAATGAAAGTTCTCCATCATAATTAATGCTGTCGGCATTGCTGGGAATCATGCGGATTGTTGCTTTTCCATTTGGGAAAAGTGTCACCAGGAACTGGTAGTCAACAATACTCTTCCGACAATTAAATCTGATTTGCAATCGATTTTTCTTTCCCTTCTTGATGCTGTATTGAGTGACAGGTTTCTCAAAGTTAAGCCCATCTGTATCAAAATCAGCCTGATATGCTACACCCATGTAGGGAAGGTGACAGATAACAGAATCATTCCTCAGCTCCAAAGAATATCCGTAATCCAACGAACGGGCGCTCCAACGGCGAGGATACATGTAATCCACATCTATCCTGAAATGCTGAGGATCGAAGGTCAAGGTGTCGCGAGACATATCCTCTCTTGCGTTGCATAGAAGAACATAGAGCAACGTGAATGCAAATGCTATAATCCTTTTCATCTTGTCTTGAATGATTTAATCCAACAAAAAATTTTTACGTCTAGGAGAACTTTTTCTCTCGTATGTGACAATATGGTTCACCTCCTGTCTTTTCGTAGTAATGCTGATGATATTCTTCGCCCACCCAGAAGGTTTCAGCGGGACGAAGCTTAGTCTTCACCACGTATCCACGGCTACGCAAATCCTCCATTATCGCCTCCGCAACACGTTGTTGGGCTCCTGACAGATAGAAGATCTCGCTTAGATATTGAGGGCCGATATCCGGTCCTACACCATCCGCCTGAGAAGGGTCATGCATCTCGAAAAAGATTTGACACAAACGCTTATAAGTTATCTGGTCTGGATCAAACTCCACGATAACGGCCTCCACATGGTGTGTTTCGTGATTGCGAACTTGGGCATACGTGGGATCCTTTTCCTCTCCACCTGTATAGCCGACCAATGTACGCAATACACCCGTTTCCTTCTCGAACTCATGCTGGACACCCCAAAAGCATCCACCAGCAAAGACGGCAGTCCCCAGAATTGAACGGAACTCGTAAGGTCCCACATGGGAAGCCTCCGCTATTGCTTTTTCTATTTCTTGTAAGGCAGATTTCAACTGCATGTGGTCAGGAAACTGTTGCAACTCATACATTAGAACGTTTCGCTCTACCTGTAGGGCGATAGGGTTCCCGCAATGAATAATGGAATCTACAATATTCTCTGGATTGTTTTCTTCTTTGGGGCAAAGCAGTTGCAAGGCCTTGACGATGCTCTCTGGAATCCCTTGTTGGATAAGTTCTTCTGGCGAAATTCCGCCTTTGGACAATGTGCCGCAAAGGAATCCTGTGGTCTTCTCATCGTCCGTTTTTCCCATCATTCCAATGGATAACGAACGCAAGATAAGTGGTGTGTTTCCACTATCCACTTTATCAAGAAAAACACGAGAAGCAATTTGAATAGCAAGGTCTATTTTGTTCATCACCTTTTATATTTTCCACAAATTTAGTGTTTTTTTTTCGTATGTGCTCTCTGTTCATTACTTTTTTTATAACTTTACATTCCAAATCACAAAAAAGAAAGAATCATGAATCTCATTTCAACTCGCGCATTACCAGCCATTTTCATTTTCCTGTTCTCGACATATTCTGTATCAGCTCAGCGTACATGGTACGATCCCATGAAGTGTGACACACCCTACGTTTGCGGTCGAGCATGGAATGCAGAAATCGGAAAGACATCCTATCATCGTATTCCTGAGCGATTCTTGCCAGGTCTTTCGCGGGCAGTTCAGATGCTGTCAACAAATACAGCTGGACTATCCGTCCGTTTTGAGACTGATGCAACGGATATCCAGATCCGTTACACGTTGGCATCAGGAACCTACAGTTTCGTCAACATGGCCATTTTGAATCATTCAGGTATCGATCTATACGGGACAGATGCCAATGGAGCAACCCATTGGATAGGAAACCACATGAAATGGAGAATGCCATCGAAGGCAGGTGATACCCTGACATTCTCATTCCCTGACATTACTGTCCCTGTATATCCCAAACGAGGTTTAATCTACGAAGCATATCTGCCTCCATATAATCAGATTACATGGATGGAAGTGGGTGTGCCAGAAGGTTCCAAATTCCATTTCCTACACGAGTCGGGGGAGAAACCTTTGGTTATTTATGGAAGCAGTATCGTGCAAGGTGCCTCTCCATCGCGTCCTGGTCTTATGTGGCCAACCATCGTGAAGCGTATGACGGAATATCCTGTCTACAATTTTGGCTTTTCTGGTTCTGCTTTGATGGAACCTGAAATCTTCGACATGCTGAGCGAGATAGATGCCAAAGCCTTTATTCTGGATCCAATCCCCAATAGCCACAACATGGGCGATGAAATCGTGAAGCGTGCTCTCTACGGTGTCCACAAGATTCGAGAAAAAAGCGATGCTCCCATCCTCATGGTTGAGATGTATCTGTCGCCTGATAGTATTCTGAGAAGAAACCAGCATGAAAGTTTCCAGGCGGGCAATCGGAAATACAGAGAAGCTTTTGATTTGCTCAAGAAGGAGGGAGTCAAGAATCTATTCTACCTATACGGAGTTGAAATAGGATTTACAGAGGATTCCATGATTGAGAGTGCTCATCCTAATGATTT
>JAEEGI010001875.1_pt1 | contig 52108 bp, 43 predicted proteins | sample 8958751 | NCBI WGS metagenome assembly JAEEGI01 (sample SAMN16246545, study PRJNA631951) | gut metagenome | biome: gut microbiome; feature: rumen; material: KS-attached | host: Bos | place: Iran: Karaj | collected 2018-10
ATCGCCGAGACCGAAAAATACGCCCACGTGACCTTCTTCTTCAACGGCGGCGTGGAAGCCCCTTATGAGGGCGAGGACCGCATCCTTGTGGCATCTCCCAAGGTGGCCACCTACGATCTGCAGCCCGAGATGAGCGCCTACGAGGTGACGGACCGGGTGCTGGAGCGCATACAAGAGAACAAGACGGACCTCATAATCATGAATCTGGCCAACTGCGACATGGTGGGCCACACCGGCGTCTTCGAGGCTGCGGTGGCAGCTGTGGAGGCAGTGGATGCCTGCGTGGGCAGGATCGCCGAAGCCATAGAAAGGACAGGCGGAGACCTGATAATAACCGCAGACCACGGCAACGCGGACATCATGGTGGAGGACGGCATCCCCATGACTGCCCACACCAGCAATCCGGTGCCTGTGATCCTGGTATCCCCCCAGCCCTACGAGCTCACACAGGAAGTGCTTCCGGATTCCGACGGCTGCTGCGGCGCCCTCTGCGATCTGGCCCCCTCCCTTCTCCAGCTTATGGGCATCCCCCAGCCTCCCGAAATGGAAGGCAAGAGCCTGCTGAGATAGGCAGGAAAAATTGTCCGGACGATCTGAATTCGCCTGGGATACACGATCAAGCAACACAAAAGACGGACCATTTACGGATCCGTCTTTTTCTGTCTGTAAAACTTCGGTCCCCTGCCCTATGCAGGGCTCCGGGTCCTGTTACTGCAGGTTCTTGACCATTCTTACCGCTATGGCCAGAGCCTGCTCGCGGGTGGCCTGTGCGTAGCCTATGGCCTTTTCGGCATCGGTCACCGCACGGGGCTTGAAGGTGCCGTTGCTGCCCTCCACGATGTGATTCGCTGCCATGAAGTACACGCTGTCATAAGCCCAGGGGGATATCTTCGCGTCGTCGTCGAACTTGGCGGGCATGCTGTATGCAGCCTTGAACTGGGCATCGAAATTGCCGTCGGTCTTAAGGGTCCAGCCGCTGAAGTTGACCTTCTTCCATACGCGGGTGAGCATGGTGGCAGCCTGCTCTCTGGTCAGCAGATCGTTGGGCCCGAAGAGGTCTCCCTTGCTGTTCTTTCCGTCAGTGATGCCCACGTTGAAGGCCTTCAGAACTTCGGGATCGCTGGTGTCGGTGAAGGGATTGTTTGCTACAGGCTGGGCGGTGGTGCTTGTGAGAGCCTCGAACACCTTGACACTGACTGCGGCAAATTCAGCTCTTGTGATCTTCTTCGTCAGGTCCTGATCCTTGAGGCTGGCCGGGATGAGTCCCAGTGCATCAGCCTCTGCAAGCTCGCTCTGAGCCCAGGCGGAGGCCTGGAAGCTAGGCTTGTTGCCGACGATGTTGGACCATGGGGACTGCTGACCGAGATTGTTCACTATGCGGGCGCGGATCTCCACCTGAGAATCCTTGGTGAAGGGGTAATCCGTATCCGGCGAGCCTGATCTGAGGCCGTCGAATATCCAGTCGGAGTTTCCGATGTAGAAATCCACCCAGCTGCCGCTGTTTACACGGATCTGTGTCTCGATGTTATAGGGCTCGAACATACCGGCTTCGGCTTCGCAGTACATGAGCCCGTCATATACGCTGTCAGGGATATCGATGAAGAACTCTGCGGACGCACCCTCCAGACCGCTGGGATCCTTTGTCACCTTGAGCTGGAAATCGGAAAGAGTCGGCGCCTCGATTCCGGTGGGCTCAGTCAGTGCCTTCTGGTTTCCGCCCTTGCCGATGACGGTCTCGGGGGACCAGGGGGTGATGATGGTCTGGATGGGCCCGTCGGGCTCCGCCACATACTTCAGCATGATCCTGCAGCGCACGCCCAGGCTGTGATTTGCAAGATCATAGCGGAATGCGGTGTCGCCGTCCCCATCAGTGAAAGGCGTAAGTATGGGATTCAGAAAACCGTTGTTGTTTCCGTTGTCGGTGTGCCAGGCGCCGACATCGGAAAGATCGAAGCTTACGAGCTGGCTGTCACCATAAAAGTCTCTGACGGTGCCAAAAACATAGTCTCCGATGCCTTCGAGCCTCCAGAATTCCGGATCGTCCCAGTCAGATGTATACTGCCAGCTGCCGCCGTCCACCCGGCCGTCGGTCTGGATCCGGAACTCGTACCACTCAACATCGAAGCGGTTCCTGGTCATGTTTTCGCCATACGGATTCTCCGAATCCCAGAGCTGTCCGGCAGCTACGATCTTAGATATATCGGATGGGGTCATGACCCACATGGATATGACATCGCCCTGGGGCCAGCTGGTATCCAGCTTCAGATAAGGCTTCTGCGGAGCCTCGAGCTTGCCGCTGGGGATGAATTCGCTCAGGAGTCTGGGGGTGCCCGCCGCGAACGCCATGCACGGGATCAGGCTGAGCACAAGCAGCAGGCTTATAAGTATGCATGTTATTCTTTTCATTTTTGTCCTCCATTATTGCAAGACTAAAAAGTATTATCACAGAAACAATTATACCCCCGGACTGTGCCGGGGGCAAGGGTGAATAAGGAAGGAGCCTGCTGCGGTAACTCATAGCCGGCAGTCACATAAAAATGTGATATCCCTTGACCGCCGGAGGCTTATTGCTTTACAATTGTTATGTACACTAATAGTGCAAAGCGCTGAAACAAACAGATCTTGCAAAGGAGGCCTGATAAAGTGAAGAGAACTATATCGATACTTATGACCATGCTGCTGATCCTGGCCATGCTGCCTGCAGCCGCACTGGCGGCAACCGAACCCACCGCAGAGGACCTGAAAACGCCGCCGACCATTTCCAAGCTGGAGATCCACGACGACAAGGAGGGCTTCGTCTGGCTGGAGGTAACGGTTCAGACTCCGGCTAATGTGCTCAACGCCATCGATTATTATGAGAACCATGAGCTGGGCTACAACCAGGCCGGCTATATAGGCGGCATCGAGCTGCAGTATTCCATCGACGGAGGCGAATGGCAGACATCTGGTCTGACTGTTGCCGGGCGGTACTATGAAGGGGCGGAGGAAGTGCCAAGCTGGAACGGTATTCATGAGACATGGTATCTGGACGAGCTCCACGTGGATTCCGAGGTGAAGGCCCGGGCTCGCTACACCGGAGCTGATGCAGATGGAAATATCCGCTGCAGCGACTGGTCCAACATGCTGACCCTCAACGAAAAGGTGGATTTCCAGGCCTCGAGCTGGGCGTTAAGCGATCTTGCGGAAGCCGACGCGCTGGGCCTGATTCCAGACTCTCTCAAGGACAAGGATCTTACAAAGACCATTACAAGAGCGGAATTCGCAGCCATAAGCGTGAAGGTTTTTGAAGCTCTGACCTTTACCACCATCGAGGAGCTTGAGGAAAGCCCCTTTAAGGATACCAGCGATCCTGAAGTACTGAAGGCATACAACGTTGGCATCACCGACGGAAGCAACAGCAAGGGCGATATGTTCAGCCCGAATGCCCTTCTCACAAGAGAGCAGGCAGCCACCATGCTTACCCGCGTCTGGAAGAAGGTCAACCTGAGCGGCTGGTGCCTGGAGGATGACAGCAAGTTTGACGAACAGTTTAAGACCTGCTACACCATGCCCGCAAAATTTGACGACGATGCAAAGATCGCTCCCTGGGCATATGACAGCGTTTACTTCATGGCTGCAAACCACATCGTAGAAGGCAGCAATGGCAGGTTCAATCCAAAGGCTTTATCTTCTGCAGAGGATGCTATCGGTTACGCCAAGAGAGAACAGGCAATCGTTATTGCTCTGAGAATGGTCAAGAACCTGTAATTTCAAAGCATTGCGCAAAACAGGATACACAAAAAGGCGGACCTTATGGTCCGTCTTTTAATGTGCTTGTTTCTTTCTGAAGCAGGCACCGCCGAAAGGTCACGGGCTGCCACCTACAGATTTATGTCCATATTGAGATTCTGGAACCAGATCTGGGAGCTTCCCACATAGACCCGAAGCTGCAGCTCCGAATCCTCCCAGCGCTCGTCCGCATAGCCGCTGAAAGAACCGATCTTATTGCCGTCAGTCCCTATAAGATCCGCGTTGAAGGGATCATAAAGATTCCAGTCGAAATCCACGGGATCATCATAAAGCCCTATCAGCTGGCCGGTGCCATTTTCGTAGAGCAGCATGGTCAGCTGGAACAGCTCGTCGTTTTCACTGTCATAGTAGGGCATAGCCGTGTCCACGTCATATTCGTCATCCGAGAACCAGACCGCATACCACGCCCCGGGAAGCTCCTCCGCCGTCGCAGCACGGTTGATCAGATAGTCGCGGTTCCAGCCCTCACCCGGGTCTACATCTGGGTACTCCGGGTAATAGGTGATCTCGTGCCACTCGTTATTCCTTTCGTCTATGTCCTCTCTGAAATAGAGCAGATTGGACTCCCACTCGCCCAGCTTATTGTTGTAAAAGCCCAGGCGCGCGTCCTCGCAGCCGCCTATCCAAAGACCTCCGCCATCGATATCGCAGCCGCTGAAGATGGCATTGCCATAGATATTGGAGAGTTCAAGAGATTCATCGCTGCAGTCGTGGATGCGGGTGTTGAGCACCGACAGCTCAGTTACGCTGTCTGCGGTTATGCCAATGGTGCCGCAGCCGTAAAGGTCGCAGTCTGCGATCGTAGTGTTGCAGCCCTCTATCGCCCTAACAACACCGCCTCTGCATTCACCCAGCTCGGTGTGGCCGATGGTCAGGCCTCTCAGTCCGAAACTGGAGGAATAGCCGGTGAAAACATAGGCATAGCGTGGATCCACGACAATGGTGGTGCTGCCGTCATTCTTCCCGGAGCGGCTTACGATGCCGAACATCTGGCTGTAGACCACCGGCTCGTAGCCGTCGAAGACCTCCTCGAACTGGACGTAGGAGTGATATCCGTTGTAATTCTCCACATCCAGGGTGTTGATGTACTCGCTCAGATTGTAGTAGCCGGGCTCCAGTATGATGGTGGCGCCCTTGGTCATGGGCGCCTCATTTATGGCGGAGAACAGGGCCTCGGCGCTGTCCACAGCTGTGATCACCCAGTCTATATCTCCGTCGAAGCTGCAGTTTTCATCGATGTAGACATTGTCCTTGCTGTAATATTCATTGAGCTGATCAGTCTCCCACTGGCCGAAGCTGCAGCCCTTAAAATATATGGAATTACCGCTGTGCTCTGTCACGAATCCGCCGCCGCTTGCATAGTTGTCCTTAAAGCTGCAGTTTTCGAAGCTGAGCTCGCTGAAATAGCTGCTTATGGAATCGTACTCCCTGCAGTTTTTAAATTCACAGTCCGCGAAATTGAAATCGCTGCTGTAGCCGGTGTACATGATGCCGTAGCTGCAGTCTCTGATGATGCTTTCCTTCATCTGCAGACCGTCGCAGTAGTAGGCGCAGATGCCGTAGGTGCCGCAGCCGTAAAGATCCAGGGCATCGAGGCTGAAGTCCCTGCAGTATTCCATCTCGATGACGTTGCCGTCGCAGTGGGCAGCTTCCTTGTGACCCATGGTCACGTGATCGATGGACACATTATTGCAGTAGGAGAAATGCAGCACATCCGCATAGACATCGTCCTGGATGATCTCCACCAGGCCTGTGCCCTCGCCGCAGATCTTAAGGTTCTCGGCGCAGATTATCTCCACGGTGGCGCTGCTCACCTCATTGTTCAGGAAAACAAATGGATGGTCCGCATCCCAGGCCGCCCTGTCCTCTATGGAGGCTATGGCCTCGGAGAGGTTGTAGGTGCCTGCCTTCAGAAAGATCTCCGTGTCCGTATCCAGTGCGTCGAGGAATTCTCTGGCGGTGCTGACCACCACAGCGCCCTCCGATGGCGTCTGAACGGGCTCCTTTGTGCCGCCGTCTCCGCCGCCGCCCTTGGTGCAGCCTGCCAGCATGGATAATATGCGGGCAAAGGCCACAGCCAGTGCCATGTATTTAGATCTACGCATTTTAAAACCTCCTTGGTTCCTGACTAAAAGGATACCACAGGAGGTTTTTCGTTTCAATTATGCTTTTGGGTAGTATTTTGACGGTCCCTGCCTGTTTTAGGGTTTATTCAGAGGCTGCCGGAGCAGAGATCTGTTAGTCCTTTAGTCCTTTCGATCCGGCTGAACAGCCCCTGCTGCCAGCATGGCAAGCCGCACACCGTCAGCCGCGGCGGACATTATGCCGCCCGCGTAGCCTGCCCCCTCCCCTCCGGGATAGAGGCCTTCTATGGGACGGCCTTCAGGATCCATCGCCAGTCCCGCCACTGTCCTTTTTATGCGGTAGGGGGCTGAGCTTCTGCTCTCGATGGCGGTCAGAAGGGCGCCGGGATAGTCGAAGCCCTTAAGCTTTTTCCCCAGCAGGGGCAAAGCCTCCTTGAGAGAGTCAGTGACGAAATCCGGCAGGCATTTTTCTATATCTGTGAAGGTGACCCCGGGCCGGTAGCTGGGCCTTGTGAGGCCAAAGCGCAGGTAAATGGCTTCGTTTTCCGGACTTACTGAAAGCTGGGTGACGGACTGGGCGGTCTCACCTTTCGCCGCCTCCCCGTCTCCGAGGAAATCCGCCAGATACTGGGCAGGAGCCCTGTAGCTGCTGCCGCCCAGCTCAAAGGCCAGCCTTTCGTGCCTTTCCTGCAGGCTGAGCCCTGAGAGGGGATCCGATGGGTCAGGAAAGTCCTCGGGCCGCACATCCGCAAGAAGAGCGGAATTTGCATTGAAATTATCCCTGGCGCGGTTGCTCATGCCGTTGGTCACCAGGCCCCCCTCTTCAGAGGCCGAAGCCACCACGAAGCCACCCGGGCACATGCAGAAGCTGTAGACGCCCCGGCCTTCTGAGGTCCTGCAGTTCAGCTTATACTCTGCCGCTGGAAGCCCCAGCTCCTGGTGAGTATCCCCGTACTGGGCCAGATCTATCAGCTCCTGGGGATGCTCTATGCGCACGCCCATGGAGAAGGGCTTGGGCTCCATGTATATGCCCTGAGAATGCAGTGCCCTTACAGTATTTCTTGCGCTGTGCCCTATGGCAAGGATAAGGGTGTCCGCAGGAATAAATGTGACATTGGGGACGGTTCTCGTTGTCACATTTTGTGTGACTTTTGGGATATCTCCGTTCAGGCTCTCAGCAAAAATACCTGTCAGCCTGCCGTCCCGTATCTCAAGCTCCTTAAGCTCCGTTTCAAAATAAAACTCGCCGCCCAGGGACTTTATCCTCTCCCTGAGGGCCACCACCACGCCACGCAGCACATCCGTGCCTATGTGGGGGTGATGCCTGTAGAGGATATCCTGAGGCGCTCCTGCGGATACGAGCTGCTCCAGTATCCAGCGCTGGGAGGGATCCTTGGTGCCTGTGGTGAGCTTTCCGTCGGAAAAGCTGCCGGCTCCGCCCTCACCGAACTGCACGTTGGTAAGGGGACTGAGCTGTCCCTCCTGCCAGAAGCGCTCCACAGCCTCCATGCGCTTTTCCATGGCGCTGCCCCGCTCAAGGACTATGGGCTTAAGGCCGTATTCCGCCAGCACCAGGGCTGCGAATATGCCGCAGGGGCCGAAGCCGCAGACCACAGGCCTGTGCTCAAGGCTCCTGCCCGGCCGTCCCGGACTGAAGGGCCTGTCCTCCTCCAGCGCATACTGAAGCCTCCGCCTTTTCGCGGCGGAGACAAGGACTCCCTCCCCTCTGGCGCAGCTCAGTCCAAGGCTGAAGACCCTGTATATATCGGGCTTTTCCCTGGCATCCAGGGACTCCTTTACTATCCGCACCAGCTCAAGACCGGACTCCCTAAGCCCCAGCCTTCCCGCTGCCGCAGCAAGCAAAGCCTCCCGGAGAGCCTCGCCCTCCGGGGAATCCTTTCCCGCCCGAATTTTAATTCCGTGAATTACAAACAAATCTATCTCCCGGAAGGACTTTCGGCACCTTCCTGTCTGCCCGAAGGGATTTCGCCGTCACTCCGTCTGAAGCCCTTCGCCGCCTTCCTGTCTTAAGACAGCCAGGAGCAGCCCCGCCTGATTTAAAGGCTTCTGGCTGCGTTAAGCCCCGCAATAAAGCCCGACCCAAAGGCCCAGCTCAGATTATAGCCTCCGCAGGGTCCGTCCACATCCACCACCTCGCCGGCGAAATAAAGCCCCGGCACCAGCTGGGATTCCAGAGTCTCAGGGTCCAGCTCCGAAAGAGCAACGCCCCCTGCCGTCACCTGAGCCTCCTTCCAGCCCTTGGTCTGGGTCAGCTCAAACTCCAGGCTCCGGCAAAGCCCCGCGATCTTCTCGGCTGTGGTGATTGAAAGGGAAGCCATGGGCGCCTCCGGATCCAGCCCTGCCCGCCTTACAAGATAGCAGCCCAGCTTTTCCGGAAGCAGGCCAAGAAGCAGGTCCCCGGCCCTTCCATCCAGGAACTTCAGCCTGCGCTCCAGCATCATCTCCCGGAGCTTCTCCTCGCTGTACTCCTCCATCAGGTCCAGCTCGGCCCGGTAGCTTACCCCCTCAGCCAGCTTGTAGAACCTGCTTATATTAAAGGTGCAGATGCCCGAAAGCCCCTCCTTTGTGAACTGTATCTCCCCTCTGTCCTCGGCCTCCACGCTGACAGCTCCGTCCATGACGCTCAGAAGGGATATCCTCCCCTCAGCCCGGACCCCGTGAAGTTCCTGCATATTCTCCCTGCAAACCAGCTGGGTCAGGGCGGGTATGGGCTTTATCACCTGGTGACCGAAGCCCCTGGCATAGCGGTAGCCGTCGCCGGTGCAGCCGTACTGGATACCGGCCTTTCCGCCGCAGGCGATTATAAGCTTATCCGCCGTTATATATCCGCCGCCCGCAAAGGCGACAGTAAAGTTCTGTGCCCTGGTGATGCTCTCTATCGCCGCATTGCAGACCAGCTCAGCCCCAAGGGAGACAGCTCCCCGCACCAGCGCCGTCACAACGCTTTTGGCCTGCTGGGACCTGGGGTACATGCGCCCCTCGGCCTCCTCCCTGGGCTCTATCCCCAGCCCTTTGAAGGTCTGGATAAGCGCCGGGACCGCCTCCCTGCTCATGACAGATTCCACCGCGTCGGGGATGCTTCCCGGGAACTCATTGCAGTAATAATCCCCGGGCGCCGCATTCCTGTTCAGATAGTTGCAGCGTCCGTTGCCCGTGGCATAGAGCTTCTTTGCGGGTTCATCGTTCTTTTCAAGAACAGCTATCCTGGTGCCCTTCCGAAACTGTGCAGCCCTGATGGCAGCCATCAGTCCGGAAGCCCCCGCCCCCACGATCACGATGTCGTAATGCGCCTTGTTTTCCATAAAAGTTCCCCCTCAGGTCCCTTCCTGTGCTTCATACTGAAAGAATAACACAAAGCGGGCAAATTATCAAAAATACTCGATTATTCCTGCCCGAAATGTTATACTATACTGTCTATTTGTGAACTGACCTTAAGAGGAAAAGATATATGAGGATACTATCAACTATCGCAGGAGTGCTGCTCACCGTCATCGGCGCGCTCTGCTTCCTGTGGATGTCAAGCTACAACTTCTCGGCCCTGGCCTTCCCCATAGGCGTGGCCATGCTTCTGGCAGGCGTATGCATCTGCGCCGCCTATCTGGTCTCCGGCCGCGCCCGCAGGGTTACAGACACGGTGCTGGTGGAGGGCATAGTAATGGCTCTCTTCGGCTTCGTGGTCATCAACGACCAGGTAAAGGACGCCATGCTGCCCATATTCTTCGGCAGCCTTCTGGTCATCTCCGGCGCCAGCCGCATTGCCCAGAGCTTCGACGTCAGCCGCTACCGCCCCAGGGACTGGGCCAAGGTCATGGTCTTCGCCATCCCCACCACCGTCCTGGGTCTTGTCATGATGATGCCAAGCACCATCTCAACTGACACTCCCCTGATGCTTGTGGGCGCCTCCTTCATAATCAACGGCTTCAGCATGCTGATCTACACCATGTTCAGCGAGAGCAGAAGCTCCGAAGAGAAGGCCAATGAGGTCAAAGCCCGCGCCGCCGCAAAGCAGCAGGCAGCGGAGGAGAAGCGCCGCCAGAGAGACGAGCTGCGCAAGCTCTCCAGAGAGGAGCAGGTCCGCATCAAGGCGGAAAACCGCAGAAAAAAGAAGGAAGAAGCGGAACAGAAGAGAGAAGAAAAGCGTCTGGAGCGGGAGGCTGAGAGAAGATCCAGGCAGCCTGCCACCAGAGAGACCATATCCTTCACAAAGGAGGAGAGCGAAGAGATCAAAGCCGCCGCAAAGGAGCTGGGCTTTGAAGACCAGGTCCCCGAAGAACAGGCTGCGGAAGGAACTGAGGCGGTCGCAGGCGAACAGACACCTGCTTCAGAAGAGCCTAAAGCCGCAGAACCCAGCCCCTCCGATGACGCTGAAGCAATAGAAACTCAAAAAGAAAGTTCTGAAAAAGCAGAGCCTGCCGCAAAAGCTGCTGAGGCCGCTGACAGCGAAGAGACCCGCCAGGAGAACAGGTGGCCCTATTTTAAAAAGCCTGTTATCCCAAGCCTCAGAAGCAGAGTCAAGGAGGATGCCCAGGCCGCGGAGGCTCAGGCAGCAGAGCCCGCAGAGATAAAGCTTGCTGCCATAAAGCTGGACGAGATCGAAGAAGAAAACCCCGAAATAGAATTTGAAAAGACAGAGCTCCCGGAGGTGGAGCTCAGCGCCAAGGGCGGAGAGGCCTGGTCACGTCAGGATATACTGGATGAGCTTGATCAGGAGATCCCCCTTCCGGAAAGCTTTACAGACTACGAAGCCCTGAAGCTGGAGGATCTTATCAGAGAAGAGCTTCCGAAGGCCAATCTCAACGATCCCTCGGACAAGAGCTTCACCCAGCGTCTCACCATCAACTGGATGCCGGAGCCGGAGTTCGACGACAGCATAGAAGCAGCCCCGGAAAGCAGCGGAGATAAGGAAAATGAAGAAGGTTAACAGCATTTTCGATGTCATCGGACCCATCATGGTGGGTCCCTCCAGCTCCCACACCGCAGGCGCTGCGAAGCTGGCAAGAATAGCAAGAAGCCTCAGCGGAGAGGAGATAAAAAAGGTGGTCTTCATGCTCCACGGCTCCTTTCAGACCACCTACAAGGGCCATGGCACCGACAGAGCTCTGCTGGCGGGGATACTGGGACTCGCGCCCTCCGATCCCAGCCTGGTGGATGCCTACGAGCTGGCGGAAAAGGCCGGCCTGGAATACGAATTCGTTAAAAAGGATCTGGGACCGGTACACCCCAACACCATCAAGTTTATAGTCACCGGAGCCAGCGGCAACGTGACCGAGCTGGTGGGCGCTTCCGTGGGCGGCGGCGAGGTCCTGGTCAGCAGCCTGAACGGCTTTGAGGTAAGCTTTTCCGGCAATTCCTACACTGTCATAAGCATTCAGGACGACGTCCCGGGCATAGTATCGGAGATCTCCGGGGTTTTTGCAGCCGCAGGTCTCAATCTGGCCACCATAACCCTCTCCCGCTCAGCCAGAGGCCGGGAAGCCACCATGATAATGGAGATCGACAGCGAGCCCTCTCAGGAGGTCCTGGACAGACTCAGAAATCTGCCCCGGATAAGAAAGATCATCTGCTACAGACCCGTGGAGGCTTAAGGAGGCAAAATGTTCAACAGAGGAAATGAGCTCCTCGAGCTCTGTGAAAATAAAAAGCTCCCCATCTGGGAGCTTGCCATACAGGACGAGATGGAAAGCACCGGTGCTGAAAGGGAGGAGATACTCCAGAAGACCGCAGCTGCCTGGGAGACCATGAAGGAGTCCTTTTCGGCGGATGATGAGCGTCCCACCATGGGAGGTCTTATCGGAGGTGAAGCTAAAAAGCTGAGCCTCATGGATGGTGAAAAGACCATCCTTGGCAGCGCCGCAAACCTTGCAATGCAAAGAGCCATGGCCTGCTCGCAGCACAATGCCTCCATGGGCCGCATCTGCGCAGCACCCACTGCCGGATCCTGCGGCATCATGCCCGCAGCCATAAGCACCGCAGCCGAAAGACTGGGGCTTGGAGACGAAGAAGCCATCCGCGCAGTCCTTACAGCTGGAGCCATAGGAAAAATCATCGTGGTCAACGCCACCGTTTCGGGCGCTGAGGGAGGCTGCCAGGCTGAATGCGGAAGCGCCAGCGCCATGGCGGCAGCAGCCATAACCGAGATGGCGGGCGGAAGCCCCAGACAGGCTCTGGATGCCGCAGCCATCGCCTTTAAGAACATCATGGGTCTGATTTGCGACCCAATAGCGGGCCTGGTGGAGTCACCCTGCGCCAAGAGAAACGCCTCCGGCGCAGTCAACGCCATGCTGTCCGCAGACCTTGCCCTGGCAGGCATTGAAAGCATAGTCCCCTTCGACGAGGTGGTAGAAGCCATGTACGATGTGGGACTTGAGCTGAATTCCAGATTCAGAGAGACCGCAAAGGGCGGCATCGCAGCCACCCCCACCGGCCAGGCTCTGGCAGAGAGGATACTGAAGTAATGGCTATCAGAGATTCTTCCGAAGATTATCTGAAGATGATGTACACCCTTCAGATCGAGAAGGGCTACATACGCTCCATAGATGTGGCGGCAGGCCTCGGGGTGACCAAGCCCAGCGTTTCCTATGCGGTGAAGCGCCTCAAGGAGGCGGGAATGATCACCATGGAAAGCAGCGGCGAGATCCACCTTACCGACTCAGGCCTTGCTGTGGCTAAAAAGACCTACGACCGTCATCAGGCACTGACCAGTCTTCTGATGTACATGGGTGTGGAGGAGGAGCGGGCCTGCGAAGATGCCTGCAAGATAGAGCATGACATCAGCGACGAGACCTTTGAAGCCCTCATGAAATTCGCCGAGGGCAAGGTCCCAAGCATGCACCACGCTCATCATCACTACCATTTGAAAAAGAAATAGAGGCAGCTTGAGGCTGCCCCTTTTTATAAGGAGTCCACTTTAATGAACTACATCAATATAGCGCTGACACTGGCAGTTGCAGTGCTTGGCATGTATGTCTTCACAAAGCTGAAGGTCCCGGCGGGAGCCATGATAGGCTCCATGCTTTTCGTTGCCACCCTGGGAGTTCTGACTGGCCGGGCGGAGGTCTTCCCCTGGTTCAAATACCTGATGCAGATATGCTCGGGCATACTCATCGGAAGCAAGATCAACCGCAAGACCCTTTCAAGGCTTAAAAACCTCTGGAAGGTGTTTCTGGCTGTGGTGGTGATGCTGATACTGGAGACCGCCATCTTCGGCATACTCTACTTCAAGCTCACCGACTACGATATCGTAAGCTGCATCTTCTCCATCGCCCCGGGCGGAGCCACAGACCTTACCATACTTTCCGCAGAGTTCGGTGCCGTCAGCGCCATCGTGGGCGTCATGCACGTATTCCGCCAGATCATGATAATCATCATCCTTCCGCCCATAGCCTTTAAAATAGGCTCTCCCGAGGAAAAGATCGCAGCGGACAACAGCAAGGTTCCCGTAAGATACCCGGACATAGCCATAGTGGCCTGCTGCGCCGCTGTCGTCGGCTTCACCTTCAAGCGGCTGGGGGTCACGGCCCCCATCATGCTGGGCTCCATACTGGCAGGCTCGGTCTTCACCATAGGCTTCCGGGAGTACCGCATGCCCTCCTTCTATTCCAAGATACTGATGACAGGAGTTGGCGCCTACACGGGCTCCATGGTCACAAGGCAGATAGTCTCCTCCATGGGCCAGATGTGGGTGGGAATGGTGCTCATAGTGGTCCTGATACTGGTGACCCTCTTCCTGAACAGCCTGGTCATCGAAAAGCTCTTTAAGATGCCAAAGCTCACAAGCATGTACCTTTGCGCCCCCGGCGGCCTGTCGGAGCTGACCCTGCTGGCCGAGGAGACCGGCGGAGACCTGCCCACCATAGCGGCCATCCAGACAGCCCGTATGCTTACGGTGGTGCTGTTGGTCACCAGCATGGTGCCCTTCATGCAGAGGATAGCCGAGATCATTTAAAGCCATACAGAAACGCAAAAGCCGGTCCAAGGACCGACTTTTTTATTGCTATAAAGTGCTGTAGACCACCCAGATGTATATGTAGCCCGCGGTGACAGCCGCAAGGGTAAAGGGCACGCCTATACGGCAGAACTCCTTAAAGCCCACCTTGTAGCCCCTTCTGATGAGCATGCCCACACCTGCGATATTCGCAGAGGCTCCAATCGGTGTGAGATTGCCGCCCAGGGTGGCACCCGTAAGAAGGCCGAAGTACAGCAGCTCCGCAGGAGCGCCGCAGCTTGCTATGACCCCCTGAAGCACAGGGAGCATGGTTGCCACATAGGGGATATTGTCTATAAAGGCGGAGATCAGCACCGAAGCCCAGACCACCACAGTATAGAGCAGGAAAATGCCCTTGCTGCCCATTCCTGCTATAAGCGCCGCGAGATCGTCTATGATTCCCATGTGGCTTATGCCGCCTATTACAAGGAACAGGGCAAACAGCATCTGAAGGGTCTGTACATCCAGCTCCTTAGCGGCGTGCTTAAGTCCCGCTTTATTGCCTTTTGCATAATACTCCAGGGCTGCATTCAGGGCTGCGCAGAGCAGGCAGATGACGCCGTTGGTTACCGCAGGCTTTCCGGGTATGAAGGAAGCTGCGATAAGCAGGCCTATCATCAGGAGCATCATATAGCCAGGAAGGTGATCCCTGCACACTGCAGTGCCTTTGGTCTCCACCTTATCCTTGTCCTTTCTGAACATCCACATCATGATGGGGACCGTGCAGAGAGCACCCAGCTCCACCGCAAAGAATATGCCCGGCCGGCCCTTCATCCAGAAGAAGTCCATAAAGTCCATGTTCGCATAGGCTCCCAGCATTATGGAGGTGGTATCCCCCACCAGAGTGGCTGCGCCCTGCAGATTGGAGGACACGGCGATGCAGATTATCATGTTGACCGGGGAGATCTTCAGCTTTCTGCAGATGGCAAGCCCCACAGGCGCCACCATCAGGACAGTGGAAACATTGTCGATAAAGGCGGAGATGACGCCGGCAAACAGGGACATGAAGATGGTCAGCCACATCAGGTTCGGCGCCTTTTTAAGAAGCTTGTCCGCTATGACCGCTGGCATCTGGGACTGGATGAAATAGTCCACCAGAACCATGGTGCCGGTCAGCATCATCAGCACATTCCAGTCTATGGCCCCAGGGATCTGCCTCAGCGGAAGTATCCCAAACACGATAAATATCAAGGCCGTACCCAGGGCTACCCAGTGCTTGAACCGTGGAAATATGAAGATCCCTGCGTACATCAGCAGGAAAAGAATGATCGCTGCAATTTTCAATTTATCCCTCCTTAAGCTTCTTTGAGCAATAAAAAACTTTTGCATGCTCAAGATCCATACAAAAGTCTTGCTTAAAGTATATCCACCGGCCCTTCGGCGTGATGACGACGGATATAGCGCAGCAGGAGCTGCGCAGCTACTCCCTTTTATATTCATGAAAACGAAGACCGCCCTGTGCGATCCACGGCGGTCTATATAATACTATATTTTTACTATAACGTCTTCTTCATTCTTTCGATAGCAGCTATCATTTTTTCTCTGTCCTTTGGCAGCGTGCCCCAGACTCTGTCAGGCGGGAAGCCGAAGGATGAATCGTATTCCACGCCCTCCACAGCTGCCAGTTCTATAAAGCGGCGGCATTCAGCAAGGCTTTCCTTCAGTTCTGCAGGAACAAAGCGTCCCGCAGCCATATCCTCCTCCATGTGGCTTGGGAACATGTCGAAATTCACCACCAGCACGGGCTTTGTTTCGTTTACGAAAGCAGCCAGCGCCTCGGCATTTTCAATGCCCCTGCCCTCTCCTGCCACGCCGCTCATCACATGGGCCGCGTAGTCGATGCCAGCCTTGTGGATGCGCTCTATGGCCTCATAAGCCATGGGAAGAGTGTGGCACTTGTTCATGAACTTCAGCACATCGGGCAGAGCTGTCTCAACACCGATGTAAAGCCTCTTGACACCCAGCTCTGCCAGGGTCTTCAGCTCCTCGTCGGTCTTAGCCAGAATATCGGGGACCGTTGAATCCATACGGATCTCCTGACAACCCGGGAAATAGCTGTGGACCATATTCAGTATGGTCACCAGCTGCTCTGCCTTAAGATGAAAGGCGTTGCCGTCGCCAAGATATACCACCTTGGGATCTCCGCCAAGATCCTTAACCCGCTTCAACTCCTCCTCGATCTTTTCCAGGGGGATCTCCCTGTAGGTAAGGTCCTTGAAAAGGCCGCAGAACTTGCAGTGGTTATAGGAGCAGCCCACGGTGACGGGCAGGTTGTAGCTTGCCCTCTCCCCCGGCGCTCTGCATATTCTTCCTTCGTATTCCATAATAGTCTCCTGTCACCCGCCCAATATAAAGCGGGATTATAATATCACTCACATTCGGATACATAATACACTAAAATGTACGGTCAGTACAATCGATTATTTCAATAAAAGAGCCCGCAGCTGTCTCAAGGCCAAGGATGCCTCTGCTCCATTTTTCTCCTGCATTTCTCTTGTATTTTTGCGTGATCCATGATAAATTATTTAAGTTCGATGTGTAAACCTTGAGCTGTCTGCAAGCGGACGCAAATGGCATAACACAATATCATGCGGATGTAGTTTTCGAGACTTGACCCTGCGATTGCCGAGCGCAGCGAAGGCAGAGCAGCGGTAAGTCCGATGCGCAAGCTTGCCAGCGAAAGCGAGCAGAATGCGAAGCTTGAGCTGCCTGCAAGCGGACGCAAATGGCTTAACACAATAAAATGCGGATGTAGTTTAATGGCAAAACAGCAGCTTCCCAAGCTGCGGTCGAGGGTTCGATTCCCTTCATCCGCTCCAAGTAAAAGAAAAACACCCTATGGTGTTTTTCTTTTGCTTTATAACATTTTTGGGAATCGAACCCAATAGGATGCTTCCTGCAGCCTTTCAAACTCAGATATTCCTGCCCCTACCTTCTTTCCAGGCAATAATCCACTATTGCGTCGATGTGGGACTGGGTGGTGTCGAACACAGGGATGTCCAGATTCTGCGGCTTTATGAGCATCTCTATCTCAGTGCAGCCCAGGATGACGCCCTCAATGCCGTCCTCCTCCTTCATCTGCGCGATCACCCGCTTGTAGTATTCCCTGGAGTCGTCCAGGACCACGCCCTTGCAGAGCTCGCCGAAGATTATGTCGTCGATGCCGTCTATGTGCTCCTGAAGACGGGGCACAGCCACCTCAAGGCCGTTCCACGCCAGCCTGTCCTTCAGGAAATCCTGCTCCATGGTGTACTTGGTGCCAAGAAGGCCAACCTTTTTAACACCCTTTTCCTTGCACTTTTCCGCCACGCAGTCCGCAATGTGGATAACAGGGACCTTTACCGCCGCCTGCACCTGATCCGCCAGCTTGTGCATGGTGTTTGTGGCGATCACGATATAGTCCGCGCCGCCTGCCTCCAGCCTTTTCGCTATGTCAGAAAGCTCAGCCCCTATGGCATCCCACTCGCCCGCCAGCATGTGCTGTCTGATGGGCTCAAAATTCACATTCCAGATAAGCATCCTTGCGCAGGTCAGGCCGCCTGCAATGGCGTTCACCTGATCGTTTATCCTCTTGTAGTAGTGGATGCTTGACTCGTAGCTCATGCCGCCGATTATTCCTATAGTCTTCATTTGATTCCTCCTGTGCCGCGCAGGTCTAAGCTCTTTTAAGGATGAGTTCATCCAGAGTACGCTTCTTTACATGGGTGACGCCATTTTCATCCCTGTAGACTGACTTTTCATCGCCAGGCTGAAGATCCTCCGCCACAGCCCTTTCTGTGCCCTTTCCTATGGCCAGCACCAGCAGCAGCTTGTGATTTTCCTTAAGCCCCACCAGCTCTCTTAAGGGGCCGTTGTCGAAGCTGCCTATCATAAGGCCGTTCAGATCCCTTTCGGCAGCCCCCAGCAGTATGGTCTGAGCCGCGATGCCCGCCTCTCTCCACCAGGACCACTCGCGCCTGTCGATGTCAGTATCCTGAATGATCAGAACGAAGGCACTGGGGTTGATGCCGGGATAGGGCCTGTCCTTGCCCCAGTGGGTGAATTTTGCAATGGCGTCCACCTCGTCCTTTTCCCAGCTGATGTAGAATTTCAGAGCCTGCTGATTGCCCGAGGTTGGAGCAAAGCGGGCCAGCTCGATGAGCTCCCGCAGGTCCTGCTCCGTCATCCGGTAGCTTTCGTCGTAGGCTCTGCAGCTTCTGCTTTTGATGACCAGTTCTCTTATTGACATATTCTTTTCCTCCGTTTTTCCGGCAGTTGACTTATCCCAGTCAAATTCCACCAGCTGGCAGTTTCCCGCCACCGGCTCCTCGGAGGCCTCTTCGCCTCTGAAATAGCTGCTTATGGCCCTCATGGTGCCGCCGTGGGTGACTAAAAGCACGGTCCTGTCCGGGTATTTTTCCCTGATGCCGTCCAGCAGCCTTCCCACCCGGCCCAGGAGCTCTGTCATGGGCTCAACGCCGTGGCCTTCTCCGCTTCCCGTCTTATCGAAGTACTCCGGGTCCATTTTCACCATTCCACGGATCTGGCTTATTGCCATGCCCTCGTAATCTCCGAAGCCCCGCTCCCGAAGAGCGTCATCGCAGATGATGGGGCAATTCAGCACCTTGTTCAGCATCTCCGCGGTCTTAAGGGCCCGCTTAAGGGGCGAGCTTATGATAAGGTCGATGCCGTGGCCTCCGATGGTCTTCGCAGCCTCCTCCGCCTGAGCAAGTCCGGTCTCATTCAGCTCTATATCCGTGTTTCCCTGCATTATGCCCTGCACGTTCCAGTCCGTCTGGCCGTGGCGTATGGCAAATATCTTCATGCTTACTCCTGCGCCGCTTCCTCTTCCTGAAGCTTCTTAATGTAATCCCTCAGCATCTCGCTGTTCTTTCCAACGATAGCCATGCACTTTTCTCCGGGCACAGCATACTTTGGCCTGAGCTCAGCGCAGTCCAGGCTGCCGAATTCATTTCTGAACAGCTCCACATAGCCCTTGCAGGCGTCGCGTAGCATGGGTGCTTCGTGAGCCTTGTCCTTTATAAGAGCCTGACCGATGGCTGCCACCGACGCTGCAAGAGCGCCGCAGGTGCTGCCGCTGGCCATTCCGCCTCCGAAGGCGCCTATTATCTTCAGCCCGTCTGGACTAAGCTCAAAGCCCAGAGCCTCGTCTGCCGCCTTGAGCGTTCCCTCTGCGCAGTTGAAGTTGCTTTCCACATAGAATTCCCTTACGCGTTCCCTGATATCCATAAAACTACCTCCCGTATATATGAACGATCTTTACTGACTAAATATGTCTTCCCTTCTCCCTGATGAAGCTGTCGTGATAGCCCTCCTTAGGACCGTCAAAGCCTGCGATGGCCCTGTCGAACTTGGCCAGAAGCTCCGCCTTCTGCCGGGGGAGAAAGCCCATCACCGTATAGAGCTTGAGCAGCGTGGAATCCACATAGAGGCACTCGCTGGTCATTTCCATAAGCTGCAGCATGCGCCTCTCCTCCAGAGCTATCTGATAATAGCTCATGGGGCGGAATTCACCCTTCATGACCATGTCGTAGAGCGGCGTCTGCTCCCAGATGGTCAGGGCCATAGCCCAGACGCAGTCGGGATGTATCTGATTCAGCAGCTTTGCGGTGGCAAGGCAGTGCTCCTCGCTCAGGTCCAGCCCGCCGAGGCCTGGTATGATGGTCAGCTGATAGGCCAGGCCCAGCTCCTCCAGCAGCCTGAAGGCCTCCAGCATCTGAGCCACGCTCTCGCCCTTGTTGTGGAGCCGCAGAACCTTGTCCGAGCCGCTCTCCAGACCTATATGAAGGGTATGGAGCCCCATGGCTTTAAAGGCCAGCAGCTCGTCCCGGCTCTTGCCGAGCACATCCTCGGCCCTGGCGTACATGGAGTATTCCTTCACCCCGGGCAGATAGTGCTGTGCCAGGCGAAAGGCCAGATAAAGATGGTCCGTGCCCAGCGCCAGGGGATTGCAGCCGCCGAAATGCAGCCTGTCCTTGTCCCCCGCCACCTGGCCAAGATAGAAAAGCCTTTCCTCCAGCTTCTCCAGAGGCTCAATATGATATTCGTCGTTGGCGAAATCGCAGAAGGCGCAGCCGCTCCAGCTGCAGCCCTGCCCCAGCTCGATCAGCAGGCTGTCCCGCTCCTGAGGGGGCTTATACAGATCGGCCCCGCTGTATATGAGGTCGTAGATACTCTTTTCTTCCATTTTTGTTCCTCGCGTTCGATACTATTTTATCATATATCCTGTCTGATTCCACACAAATATGATACAATCAGCTGAACCGGTGAAGCGTGGAACAGGACCGCCGCAGGGAGGCAGAGCATGAAACGTATAGAGGATATGACAGAGCGGGAGATGCTGATGGAGCTCATGGCTGAAAAGAGGCTGCAGGACAGGCTTCGGGCGGTGAAGATCGCCTTTTGGATAGCTGTGATACTGCTGCTTGTGTGGCTGGGCTTTACCTACGTCCCGAGGATCATCGATGTGTACAACAAGTGGAACGATGTGCTCCAGCAGATACAGGAGACCGGAAACAAGGTGAACGGAGTGGTGGACGAGATAAAGAGCGGCCCGCTGCAGTCCATACAGAGCGGCATCGACAGCGTCAAGAGCGGAGTCGAAAGCGTCAAGAGCTTCCTTTCAAAGCTGGGCTTTTAAGTGACAACGGGATGAAGTGACATTGGGGACGGTTCTGTTTGTCACGTTTTATGTGACATTGGGGACGGTTCTGTTTGTCACATTTTTTATAAACCCTGTTTAAGCATGCTTCATGGTCTTTGGTCCTCGTCGCTGCAGCGCAGTCAATTTCAGCTTCGTTAGTCTCGGCCGCGCGCCGGACCCGCTCGCGCCTACCATCGCCGCTCGCTATCGCGCTAGCCTCCCGGCTGCCTCGACGCACACTCGCTGAAATCGTGCGGCTGCATAGAGCTCCTGCGGAAGCCCATTCAGCATACTTTAAAACCGGCATTTTGCGATAAGGCAGAGGTTCTGAGGCGCATTGCTGAGGCGGCGTCGTTAAGCACGATATGTTCGAGCGTCGTGCACGGCATGGCGGGGCGGTCCGCCATAGCGAGGGTCGTTAAACCGGGTGCCGACTGTAGGCACCCGGTGCGTTCCCGAGCGTGCCGAAACAGTGACGAACAGATCGATTGCCTAACAGCTGCCGAAGCCCTTGCGCTGAGGGCCTCTGACTTATCGTACTTAATAACAGTCTAGACAGTTGTCTTTGTTATATGACATCGGGGTCAACCCGACCCTCTTAAATCGCCGTTTTAAGCGATTCTGTGCAGCCATCGATAAGAATATCAAAATGCAATAAAAAACCCGCCAGAGGGGCTCTCAGAGCCCTCAGGGCGGGTTTTAAATCGTTATATAGCTTTTGCAGACCTGCTTAAGGCAGCAGCTTTACACTCTCTTTACCGCGATGCCGGTCTTGTGACCGTTCAGATCGAACTGCTCCAGATCCGTGCCCTCGCCAAGCTCGTTAGCCAGGGTCTCCTTGCAGATGTAATCCCTGTAAAGCTCGATGGCCTTCTTAACAGCCTCGTCAGCATCCACGGAGATCTCGATCCTGTCCATCATCTCAAAGCCGCTGGACTTTCTCAGCTGCTGAACCTTGGAGATGAGCTCTCTTGCCAGACCCTCGTCCACCAGCTCCTGGGTGACGTTGGTGTCCAGGATTACGCAGAGCGCGCCTTCGATGGCAGCGGTGAAGCCCTCCTTGGACTTTACGGTGACGCTCACCATCTCGTTTGTGATGTCGGTGGGTTCTCCGTTCAGCTCGAGAACGATCTTGCCCTCGCTTTCAAGAGCGGCCAGCACAGCCTTGGGATCCGCCTTGGCGATGGCAGCGCCGAAGGCCTTGATCTTAGCGCCCAGAACAGGACCGGCAGCCCTGAAGTCGGGCTTCAGCTGGTAGTTAAGATAGGTGTCCATGTTCTCCTCGAACACCACGTCCTTAACGTTCAGTTCCTCCTCGATCAGGCCAACCATGTAGCCGATCTCGTCCTTGTACTTGGCATCGATCAGCAGCTCCGCCAGAGGCTGACGCACCTTGATGCGTTCCTTTTCGCGGATGCCGCGGCCCATGGTGACGATATCGCGGACCAGATCCATCCTCTCCTCAAGAGCGGGATCCACCAGGGAAAGCTCCGCCTTGGGATAGGCTGCCAGATGCACCTCTTCACCGGTCAGATCCTCGTAGATCTCAGCGGTGATGAAGGGCGCGAAGGGAGCCATCAGCCTGGCTACGCCGGTCAGAACCTCGAAGCTTGTTGCATAAACGCTCTGCTTGTCGGTATCCATGCCGTCAGCGTAGAAGCGGCGGCGGGCCCTTCTGATGTACCAGTTGGACAGATCCTCCACCACGAAGTCCTGGATCAGGTGAACTGTCCTGTTGTGATCGTAGTGCTCCATGGAGTCGGTCACAGCGTCGATCAGCTTGTTGTACTTGGATAGTATCCAGCGGTCCAGCTCGGGACGGTCCTTATAGTCCACCCAGAGCTTTCCTGCGTCGATATTGTCGTTGTTTGCGTAGAGAATGAAGAAGTTGTATACATTCTTCAGCGTTCCGAAGAACTTGCCCTGGATGTCCGCAAGCCCGTCCTCATCGAATTTGGTGGGCACCCAGACGGGGCTCACGTACATCAGATACCAGCGGGTGGCATCCGCGCCGTACTTGTCGAAGAGGGCGAAGGGATCCACGGTGTTGCCCTTGGACTTGGACATCTTCTTGCCTTCCTTGTCCAGCACCAGGTCGTTCACCAGAACGTTCCTGTAGGGCGCCTGACCCTTGATGAAGGTGGAGATGGCCATCAGGGAGTAGAACCAGCCGCGGGTCTGGTCTATGCCCTCGCAGATGAAGTCTGCGGGGAAGAAGTCGCGGTCGAAGTTCTCGGCGTTTTCGAAAGGATAGTGTCTCTGGGCGAAGGGCATGGCGCCGCTGTCGAACCAGCAGTCCATTACCTCGGGGATGCGGCTCATGGAATGACCGCAGTCCGGGCAGGCGATGTGCACATCATCCACGTACGGGCGGTGCAGCTCGATGCTCTCGTCGATGTCTTCTATGGCCAGCTCAGCCAGCTCTTTTCTTGAGCCCACGCAGATGATCTTTCCGCAGTCCGGGCAGCGCCAGATGGGAATGGGAGTGCCCCAGTAACGGTTTCTGGAGATGGCCCAGTCCTTGACCTCAGCCAGCCAGTTGCCGAAGCGGCCCTCTCCAACGTAAGGAGGCCACCAGTTTACGGTGTTGTTGTTAGCGACCAGCTGATCCTTCAGCGCAGTCATCTTGATGTACCAGGAGGGCTTTGCATAGTATACCAGCGGAGTGCCGCAGCGCCAGCAGTGGGGGTAGTTGTGCTCCAGCTTTTCTCTGGAGTAGAGCTTGCCCTCGCCGGCCAGATATTTGATGATCTCCACGTCCAGACCATCCTCCATGATGAAGTGACCGGCCCAGGGAGTGTCGGTGTATTTTCCTTCCTCGTCCACGGGATTCAGCACGGGGAGGCCGTACTTCATGCCGCAGTTGTAGTCGTCCTCGCCGAAGGCGGGAGCGGTGTGTACGATGCCGGTGCCTTCGCCGGTGGCGACGTAGTCCATGCAGGTGACGAAGAAGGCCTTCTTATCAACCTTGCAGAAGGGCATCAGCTGCTCGTATTCCTGATACTCCAGGTCCTTGCCCTTGCAGGTCTCAACGATCCTGTATTCGCCCTTGGCGCCCAGGATCTTTTCAGCCAGATCAGCTGCCAGGATGTAGAACTTTCCGTCCTGCTCAGCCTTGACATAGTCCAACTCGGGATTTACGGTCAGAGCCACATTGGCTGCCAGTGTCCATGCAGTAGTCGTCCAGGCCAGGAAGTAGGTGTTCTCCTCCCCCTTCTTCTTGAAGGGAACAACGAGGGTATTTACCTTCACCATCTTGTAGCCCTGAGCCACCTCGTGGGAAGCCAGGCCTGTTCCGCAGCGGGGGCAGTAAGGCAGGATCTTGTGACCCTCGTAGATGAGGCCTGCGTCGAAGAACTTCTTGAGTATCCACCAGCCGGTCTCGATGTAGTTGTTGTCCAGTGTGATGTACGGATTGTCCAGATCGATCAGATAGCCCATGCGGTGGGTCATGGTGCGCCACATGGATTCATAGGAAAATACGGAGTCTCTGCACTTTTCGTTGAACTCCTTGATGCCGTACTTTTCTATGTCCTGCTTGCCGGAGAAGCCCAGCTGCTTCTCGACCTCGATCTCCACGGGCAGTCCGTGGGTGTCCCAGCCGGCCTTGCGGCTGACCTTGTAGCCCTGCATGGTCTTGTATCTGAGGACTGAATCCTTCAGGGTTCTGGCCATAACGTGATGGATGCCGGGCTTGCCGTTGGCGGTGGGAGGTCCCTCAAAGAACTGGAATACCGGGCCGTCTTCTCTTTCGCTTACGCAGCGGTCCAGCAGCTTCTCCTGATCCCACTTGTCCGCCTGCTCCAGCTGAAGCTCGGCTATGGGTTTGTCTGATAAATTCTTGTACATATGATCCCTCTTTATTTTTCAGAGCCGAGGTTTTGGGGTCCTCGTTTTCCGCACGAAAACAAAGCCTCAGCCTAAACTGTCGAATAATTAAGTATAATGCCAAAACTGCCGCTTGTCCAGTTTATATTGAACAGAAGCGGCAGCTTGTATCGTTTTCTTTCTCAGTTTTGCGTGGTTTAGGGCTTCATGATCACCATTTGCCGGAATGGATGCGCTCAGAGGCTTCGGGCGCCAGCTGCGGCGGCCGCTCCGCATCATCCTTCGCCCAGCCCAGACCTATATAGCAGGGGAAGATCCAGCCCTCCGGCGCGCCAACAGCCTGCGAAACGAAATTCCTTTCATCGCCCACGGGGATGCGCATGGATGTGGCAAGCCCCTCGGCAGCGGCTGCAAGAAAGATGTTTTCGATAACGCACCAGATGCTGGCAAAGCTGTTGAGCATGTTGATAGGCAGCTCGCCATCAGTGGGGAGCTCCAGCTTCACGAGCTTCGCAAAGGGCGGCGCTGCCTTAAAGAAGGGCAGGATGACGCAGCCGCTTTCCTTGAGCATGCTGTACTGCCTTGGAATGGCGATGCTGTACATGGCCCTCTGAGCCTTTACCTCCGGCGCGATCTCCTCCCCGGATGCCGCAAAGGCCGCTGCAGCGCCTGCAGGAGCTGAAGCCCCGGACGCACTTCCCTTCGCGAATTTCTCTGCCGCTGCCAGCGCAGCCTTTTTCTCTTCCTCTGTACGCAGGACCACGAACTCCCAGCTCCTGAGATGGTCATTGCTTGGAGCCTTCAGCCCGGCTCCTATGATGCGCTTAAGCACATCCTCTGGGACCTCCTTATCCAACAGATCCCTCACTGTCCTGCGTCTTTCTATTGCCTCATAAAATTCCATAAGTCCACCTCGCATCCTGCCTGCTATAAATATTCTTTATGAGCTAATGATATACTACCGGAGCGCTTTTTTCAATAAGCGCATCCTTGAGCATTTATGGACAGCGCTGTGCATGGGATGGTATACTGGATCAGTAAACAGTACTCACGCATAAGTGTCTGAAAAGGGAGTCCGTCATGAAAAAGACCGGTATTTTCAAAGCGATGAAGCTCTGCAGGGACTATCAGAGGATGGGACCTGAGCAGCGCCTTGCCCTTCAGCAGGCAAGGCTTAAAGAGCTGGTGAACCATGCAAGAAAGAACAGCCCCTACTACAGCAAGCTGTACAAGGACGTTCCAGAGGGTTTTGAGCTGCAGGATCTTCCGCCGGTAAACAAGAGGACGCTGATGGAGCACTGGGACGACTGGGTCTGCGACCGGAGGCTGACCCTGGACAGAGTCGAAGGCTTCATGGAAGACAAAAACAATATCGGCAGGCTGCTGGATGGCGAATATATGGTGTTCACCACCTCCGGCTCCACAGGAAACCCGCTGGTGGCGGTCGTCGACAGAAATGCCAACAGTATAATGGGCGGCATCAGCGCTGTCAGAAGCTACGCCAGGTCCGAGGATCTGAAGGCCTTCGTAAAGCGGGGAGGAAAGAGCATGGGCCTGTTTGCGGACGAGGGCTTCTACCTCGGTAACAGCAGCATCAGGTCCAGACTCCGCACCATGCCCTGGAAGAAAAAGCAGCTGGCGGTATCCAGCGCCCTCTATCCGATACCCAGAATAGTGCAGCAGCTCAACGAATTCCAGCCCGCCATGCTGGGCGGATATCCTTCCAATCTTGAGCTGCTCATAGATGAGGCGGAGGCCGGAAGGCTCCATATTTCTCCTGTCATAATCATGACCGGAGGAGAATACCTTTCCGACAGTCTCCGGAAACGACTGGCTGAGACCTTTCACTGCTACGTCCAGACCTCCTACTCCTGCACAGAGGGCGGCACCGTGGCCTGCGAGTGCAGAAAACAGCATTTTCACATCAATGACGACTGGCTGATAGTGGAGCCTGTGGACGCGGAGGGGAATCCCGTCCCGGACGGAGTTCTTTCAGACAAAATACTTCTGACCAATCTCTACAACTACACCCAGCCCTTCATACGCTACGAGCTGACGGACCGGGTGATAATGCACCATGAGCCCTGCGGCTGCGGCGATCCTTCGCCCTGGATAGAACTGGAGGGACGCACCGACGACGTTACCAGCTTCACAGAAGATGGGAGGGCAATAAAGATAGCCCCCCTTTCCGTCTATGCTGCGCTGAAGGAAGTCCACGAACTTCGGCGCTTCCAGCTGCTGGTGTACCCGGGGAATACAATAGAGCTCCGAATGGAAGAAAAAGAGGGCGTGGACAGGCAGGAAGCCTTTGAAAAGGCAAAGGAGCGCCTGAGAGCATATCTAAAGACCCAGGGCGTGCAGCATACCGAGATCTGCCTTTCAGAGGAAGCCCCAAGGCAGGACCCGGGCAGCGGAAAATTCAAACACATCATAAGAATGAAATAGAAAAAGGCTGCACCCTCACCGGTGCAGCCTTATCGATTACAAAGCCTATCTTCCTGCAACAAGATTCTTGCCGTAGCAGTCAGGGAATCTGCCTGCAATAATGCGTATGATATCGAAAACATAACCTATGCCGAAAAGTCCTGCGGTGAACAGGTAAAGAAGCCCCATCCTGTAGCGCCTGACATAGAAATAATGAACGCCGAATATACCGAACATTACGCAGAGTATGACGGCAGCCACCCAGCTGAAGGAGGACATGTTTTCAGGTTCAGCCTCCTCCATGCTTCTCAGCATGCGGCTCTTTCTTGGGTAGATGATGGCCACTGTTAGGGCACCGAAGAACAGCAGGAATACAAACACTCCTGCAAACAGATCCGAAACGCGGCTGTCAGGTATGACAAAGCCGAAGAAGAAGCTTGCCGCCATCGCGCCCACCCAGTAAAGAAGGTATTTTTTCCATTGGGCCAGCTTTTCCTCGTGAGCCTGGTTTTCCTCGGTGAAATACCTGAACTTTTCCTTTTCAAGCTCCACCGCCCTTACCTGGGCTTCGTTTATGAGCCTGGTACGCCTTTCGTTGGGATTGTCAATAAAAATTTTAGTTCCGCAGTACTTGCAGAAGTACTGGTCCTGCTGCTCGTTGAAATGAAGCTCAGCTCCGCAGGATGGACATTTAAGATCTATAATGCTTGCCATGTCTTCCCCCGATAATTGATCCCTTATCCTTTGAATTATATAATCATTTGCGCAGTCTGTCCAGCACAGCATAGATGACGCTGCTGCCAAAGCCAAGGGCTGCGAGCTTTCTTGCAACCTTGGCAAGAAGCTTATCATCCATCTCTTTTCCAGCCGCCATGCGCTCCGCCTGAGCCATGGCCAGATCCATCTCAGAGGGCGCGTTTTCATCATCGGACTCTGCTCCGAAGGCCGCCTGGGAAGCCGCCTTATCGATGCCCTTTTTAGCCAGCTCGCTTTCTATGCGGAAGCGTCCCTTGCCCTGATCGCGGGCCCTGCTTATATATCTGGCAGCGTAGGCAGCATCGTCCAGGTAGCCCCGCGCCTTAAGAGCCTCCGTTGCTGCCGCGATATCCTCCTCAGGGTAGCCCTTAAGCTTCAGCTTCTGCCTGAGCTCTCTTTCGCTCAGCATACCCCGGTCCAGAATGCCTGCAGCTGCCTCAAGGGCGCTCTCCTTAAAGGGCGCAGCATAGTAAAGCCGCTTCAGTTCAAAGCCCTCCGGACATGGCGATGAAGCCGCAAGGCAGAGGCACAGGCCCTCAGTCCTTTCAAAGTGCATGTGTGCAGCGGGATGCTCCCTGCACTGCACCTGTTCTGAGTAGCTCAGATCAGGCTCCAGCACGGAAAACCTGGAAAAGCCAATGCGAAGTCCCTCTCCGCAGAACTTGGAGTAGGCCTCCTTGGCGGTCCATATGTGAAGAAATTCCTCCCTCCACTCGCTGCTTTCAGTCTCCAGATGAGACAGATACTGCTGCTCCAAAGGGTGCAGCGCTTTGACCGAAGCCGGCCGCGGTCTGCGGCTCTGCTCCTCCACGTCAAAGCCCACCGGCTCCAGGGAAAGCACCGCCAGCCAGCACTCTCTGGTATCCGATATCGAAATATGGGGCAGCTTCGACGCCTGGGCGTCACCTGAAGGAGCCGCGAACAGCCCGACGCCGTCCGCAGCCTCAAAACAGGGCTCCCCCTTCTCCCCGTGGGTCAGCTTGATGTCCTCCGGCCCGAAGCCGAAGGGTTTCTCCGTTTCCAGGATATGGGCCGCTATGTCCGTGCTCTTATACACCCTGGCCCTGTCTTTTTTCAGTAAATAAACCTTCATAAATATGCTAAAAAGCCCGCTTGCAAAATTGTACCAATATAGATATACTGTTTACAGAATTCAGCGAACTGATCCATTAAACCGATACGCTGAACATGTTAAGAAGGGAAATTGAAAATGGCAAATGAATCTAAGTTTCAGACAGCGGCAAAAGACGCGCTGTTTGACGCTATCCTGTCCCTCGAGGACAGAGATGAGTGCTACCGTTTCTTTGAAGACATCATGACAATAAAAGAGCTGCAGGACATATCCCAGCGCTGGCAGGTAGCAACGCTCCTGAGCGAGGGAAAGACCTACAGCTACATAGTCTCCGAGACCGGTGCCAGCGCCGCTACCATAAGCAGAGTCAACAAAAGCCTCAACTATGGAAACGGCTCATATAAGGATATTCTGGAAAAGCTGGCCAAGTGATCAGCGCAGCAGCTCCAGTGCCTTATCCAGCTGAAGGTCCTTTACAAGGTTTCCTTCATCGTCGTAGCATTCAGGTGTAAGTTCCACTATATAATTGGGGCTTACACCATTTTTATGTATCTGTTTCCCTGCGGGGGAGAAATACTGCCACATGGTGAGCTTGATGGCGCTGCCGTCCGTAAGCTGGCTGGAGGACTGGATTATGCCCTTGCCGTAGGTGACTGTTCCCACCAGCTCCGCCTCATCGTTGTCCTGTATGCCTGCCGCCAGTATCTCGGAGCAGGATGCGGAGTTTTCATTCACCAGCACCACATACTTCAGATCAGTGCGGCCTGCCTTAAGGGTGGAATACTCTCTGTTTCCGTCGTGATCCTCGGTGTAGTACAGGGTCCCCTGACCGATCAGCTGATCCGCTATGTGCTCGCAGACGCTCACCAGACCGCCGGGGTTGTCGCGAAGGTCCAGAACGAAGGACTGGGCGCCCATGGCCTTGAGCCATGCAAGAGCTCCAGCAAAGTCTGCAGCTGAAGCGGATTCAAAGCCGGACAGCTTTATGTATCCTATCTTGTCCTCGCCCTCGATCATGCTGTATTTTACGGTCTTGGTGGTGATCTTTGCTCTGGTCAGAGTAACGTCGAAGCTCTGACCATCTCTGAGGAAGGTTATGGTGACCTTGGTCCCCGCCTTGCCTCTTACCGCCGCCGCGCACTGATCCAGCTCCTTGGCTGAATACTCGGTGCCGTCCACCTTATAGATGTAGTCTCCCACCTTTATCTGGCCGCTGCTTATAGCCGGAGCATCCTCTGTCAGATTCTGCACCACCACATAGCCGCTGTCGTGGGCGCTCATGGTTATGCCCACACCTGAATAGGACCCGGTGGAGCTGATCTGGAAATTTGCATACTCGCTGGGGTTCATGTAATAGGAGTAGGGATCCCCTATGGCATCGAAAAGGCCATAGTACATTCCGGCAGTTATCTCCTCCGGATCCAGCTCTATGTAGTAATTGTCCAGTATGTAATTCCTGATGGAATCAGCCTTGCCGAAGGTGTCTATAAGGTGCTGATAATCGTCGTACTCAGCCCTGGTTATCTCCACCGTGTTTCCGACATCCACGACGCCGGCTTTGTTCAGATCCTGAAACAGCAGGACTCCGCCCGCCCCCACAAGAAGGGCCACTATAAGAAGTATGGCAAGAAGTCCTTTTCTGATATTAAGCATCAGTCCGCTCCTTTGATATCTCTGATAATGAGCTGCAGCTTATCGCAGCCGTTGAAATGATTGATGTTCAGCTCTCCCGCAATGTTGACCCTGCAGCCCTTTTCCAGCAGCGGCCCGTATTTTGCAGCCCTTCTGAAGAGGACGCAGTCTATCCAGATGCCGTCGTGGGTCCTGGCGGTGAACTTAAGATGCTGATTGTCGCAGCCCATGTAGCGTACGCAACCCACCTCCGCATCCATGATGCAGAATACAGGCCTCACGTTAGCCTCGCCATAGGGCTCCAGCTGAGCCAGCTGCCGGGCGAATTCCAGATTCTTCTCGCTGGCGCAGAGCTCCTTTTCTATGCAGAGCTTTTCGCAGAGCAGCTCGGAATTTTCCGCAAGAAGCCCGCTCACATAGCTCTGAAGGCGGCTCCGCAGCTCACCCACTTTCTCGGGGCTGATGGAAAAGCCGCAGGCTCCCGCGTGTCCTCCGAAGCGGAGGAAGAGCTCGCTGCAGCTGCTCAGGGCTTCGTAGAGATTGACGCTTGGTATGGATCTTCCGGTGCCCTTAAGGTTTCCGTCCTCGCAGGGAGTGACGATGCAGACCGGTCTGTAGAGGCTTTCCTTGAGGTTTCCGGCCACTATGCCGGTGACGCCCTCATGGGCCCCTTCAGCGTAGATCACGGGAAAGAGCTCGCCGCAGTCTTCGCTTTTAAGCACTCTCTGGCAGACCTCGAAGGCCTTTTCCTGCTCCTCTCTTCTCTGGCGGTTGCTCTCCACCATCTTGGAAGCCAGCAGGGTCAGATCCCCTGCGGGGCTGCCGTCGCTTTTATAGCCGCTGAAGAGCTCGGCGGAGATGCGGGCTGTGCCCATGCGTCCAAGGGCGTTGATATTAGGCGCCAGGAGATAAGCTATCTTGTCTGAATCGATCACAGTATCGCTGCTGTCCAGGCAGTCCAGCAGGGTCTTAAGACCCGCATTGGTCCTGCGGTTTATGTATTCAAGCCCGTATTTGAGCAGGCTTCTGTTTTCGTCCACCAGGGGGACCACATCCGCCACGGTGGCTATGGCCACCAGATCCAGCAGGGGGAAGAGGTCCTTCTTGGTGAAGCGGCTGTCTCCCTTTGCGGAGAGCCTGCGCTCTATGCCCTGCGCCAGCTTGAAGGCTATGCCGCAGCCGCAGAGCTCGGGGAAAGGATATTCACTGCCCTCCCGCTTGGCATTTATAAAAAGGCATTCCGGAGCATTCTCAGGGCTCGGGGTGTGATGGTCTGTGACTATCACCTTCATGCCCAGCTCCTTTGCATAGGCAACCTCGTCCCTTGAGGTACTGCCGCAGTCCACGGTTATTAGAAGGTCCGTTCCGTGTTCCCTGATGCTCCTGATCGCGTCCTTGTTGAGGCCGTAGCCGTCGGTGAAGCGGCAGGGAATATAGTATTCGAAGCTTTTAAAGATGCGGCTGAAGACCTGCACCAGCACGCTGGTAGCGGTGACGCCGTCCGCGTCGTAGTCTCCGTAGACGCATACTCTTTCGTCTTTTTCCGCGGCCTCAAGGATCAGGTCCACAGCGGGGCTGAAATCCGGAAGAAGGAATGGATCATATGTGGTTTTAGGGCGCGGGGAAAGAAAGTCCTCCATTTTGTCCTCGGAGATCCCTCTGCTTTTCAGTATAAAAGCGATCGCGGGCGGAATGCCCAGATCATTTCTAACCAGATCCTCTTCTCTGGCCCTGATGAACCACTTTGCCATGAGTTATGCCTGTATTTCCCTTCTTTGGGGCTGCTTAAAGGCGCAGTCCCAGCCTGTTTTTATCTGGATACATACTCCAGAGGATTCTTGTATACGCCGTTTACACGGACCTCAAAGTGCAGATGGGCACCTGTGGACATACCTGTGGAGCCCACAAGGGCTATCACCTGTCCCCTGGTGACCACAGCGCCTGTCTTGACCAGAAGCTTCGAAGCGTGGGCGTAGAGTGTTACTATGCCGCCGCCGTGGTCTATCATTACGCAGTAGCCGTAGCCGCTGTTGTAGCCCGCGCTTATCACCTTGCCGGCGTTGGCTGCCAGTATATTGGTGCCGTGGGCTGCAGCGATGTCGATGCCTGTGTGCATCTTGTAGACCTTCAGTATGGGGTGGAGCCTGTTGCCGAAGGGCGATGATACGTACTTGCTCGCCTGTGACGGCCAGAGCATGGTGCCGCCCACATAATTCTGGGTGCCCTGCAGCCTTATGATCTCCGCAGTCAGGGCGTTGGCCTCCTTGTTCAGGGCGTCCACCTGCTTTTCCAGCTCCTTGATGTCAGCGTCCACCTGGGACTTCTTTTCCTTCAGGGTCACCTTGTTGTTGGCCAGCTCGGTCTTGCGGGCGCTCATGGCGTCCTGCTGCTTAGTGTAGGTATCCTTAAGGGACACCAGCTCCTGCTTCTTTTTGTAGATAGCATCGTACTGCTTCTCCATGGAGGCCAGCAGCTTTGCGTCGGAATCGTAGATCCTGGACACCATCTCGTAATTGGTGAGGAGCTGGCTCATGTTGCCGGAGCCCAGCAGCACGGAAAGCATTCCTATGTTGCCGTTCTTGTACATGGCGCGCAGTCTGGCGTTCAGATTGCTGTTCTGCTCGCCTATCTGGTTCTCCATCTCCTCCAGCTCCGCCAGCACCGTGTTGATCTTCTCGATGGTGTCGTTTATCTCTATCTGAAGGCTGTTGACCGCAGCCTCAGCTACGTAGATCTGCTTTTCCAGAGTCTTTATTTCACTGGTGAGCTGGGTCTGGCTGCTCTTCTTGCTTTCCAGGGCCTTCTTGGTGTCAGTTATATCCTGCTGAACGTCCTTGAGCTCGCCTTTTTTGTCATCGATATCCTGCTGCGTCGCGAAAACGCAGGATATGCTGCTGCAAAACAGCAGCAATGCGAAGAGTACGCTCAGTATACGTCTGGTCTTACTCATCCTGTATCCCCTTTCCTTTAAGATTTTCCCTTATCCCTTTTGCTTTATCTCTTTATGGGGCCTTTCAGCCCGCCTTTATGCCTTGAGATAGCGTCTCATTGACAGCAGACTGCCGAAGGCACCGATGCTTATGCCAAGAGACATGAATATCCATGCCAGGTTCTGCAGCATGAATTCCGGCTCCACCAGATTGCTGGAGAACAGGGCCAGAGCCTGATCCGTGAAGAAGGTCCCGATGCGGTCGTACACCAGCCAGCAGAGGCCAAGAGCTATCAGCGCGGAGAAGCAGCCTATCAGCATGCCCTCCACCAGCAGTGGTCCTCTTACGAACCAGTTGGTGGCGCCCACGTATTTCATTATCATGATCTCGTCCTGTCTGGACATTACGGTCAGCTTTATGGTGTTGGATACCACGACCACCGATACTATGACCAGGAAGGCGATTATCACCAGAGCGCCCTTCTGTATGGCCTCTGAGATCTTCAGGACCTTGTTTATCTCTGTCTGGTAGTAGCGCACGTCCTCCACGCCGTCCATGGTCCTGGAGAACTCCGCCACGAAGCTGCCGTACTTCAGGTCCTTAAGGGTGACCCGAAGGGAATTTGGCAGCGGGTTTTCAGCCAGGCCGTCCAGCAGGTAGCCATTGTCGCCCCACTGGGCCCTAAACTCCTCCATGGCCTGCTCCTTACTGATGTATTCCACCCCGGCCACCTCGTCCAGAGTTTTGAGGCTCATGGCTATGACATCCGCGTCGGCCTTGCTGGTGTCATCCAGCAGGAAGACCTCTATGGTGTCGAACTGGGTCTTGATGTTTTCTGATATGAAATTGATGTTCACCGTCAGGAAGAAGAAGAGTCCAAGGATCAGCAGCATGGCCGAGATGGAGAAGATGGAGACCAGAGTCATCACCTTGCTCCTGAACATCTGCTTGAAAGCTTCCTTCAGGGAGTAAAACAGGCTTTTAATCATCGAATCCGTACTCTCCTCCCCTGGAATCTCTTACTATGTGGCCCCGGTCTATGGCCACCACTCTCTTGTTCATGCGGTTTACTATGTCCTTGGCATGGGTGACCATCACTATGGTGGTGCCCCGCCTGTTTATCTGGTCCAGCAGCTTCATGATCTCCCAGGCGGTGTCCGGGTCCAGGTTGCCCGTGGGCTCGTCCGCTATCAGGAGCTTGGGCCTGTTGACTATGGCCCTTGCTATGGCCACACGCTGCTGTTCGCCTCCGGAAAGGTCGTCCGGGAAATTGTCCGCCTTGTCCTCTATACCCATAAGTGCCAGCACCTCCGGTACCTGACGCTTGATGGTCCTCTTGGTGCAGTGCACCACCTCCAGGGCGAAGGCCACATTCTCGAAGACGGTCTTTTTAGGCAGCAGACGGAAGTCCTGGGACACCATGCCCATGTTCCTTCTCAGCAGCGGGATGCGGCGGTTGGAGAGCCTGGTCACGTCCTGGTCATCCACTATTATCCTGCCCGCATCCGGCTCTATCTCCTTGGAAATGAGCTTGATGAAGGTGGATTTTCCTGCGCCTGTGGGGCCCACAAGGAAAACGAAATCGCCGTCATCTATCTGTATGCTCACATCGTGGAGCGCCGAATGATCGTCGTAGTTTTTGGTTACATGTTCGAGTTTTATCATCTGAAGCAGTCCTCTCCAAACATGCGCTTAGCGCCTGCGATAAAGTTCGGACTCGGGTCGATCCACAGATCGTAGTCCAGCTTGTATTTGTTGTTGGTGGATTTCACCAGTATTGCCACCGGGGTGTCGCCCCTGTTGGCCTTGGCCAGCCGCTTGAAGGCGATAAGCCCGTCCCTTTCGCTGTAGTGCTCGGGGATGACTATCTTTATCATGGGCTGCTCGGGCTTTGGCTGGGCAGGCTGTTCAAAGCGCCTGGAGCCTCCCTTAAGCTCGCCCTGATAGTCCTCCAGCAGAACTATGCGCTCCGCCAGCAGCTTGGGGGTATCCTCCTTTATATCCAGCTTGCCCCTGACTATTATGGTATTGTCTATGGCAAGCCACTGTCTGTCCAGCTCGAAGGTCTTGGGAAATACAACAAGCTCTATGTCTCCATAGAGGTCTTCCATCGTTACGAAGGCCATGTTCTGACCCTTCTTGGTGGTCATCATCTTCATGGCGCTTACTATGCCCGCCATGGTGACGGACATCCCATCCTTAATGACGGGAATATCGGCGGACTGGTCACCCTCCTCATCCTCAGCTCCGCCATCTGCAAAGCCAGCCTGATCAGGAGCTGCAGCGCCTGAGCCTTCCGCAGCCTCCTCCTCGGCCCTTCTTGCCATGAAGCGGTCCAGGGTCCCGGTATCCATGTCCGTTATCTCCCTTATGCGGTCTGCCACATCCTCCAGGGGATGGCCGGTAAGATAGATGCCCAGCATCTCCTTCTCCATGGAAAGCAGCTCCTTCTGGGAGAAGTCCTCGCTTCTTGGAAGCCTTCTTTCGATCTTGATGCCTCCCTGGTCGGCTCCCATGCTGAAGAGGGATATCTGGCCGTCCAGATTGTTCTTTAAGGTGCTCTGAGCGCTTTCCAGCAGACTTCCGATGACAGCAAGCTTCTGGGCTCTGTTTCCGGGGAAGCAGTCCAGGGCGCCCGCCTTTATAAGGGATTCCAGTGCGGCTCTGTTTACTTTATGTATGTCAAGACCGTCCACGAATTCGAATATGTCCGTGGGCATCTTGCGCTCTCTTGCCTCTATTATTTCCTCCACCACGGCTTCGCCCACATGCTTTACGCCGAGGAGGCCGTAGCGCACCTTGCCGTTTTCTGTGGTGAAGTGGCGCCTGCTGTGGTTGACGTCGGGACGCAGGGTCTCTATACCCATTTCCTTGGCGTTGCGGATAAGGTTGGCCACAGCCTTGTTGTCCGCAGGATAGCTCATCAGGGAGGCCAGGAACTGGGCGGGATAGTGGCACTTCAGCCAGGCGGTCTGATAAGCGACCACAGCGTAGGCTGCGGCGTGGCTCTTGTTGAAGGCGTAGGCTGCGAAGCTGGTCATCTGGTCGAAGATGGTGTTTGCAGCCTCCAGGGCGATGCCGTTTCTCAGGCAGCCGGGCACGTCTATGCTGCCGTCCTCGTTGAGCCTTCCGTTGATGAAGTACTCGCGCTCCTGGGCCATCACATCAGCCTTCTTCTTGGACATGGCGCGGCGCACCAGGTCCGCGCGGCCGTAGGAATAGCCTCCCAGCTTGCGGACTATGTCCATTACCTGCTCCTGATATACTATGCAGCCGTAGGTGGGCGCCAGTATGGGCTCCAGCTCCGGGGTCAGGTAGCTTATGGTCTCCGGGTTCTTTTTGCAGGAGACGTAGGTGGGTATGGAATCCATGGGGCCCGGCCTGTACAGGGAGATGCCTGCTATAAGGTCCTCCAGGCAGTCCGGCTGAAGGTCCCTCATGAAGGAGGTCATGCCGCCGGATTCAAGCTGGAATATGCCAACGGTATTGCCGCTGGCTATCAGCTTGTAGACATCCGGGTCCGCCATGTCGATCTTGGAAAGGTCTATCTTTTCCCCTGTTGCCTCCTCTATCAGCTCCAGGCACTCCCGGATGGCTGTGAGGTTTCTTAGGCCCAGGAAGTCCATCTTAAGAAGACCCAGGTGCTCTATCTCCGTCATGGTGAACTGGGTGGCGAGGCCGTTGTCCGTCATGACCAGGGGCACGTAGCAGTCCACCGCGTCCTTTGAGATAACCACGCCTGCGGCATGGGTGGAGGAGTTTCTTGCCAGGCCCTCCAGTCTTCTGGCTGTATCTATAACATTGTGGATCTGGGGATCCGTGTCGTATACATTCTTAAAGTCCGGGCTGTCCTGCAGGGCCTTATCCAGGGTCACCTTCAGGTCCTCCGGAATCATCTTGGCCACCTCCAGGCTCCTGGCGAAGGGGATCTCCATTACTCTCGCCACGTCCTTGAAGGCCGCTCGGGCCTTAAGGGTACCGAAGGTGGATATCTGTGACACGTTGTCCACGCCGTAGCGGCGCTTTACGTAGTCTATTACCTCGCCTCTTCTCTCCACGCAGAAGTCCATGTCGATATCGGGCATGGATACACGCTCTATGTTGAGGAAGCGCTCGAAGATCAGGCTGAACTTGATGGGGTCTATGTCGGTGATCTCCATGCTGTAGGCCACGATAGAGCCTGCGGCAGAGCCTCTGCCGGGGCCTACCATTATGCCCTGGCCCTTGGCGTAGTTGGTGTAGTCCCAGACTATGAGGAAATAGCCCACATAGCCCATGGTCTCTATGGTCTCCACCTCGTATTTCATGCGGTCCTTCAGTTCCTGGGAGACCGTGGGAGCCAGAGTCATGGGATCCTCCACAGGAACGGCCGGGGCCTTTCTGGCGTTGGAGGGTATGGGCTCGCTGGTGCCGTAGCGGTGCTCAAGACCGGACCAGCAGAGGAATTCAAAGTACTGCTCCTCCGTATAGCCCTCAGGCACGGGGAACACAGGTATGTGATAGACTCCGAAGGTGAAGTCGAAATTGCATTTTTCTGCTATCTCGTTGGTGATGTCGCAGGCTTCCGGGATGTCGGAGAAGATCCTGCGCATCTCCTCCTCGCTTTTGAAGTAGAACTGGTCATTGGCGAAGCGGTAGCGGTTGGGATCCGAAAGGTTATTCTTGGTGCCTATGCACAGCAGCACGTCGTGGGCCGCGGCATCATCCTGATACACGTAATGAGAGTCATTGGTGGCCACAAGGGGAACGCCGATATCCTTTGAGAGCTTTTTAAGTCCCTCGCAGACGATGACATCCTCCTCCATGCCGTGATCCTGTATCTCCAGGTAGAAGTTGCCTTCGCCGTAGGTGTTCAGAAGGAAGAGAGCCTCCTCCTTTGCGCCCTCGTAGTTTCCGTCCAGAAGCTCTGCCTGCACCTTGCCCGCAAGGCAGGCGGAAAGGCAGATGAGGCCCTCGGAATGCTGGGCCAAAAGCTCATGGTCCACTCTCGGGTGATAATAGAAGCCTTCCTTGTATGCCAGAGACACCAGGCGGATCAGGTTCTCGTAGCCTGTCTGGTCCTTAGCCAGCAGGATCAGGTGGCCTGCGGATCTGTCAAGAGCAGGGTCCTTATCGAAACGGCTCCTTGGAGAGGTATATACCTCGCAGCCTATGATGGGCTTTATACCCTGCTTTTTGCACTGCTCGTAGAACTGCACGCAGCCGTACATTACGCCGTGGTCGGTTATGGCAAGGGAAGTCATCCCGAGCTCCTTCGCCCGGGCGACCAGCTTGTCGATTCTGGCGGCGCCGTCCAGCAGACTGTATTCAGTATGTACGTGCAGATGGGTAAATGCCATGGAAACCTCTGTTTTTACTGTTTTAGGGCTTTTGCTGCGTCTTTTTACGGGCAGACCTTCGTGGCTTGCACGCCAAAAAGCGAGCCTTAGCCCTTTAATTGGTATAGTATACCACAAAAACGCCGTCATAACCACAAGATTTGGGATTTCTTTGTGAAGATTGAGTGCAGTCCTGAAGCCGCCGCAGTATTTCCACCGGAGCGCAAGCTGCGCACTTAACTTTTAGGAAAAACCCTGCTATACTGCTATTAGTTAAGCTTATCTGTTTGTAGATCACCGGAGAATCAATATGAAAAATTACGCAAAGCTGCAGAACGGCAGCGATATAAGAGGGGTAGCCCTGCCGGGGAAGGACCCTGTAAATCTGGACGAGGCTGCCGCAAAGGACCTGAGCAGGGCCTTTGCGCTATGGCTTTCCGAAAAGCTGAATAAAGACGCCGGGGAGCTGCTCATTGCAGTGGGACGGGATTCAAGGATCTCGGGACCCCAGCTGTCGGACTGGGTCTGCGAAGGCCTCAGAAGCTGCGGCGCAAGAGCTCTGAACTGCGGAATGTGCTCCACCCCAGCCATGTTCATGGCCTGCCGCTTCCCTGAAATAAAGGCAGACGGCAGCATCATGATAACGGCAAGCCACCTGCCCATGGAAAGGAACGGCTTCAAGTACTTCACGGCGGAGGGCGGTCTGGACAAGCCTGATATCACAGCTCTTATAAAGCTGGCGGAAGCGGGTGCCGCGCCGGAAAAGCTGATGAAGCCCTTTGAAGGAGAAGTCAAGCTCCCTGCGGGAAGCAGCCTCATGGAGCTTTATACAGCCCACCTTCGCAGGGTCATCTGCGATGGTCTGAAGGCTTCGGAAAAGGATATGCCCCTTAAGGGACTTAAGGTAGCAGTTGACGCGGGCAACGGAGCGGGAGGTTTCTTTGCGAAAGCTGTGCTTGAGCCCCTCGGGGCCGACTGCAGCGGAAGCAGATACCTGGAGCCCGACGGAAGCTTCCCAAATCACCAGCCGAATCCCGAGAACGCAGCGGCCATGGATGCCATCTGCGAAGCGGTGAAGAGCTCCGGAGCCGACCTTGGTATCATCTTCGATACCGATGTTGACAGAGCCTCTGCTGTGGATTCCAGGGGCGAGCCCATAAGCCGCAACGAGATAGTCGCCCTGGCGGCGGTGCTTGCCAGCGAAGGTCATCCCGGCACCACCATGGTCACCGACAGCATCACCAGCACCCAGCTCCACGACTTTCTAGAGAAGGATCTGGGGCTTAAGCACCTGCGCTTCCAGAGGGGCTACAAGAACGTTATAAACAAGGGACTTGCCCTGAACGCCGAGGGCACCGACTGCCAGCTGGCCATAGAGACCTCCGGTCACGCCGCTCTGAAGGAGAACTATTTCCTGGACGACGGAGCCTATCTGGCCACGAAGATCGTGGTGAAGGCAGCTCAGCTCAAGGCTGAGGGAAGGTTCATAGAGCACTGCATCGCCTCCCTTAAGAAGCCTCTGGAGGCCGCTGAATTCAGGCTTCCCCTGCTGGCAGAGGACTTCGCGCCCTACGCGGACAAGGTGCTGGAGGGGCTTAAGGCTGCAGTGGAAAGCGGCAGCATTCCCGGCTTCTCCCTGGAGCTGCCCAACTACGAGGGCATACGCATCAACGCTGATGGGGCCCACGGCGACGGCTGGCTCCTGATCCGCAAGTCCCTCCACGAGCCCCTGATGCCTGTAAACATCGAATCAAACCAGCCCGGCGGCATAAATACCATAAAAGCCGCCCTGGCAGAGCAGCTTAAGGCATACACAGAGCTGGACAGCTCAAAGCTGAAATAACGCGCAGCCCAGGACGGGCCTGTTTATCAGATCCAATTTCACAGAAAAAGCGAGGGTCTTCCCCTCGCTTTTCGATTGCGTTTTATTTGATTATTTTTCTTCACGGAGCTCCAGCTGCCTGAGCTTGAGGTCGGTGTTGTAGAAATCCTTGTTGGAGCAGCCGGCTCTGCCGCTGGATGCGCAGGCACAGGCACATGCACAGGCGCAGGAGCTGTGAGCGCAGGAGCTGTGGTGGCTGGAGCTGGAGTGAGAGGAGCCGCCGCCGCTGAAGATACTGGAGGAGCCTGAGCTTCTGGGTCTTGAAGGTCTGCTCACCGGTGCTGGAGCCACATTTATGCGGATATAGGTATTTGGAGTATGGGAGTAGGCATAAAGGCCGCTGGTGGTCTTTCTCCTGAGCTCCGGCTCGTCCTTTGGAATATCCTTCTCCTCGATCTTTTCCTCGCTCTTTATAAAGCTTCTGCCGCAATAGGGACAGTTGTTAGCGCCATCGGGCCGGGGTGCGCCGCAGCCCGGACAGTTGGGATAGTAAACGATCTTGGTCCTGGTGATCTTCTTCTCCGCCGAAGAGAAATTGGCGGAATCGTCGTAGCGCCTGAAAGCCCTCACTAAGGCCCTGACGATCAGGACAGGAGGAAGGAAGGTGATCACAAGTCCCAGAAGCCCCGCAAATATGGCAGCCACAGTCTCGCCGAAGGTCATCGGCTCGCTCTCCTCATAGCCGCCGCCATAGCCTCCGAAATGCTTGCTGTCGTCGAACATGAAAGCATCGTTCGGATAGGTTATTGTCACCGTGAACATGTCGCCCTTGTCCAGATAGCCCTCCCAGGTGTAATAGCCGTCGGGCTGGATCTGGCAGGAGGGATTCTGGCTGATAGCCTTGTCAGCATTCCATTTGATGATCATGTCATCGATGTAAATATCATCGAACCAGGCGGGGGTAAAGTCGTAGACCGTCTCCCCGTCAGTCAGCCGGTTCATCTCATAGAGATAGTCCTGAACCACCAGAAAATCGAAGCTGACAACCTCGTCCTTGTAATAAGCCCGGTCGAAATCGATGCGCACATAGGGACCATATTCGTACATGTAGCTGATCTCGTCTATGGTGCTGCTCAGAGCCTTCATGTCCACATAGTTGGAATTGGGTATGCCTATCTTGACCCATTCCAAGGGACCGTAGCTGTCGGAATCCAGCACCTTCCACTCCACGTGGTAGACCAGATTCACCGTCGCGTCTTCGTTCACATCCGCGGTGACGGAAAATACCAGGATCTCGTCCAGGTCGTCGGCGTAGGCCGTGACGCAGGAAAGCGCCAGCAGGAGGGCCAGAACAAGGCCCGTAAGAATTATCGAACGCTTTTTCATGGCTTATCTCCTTTCTTCCTCAGGTATCTCCGCCTCGCTGTAGAGGGGCTGCGGCGTTTTTGGTATCCTTAAGGGGCACTCGCAGCGCATCTGAGCTGAATATTCCCTTCTTTCGCGGCAGAAATCGCTGTTCCAGATGCTGTCCCAGTCGTCCTTGAGCATGCTTCCCAGCACCGGACCAGAGAGCCAGCTCTGGCAGGGCACCACATTGCCGCCGGGGGTGATTGCCATGTTGGACAGGCAGGCACCGCAGCTTGGGGTGGCTATGCCAAGCTCCTGACAGAGCTTTTCATCCACCCAGCCGGGAGATGTGAAATTGATCTCCATGCCATTGGAATAGCAGTAATTCACGGCCTCCTTGAGGATCTCCCTCACCTCCGCGTTGGAGAGCTGAAGTCTGGAGGACGCGTCGCTCCTGGCATTGCCTGTGGTGATGAGGCCGGAGCAGGTGACATAGATGACTCCCTTCTCCTTAAGGAACTGCAGCGTCTTAACATAGTCCCTGTTGAGGGTGCAAAGGGGCGTGTTGATGCTTATGTTGAGTCCCGCGGCCAGGGCATTTTCGATACCCGCAACGGTGGCCTTATAGCCATTGGCACCAACCAGCTTGTTATGTATATCCTCGTCGCAGGAATAGAAGGTTATCTGCAGGCTGTCCAGCTGGGCCTTCTTAAGGCCCTCGCAGTATTCCTTCGTGAGCTTTATTCCATTGGTGTTGAGTCTGGAGATGAACCAGCGGCCGTATTCGATCAGCTCGAACAGGTCCTCCCTCATGGTAGGCTCACCGCCGGTGAAGGTGATCTGGGGCACGCCAACCTCTCTGCACCTGTCCAGCACCCTCTTCCACTCTTCAGTGGAAAGCTCCGCCTCGTCCGACTGGGGCTGACCCGCGGCATAGCAGTGGACGCACTGCTGATTGCAGTTCCAGCAGCCGTCCTTTGTCATGGCGCTGACCATGATGTCCATCCTGTGGGGAGCCCTCATTTTGGGAGCGTATTCACCCAGAGTCATGTAGAAAATGTCCTCGTCCACAGGCTCGCCGTAGGCTATCTGCTTAAAGGTGTTCATGATGGTGTAGATATCCTCTTTCATGCGCTTCTTGCCCGTGAAGGGATATACCTTGCGGACTGCCTCGCAGGTCCTTTCCCTGATGTCCTCAGCATCCTGGTCAGTTATGGGCCGTCCCGCATACTTGTTCACCTCTTCGATGAAGGCCGTCAGCAGTATGCTCCACGCGGTATTGACAGGCACTATGTCCTGACCGTTGATTATCGCCACGCTGGCGCCGATCTCCCCGTCCTTGATCACAGGGGGCACCAGATGGATGCGGACCACGCCGGGACCCTGGGGATTCAGGGTGGTGTGATGCACTATATTGAAGTTTTCCTGGGCGTATTTCAGCTCCCTTTTCGATGCTTTCATTCTTTACGACCTCTTCTGCTATTTGCCCTGCCAGACCACGACCTGGGGGAAGGGGATCTCTATGCCTGCCTCGTCAAGAGCCAGCTTAAGCTCTCTGTTGAGGGTGCGGCGGGCGTTGTAGATATTGGATTCCTGGACATCCGCCACTATGCGCAGATCCACAGAGGATTCGCCCAGATTCTCCACGCCCACGTAGCGCGGCGCCTTCGGGAAGAGCTCCGGATATTCCCCGGGCATCTTTTCGCAAAGCTCCGTGATGACCTTCTCCGCCTTCTTCAGGTCCGCCCCGTAGGCTATCCCCACGGTGGTGACCGCAACGGAGGGCGCATTGGACAGGTTGGTGAGGGTGCGGATGTTGGAATTGTTGATTATCATTATGTTTCCGCCTATGTCAGCCACCTGGGTTGACACCAGACCTATGGACCTTACGGTGCCGCGGAAGCCGTCCACGCTGATGATGTCGCCCACATAAAAGCGGCCTTCAAACAGTATGAAAAAGCCCGCGATCATGTCCTCGATCAGTGACTGGGCTCCGAAGCCTATCACCAGGGCTAAAATGCCCAGGCTGGCGATGACCGTCAGGATGTCGGCGCCGAGTATGTTGAGGCCGAAGACCACGGCGAAGATGACTATGGCGTAGCGGATAATGTTGGCCGCCAGGCCCTTGATGGTCTCGGCGCGGCGTCCCTGAGTTTTGATCAGGGAGAAGAGCCAGACGATTATGCGGTATACTGCCCAGCAGCCCAGTATCATCAGTACCAGAGCCACCAGCCGCATGAAGTCGAAGCTTCCGCTCTCGCTCTTGAGAGGCATGAATTTTCCGAAATAGGTGTCGGAAAACCTCTGAAGAGCCTCCTGCTGGGAGGGGCCCAGGAAAAAGCAGACCCTTGGGAAATTAACGATAAGCAGTATCAGAAGTATGACTGCTATCCCCACTATCCTCGGCGCCGCCGTGGATTTTTTAGCATTGTTTTTCTCGCTCATGACAGTCTCCTTTTCTATCATTGATACTCTATTTCCTCGCATCTTGTGCAGATGTGGAAGGTTCCGTTATCTGTGGTCTGCCAGGCGCCCCAGCTGTGGCCGAGGGCAGGGATCTCATATCCGTCATACCCGTCTTCTCTTTCTTCATAGCCGCATCTGGTGCAGACCTTGTATTCGTATGCCCAGCCCGTATTTTCGCAGCCGGGTTCGTCCAGGATCTCAGTCCTGGTGGTGAAGCTGTGGCCGAGAGCCGGGGTATACTGATCGGTCCTGGATATTTCTTCGCCGCAGCGGGTGCAGTAGACCACGCTCTGGTAGAAGCCCTCCTCCATGCAGTTTGCCGGAGATTCGTATTCGTGGACCGCTGTGCCGGGTGAATGCCCAAGGGCTGCTATGGTCTGGGATGTCCTGGACATCTCCTCTCCGCACCTGGTGCAGTAGACTACGCTCTCATAGGATCCGGGTTCTTCACAGCTGGCAGCTTCTTCGTTTTCCCTAACCGCAGAGCCTGCGGAATGTCCCAGAGCGGCTATGGTTCCGGGGGTACTGGAAAGAAGCTCTCCGCAGCGGCTGCAGTAGACGGAGCTTTCGTAGGTTCCCTCGTGGGTGCAGTCCGGCTGGCGTTCATTCTCCCGCACCGCAGCAGACGGTGAATGGCCCAGAGCTGCTATGGTCCCGGAGCTTCTGGAGAGCTCCGCACCGCAGCGGCTGCAGTAGACTACGCTATCGTAGCTGCCCTCGTGGGTGCAGTCCGGCTGTCGTTCGTTCTCCCGCACTGCAGCCTTAGCCGAGTGTCCGAGAGCGGATATGCTGTATGTCCTTCTGGAAAGCTCCGCCTTGCAGACCGTGCAGTAGACGGCTTCATCATAGGAACCGTCATGGGTGCAGTCCGCACTGTCATAATGCTCAGTGACGGCGTTTCCAGCCTTGTGACCCGTTGCCGCCAGCTTTACAGCAGTCCTGGCAAGCTCGGTATGGCAGACGGAGCAGTAGACCACCTCGTCCCTTGAGCCGTCAGCAGTGCAGCTGGGCGCCTTCTCGTTTTCATAGACAGCGGCTGCCCTGGTATGGGCCGTCTTAGCCACCGTAAAGTGCTGCCTGGAAAGCTCCTCATGGCAGACGGAGCAGTAAACGGCCTCGTCGTAGGAGCCCTCAGCCGTGCAGCTTGGCGCCTTCTGGTTCTCCCTCACTGCTTCCGCCGCGGTATGGCCGGTGGGAGCTATGCTCTCTCTGACCCGCGAAAGCTCCGCGCTGCAGTAGATGCAGCGGGTGACCACATCTCTTGAGCCCTCGGCAGTGCAGCCGGGAGCCCTTTCATTTTCATATACGGGAGCGCCTGCGGTATGGGGCTGGACCTCCACATGAACAGCGGTGCGGGAAAGCTCCTCCCCGCATCTTCCGCAGTAGACGACAGCCTCATAGGATCCCTCCCTGCTGCAGCTGGCGGGGTCTTCGTTTTCTCTGACCTCATCCCCGGGGGAATGACCAAGAGCCGCAAGCTGTACTGTCTTTCTGGAGAGCTCCTCGCCGCAGACGGTGCAGTAGACCGCCTCCTCATAGCTTCCGCCGTGGGTGCAGTCAGGCTCCATCCTGTGCTCCTCCACGCTGCCTCCGGCCTGGTGACCCGGCGCGGCAAGCACCTGCTTCAGCACTACGCCGCAGTCAGCGCAGATATATTCGGCTTCACCATCCTCGGTGCAGCCCGCCTCTTTATATACAGCTGGGTTTTCAATATCGTAGCTGTGGGGAGCCTCGGGATCCCCCTGCCACAGACCCGCCAGCTCCGCCGCTGAGTAACCCTCCTGCTGGGTAAAGGCAGGCCTTTGGGCGCCCTCTATGGCATCTGCTATGCGGGCCGCGTTGTCTCCTAAAGGCAGCTCGCTGCCCGAGGCGATGGCTCCCGCAAGTGACGCTGCGCAGAATAACGCCGCGCCGCCCTTAAAGGCGCTGCCGATGAGCCCCTTCAGTATGGAGCCGCTCTGCCTCAGGCCTTCTGAAGCCCTGGATGCGGCACTCCTTGCTGCGCCGGCGCGTTCCCGCAGCTTCTTTCCAAGCTCAGCACGGCTGTCCCCGGGTCTGTCCGGGGCGCCCTCCATCAGGACATCCTCTTCTCCTGACAGCTCCGGCAGGGAAGCATTCTCCTCAGGAGGAAGTTCATTGTACTCGGGAAATGAAGCCTGCTCGGGAGCAGTATTCGAGACCTCCGTGTAATCGTTGTATTCCGGGTAAGAATGGTATTCGCTGTTCATACTCACACCCCCAAAAGTATACTTATTCAATTATAGATTATCATTATTCCAGAGTGATTACAAGCGGAGGCAAGCGCCGTTCATATAAAATGACCGGCCTCATAGGCCGGTCCTCAGCTTTCATTTTATGAAATTGCGCCGTTTGCTCTAGTAATTTTCTTCTCTGAGCTCGAAGTATGCCTTGGGATGTGCGCAGGTGGGGCAGACCTCGGGAGCCTCGGTGCCAACCACGATGTGACCGCAGTTTCTGCACTCCCATACCTTTACGCTGCTCTTTTTGAACACCTCCTGAGCATCCACATTCTTAAGAAGAGCTCTGTAGCGTTCCTCGTGAGCCTTCTCAATGGCGCCAACCAGGCGGAACTTTGCAGCCAGAGCAGGGAAACCTTCAGCCTCTGCTGTCTTGGCGAAGCTCTCGTACATGTCGGTCCACTCGTAGTTCTCGCCCTCGGCTGCTGCAGCCAGATTAGCAGCGGTGTCTCCAATGCCCTCCAGCTCTTTGAACCAGAGCTTTGCATGCTCCTTCTCGTTTTCAGCGGTCTTCAGGAAGATGGCGCTGATCTGCTCAAAGCCCTCCTTCTTTGCTGCGGAAGCAAAGTAGGTATACTTGTTTCTTGCCTGGGATTCGCCCGCAAAGGCTTCCCACAGATTCTTTTCAGTCTGAGTTCCTGCGTATTTGTTTGCCATGTCTTGTCCTCCGTTAATTGAATTGAACTATATTCATTATCTATAATAGTATACAGGTAAAGGAGCCAGTTAATCAAGACAAACTGAACAAAAGCGCCAGTAAAAAAACCGGATCCCAAGATCCGGCTTTAGTGATCGCAGGACTTAGCGTCCTGCCTTATTGCTTTTGCGCTACTCCTCTGCTGTCAGCTTTTCGAGAAGGACCAGAAGCTGCTCCTTTTCCTCCGGGGTGAGCTTTGAGAAGAGCCCGGAGAACCTTTCGTTTCTTTCATCTGTGAGCTCGGCCGCTCTTGCCTCCCCCAGCTCCGTGAGGGTTATGAGTGTAGCTCTCTTATCCGCGGGATCCACAGTGCGCTTTACATAGCCGTCGTGCTCCAGCTTGGAGATCATTTCAGACATGGAGGAGGGATTGACCTTCATCTCCTCGATCAGCTCCTTCTGCTTTGCGCCGCCATCAAAGGAAGCCAGCACCCGAAGCAAACGCTCTCTTGCAAATGCGGGCTTTGGACCATGTCCCTTTCCGGGGCCGAAGCCGCCTCTTCCGGGGCCGAAGCCGGGACCAAAGCCTCCTCTTTCAGGAGCAGCTCCGGGTCCAAAACCGCCTCTTCCGGGTCCGAAGCCTCCTCTTTCAGGAGCGCATCCGGGTCCGAAACCGCCCCTCTCAGGGCCTTTTCCGGGACCCATTCCACGGCCGCCGAAGCCCCGGCCTTCCATTCCCTCCATCATGGTCTTCCTTATAGCGTGGGGGGCTCTCATAACAAGCTCAAAAAGTCTTTCATCTATAGTCTTTTCCATTCTTTTTTCCTTTCCGCGGGATCCGTTCACCCGCTGCATATCACTAGATTTATTTTGGTACCGAAATAAATTTAACACAAAGCATATTCCTTGTCAACAATTATTTTGGTACCGAAATAAAAAACAGAGCCCTTTTTACAGAGCTCTGTTTTATGCTTTGTTTTATGCAGTCCGGAATTCGCTGAAAAGGTATCCTGACTCTATCCGAACAGTGCCAGCAGGAAGCCTGCAGCCACTGCGGAGCCGATAACGCCGGCCACATTGGGGCCCATAGCGTGCATCAGCAGGAAGTTGGAGGGGTTAGCTCTCTGGCCTTCCTTCTGGGAAACGCGGGCTGCCATGGGAACGGCGGAAACGCCTGCGGAGCCGATCAGCGGATTGATCTTGCCGCCGGTCACCTTGTACATGATCTTGCCGAAGATGAGGCCGCCGATGGTGGCGAACTCAAAGGCGATCAGTCCCAGAATGATGATCTTGATGGTCTGGAAGGACAGGAATCTGTCATATCTTGCGGTGGCGCCAACGGAGGTGGTGAGGAAGATGGTGACGATGTTCATCAGAGCGTTCTGAGCGGTGTCGGACAGTCTGTCGGTGAGTCCGCACTCGGTGAACAGGTTGCCCAGCATCAGGCAGCCCAGCAGAGGTGCCACGGAAGGCAGAAGCAGGGTCACGAAAATGGTGACGATGATGGGGAACAGGATCTTCTGAGTCTTGCTGACAGGAGCAAGCTGTTCCATCTTAACTTCTCTTTCTTCCTTGGTGGTGAGCAGTCTCATTACAGGGGGCTGGATCAGCGGGATCAGAGCCATGTAGGAGTAGGCTGCAATGGCGATGGGCGCCAGATATTCGGGTGCCAGCTTGCTGGTGAGCCAGATAGCGGTAGGACCGTCAGCTCCGCCGATGATGCCGATGGAGGCTGCCACGTTTGCGGGGAAGCCCAGCACGATGGCCATCAGGAAGGCTGCGAAGATGCCCAGCTGAGCAGCTGCGCCCAGAAGCAGGGATTTGGGATTGGCGATCAGAGGACCGAAGTCCGTCATGGCGCCCACGCCCATGAATATCAGGGACGGATAAAGCCCTGCCTTAACACCGATGTAGAAGATATCCAGCAGGCCGCCCTCATGGATTATGTCCGTGAGCTTTATGGTGCCTGCGATATATGCATCCCAGAGCTCGGGATGATACATTTCGGAACCCGGCAGGTTGGTGAGCAGCATGCCGAAGGCGATGCCTATCATCAGCAGGGGTTCATATTTTTTTACAAGGCCCAGGTAGAGGAGGAAGCAGGCTATACAGATCATGATCAGCTGACGCCAGTCAACTGCCATCTTGTAGAAGCCTGAGGTCTCCCAGAGCCTGGCCAGTATTTCACCAATATTTGCCATAGGAGCCTCCTATATTACCATAAGAACGTCGCCGGTAGCCACGGTCTGGCCCTTGTTTACAAGGATCTGCTTTACAGTGCCGTCCTTGGGTGCCAGTACTTCGTTTTCCATCTTCATTGCTTCGATGATGGCAAGCTGCTCGCCGGCCTTAACTGCCTGACCTACGCTTACCTTGATCTGCAGCACGTTGCCGGGCAGCGGGGACTTGACCTGTTCGCCTGCTGCGGTGGCCTGTGCGGCGGGAGCGGGAGCTGCGGGTGCAGCGGCAGGAGCAGCAGGAGCAGGAGCTGCAGCAGGTGCAGCGGCTGCGGCGGGAACGGGAGCCTTGGCCTCGTACTCGTCGATCAGCATGGCTTCGCCCTTTTCGACTTCTACCTCGTATACTTTTCCGTTAAGTGTAACTTTATATTTCATAGCAAATTACCTCTTCCCCTCTTCTTCTACAAGCTTGATAGATTTGAATCTGAGCTGATTTAAGGGGGTCTTCAGCTCGTCTGCTATAATGGCCATTATCATGGCCGCGTCTCTTGGCTCGGTCTTTATAAGCTTCAGATCGCCTGCAACGCCCTTTGCCGGTTCAGCCTTCTTTTCAGGGACCGGAGCCTCTGCCTTCACGGCAGCGGCAGGCGCGGCAGCAGGAGCTGCTTCCTTATAGGGCATCACCTTTACCAGTATCTTGATGGCTATCATCAGAAGGATAAGGGCAAAGAATACCACACATACGCCGAGCAGAGAATAGATCGCTGCATTTCCTAATGTCATTAGTCTAACCTCTCAATGCTGTACTTAAGGGTCTTCTCCTCCTGCGCGATGCGGGCATCGAAGAACTTGTCAGCCACCTGCGGGAAGGCGATGTAGCTGAGCACATCCTCTTCGCAGCGGGCCTTGTCGCCCAGCTTGGCCTTGGTCTCTTCGAATTCGTTTTCGTTGTAGACCTTTTCCTCGGGAACGTAGTCAGGACCCAGAACTCTGGCCTTGACATCCTCGTTGATGGGAGCAGGAGTCCTGCCGTATTCGCCTCTGCAGTAAGCCTTCACCTCGTTGGTGATATTCTTGTAGCGCTCGCCGGCCATAACGTTCAGCACAGCCTGAGAACCTACCATCTGGCTTGTGGGGGTAACAAGGGGAGGATAGCCCATGTCTGCTCTTACCTTGGGGGTCTCCAGCAGGGTCTCCTCGAACTTGTCGGAGGCGTTCAGCATCTTCAGCTGGGACAGCAGATTGGACATCATGCCGCCGGGGATCTGATAGGTGAGGCACTTGGTATCGGTGGTGAGGGATACGGGATTGAGGGTGCCGCTGGCGATGAATTCGCCTCTGATGGGCTTGAAGTAGTCCGCGATCTCGTTGATGGCCTTCTCATCCAGCTGAGGATCGTAGCCCAGCTCCTTCAGAGCATAGTACAGAGTCTCAGTAGCAGGCTGAGAGGTACCGCCGGAGAAGGGGCTGATGGCGGTGTCGATGACGTCCGCGCCGGCCTCAACGGCCTTCAGCAGAGTCATGAATGCCATACCGGCTGTGCAGTGGGTATGGATGACCACAGGCAGATCCACAGCATCCTTGATGGCTGATGTAAGATCATAAGCGTTCTTTGGAGTCATGATACCGGCCATATCCTTGATGCAGATGCTGGATACGCCCATGGAAGCCATTTCCTTGACCAGCTTTACGTAAGCCTCTCTGGTGTGTACAGGGCTTGTGGTATAGGAAATAGCGCCGGATGCAATGGCACCGGACTTTACGGTCTCCTCGATGGCCACCTTAAGATTATTGACGTCGTTAAGAGCGTCGAAAATACGGATGATGTCGATGCCGTTCTTCACGGAAGCCCTTACGAAGCGGCGTACGATATCATTGGGATAGTGGGAATAACCAAGGATGTTCTGGCCGCGGAGCAGCATCTGAAGCTTGGTGTTGGGCATGGCAGCGCGGATCTTGCGCAATCTTTCCCAGGGGTCCTCGTTCAGATATCTGAGGCAAACATCGAAGGTGGCGCCTCCCCATACTTCGCAAGAATAGTAGCCGGCCTTGTCCATGGTGGAAAGGATGGGCTCAAACTTGTCGTAGGGGAGCCTGGTGGCAATCAAGGACTGATTGGCATCTCTTAAAACTGTTTCTGTAAATTGAATCATTTACTCCTCCTGTTTTATGATCATATCTTCAGGAAAATTATAACAATATTTACGATACTCCTTGGAGTATTCGTTTTCAAGTGCTTTGGGATCCGCCAGCAGCTTGTCCAGCTGACGAGTCAGGGCTGCAGCCACCGCGTCTGTGTCCAGACCTCTGCCGCAGATCTGCGCCAGGGAACCGGCCTTGTCCTGCAGCTCCCCGGGGAGATCCTCAGGTCTGGTGTTGACATTGATGCCGATGCCCACGATTATGTGATTTTCAGGGCCTATGCTTACGGATTCGCAGAGTATGCCGCAGATCTTTTTCCCCTGCAGATAGAGGTCGTTGATCCACTTGATCTGGGGCTCCGCCCCGGTGCTTTCGATGATGGCTCTTCTGACGGCCACAGCCACCAGCTGAGTGATCTTCACCAGGTCATCCCCTCCGGGAAAGTTTCTTTTAAGCTGCGAATAGTAGAGGCCGCCCTCAGGCGAGCTGAAGCTCCTGTCAAAGCGCCCTCTTCCGCTGGTCTGCCGTCTTGCGATCACCACAGTGCCGTCGGGTGCACCCTTGACTGCCGCCTCCTTGAGCCATCGGTTGGTGGAATCGGTCTCCTCCAGAATGACGGGCTTTCGTTCCTCCATATCAGTACTCCCTGGAGTAGAGCGTCTCTATCTCCTGGGCCTCGATGGCCGCGGCTATCAGGGCTTCGCAGTCCAGCCTGCTCTCGGAGAATTCTATGCGCTCCAGCTTGGGTTTGGTCACCGGATGCTTGGGCAGGAATA